>OAVB01000531.1_pt1 | contig 30570 bp, 17 predicted proteins | sample 1516871 | NCBI WGS metagenome assembly OAVB01 (sample SAMEA2580069, study PRJEB22360) | human gut metagenome | biome: human gut; feature: human-associated habitat; material: faeces | place: Denmark | collected 2008/2010 | reverse complement strand
TGCAAGTGTCAGCAGGAATTGCACCTTTACCTTCAGTGATTATTTTGTATTGCAGTCCGCTCGGAGTTGTCTTTACACCTTCTTTTGTTTTGTTTTCTGCAAGGAATTTCTCACCGGCAGCTTTGTTGTCGGCATATTTTTCTTCCATTGCTTTTGCTTTGATGGCTTCCATTGCAGTCTGAGTATAGGTTTGTGCCTGTTCCATAGTCATCAAACCACCTTTTTCCAATGTACCGGCGATGAAACCAGCGAGGAAGTTTTCTTTGCTGATTGTTTTTACAGAATCGTTGCCGAACAGTTCGTGGTTGATACCTTTCATCATCTGGTTGCTGATCTGCTGACCGATCTGGAGACCTGCCATGTAAGCAGTTTCTTTTTTACCGCTTTTCTTGGCACCTTCGTTTACGCCTTTGATAAATTCAGCTAAATAAGCTGTGTCAACATCCATACGGCCTACCAAGTAACCTTTCAGACCTTGAGTCTGAGCCATACCGATTGAATAAGACAATGAATCGAGTTCTGTTTTCAGATTTGCTTTAGGAGCCTGGGCTGTACATGATGCAAGGCCGGCTACGGCAGCGATGGCTGCCAGCGTTGTAATTTTCTTCATTTCGCTTTAAAAAATTTATTTGTTTAATACTTCAAGTAATTCTACTTCGAATACCAATGTGCTATGCGGGGGAATCATTTCTCCGGCACCTTGTGCGCCATAGGCCAGGTCGGAAGGAATATACAGCTTCCATTTGGAACCTTCGGGCATCAATTGCAGAGCTTCTACCCATCCCGGGATTACCTGATTGACGCCGAATACAGCCGGTTGGCCGCGTTTGATGGAACTGTCGAACAGGGTTCCGTCAATCAGTGTACCCTCGTAGTGGCATTTCACTTGGTCGGTAGCTTTGGCAAGTTTGCCTTTGCCTTCGGTGATAACTTCGTATTGCAGTCCGCTCGGAAGAGTGACAATGCCTGCTCTCTTTTTATTTTCTTCCAGGAATGCTTTGCCTTGTTCGATGCTGGCGGCGTTCATTTTCTGTTCCAGTTCTTCGAAATATTTGTTCACTATTTCGCGGGCTTCCTGGTGGCTGATAGCTGTCGGATTACCTTCCAATACATCTTTGATTGCCTGAGCAAAATCTTCTACCGCGATGCCTTTGGCACCCATACCTAACAAGTTTTGGCCAATTCCGAGGCCGATTGCATAACTAAATTTATCCATATATGTTTTTGTTGAAGATTGGAGGAAGAATGTTGAATCTTTCACTCTCAATCAATTGCAAATTTACAATTGGCAAAAATACGTGTTTTATTTGAATGAACGGGCTTTTTGGAATTAAAATTTCTTATTGTCTTATAAGTTATCTACTTTTATTGCGATAATGGGGAGAAATGAATCGATTATTGTTGCCGGGCCACTTAGATTATGCAGACACGGACTTTGATATTCGATTATTCTATTCTATTTTTGCTATTCATATATTAAATGAAGGAGGAGATTATGAAAAACTTGGTTGTTTTATCCGGTGCCGGAATGAGTGCGGAGAGCGGTATCAGTACTTTTCGTGATGCGGGTGGATTATGGGATAAGTATCCGGTGGAGCAGGTGGCCACTCCGGAGGGCTATGCGCGTGACCCGGAATTGGTGATTAATTTTTATAATGAACGCCGGAAACAGTTGCTGGATGTAAAGCCGAATCGCGGTCATGAATTGCTGGCCGGTCTGGAGAAATATTTTAATGTGACGGTGATTACCCAGAATGTGGATAATCTGCATGAACGTGCGGGTAGTACGCACATTGTACACCTGCACGGTGAATTGACAAAAGTTTGTTCCAGCCGTGATCCCAACAATCCTCATTATATAAAAGAACTTCAGCCGGAGGAATATGAAGTCCGGATGGGAGACCGTGCCGGTGACGGTTCGCAGTTTCGTCCGTTCATTGTATGGTTCGGCGAATCGGTACCGGAGATAGAGACGGCTATTGATTTCGTGGAGAAGGCCGACATATTCGTTATCATCGGCACATCGATGAATGTCTATCCGGCTGCCGGTCTGCTGAACTATGTGCCCCGTGGTGCTGAAGTTTACCTGATTGATCCGAAGCCGGTGGATACGCATACTTCCCGCCCGATACATGTGATTCGGAAGGGGGCTTCGGAGGGAGTAGCGGAATTGCAGAAGCTATTGGGCGTATGATTCTTTTGAATTGATTTCTGTCAAGAGCATCTTTATGTATTCTTAACAGGAAAGCGGCTTTTGAAGAAGATAATTCCTGTTGCGTCGGCACATGGTGGGAAGGGGATCGCGACAAGTAATGAAACTCATCGTCACGTGCCGTGTTATTCATCGTCACATGCCGTGTTATTTTCGGTAACTACCGTTGGGAAGATGGTTGACGACCGTGCTTAGATGCCCTTTTTACGTTATTTGAAAAAGAAAGGAGAGGGCTGCTGCTCTCTCCTTGTATCGGGTGGATTAACTGAATCTAATTCATGATTACTTTCGCAAAGATACGATAATAAAACCCGGAAGCCAAGTAAAGGCCGTTTTATTTCTTGATGATTGCACGAAATATAAACCAGATATGATGGAGAACGGTACTGGCTGTTCCATAGTGGTGCGCCATAATACGGAAGCGTTCGCGAAGCGATGCTTTGTGGTTCCGGGTGGTCATTCCCTCGTCCAGATAGTCGATAAGTATCAAGTGGGTATTATGCAAGGTCCGTGCTTTCTTCATTACACGGATACACCAGTCGAAATCGGCGGAAAAGCGGTACTGCAAGTCATAAGGTTCTACCACTGTATGCCGTGCAAGAAAAGCCTGATGACATACGAGCATTCCTTGTTTGAAACTCTTCCATGTCAGTTTTTCCGGAGCGGAAAGGCGGCGCATGTGCAGGAAGTGGCGGTCCTTATCTACAATCGCGGTTTCACCGTACAGCACGTCCGGCAGTTCGCTTCCGTTGATCGAGTGTACCATTTGTTGTAAAGTGTCATCTTCATGGAAACTGTCGCCTGCATTGAGGAAGCAGAGATAATCTCCCGTGGCGAGTGAAATCCCCTTGTTCATTGCATCATACAATCCTTTGTCGGGTTCGCTGATAATCTTATGGATTCGTTCCCGATACCGGTTTGCGATGGCCATTGTATGGTCTCTCGATGCACCGTCCACAAGGATATATTCCACGTGATGGTACGTTTGTGAGATGACACTTTGTATGGTATCCTCTAATACTTCCCCGGCATTGTAGGTTACGGTGATAACCGATATTTTGGGCGTATGGCGGTTGCTATGCATATCTTCCCGTGATTTTATTGTAAACCTCGATGTATCTTTTGGCTATATAGCTTTCCGAATAGCTGGAGACGGCTTTCCGGCAGGCCTGTTCTGACAGAACCGGGTATTCCGATTCTTCCAATGCCCAATAAATGCCATTGGCAAAGTCTGCAGACGATTTGTATTGTGCCACGTACCCATTGTGCAGATGATCTATCATTTCCGGTATCCCCCCTACATTAAAACCTACACACGGAATGCCGCACGCCATTGCTTCCATAATCGTATTCGGCAGGTTTTCTTCCAGAGAAGGGGTCACAAACAAGTCGACGGCATTGTATATATTCACTAAGTCGTGTTCATTGCTGACGTATTCGAGGGCATAAACAGGGAAAGGAAGCAGGTGGGACAGTTGTTGCGACTGGTTGCCAAATGCTACGACTCCTAATGATGCTTTCAGCTCCGGATGTTTCTCGGCGAGCAATTTGCACGATTCGATCAGGTAGTCTATCCCCTTGCGCTTGTCGGTGATTTTGACAGAACCGAACAGGATCAGTTTTCCCTCCTGTGGCAGTTTGCAATGTGCACGGGCTTCTTTCTTGTTGCGTGGTTTGAAGAGGTTGGTGTTGATCGGGTTGGGAATGCTTATGACGGTCTGGTTGCGTAACAAGGCGCTGCTTTTTGCCCTTTCTTCCAACCAATGGCTACAAGTGACAAATGTAATGGGAGCTTGTTGGTAAAGCGCCTTTTTTTTGTTGAATATCCGGGTGGACAGATCTTTCTTGCCGCCTCCGGTGTATAGAAACTGGCAGTGATGGCATTCTTGCTGATAGTGGGTGCATTCACGGGCGTGGTGGCAGATGCCGGTAGAAGGCCACATGTCGTGCATGGTCCATACCACCGGTTTGCCCGATTCCAATATCCGGTGTATGTCTTTCAGTGAGAGCATTCCCTGGTTGATCCAGTGTAAATGGATGATATCTGCCTGTGTAAACTCGGGCAGAGTGGTGATATCCGTTCCGGTATTGGCTATATCTACTGCAAAAAGATTGTTTTTTCGGAAATGGTTGGCTTTCCAGATGACGATACGTTCCCACATAAATTTCCATACTGTCAGCCAGTTGCGTTCAAGGCGAACGACGCTTATTTGATTGGTTTGTTTGTCACGTACCAGCATTTTCGCTTTAATCCCGTTATTCTTCAGGGATTCCATAAGCCGGCTGGCGGCCACGGCTGCCCCGCCGATACGTTCGGATGTATTAATGATCAATACTCTCATGTGCCTGAATGTTTTGGCAAAAGTAGCGGTTTTCTGTGAGAATTCGTATAAAGTCGTGGATTATTTGTACTTTTGCGGCACTATATTAAATAGGTTTTGACATGAAAAAAGTTCTGTTTTTGGGCTTGGGTTATATTGGCCTTCCTACGGCGGCAGTTGCTGCAACCCACGGTTATCAGGTGATTGGAGTAGACGTAAATCCGGTGGTGGTAGATACCATCAATCAAGGGCGGATACATATCGTGGAGCCCGATTTGGCCAAAGTAGTGAAGGAAGCGGTTTGCAACGGCGCCCTCCGGGCAACGACGAAACCCGAGCAGGCGGATGCTTTCTTTGTGGTAGTGCCTACCCCTTTCAAGCAGAACCACCGGGCGGATATCACGTATGTGGAGTCCGCGACGCGTTCGGTAATTCCTTTTCTTAAGGAGGGAGATTTGTTTGTCATCGAGTCTACCTCCCCGGTGTTTACTACCGAACGGATGGCGGAGGTCATCTATAAGGAACGTCCGGAACTGAAAGATAAACTGTACATAGCCTATTGTCCCGAACGGGTGTTGCCCGGAAACACGCTTTACGAGTTGGTGCACAACGACCGGGTGATCGGTGGTATCAATCCGGAATCTACCGGGAAAGCAATCGAATTTTATTCCGCTTTTGTGAAGGGAACACTCCACCGAACCAATGCCCGCACGGCCGAGATGTGCAAGCTGACCGAGAACTCTTCGCGCGACTCCCAGATTGCTTTTGCCAATGAACTTTCCATGATCTGCGACAAGGCGGGCGTAAATGTATGGGAGCTGATAGAACTGGCCAATAAGCATCCACGCGTCAATATCCTGCAACCGGGATGTGGAGTGGGCGGACACTGTATTGCGGTGGACCCCTGGTTCATCGTTTCCGATTATCCGGAACAGGCGCAGCTCATCAAGCGTGCCCGCGAAACAAACGATTACAAGGCGGACTGGTGTGCCAACAAGGTGATGGAGGCCTGCCAGGCCTTTGTGGAAAAGAACGACCGGGAACCGGTGGTGGCTTGCATGGGGTTAGCTTTCAAACCCAACATCGACGACCTGCGGGAATCCCCTGCCAAATATATCGCTTCCCGTATCATCTCCGAATCGAGAGCGGATGTGCTGATTGTGGAGCCGAATATTACTTCGCACCCCAGCTTCCACCTCACCGATTACCGGGAAGCATATGCGAAAGCTGATATTGTGGTGTGGCTTGTTCGCCACGCTCCTTTTGTGGAGATGCCGCGTGCAAAGGATAAATTGGAGTTGGACTTCTGCGGGGTAAGAAAGTAAAGATGAAGAAAATTCTATTAGTGTTCGGTACTCGCCCCGAAGCCATCAAGATGGCACCGTTGGTGAAAGAGTTTCAGAAGGATACAGAGCATTTCGAAACAAAAGTATGTGTAACGGCACAGCATCGGCAGATGCTCGACCAAGTGTTGGAAGTGTTTGGCATTACGCCCGATTATGACCTGAACATCATGGCTCCCAATCAGGACTTATACGACATTACCTCAAAAGTGCTGTTAGGGCTGCGGGACGTATTGAAGGATTTTGCGCCCGATGTGGTGCTGGTGCACGGCGATACTACCACCTCGATGGCGGCTTCATTGGCTGCCTTCTACCGGCAGATTGCAGTGGCGCATGTGGAAGCGGGGCTGCGCACATACGACATGCTGTCGCCCTGGCCCGAGGAGATGAACCGCCAGGTGACGGACCGCATCTGCACGTATTATTTTGCGCCTACCGGGCAATCCCGGCAGAATCTTCTGCGGGAGAACATAGAAGAGAAGAAAATTTTCGTTACCGGCAATACGGTGATAGACGCTTTGCTGATGGCGGTCGACATCATTGCTACGAAGACGGGGATGGAAGAACAGATACATAAGGAGATCCAAGAGAAAGGTTACACTGTGGGCGAACGTGATTATATCCTCGTTACCGCCCACCGCCGTGAGAATTTCGGCGAAGGGTTCCTGCACATCTGTAAGGCTATCAGGGAGTTGGCTTCGCAGTATCCCGATATAGATATCGTCTACCCTGTGCATCTGAACCCGAATGTGCAGAAACCGGTTTATGAGCTGCTGTCCGGACTGGATAACGTTTTTCTGATCTCTCCGTTGGACTACCTGCCTTTTATTTATGCCATGCAGCACTCCATCTTGTTGCTGACCGATAGCGGGGGTGTACAGGAAGAGGCGCCTTCGTTGGGCAAACCGGTGCTTGTGATGCGCAACACTACCGAACGGCCCGAAGCGGTGGAAGCTGGAACAGTGAAACTGGTGGGCACGGATGCCGAGACCATTGTGGGCAACGTAGTGGAATTGTTGCGTAACAAAGAACTTTACAAGCGTATGTCCGAGACGCACAATCCTTACGGTGATGGTCAGGCTTGCGAAAGAATCGTGAACGCTCTCAAGTAGCGTGCACTGACTGTTTCGATATTTATCTTTTCACGAATGATCCGTTCGGATTCTTTTCCCATCTTTTTGCATAGTGCAGGAGAAGAGAACAATTCGCTGATCTTTTCGGCCAGACTGTCTGCATCACCCTCTTTGAAAAAGAAGCCGTTCTTGCCATCGATCACCAGGTCACGTTCTGTGCCGTCACATACCGAGCAGAGCACCGGCATGCCGTAGGTCATGGCGTCGTTGATGGAAAGTCCGCCCATACCGGCCAGTACATATACGGTAGATTCGTTCATATAAGCACCCAGCTTTTCCGGGTCGTAGACTGCGCCGATGAACCGGATGGAATCTGTCAACCCCGATTCGGCTGCTTGTTGTTTCAGATGTTTTAGTTCCGGTCCGCCGCCGACAATCACCAACTCGGCATCGGGGAAAGAGTGGATCGTCCGGTGGAAAGCGTTGATCAGTAGATCCACCCGTTTCCATTTCACTAAGCGTCCGATGTGTAGAAGCCGCCTTTCGGAGGGCGGGAGCAGCGGGGTGGAGTTTACTACGGTTTCTTTTTCTTTCAATAAGGCTTCCGTATCTGTGGAGTTGTATGTGACGTGTATCTGTTCTCTTTTTACTCCGTAAGAGGGGAGGATCTCGTAGGCCACTGTAGAGTAGTTCAATGTTCCTGCCGTCCGGGCGTAGCAGTATTTACGAATCCGGGCTGTGAACCATTGTTTCAGATAGAACCCTGGACCGGTGCTAAGCAGGCGCATATTCTCGTCGTACATCGGGTTGGCACGGAAGTATTCTTTTATTTTTCCATAGGGTGGGGTTTGGAAGGGGATCTCCCGGATTACCAGTTGGGTGTTGCACTCTTTCATTACCCGCCGGAGCTTGAGCTGAAAGAATATTTGCAGGAAGTAGGGCCAGCCCATGACAAGTATGTCGGGCTTTTCTTTGCGTACGATGTCCGGCAATGCGGGATAAGCGCTTTTGCCGTAGAACATCTTTTTCTCCTCTGTCGTGAGGTGCTTATAGGTACCGCCTTCCACCATTTTTACTCCTTTGCCGATGGTGGCGTTTCCTTTTTGGGGAGTGACTACGGTGATTTCTACTCCTTTAGTGCACAGCTTGTTGAGCATGGCGCTGAGGTAATGCGGTATTCCTCCGAAGGTATAAAGTACTTTCATTATTGTAGATAATTAGCGTTTCTCAGTTTGCTTTGTTTCCGGAACTTTCTGACTTCGGCAGTTCGTTCCAGCAATCGTGTAGTTATGATGACGTATGTACCAGCCGTTTTTGCTTTTCCTTTGACAAGAGCTATTAAGGATTTTTTGACACATGCCAGTACGCTGTAGCCAAATGCTTTCTTAAAAGAATAATTAATATTGGCATATTCCGTCAGATGGTAGATTTGTTCGGAACGTAGGAAGACCTCATGGCTGATTGTTCTGTTTTCACGGTCGTGGCAACCGAATACTTTAGGGGAATAGCCGATGAGATAACCGTGATGTTTGATGCGATTAGCGTAGTCCACGTCTTCGCCGTAATGATAGAAAAGTGGAGAAAAACCACCTACGGTTCGCAACACATTGCACGGAATCATCCAGAAAGCGGCATTGACGAAAGGCAGAGGGATGAGTCCGGACTGTCCGTTTGTTTCTTGCCGGATTTTCAGTTCTTGCTTTTTCACCTCTTCCAGATTGCTGAGATTGGAGTAACCGGCAAAGCCTTGTTCCAACTTCTCTCCCGAACCGGTCAGATGTATGGGCGAGAGAATGCCGTAACGGGGATGGCTCCGACTTAGTTCACTCAGTTCTCCAAGTACTTTGGCATCGATCCAGGCGTCTTGGTTCAAGAGGAAAACAGCATCGTATCCTTCTTTTAGGGCGATTTTCATGCCGATGTTGTTGGCGCGTCCGAAACCGAGATTCTCTTTGCTTTTGATAAGGCGGACTTCGGGATAACGGCTCTCGATGAGTGAAACGGTACGGTCTTGCGAAGCATTGTCTATCACAACGACATCCGCTTGCTGCTCGGATTGGCGAAGGCTGTTCAGGCAACGGTCTATCCAGCGTTCAAAGTTATAGGATACGATGATGACTAATATTTTCATGAAATTTCCTGTTTTCGTTCTGTTTCAATGGTTTTAACGAGAGAGTCCGATGCACCGCTTACCACTTTCCGGCAAAACATTTTGCCGGATTGTTGCAGTGCGCTCCAGTCTTCCAAAGTCAGCACTTTGATGGATTTCCCATATATAATATAATGTAGGGGTGTCAGGGCAGAGAGTCCTGTATATCCTCCTTCAACGGATAATGCGCGGGCGGCAAAGGGAGAATTGAATACAAGCGTCTGTATGCACAATTCGCTGGGTACGAAACTTGTTTTGAAATAACGTACCAACTCTTTTTCGGTACAAAGTTTTTCATAAACATATTGTGCGCAAGGCAGGGTGATACCCCAATAATCCGAGCCGCAATATATGTCACTTTCCTTATTGCCTATCCGTACGATAGGGGCTTTTCGTATGGGAAGCCACTTCATCAGGTGGCGTGATGCCACAATAAATTTATTCTTTAGCCAAAGATTCTCCCATTTCAGGTCGCGGAAAAAGTGATAGTACACTATTTTGGCGATTTGCCGTTTGTCGGCGGAGCGGGTCAGGTTCATTCCCATGATAAATTCCGTATCCCGATGTTCTTCAAAATACCGGTGGATTTTTCTGTTCGGCCATAAAGGGTAGTCTTGACCGCTTAAGCATACGATACGCGTATACTCTATGCCACTGTGTAGTACGGCAGCTAACAGCTCCTTCTGATATTCCACTTGTTCCCAGCCTCCCCAGCTCACCCAATGGCTTTGTACAAAGGTGACCTTGCCTTCCGGCAACAGTTCTTTGAACGGACGGCTGTCTGCTTTCCGGTCAATATGTACGTAGAAATCAGCATCTTCATCCAATGCTTTAATGAGACGCGACAGATGCGGAGCATCTTTGTATGCTGAAATAATATAGGCGATCCGGTTCATTTCTTTTGTTTTTGAAAGATGGACTGATTGATGTCGTATAGATCCCGATGAGTACATAAGGCATATAGAGTGGCCAACAGCGCTGTATACAGCTTCTTTTGAAAAGGAAATATGCGCATGGCGATGAAGAATTCTCTTATAGCCAGCCTGTAGCGGTGCGCAAAGAAAGCGCCTACCATTCTTCCCTTGTGCCAGGAAGAAACGTAACGGCGTACTCCTTTTCTGTGGGCGGCAGTGCGGAGCAGTTCGTCGAACATCTGGTCGATCGGATTGTGCCACAGTATGGGACGTATCTTTTTCCCTTCGCTCGGATTGAGGTAGTAAATGGAAGTGGGATGCTTGGAGTAAGCAATGTCACAAGTAGCGTGCAGCCGTGCCAGTGTGATGATATCCTCTCCGGCAGGGATACCGGTGGGAAATCCGCCGAAGGCTTCTATGCTCTGTTTCCGTACGGCATATGAACTCATGTGTAGGGGTGGATTGACGCCCGATGCCATCTCAAAGTAATTGTCAAGAATCGTATCCGTCCCGTCGAAGGCGAACCGGTCGGGTAGTACAGGGAGAAACGGTTTCTTGCCGGGGCGGCAGAAATAATAAGAAGTTCCGAATACTCCGCATCGGGGATATTTCTTTATCAGGCCGGCAATAATTTCCAGGTGATTGTCCGTCCATTGGTCGTCTGCATCCAGAAAAGATGCCGTACGATATCGTGACTGGGAAATCCCCTTGTTGGGGGCCGCCGATACTCCGGCGTTGGCTTGGCTGATGAGGCGTACCAACGGATAGTTCTTTTGCATTACCAGAGCAGCCCCATTGTCTGTAGAGCCGTCATCGATCACTAATATTTCTGCCGGAAGTACGGTTTGTGCCAATACCGAGTGGATGGAACGCTCTATATAGGCCGCTCCGTTATATAGCGGTATCACGACACTGATAGCGGCATGTGCCGGTTTTCCGCATTCTGTTTGGTTATTATTCCTTTCTTCCTGCTTCATATTATTTCTTTTTCCCGGGCAGTTTTTTGCCGATGAACTGAAGGCTTTCTTTGAAAATGGAGACACGGCTTCCCCACATCAGCAAGCAATAAAGTGCGGCACTGATTCCTATTTTGGCGGCAAACAAGAGATATAAGTTAGAAATTCCGCATGTCACATACCAGGTGATTGCCATTGTTGCCGATGCGATGATGGCAAACGGGAGTATGTCCTTCAGTGCCATCCAAAAGCTTAAGCGTATTTCTCTCCAGACAAAATACTGCCATACGGGTAACCAGAGAATATTGAGACAGACAAAACATTGTATCATCACGGCAATACCGTAAGGATAGCTCACAAGCATTGCAGTTAGTTGCAGCAGGCTCAATACGATGGTGTTCCACATGTAAATGTTGGATTTTCCCTTACTGATGACCAGATTGGAATACAGGGTGATGATGGGCATGAATGCCCCCCAGATACAGAGCATTTGCAGCATAGGGACACAAGGAAGCCATTTTTCCGTAATGGTGATAACGATAAATTCGCGGGCTATGAATGCCAGTCCCAACATGGCCGGAAAGGATAGGAATGCGGTAAAACGGAGCATTTTCCGCAGGACGCCCAACTGGCGTGCCGGGTCATTGGAGACTTCTGTCAGGACGGGTTGTGCTACGCTGCTTACCGTACCGCTGATGAAAGAGTATCCCATAGTGTTCCATTTGTTGGACTGGGTGTAGTAGCCCACTTCCTGTTCCGTGAAGAAACGGCCTAACAGGGTAGACAGAATGTTATTATTGGCTTGTGTAAAGATGTTGGTCACCAATATTTTGCTGCTGAAGCCGAACATCGATTTCAGTGGACGGAAGTTAATGTGAAAGGTCGGTCTCCACGGTGAGAAGTACCAGAATGAGAGATTCACGACAGTGATAAATGTCAGGGTTTGTGTGGCTATGCCCCAATAAGACATTCCGTTGTATGCCATGAGGACGCCTACCGTCCCCGACAACAGCAATGCGGGTATCTGTGCCATTGTCTTCTGTTTTACCATCAGGTTCCGGAACAGATAAGCGTTGTGGGCTGTTGCCGTACTGGATATTAGGAAACCGAGAAAAACATAGCGTGCCAGCGGTGTGAGATCGGGATTGTTGTAAAAGTCGGCAATGAATGGGGCACAGAAAAAGAGAAGGATGTATATTCCGACTCCCGTGAGTGTGCTGAACCAGAATACGGCATTATAGTCTTCGTGATTCACTTTCTGTTTATTGGCCAGTGCTACGGTAAACCCGCTCTCCTGCAACGTGCCGGCTATGGCGGAGAAAATAGCGAGCATGCCTATCATGCCATAGTCGGAAGCATCCAGTAAACGGGCAAGGACTATTCCGAAGCCCAGATTCAGCAACTGCTGTGCGCCGTTGCTGAATCCTCCCCAGAATAGTCCTTTCGCTGTTTTCTCTTTTAGTGATGATTCCCCCATGATAGTACGTCTGCTTTTTTGTTGGAATATCCGTTTGAGGCGCTTTACCGCTTATTTTACTTCGCTGCCGGGCTTCACTTCTTTCAATAGCGAAGTGACGGCCAGCGAGCCATCGTAATTTTCGGCAGAAAGAATCATGCCTTCACTTACCAGTCCGTTTTTGAACTGGCGCGGAGCCAGATTGGCGATGAACAACACCTGCTTACCTACCAATTCTTCCGGTTGATAATGCTGGGCGATACCGCTAACGATCGTACGGTTTTCTAAGCCGTCGGCGATCTTGAATTTCAGTAACTTCTTCATCTTGGGCACCATCTCGCATTCCAATACTGTACCTACGCGGATATCCAATTTTTCAAAATCATCGAATGAGATGACCGGCTTGATCGGGTTGGCTTTGTAATTGGAGGCCTCATTTGCTTTTTTGGTTGCGAGCAATTTGTCTACCTGCGCTTGGATGACATCGTCTTCTATCTTTTCGAACAGTAATTCGGGAGTTCCTAATTGATGTCCGGTAGGAAGCAAGTCTGTTTGTCCCAGTTCTGCCCAATCGAAATTGTCCATGTTCAGCATCTTGCGAAGTTTGTCGCTGCTGAATGGCAGGAACGGTTCGAAAGCGATGGCAAGGTTGGCAACTAACTGTAAGGAGATATTCAGAATGGTAGCAACGCGTGTCATGTCGGTCTTTGCAAGTTTCCACGGTTCGGTATCTGCCAGATACTTGTTTCCGATGCGAGCCAGATTCATTGCTTCTTTCTGGGCATCACGGAACTTGAATACATCGAGCAACTTTTCTACTTCTGCCTTTACATCGGCAAATTCTTTCAGTGTTTCGCGGTCATAGTCCGTCAGTTCTCCTGCGGCAGGGACTATACTGTCAAAGTATTTTTTTGTAAGCTGCAGAGCCCGGTTTACGAAGTTGCCATACACGGCCACCAATTCGTTGTTATTGCGTGCCTGGAAGTCTTTCCATGTGAAATCGTTATCTTTGGTTTCCGGTGCATTGGCGGTCAGTACATAGCGGAGCACGTCCTGCTTGCCGGGGAAGTCTTCCAGATATTCATGCAACCATACGGCCCAATTGCGCGAAGTGGAAATCTTATCGCCTTCAAGGTTGAGGAATTCGTTGCTCGGCACGTTGTCCGGCAGAATGTAACTGCCTTCGGCTTTCAGCATGGCCGGGAACACGATACAGTGGAATACGATGTTGTCTTTTCCGATAAAATGGATAAGACGCGTTTCAGGATCTTTCCACCAAGTTTCCCAAGTGTCGGGCAATAACTCTTTCGTGTTGGAGATATAGCCGATAGGAGCATCGAACCATACATAGAGAACTTTCCCTTCGGCACCTTCTACCGGAACAGGAATCCCCCAGTCGAGGTCGCGGCTTACGGCACGTGGTTGCAGCCCCATGTCGAGCCAGCTTTTGCATTGTCCGTATACGTTAGGACGCCATTCCTTATGATCTTCCAGAATCCATTGGCGCAGCCATGTTTCATGCTTATCCAACGGGAGATACCAGTGGGTGGTTTCTTTCATCACCGGTTTGCTGCCACTGATGGCACTCTTCGGATTGATAAGGTCTGTCGGTGAAAGGGAAGTTCCGCACTTTTCGCATTGGTCGCCGTAAGCTCCTTCCGAATGGCAGTGCGGGCATTCGCCTGTGATATAGCGGTCGGCAAGGAACTGGTGCGCTTCTTCATCGTAGTATTGTTCTGACGTTTTTTCGATAAATTCTCCTTTATCATACAACTTCCTGAAGAAGTCTGAGGCCAGTGCATGGTGCGTTTTTGAGGAAGTACGGCTGTATACGTCGAATGAGATGCCGAACTCTTCAAAAGATTTCTTTATGAGGAAATGATAACGGTCTACTACATCTTGTGGAGTGATACCTTCTTTCTTGGCACGGATTGTGATAGGCACACCGTGTTCATCCGAACCGCCGATAAAGAGTACGTCTTCTTTTTTCAATCTCAGATAACGGACATAGATATCTGCCGGCACGTATACACCTGCCAGATGTCCGATATGAACAGGCCCGTTGGCATATGGCAGAGCCGAGGTCACTGTGGTTCTTTTAAAGTTCTTTTCCATTGATATAGGGATTATTTTTATGATTCTCTTATCATTAATAGCCCACAAAGGTAGGGAAATTCTTTTTTATTTCTTGTTTTTGCTGATAATAGAAATGTATTTAATACGTTTTTACTCTTCCGGGATACGAAATTCTTTTTGTGATCGTGATCAGGGAGTCAAATCGATGAAATAATGCCAGAGGAAAATAGTATCATTGGATATGTTTCTTTTATGGCAGGATGCAAACTTTTCGACGGATCCAAGCAATGAGACTTTGGCTAATTGTTCATCTTCTGTCCAATCTATGGACTCGTTTATGCTGTTTTGCGATTGATAAATCACCCAACCATTTACTTTTGAAAACCACTCTTCAATGGTTCGGCTTTGCACATACGCAAACATTCCGCACTCTTTGAGATGCTTTGAATGTTCTCCTTTTTTGAAACGTTCTATTCCGCCTCGTTCTCCATAAACGTATTCTTGATTGTTGGATGTCTCAGAGAAACGTTTAGCCTCAAACTCCATTATCGGAATAACCTTTGAATTTCTGGTATTGATATATACACCGATATCCGTTTCTCTTGTAGAGCTTGCTTGTGGCGGGGGTTTTTTTAATTTATATTGCAGGAAATTACGTGATGCTTGTGGCGGGTTTTTACTGAATTCATATGGCAGATACCCTCCGTTTTCACAATTACATAAGTTGAAATGGCGGACTAAAAGGTTGCTAATCCAATTTTCCCTGACAGAATCTTTATTTTGATTATAGTAGTGTGGAAAATCTGCTATGTGATTGTCAATGAATGATACAATTTGTTCTACTTCGTGTTTGGGAGGAACTGATAAATCATTCGGTTGTGGCAATTGATATGAAGGCAAACTATCTTTGAACATTTTAGTAACGGGCTTTTATATAGTCTGCAAACACTTCATCGGCATCACGTAAGGCAATAGACGGAAGCCAATAGCGTAATTGCTTCGGTTTTATTAATATAATAGTATTTTTACCATACACTTTCATTATTTTCTGAATATGTGTGTGTGGGCGTTTGATATTTTTTTGAGGAATGACATTTTGTATATACTGTTCTAAATTGAAAACTTGTTCTTCTGATACAGTAAGCAACTCTTTGCCGTACTCAAAATGTATGGCAATGTAGTTTTCGGTATTTAATATTTTATAAGGTTGGAATTTTCCGTTATCAATTTGATAAACACTATTGAGCGTTTTACAAAAAACAGATGCGAATTTGGTTATGTCTGCATTTAGAACCGCTATTTCTTCTGTTTTTCTTTTATCAGCAATTTCTTCTATGATGATCTTTTCTGCCTCAGAGAATATGATATCGTTTTTGTTATGCGAATACGGAATCCTCATAATATCATCTTTGTTGATTGAAGTGGCTTTTCCAATCATGGCTCTTCCACTCGTTGCCAGAATATAGCTTCTTAGTAAACTATTGTTTTCTTTTAAATAATCATATAATGCGGATAACTCTGATTTATCATCTTGAGGCGCATGAATACCGATTATGCCGAATGGAAAAGTCAGGTATTTTTCCGAATAAGCAATTGGAATTCCTTGGTTGCCTGTTATCACTCTTATCAAAATATGCGGCCCTTCATAAATTTTCTTTTTTGTTTTTCTGGGTCTTTCGAAACGTTGAATCAGACATTCGTGGATTTGTTTTTCATCAATGCCGTTTTCGGTTAACGCTTCTACGGGGATAGTCTCTTTTCCGGTTATAAAATCGGCTTTATTGGATTTGTTGCCAATGATATATCCGATACCCACACACCAACCCTCTTTTCTTTCTTTTTCTTTTAAAAATTCTTTTAGAGTGGGCAAAATGGACAATCTTTCAATGAGAGATGTAATTCGGCCTCCTCCTAATAAATGTGCTTTCCATGTGTATGGCTTAAAAATAGCATCATTTTTAGACATGAAGTGGAAATCGTAATAATCAAACTCTAAAAAAAGTTTATTTGCATTTGAGAAGGTACGATTGGCTATCAGATGTAAAACAGGTTCTGAGTCCGGTCTTGATTTCTGTAAAAACACAGCTGCTGTTGACACGTTCTTTTTACCCCATAGTTTATCTGCCAGTTTGGTGAAATCAATAACTTGCAATAAATTGTATGTAGAAAAGACGTCTTCCTTGAATTTTAAGTCTTTTTGATACAATAACGGTCCGGATGGTTGAATCATAGAAAGTATTCCTCCCGCTTTTAGAAGTTTCATAGATTGTACTAAGAAGTGTAGTGCGGGATTTTCGTCCGGTATATCTATTTCTGTTTTATAACCAAACTGTTTTTCTAACTTTTTAAAATATTCCTTTCTGGCAGGTTCTTTATCATTTACAAACGGCAAGTTGAAAGGTGGATTTCCAATCACCAATGAAAAGTCATTGGGTGGATTTTCCGTTACATATTTAAAGAAGTTCTTTGTGATGATATTATTGTTCAGATCAGGAAATTTCAACTCTCCCCATGTCGGAGAATCCAGATTTACTTCATCTAAGATTGCAAGGGCCAGGCTGAAAATAGACAAACGAATGGCATCTTGCTCAATATCTACTCCATGAATGCTCTTTAATAATAAGTCTTTTAATACCGGTAGCGACGGTTTCTCCAGTTTGCCTGTTTTTTGCCATTGTTCATACCGCCACCATTGAACGATGCGTTTGTAGGCTTTAACCAAGAATATTCCGGAGCCACAACTTACATCGATCAGTTTAAAATCTTTTTGAGGAGATTGCAGAGGCATGCATTCGTCCACTAAAGTGGAGACGATCATTTCGGGTGTGTAAACGATGTCCTTGCTATCGGTCAATAGCTCTTCATATACAGAACTGATTACTTCTACCGGCAGGTGTGAGAATGAATATAGCCGCCAGAAAACATATTGATTGTTTTCTATATTGGCATCTAAATAGTTTGCCAGGTATTTGATTTCTGTTTTTCTAATGGATGTTCTCTCCTTTACTTCTTTTTCCTTGTCCCATTGAAATATCTTCCCATTGAAATCAGAAGCTAATTTATCTAATAAGTCAAGAAGTTTGCCTTGACGGATAACATCACAAAATCCGTTGCATTGGAAATGTTTTTGAAAGTAAGTACTTGCAAAGTACCCGCTCTGTGAATCTTCGTCCCGTTCTTCCAGATATTTTATAAGAAGACATTGAACCAGCAATTTTAAGGCTACGTGCTTGTCCAAACCGGATTCTTTTTGAAAACTGGCATATACCTCTTTAAGGCCACGGATTAAATCTTTTGTCGCCGATTGTTCAAATTGAAAATGATTTTTGTTTATTTCCTCTTCCCAAAATAGGCCATTATCAAAGCTTTGCGCATTAAAATTTCTAATGGCTTCTCCTGTTTTTATGATTATCTCTTGTGCATAATTTACCCTGTTGTAATCGGGTTTTTCTCTTGCGTCGAAAAAGCTCACAGATGACTTCTCGATGATGATGTATACAGGTACCTGATAACCATTCCACATATTTCTGTGTATGCGGTTTTTTTCTTGAGAGCTTAACGGTTTTAGGGTATAGTCAAAGATATATAGCTGTGGCACGGCGGCTCTGCTATCTTGGAAATAGCGGAAATACACAGCATCTGCACCGAATTTATTTTTTGCGGTTTCTAAGGCGAAAAGAATGTCTGGTGCGGATATGGCTTTTGAAAGACTTTCATAGTTTTGAGTCAATAACACTCCACTGGTTCCTTTTTCAGAAATAAAGGAAAAGTTGAGTTCTTGAATTTTTCTTTCAAAGTGGGCTATTGGCATACAAATTCTAATGTCTAAACTCTATTTTTCGGTAAAGATACTATTTTTCGGTAAAGATACTATTTTTCGGTATTGTTTTAAAATCATCGGACTTAAAACATGATATTTTTGTTGTATTACCGTTCTTTAAGAACTTGTCAATGAGAAAATCGTATGTCTGATTTTAACATTGTTAATTCCGTTTTGCGGCATATTGTTTCTTCTGTTGCAAAACATTAATTCTTTGCCTGTAAAGATACGTATTCTTGTTGACAAAAAATTGTATTTAACACAGTATTAAATACGTATTCTTGCAGGCTAAGAATATAGATTCATTTACTTAGGAGATGAACAGTTAATGATTTGATATACAATGAACAATAGCATTTGCGACTACTTCCTTGTATCGGGCGGCCCTCATTGACTCGAAAAACGCTTCCTCCCTGTACTTGTCAAATTAACAACTTCAGTGCTACCCGGTCATCGTTTAATCATTACTGAAAAGAAACCCGTCATTGACAAATACATGCCGATGACGGGTTTCTTTTCAGTAATGGTTTCAGTAATGGTTGGTTTTCTGTTTGAGGCTCAATGATGATTTTATTGTTTCACAATCACTTTTTGTCCTTCAAGGAAGTAGACGCCCTCATCAAGGTCGGTCACCTGATTGATTCCTTCATTCACTTCTGCATTACGGAGCAACATGCCGTTTACACCATAAATTTCGATGGTACGTGTACAGTCCGATTCGATGTAAAGGATACCGTTTCGGCTGTATGCTTTCACGTTATCGATGGTTTCGCCCAGCGTTATGCGTATGTCGGTGGCACCACCGCCATTGTCACCGATACTGAACATGAGCGGCGCATTGAGCGACCCCGGTTTGTCTGTAACGTAAGCTTCGAACGGCTTTACGTCACGGCGATAACGTTCGAATACGCTACCGGTTGTCTCTTCCGTGTTGTATGGATCGATGTTCAGGGCATATACCTCCTGTGATTGTTCGACTGCTGTAAGCGTCGGGACAAAATTGAATTTCGGTCCTTCTACGATTGGCAGAACTTCGGGTGTGACAGGTATCCGGTAATTTTCGGCTATGAATTGCACCTCTCCGGTGATGTTATATTGCTCGTCATATTCCCGGTTGTTCGGCATGGCGATAATGTAAGGGGTATGTGCTTTTATCTGCTGACACGACTGGAATCCGTTTTCTCCCAGTTCGCGTAACCAGAAACGGCGTGTACTTGCTCCTTCTGCGCCGAACGGCAGGAGCTCGGTACTTTTTGACTCGAACCATATGCGGCTGACATCGAATGGCAGTGTGATTGACTCCCATCCCTTGGACACGTTGCCACGTCCGGTTTCCAGACTGAACGTCTTGCGGAATATGGCTTTCTTCGCTTCAAATGCTTTCCAGCAATGGAACGGATATTTATCTGCTATTTCAATGTTCTCGGCCACCCCGTCGCGAATCACATTATACCATTTTTGAGGAACCTCTGTCTGTGCGGTGACATACATCAGGCAGTTTTTGGCATAACTGTTGAAAGCATCGTTTTCGATACGTGTTTTACTGTTCCATGTGATGGACATCAGGTTGGGGTTGGCATTGAAAGCAAAGGGTTCAACGGTGACTACTCCACTGCCTACGCTTACCGTACGCAGATTTTCACAATTACTGAAAGCATTGAGCCGTATGGTTTTTACTTTGTCGGGGATGACGATGTCCTTTACCTGTGTGCTTTTATAGAACGCATTCTTTCCGATGGTTTCCAGATTGTTCCCGAAACTGATGCTCCTTAATGAGTTCTCTTTATTTTCGGCACTGAATGCATAGGCGCCGATTGTGCGCAGACTGTTCGGCAATGCCACCCTGTTGATATTCGTTGAGTTGACAAAAGCGTAGTCGGCGATAGAGTCCATGCCTTCGGCGAAGGTCACATCGGTCAGTGTACCGCAATTGGCAAAGGCATAGGCGCCTATGGTTTTGGCGGGTATATGGATGCTTGCCAGCTTCGGGCAGTTGGAGAAGGCCCGTGTGCCAATGGAGTCGGTGGAAGCAAGAGTGACTTGTTCCAGTGCCGGGCAGTTGTAGAATGCTTCTGTTGCAATGTTCTTTTCGCCGCCTTCTTTCATGATGACGGTGGTTAATTTCGGGCTGGCTTGGAAAGCCTGTTTGCCGATCGATACCGAGCCGGCTGCTATTTCCACGCTTTGCAGTTCTTTGCAGTTGTAGAATGCTTGTGACCCTACGGTTTTTACCGATGCCGGGATGCGGATGTTTTGCAGCTTAGTTCCATAGAAAGCTTTTTCGGCAATAGTAGTCAGATTTTCGGGTAGTGTGATGTTTGTGATATTGGTATATCCGAATGCTTGAACGCCGATGCGTTTTACGTTTTTGCCGATGGTGATTTGGGTCAGATCCGTCCGGTTGTTGAAGGCGTAATCTTTGATCTCTTCCATATTTAGGGCTAAGTCTGTCAAGGCCGTACCGTAAAAAGCATTTTCGTGTATATCGGTTACTTTCTCCGGGATGCTGAGTTGTTTCAAGGCTGTGCAATAGCCGAAGCTATAAGCGTCCAGGGTCGTGACATTAGCTCCGATGGTAACATCGGTCAACGCCTTGCAATAATAGAACGTATTGCTTGGCAGTTTGGTGACACCGGTTCCTATTCTGACACTTTGTAGGGCGGAGAAACTGTTGAATATTCCTTCGGGAAGTGCCTTTATCCCGTTACCGAGAGTGACGGAGGTTAATTTGCTATTTAATCCGTTGAATACTCCGGTGACATCTGTTACTTGATCCGGGATGTTGAGCGATGCAATCTCTGTACCGTTGAACACATCGTGTTCCAGTTTACGCAGTTTTGCCGGCAAAGTGATTGCTTTCAGGCAGCGGCATTTTTGGAATGCGTATGTTGCAATGCTGTCTACTGCTTCACCAAGCGTGATATTACTTAATGTATCACAACTTGCGAAGGCATAGCTTCCTATACTTTTCACTTTGGCCGGGATGGTGATGCTTTCCAGTTTTTTGTCTCCGGCATTATAAAAGGCATATTCACCGATTTCTGTTAATTCCGGATTTAATTCGATCACCCGCAATGAGTCACAACCGTCGAAAGCTTTACTACCCACTTTACGAATGGAGGCAGGGAATCCGATGGAATCCAACTTAATACATCCGGCAAAGGCTTCTGTAGGGATCTCGTTGATGCTTTTGCTTAGAGTGAATTCAGTCAATTGTTTGTTTCCTTTGAAAGCGGCTTCGCCAATGGTTGTCACCTGATCGGGCAGGGTGAATTTCTCTAAGCCGGTATTATAAAATGCATTGGCTCCAATGGCAGCTAACTCTTTGCCGAACTTCACTTCTTTCAGATATTTTTTGTCTTTGAATAGGTTATCGGGGATGGCAGTAACTAAATCTCCAAAGGTCACTTTTTGAATGCTGGCGAATTTTCCGGCTGTGGCAATAATGGTTTCATTTTCATTGTTGATAGTGATATCTTTTACACTGTCGCAGGAATTGAAAGCATCTTCCTCTATGGCAGTCAATTGAGGAGTTAGAGTAATTGTTCGTAGACTATCGCAATTATTAAAAACGTAGTTAGGGATGATCGTTATGTTTTGAGGAAGTGTAAATGTACGAAGTCCGGAGTTGCTAAAGGCATAGTTCTCTATTTTATTAACACTTTCCGGAATGTAAATAGAAGCCAATTTACTACATCCGCTGAAAGCCGAATTTCCAATGGTTGTTAATGTTTCCGGCATGTTGATGGTTTGGAGTGATTTACAATTGGCGAAAGCAGAATTACCAATTGTTGTGACTTGGTTTCCTAAAACAACAGTTTCCAGGTTACTTTTATTGGAGAACCAATTACTTATATAGGTAAGTTTATCGTTGAGTTTTACATAACGAAGATTATTACATTCGTAAAAAGGGTCATAAGTAGATATTTCTTCAATTCCATCTCCTAAAATAAAACTTTCCAAGGCACTGCATCCATAAAAAACATATTGTCCTAAAGATGTGACTTTTGACGGAATAGTTATTGATTTCAAGGCTTTACAATCTCTGAATACTTGATTCCCTATACTTTCTAAACTGTCCGGTAACGTTATGCTTCGTAGGTTTTCACATCCTTGAAAAACTTGATCTTTAAGTATTCTTAAACTGTCGGGCATTTCAATCGTTCTTAAATTGTCGCATTCGTAGAATACTCCCCCCTCTATATTACGTAGTTTTTTAGGTAATACGATCTTCTCCAGTCCGGTACATCCATTAAAACAGAAACTTCCTATTGTTGTTATATTTTCCCCTAATATGACTTCTGTTAGATTTGTTTTACCTTGAAATATACTGCCGGTTAAATCTGTCAGGCCGTTTCCGATGACCACTTTCTTAAGGTTGCTACATCCCTCAAATGGGCCATAACCCGATATGCTCTTAACCTCGTTTCCGATAATTATTTCTTCGAGAGCACTGCAACCACTGAACACATATTGCCCAATAGATTCAGCTTTATCGGGAATTGTTATAGTAGTTAATGATTTACAGTTGTAGAATGCTCTATTTCCTATCTCTCCGGTTAAACTGTCTGCCAGTATTATGCTTTGCAAGTTTTCACATCCTTCAAAAGCCTGATCCTTAAGTGTTCTTAGGCTATCTGGCATTTCAATCGTTCTTAAATTGCTACATCCGAGGAATGCAGCCCCGTTGATGTTACGTAGTTTTTTAGGCAATGTAATCTTTTCTAATCCAGTGCATCCCATAAAACAACTGCTTCCTATTGTTGTTATATTTTCTCCTAATATGACTTCTGTTAGGTTTGTTTTGCCTTGGAATATACTGCCGGTTAAATCTGTCAGGCCGTTGCCGATGACCACTTTCTTAAGATTACTACATCCCTCAAATGGGCCATAACCCGATATGCTTTTTACTCCGTTTCCGATAATTATTTCTTCGAGAGCACTGCATTCATAGAATACATATTGTTCGATAGATTCAACTCTATCCGGAATCGTTATGGCTTTTAATGACGCACAATCATTAAAAGCTCTTATGCCGATAGTTCGTAGAGTGGATGGGAGGACGATATTTTGTAAAGAACTACACTTGTAAAAAGCATTAGAATTTATGTCTGTCAATCCTTCGGGCAATACGATACTTTGTAGCCATTCACTCTCTTGGAGTGCCGCAGAATTGATTGTCAATGTTCCTTTTGGCAATATCAACGTTACCCATGTATTCTTTTGGAATTGCGTATTGATGCTGTTGTTTATAAATGAGGCATCCAATAAGTCCAGCGTCTTGACAGCTGTTAGGTTTTGCTTGATGAAAGCGATATCTGTATCATTAATAACGCCTGTCAGCTTAAGATTGTTGATTTTTGCATAATCGCTCGCTGATACTTGATTGCTGAGGTTCCCTGGACTTGTCACAGCGATGCTTGTTATATCGCTTGTACAATTGGCCCGCAAGGAAACCTCCCGTGTGCCTCCATTGGTTACTATGATAGCTTTGGCTTCAATCAGTCCTTCGGCTGTTACAGTGACGGTGAAAGGGATTGTGCGTGTCTCCAATGCTGGAATATTCTTTTCATAATCTCCTATGGAGAAAATGGTATTGTCGGTTGTTACTTTCGTTATGTTTAGTTGTTCACTACCGATATTGCGGACATTCAGGTTGACCGTTGTCGGTGCATTTTTTACTACATTTCCGAAGTAAAGTTGGGTCTCGCATACAGGGTAAGCGACGCCCGGCATTATGAATGATGTTGGCGACATATAGATATTTTTCACATAGCCGCGATCATCTCCGGTGGTAGCGGAACTACTGTTTTTGTAGCTCCATTTCAAAGTATGCACACCCGTTTTTAGATCATAACTATAAGGGGTATAGTTGGATATAATGCCGGATATATTAGTTACTTGCTTGTTGTCCACATAAAATATCAGTTGGTCGCCATTGACAGACCAGTCGAAAGAAACCGTAGCATCAAATGATAGGTTGAACGTTGTACTGAACCCTACTTCAGAGTTCGCTTCTTTATTACTGCTGGTCACAACCCCGTTTCCCGCAGTTGTCCACGGGGCAGTGGTAGATTCCTGTTCAAAGGTCAGTGGGAAAGAGCCTTCTTTCAGCGCATTGGTGGCAAAAGTGTCATCGTTTGCTTGTGTTCCGTTTATGGCAGCGTAGGTGCTCAGACCTGCCAGGCATATCATACATATATATAAGAATATCTTTTTCATATTACTTTTCTGTTTCGAGGGTTATTTATCCGGATTACCCATATCTCCATCACCCGGTACGGGGTCGATGGCGGTGGTGAATGAGGTGATATTAGAGAGAGTTGTGCCTTGTGAATTTGTGGCAAAAGCACGTACATAGTAAGTGGTACTTGATTTCAGGTCGCTCATGTTCAGAACCATCTGGTCTCCTGTGCCTTCGATGGCTTTTACTTGGTCGTTTTCGCCCGGTTCGTGGTTGGTGCTGCTCCAATAAAAACCTTTCCGTGTGATTTCCTGGTTTCCGTTACTGCTGATACGTGCAGTGACTTTAGCTGTGGTGATTGCCACGTCTGTCACGGAGATATTTCCGAAAGTCGGCTTATTGACGGCATCCGTGGTGAATTGTGCATGGCTATTGTAGGTCACTCCCGCTTCGTTGACGGCATATGCACGTACGTAATAGGTCTTTCCGGGCGTTAAGCCGGTGAGGGTGTGGTTGAGGGCGGTTACGTTGCCTTCAATGTCTTGGTGGGTGTTTTTATCCATATCCGGCTGACTCGTTTCGGTGCTCCAGCAGAAACCTTTCCGGCTGATGGTGCCGTTACCTGCCGAGTAGATCGTGGCGGTAAGTACTGCGCTGTTGATGGTGACGCCTGAGACATTTGTACTATACAGGCCGGGAGCGGTGATTTGAGTGGTGGTGAAACTTTCGCTGCTGCTATATCCCGTACCTACGCTGTTGGTTGCAAAAGCGCGTATGTAATAGAGGGTACCGTGATTCAGCCCGAGCAGTTGCTGCGTGAAGTCGTTGCCTTCAACACTGATCACTTTATCAGAGGTTGTCGGGTTGGGATTCGTTGTACTATAACAGAACCCTTTTCCTGTGACCGGAGAATTATTGTCATTGATAATACTGCTACGCACATAGGCCGAGGTGGTATTGATGGCCGAAATATACGGAATGTCCAACGTGGGTTCGGAAATAGTTACAGTGGTGAAGCTTCCGGCCTGAGAATATCCCGTTCCTGCTTCATTGGTGGCGTAAGCCGTCACGTAGTACGGAGTACCGGGGTTTAGTCCGGTAAATTCATGTAGAAATTCCGTGCCTGTCATCTGTATTTTTTCGCATCCTTGCATGTCCAATCGAGGATTCTGTACGGAGGTGCTCCAGCAGAATCCGCGTTCGGTCACGGTACCGTTGCCGTTGCTGAGCAGTGTGCAGTTGACGCTTGCGCCATCTGTTTTGGGTGTGGAGATGACGAGTGCATCCAGTCGGGGCACTGTGAGCTCCATGGTTTTAAATTCTTTGACGTTCGAGTATCCGGTTCCTTTTTCGTTGACGGCATAGGCTGTCACGTAATAGGTGGTTCCCGGTGTCAGTTCTTCTAACATGTACTTGAAGTCGTCGCCTTCTATTGCTTTATGTTCGCATCCTTCCGTGCCTGTTTGCGGATTGTGTACGGATGCACTCCAACAGAATCCCTGTTCGGTGATTGTACCGCCTCCGTTGCTGGCTATGGCGGCACTGAGGTCGGCTGTTTTGGTAGTAAACGTAGGGGTGGTGATCGTAACTTCCGGCAGTATCACACTGGTGGTAGTGATGGTGACAGCATTGCCGTATCCGGTTCCTTTTCCGTTGGTTGCATAAGCCCGGATATGATAAACGGTGCCTTCTTTGAGTTTATTGATTTCTCCTGCGAATACATTACTTTCTGTTAAAGGCATTTCTGTCTGTCCGTCGCAAGCACCAAGCATGGGGGTAGAGTTTGTACTGCTCCAGCAAAATCCTCGGGAGGTTACGGCAGAAGTTCCGGCATCGGTCACTTCGGCGGTTACTACGGCATAATTACCGCGTACAGTTGGCTCGTCGTATGTGCGTACGGTTGGCTTTTCCGAATTCTCGGTGCGGATAACGGTTGTTTTGCCGTATCCTACGATGCCTTCGTTGTTCATGGCAAAAGCCCGTATGGTATAGTCGGTAGAGGCGCTCAAATTGCTGATGGTGACTACGAAATCGGTTTCGCCTTCGGGTACGGCCACATTGTTGTCTCCCAATTTAGGGTCGCCTTCGGTTCCTTTGACGTAGCAGACACCTCGCAGTTCGATGCTTTCTGCCCCGCTGGAGATGACCTCGCTTGCGACCGTGATACTTTGATTGTCTTTGGTTCGGAGGGTTATTGCATCCAGTTCGGGCGCATTGTTGGCAACTGTGGCAAACTGCAGAATTTCCGGACTGATGACAGTGGTGTTGCCGCAGGTGATGAAAAGGCAGTAAAAATAGTTCGTTCCCGGAATGAGTTCTTCCAATTGTACTTTTACTTCACCGGATGTTTGCTCTACAAGCACTTTGATTACATCTTTGTCACCCAATGCTTTACTTTCGAGCAGAGTCTTGTTGATGGAGTAGAGGAAGCCGCATTCGGTAATTTCCAGATCGTTTTCTCCGATATTCCCTTTCAGTATGGCGCTTTTGCGTTTAATGTCATCTTGCGGTACTACTTGGATCTCCATTTTCGGGGCAATCCAAGTGGGTTCTGTATCTTTTTCACAACCTCCTGTCAGCCAGATAAAGCACAGGATGGCGATGGTTCGTATGAGTCGTTTCATATCGTTTGAAGTGATTTATGTTATTCTTAGAAAATAATACCTACACCGGCGGTGACCTGGTGCTGTTTGAAATTGATTGTGTTGAATCCTGCTGAAAGCAGGAACCCTTTCAGGCGCAGGATAGCCCCTATTTCTGCCGCTACTCCGGATGCGGAGTGATCGGTGTTTTTATACCAGTTGTCTTCCGTGTCGGCTTCGAGCCAGGCAAAAGTGCGGTTACCGTATCCTACGCCGGCATAGCCGTAAAGTGGTTTAGCCAGACGGCGCATATATCCGGCTGTAATGCAGAGGTAGGATTTCTCTGTTCTTCCCGGTTCGTAGATGATGGAGGCGCCTTCGGTGGTCTTTTGGTTATCGTCACATTCACCTACGGTTTTGATCGAGTTGAAGTCACTCCTGAAAGCGGCATAGAATCCGTTGGTGCGTGTAAAACCGATCATGCCGCCGAAGGAGGTTTGCCCGCCACCGCCAAATCCTGCCTGTACCATAATGAGCGTGTTCATCGGAACTTTCGGTTTGATGGTGGATATCATGTGGAAGGTAGGGCGTACGGTTTCTCCGGCGGTTACATTCAGCACGGTGTCTATCGGGAAGTATGTTTGTTTCTCGATACGCACTTTATATTCCTTGATCCCCATGCGGTCACTGCGGTAGGGAGTTTTTCCTACCCGTACGCTGTCGATGTATACGTCGGCATCCTGCTCGGGCAGTGAGAAGATTTCCATGTAACCGAATTTGGGTTTTAATGCAACGCTTTTGGTGACCGGAGTATTACCTAACTTGATGACACCGGCATCGGGCTGATACATCGGTGCTTCCACCCGATAGGTGTGTTCTCCTTTCGGCATGGTTGCGTTGAAAAGTCCGTTTTCCACAGGTACCGGTTCTTCGTCAATGTAAACATTGGCTGTGGCCGGCTCGGGGCGGACTACGAGAAATTGCATGTTACTTTCCGCCACGGGCTTGTTCTGGTCGTCGCTTGTGTTGAGTACCATCTCGTATACGGTTGCCTTTTCGATGATGTCCGGATAGAAATAGTTGCGCAGAATTCCCAGTTTGTCATGCAGGATTGAGATGCGTCGTGCACCACGGGGGACATAAACCCACACTTCTCCTGTCTTGTTTTCGCGGGCTGTAATGCCTAAGGCATCGGGCTCGAACATAAGGTCTTTTTCGTTGGTCACGATGCGTATCAACGCACATATTTCTCCGTTTTGATCCCGTTTCGGTGCTGTGATACGGGCGGTGATGTCGTTTTCCATCCGATTAAAGGAAGTTACCGTAATTTTACTCTGTTGGGCCGATAGAATACTCGGACATAAGAACAACAGAAAATAAAAAAGTAAAAACAGATGTTTGAAATTGTTTTGATTCATGTAATAATTGTTTGTTTGCGACAGTCTCCTTTCGCAATCATCCCTAATTTTTTAGAAGTATGGAGACTTTTATATTATTAATACTTCGCCTACAAATGTAGTTAATAAAACAGAAATAAGAAGCATACATTCTTAAAAAAAATAGTTGCATGCCTTATTTCCTTTTACTTGTTTTTGTTTTGTAACGGTTTACAGTGACAAAATTTATATTAGTGTGCTGTTATTTATTTGTTTAATTTGTGTGACGATTGTGCTTTTGACGGATTTTAACAATATGATGATGCTCCGATGGAGCCTTAACTGTACTGTTGCATTGCACATGTCCCCTTGTACAATAGCTAAAAAGCCTTGGTGGCAAGCATTACGGAGCGGAAGAGCTTGCGATATTGCGGAAGGGCTTCGGTGATTGGCACTGCAGAACGGAGAGATTTTTGAAAATGGGAGTCTATGTTCATAACCGGAAGATATGGATTATATGGGAGGAAATATATCTTCCTTATTTAATTCTTTACAGATTGTATAACTGTTATTGTATGTTGACAGTAGTCAATTTATCTATTGGTAGTTGTCGGCTTATCCGTTGACTACTGTCAATCGATCAGTTGATGATTGCCGACGGGGAATTATATTTAAAACTTTCTTCCCCTCCCTTCCGCACTTAAATGCCGATGAATAACGAAAAGCGGGAGGGGGAAAGGGGAAATGAATTTCCATGTTTTAAGTTGCTTATGTTTTTGGGAAATACTATATTTGTGCATTAATAACCGAATAATATACAATCGTATGATTACAACACAGTTGCTCCGTCCGGAGAGCATCGTCGTCGTGGGTGCATCGAATAATGTGCATAAACCGGGCGGTGCTATATTAAAGAATCTTATCAATGGTGGTTATCGTGGTGAACTTCGTGCCGTCAACCCGAAGGAGACGGAAGTGCAGGGGATTCCTTCTTTTGCCGATGCCAAAGACATACCCGATACCGATTTGGCGATTCTTGCCATTCCGGCGGCGTTGTGTCCGGATGTGGTAGAAGCGTTGGCGAGCGGAAAGCAAACGAAGGCATTTATCATTCTCTCTGCCGGTTTTGGCGAAGAGACGCACGAAGGTGCACTGCTCGAAGAACGGATTCTGGCAACGGTGAATACATACGGTGCTTCGCTGATCGGGCCGAACTGCATCGGGTTGATGAACACGTGGCATCACAGCGTATTCAGTCAGCCTATTCCGCAATTGAGCTTGCAGGGAGTAGATTTGATTTCCAGTTCCGGTGCAACGGCAGTCTTTATTTTGGAGAGTGCGGTGACAAAAGGATTGCAGTTCAATTCTGTCTGGTCAGTAGGCAATGCGAAGCAGATCGGTGTGGAAGATGTGTTGGAATATATGGATAATACATTTGATCCGGAAAAGGATTCACGGATTAAATTGCTTTATATCGAGAGTATCGGTGATCCCGACCGTTTGCTGTTTCATGCTTCGTCGTTGATCAAGAAAGGCTGTAAGATTGCTGCCATCAAAGCGGGAAGTTCCGAAAGCGGGAGCCGTGCGGCCTCTTCGCATACGGGGGCTATTGCCAGTTCCGACTCTGCTGTCGAGGCTCTGTTCCGTAAAGCAGGTATCGTGCGTTGTTTCTCCCGTGAAGAGTTGACCACGGTAGGCTGCGTTTTCACGTTACCGGAATTGCGGGGGAAGAATTTTGCTATTATTACGCACGCCGGCGGTCCCGGGGTGATGTTGACCGATGCTCTGAGCAAAGGCGGACTGAATGTTCCCCGGTTGGAAGGCCCGTTGGCAGATGAATTAAAATCCCGCCTTTACCCCGGTGCTGCCGTTGGCAATCCGATTGATATCTTAGCTACCGGTACTCCCGAGCATTTGCGGCTTTGCATCGATTATTGTGAAGAGAAGTTTGAGAATATAGATGCGATGATGGCTATTTTCGGTACTCCGGGCCTGGTTACTATGTTTGAAATGTATGATGTGCTACATGAAAAGATGCAGACTTGCCGTAAACCGATTTTTCCGATTCTTCCTTCTATCAATACGGCAGGAGCCGAGGTTGCCGCTTT
>OAVB01000481.1_pt1 | contig 32943 bp, 29 predicted proteins | sample 1516871 | NCBI WGS metagenome assembly OAVB01 (sample SAMEA2580069, study PRJEB22360) | human gut metagenome | biome: human gut; feature: human-associated habitat; material: faeces | place: Denmark | collected 2008/2010 | reverse complement strand
CCCCGTCTCATCCCAGCTAAATGGTAACTTAAAGATACTATTCAGACGGTGATGAGACGGGGCACGCCCTGTCTCTACTATAGGGTAATATACAATAGTCTTAATTATTTTCCACTAGAAAGTATTTTTATTGGAAAATAGTTATATCTTTGCATCATCAAACAAGTTATAAAGAAATATGGAACCAATTTGCGCCATAAAGGATATCTATAAGATACTGTACCAGTTCGAGAAAAATTTCTCGGAAGTACATGCTATCACCATCAACGAGGCCATGTTGCTTTGTTGCTTAAAGGATAATGAGGCAAAGTCGGCGGGAATGATTTGCGATTATATCGGTCTTTCAAACTCCCGGGTCTCAAAGGTGATCACCTCTGTCGAGAACAAGGGGTTTATCCGCAGGAACATCAATAAAGAGGATAAGCGGCAAATGTTTTTCTCGCTCACCCCAAAAGGGAAAGAGAAAATACAACAGATGATGCAGGCCGAGCTAAATATGGATAGCCTGTTCAATCAACTCAAAGAATACATACAAAAGGGATGAATCCCTTTTTTTAACTAATTATTGTCTACTAACAAATATGTATAATACAAATTAAATAAAAATAGATATGAAGTACTTGATTATTGGAGGTGTAGCCGGTGGAGCTACCGTAGCAGCCCGGCTGCGTAGAATGGACGAGAAAGCGGAAATCATCCTTTTCGAACGTGGAAAATATGTTTCTTACGCAAACTGTGGATTACCTTATTATATAGGAGACACGATCAACGACCGGAATAAATTATTCGTACAAACCGTGAAAGGCTTCACGGATCGATTCCGCATCGATATACGTACGGAGCAGGAAGTGACCCGAATCCTTCCCGAATCCAAGCAAGTGGAGGTAAAGAAACTCGGCACAGGAGAAACCTACACGGAGACTTACGATAAACTAGTGCTCTCTCCCGGTGCGGAGCCTTTGCGTCCACGCATCGAAGGAATCGAGAGTAAAAAGATATTCACGTTACGTAACGTGCCGGATACGGACACGATCAAGAATTACGTGAACACGGAAAAGCCCCGTACCGCCGTTGTTGTAGGGGGTGGTTTCATCGGCTTGGAGATGGCGGAGAATTTGCATGAGCTGGGTGTCCACGTCACCGTCGTGGAAATGGCTAACCAAGTGATGGCACCCCTCGACTATTCCATGGCCGCTATCGTACATCAGCAATTGATCGGCAAGCAGGTAGGCTTGATGCTGGAAGATGGCGTATCTCGTTTCGAGGAGACTTCCAGAGGCGTGACCGTTCATTTGAAAAGTGGGAAGCAGATCCCGGCGGATATGGTTTTATTGAGTATCGGTGTCCGTCCGGAAACCCGATTGGCCAAGGAAGCGGGACTTACGATCGGAGCATTCGGCGGTATCGCTGTCAATGAATATATGCAGACCTCGAACCCGGATATTTATGCGTTGGGAGATGCCGTGGAAGTACGCCACCTCGTGACAGGCAAACCAGCCTTGATCCCATTGGCGGGTCCAGCGAATAAGCAAGGACGTATCGTAGCCGATAATATCGTATCCGGCAATAAGGAAACTTATGACGGGACGATGGGAACCTCTATCGCCAAGGTATTCGACTTGACGGTCGCCACGGCGGGAGCTAACGCTAAGCTGTTGAAACGGGAAGGAATCGCTTATCAATCCTCCTATACGCATGGAGCCTCGCATGCGGGATATTACCCGGGAGCCGTGCCTTTATCGATCAAGATATTGTTCGCACCGGAAGACGGACGACTGTTAGGGGCGCAAGTCGTAGGTTTCGGAGGCGTAGACAAACGGATCGAGATGTTAGCGCAAGTTATCCAGCGGAAAGGTACGGTCTATGACCTGACGGAGTTGGAACATGCGTATGCTCCTCCTTATTCAGCCGCTAAAGATCCCGTAAATATGGCCGGGTTCGTAGCGGAGAACCTGCTTACGGGAAAAGCGAAAGCGATCCAGTGGAGAGAGATCCAGAACTTATCGCCAGATACCGTACGTATCGATGTCCGTACCCGTGACGAGTACAGCTTAGGGACAATCCCCGGCTTCATCAATATCCCGGTTGATGAGTTAAGAGAACATTTGGCGGAACTGCCCAAGGATAAACTGATCGTAGTGACTTGCGCCGTTGGATTAAGGGGCTATTTGGCTTATCGCATCCTGACTCAAAATGGCTTCACGAATGTCCGAAACCTATCCGGTGGTTACAAGACTTGGAGTGTAGCGACAGCAAAGATCAAGAATGAGCCGGCCTGCGCACCTTGTTCGTCCGAAGCTGTTTCTGATAAGGCATCTGGTAAAAGTAGCTCTTGCAAATCGACTCCGGCAGCTACGGCGATTAAGGTAGACGCTTGCGGATTAATGTGTCCGGGACCGATCATGCAGTTGAAAAAGAACTATGAGAACTTGCGGGAAGATGAGTCATTGGAAATCACCGCAACAGATCAGGCTTTCGGAAAAGATGTCTCTTCATGGTGCAAGATTACCGGGGCAGAGTTAGTCTCTCTGGAAAATAAGGGAGGCACGATCGCTGCCACGGTACGAAAAAAAAAAGCTGAATGCAAAATAGCGACAGGTGGTAATAGTGCCGACAACAAGACATTGATCGTTTTCAGCGATGACCTCGATAAGGCGTTGGCCTCATTCGTCATAGCGAACGGGGCCGCCTCCACCGGAAAAAAGGTGACCATGTTCTTTACCTTCTGGGGGCTTAACGTGATTAAGAAGCGGGAAAAACCTGCCGTATCAAAAGATATCTTCGGCAAGATGTTTGGCTGGATGCTTCCGGCAAATAGCGAAAAGCTGAAACTATCTAAAATGAATATGGGTGGAGCCGGCAGTTGGATGATGCGCCTTATCATGAGGAAGAAACGGATCGACAGCTTGGAAAGCCTTATGGCACAAGCCGTAGAGAATGGTATCGAGATGATCGCCTGCACGATGAGCATGGACGTAATGGGCGTCAAAAAAGAAGAACTGATGGATAACGTTGTCCTAGGAGGCGTAGCCACCTATCTGGAACGTGCGGAAGATGCGAACGTAAACTTATTCATCTAATTCATTCAAAAAAAATATCCCAGCATATCCACAATAAGGACAATGCTGGGATATTTTATATAAATGATTTGATACTTATTTAATCATATCAAACCCAGTGTAAGGGATCAACGCTTTCGGGATGCGGATGCCCTCGGGGGTTTGGTTGTTTTCCAATAAGGCGGCTACGATGCGAGGCAAGGCTAAGGCACTACCATTCAAGGTATGGCAAAGTTGCGTTTTCTTATTCTCGTCACGATAGCGGCATTTCAAGCGGTTGGCTTGATACGTATCGAAGTTGGACACGGAGCTAACTTCCAACCAGCGTTGTTGTGCCTCGGAATACACCTCGAAGTCAAAGCAAAGGGCAGCCGTGAAACTCATATCACCCCCACAAAGACGAAGGATGCGATACGGCAACTCCAACTTCTGAAGTAATCCCTCCACATGATTCAACATCTCTTGGTGAGATTGCTTAGAGTGCTCCGGTTTATCGATCCGAACCAACTCCACCTTAGAAAATTCGTGCAAACGATTCAAACCGCGTACATCCTTGCCATAAGAACCTGCCTCACGACGGAAGCATTGTGTATAAGCGCAATTCTTGATCGGTAACTGCTTCTCATCCAGAATGACATCCCGGTAAATATTTGTCACGGGCACCTCCGCCGTCGGGATCAAATATAGGTCGTCTACCTCGCAATGATACATCTGTCCCTCCTTATCTGGAAGCTGTCCCGTACCATAACCGGAAGCCGAGTTCACCACCGTAGGCGGCATGATCTCCAAGTAACCGGCGTCACGGGCCTCATCCAAGAAGAAGTTGATCAACGCACGTTGCAAACGAGCGCCCTGTCCTTTATAGACCGGGAAACCTGCTCCCGTGATCTTAACACCCAGATCGAAATCAATCAAATCATATTTCTTCGCCAATTCCCAGTGCGGAAGAGCGTTCTTCGGAAGTTCCGTTTCCATACCTCCCATTTTCTCTACCACATTGTCCTCGGCGGAGGTACCCTCGGGCACCTCATCGTAAGGTACGTTCGGGATCGTATAAAGTAAGTTCTGCAGCTCCTCGGCAGCCTGATCCATCTCAACCTGCAAAGCCTTGCTCACCTCCTTGATCTCGGAAACATGTTTCTTAGCGGCCTCCGCCTCTTCCTTCTTGCCCTCTTTCATTAATTGTCCGATCGACTTCGAGGTTGCGTTTACCTCCGCTAGGTTCTTATCTAATTGATTTTGTGCGATACGTCTTTTATCATTCAATTCCAACACTTTATCGATGCTTTCTTTCGCACCCTTAAAATGTTTCTTTTCCAGTCCACGGATTACGGCATCCGTGTTTTCAGCGATTAATTTGATTGTCAACATATTCTATTTATGTTTAATAGTTTTTCTAAGACGCGAATTTAGTAATTTTATTTTACCCTACCACCCGTTAACCAAGTTCTTGTATAATAAGGTTCGCTAAGGCTACTTACCATCACGCCGCTAGAAGTACTGGTATGGATGAAGCGCCCATTTTTCAAGTAAATCCCCACGTGATTCGGAACGCCACGTTTCCCGCCACGACCCGTCTTGAAAAATACCAGATCTCCTTCCTGCAATTTGGCACGACTCACTTTCTTGCAATTATACTTCAGCATATCCGCCGAGGAACGAGCCAGCTGTTTTCCGTATACCTCCCGATAAACGATCGATACGAAACCGGAGCAATCCACGCCCCGCTTCGTGCTCCCTCCCAATTTATGACGTACACCCAACCAACGGGCCCCCTCGTTGTACAAGAATATATTATCTTCCGGTGTGATACGTACCCCATATAAGCGAGCCAACTCCTTCGGTCCCTTGAAATCGGCGGGCAAAGCTACTTTTTGTTGTTTTTTGCTACCACACGAGGTCAGACATATAAGCAGGATAAAGATCCGGATAAACCCTAAAGGAATGCTATTCTTCATATCGTTTTCTCTTAATTAAGGCACGAATATACACATAAAGTTTAGAATGCCCATTATAAGGTTCCTACAATGGGCATTGTAAGGTCGTTAGAATGCCCATCGTAAGGAGCTTTGAATGGGCATCCAAGTTCAAGAAGGTTGAGCAGCTTTCAGATAAGCGTTGAACGCCTCTTTGTAGGCATCCGTCACGTGGATAATCTCCTTCCCGATATAAACGCAATTATTCCGGTCGACGGAGCGGATCTTATCCAACGCCACGATATAAGAACGATGGACCCGCATAAAGCGACCGGAAGGCAGCATCTCTTCCATGGCCTTCATCGTCACGTGGGTGATAAGCGGACGGGCCTCCCCTTCCAGATAGATCATCACGTAATCCTTCAAACCCGTCACGTATAATATCCGGGAGATTTCCACCTGCCGCAACTGGCTATCCACCCGCACGAAAAGGCTGCCTCTCTCCTCCTTCACGCTACTCATCTCAAACCATTGGCGGGCCTTCTCCGCAGCTCCGAGAAACTTATGGTATCGGATGGGCTTCAGCAGGAAATCGAGGGCATTCACCTCATAGCTATCAAAGGCATACTCCTTAAAGGCGGTCGTGAAGATCACCCTCGTACCGGGGGGCACCATGCGGGAGAGGTTCAGCCCGTCCAGATCCGGCATCTGAATATCCAAGAAAAGCACGTCCACCGAAGACTCACGCAACGTGGAGAGTGCCAGTACCGGATCATTGAAGGAAGCCGCTAGCCTCAGATAAGGCGTACGGCTTACGAAGTCCTCCAGCATCTTCACCGCCAAGGGCTCATCGTCTACGATCATGCAAGTCAGTGTTTTCATAAGCAGTCTCGAAGTGTTATTTGAACAAAGTAACTATTTTCCCGGAGCGCTTGATCATATTGATAACGACTGGGATAAGCCAGATCCAGCCTACGCCTCAGGTTTTCCAACCCGATCCCCGATCCGCTACGGTTCACATCCGGTTTCGGATGGTCGCTATTCTCGCAGGTAAAAACAAGGTTATCTCCTTCCGCCTTGAAACGAATACGTACGAACGACGACTTACGGCTATTCACGCCATGCTTGAATGCGTTCTCTATCAAAGAAATAAACAAGAGCGGAACGATCCTCATCGGTTTAATCGGAATCTGCAAATCTACTTCCACGGTAGCCAACTCATTGCAGCGTAATCTCATCAGCTCGATGTAATTATTCATGAACTCGATCTCGCCTTCCACCGGTACCAGCTCATGGTTCGACTCATAGAGCGTATACCGCAGCAAATCGCTCAATTGCCCGATACTTTCTTGCGCCGTATCTTGGTCTATCTGGACCAAGCTGGAAATATTATTCAAGGTATTAAAGAGAAAATGCGGATTCAACTGGTTCTTCAGCCAAGCCAGTTCCGCCTCGGCGTTTTTCTGCCGTTCCTCTTTCAAACGCATCTGCATATCGCCCCAGCGTACGATATAACGGAATCCCACGGCACATCCAATCACTAGCAAATGTAAAAAGAACGCTCCGAAAGCGACCATATACATTCCCGAACGCCATTCGTCCGGGAAATCCGCCTTAGGAGAAAATATCCATAGGTTAGCCCCCGTGATCAATAGCAAATTCATCAACCCAAAGAGCATCTTCCGATCCCGATAAAGCAAATAGGGAACCAATACATAGAAATTAGCGGTGAAAACAATAGCCAACGGAGTAATGAACCCCGTATTAATCTTCCACACCTCGAAAGCCGAACTCGGATTAAAGCGTATGAAAAAATCGATCGCAGGAGGAATCAGCCATAAGGTGATCCACAATAAAGCCTGTCCTCCCGCCAATATATAATCTTGCCTCGTGAGTTTCATAATACGTTTTTTATAAAAGTAAGCGAATCTAACGCCTGCGCCTATGAACGCAAGCGTTTATTCGACGAGTGGCAGGGTCGCTTTAGACGAAAAAGAATTATCGCTTCTGGATACGAGCCGCATAGCCTCCACCGGGAGCCATACGGATCTTTAATTTGCGATCTGTCGGGACTGGGATTACCTCTTTCTTATAATCACGGGCAGCACGATCGGCATTTATGCCATCCTTGAATAATTCCAAAGTATAATCACCTTCGCCCAAGAAAGACAGGTCTAAATCCAGCTCCCTCGGCGTCCAGTTGGTCAATGCCCCGATATACCAATCATTACCATGACGGCGGGCGATCGCTACATACTCGGAGACCTTTCCATCCAATGAGACCGTCTCATCCCAGATAGTGGGAATGTTAGAGATAAACTCCGTACATTCCTTTTCCCTCCTGTAATTAGACGGGGCATCGCACAACATATTGAAAGGAGACTCGAAGATCACGTAAGTAGCCAACTGGCGGCAACGGGTTCCTTGGCTCATCGGCTCCGAGTTTACCGGGCGATAATTACCTTTAACGGCGTTACGCATAGCGCCTTGCGTATAATCCATCGGGCCGGCGATCATACGGATGAATGGGATCGTGACATCGTACGTCACCATATCGTAAGACTCTGGAGACCATTTCAGTTGCTCCAAGCCATTCACACCCTCATAGTTCAATACGTTCGGATAGGTCCGTTGAAGACCTGTCGGCTTGAATACGCCATGGAAATCCACAAGCATCTTATATTTTGCGCATACCTCGGAGGCCTCATAAACAAAGTTCACCATTTCCTGATCGTCACGATCCAAGAAATCCACCTTGAAGCCTTTCACGCCCATATCCGAATAATGCTTCACGACATTCTCCATATCACGGGCGAAAGCCCAATAACCCGCCCAAAGGATAATACCGACATTCTTGGACTTACCGTAATCCACCAATTCTTGAAGATCGATCTCCGGTATTACTTGCATCATGTCCGCTTGCAGGTTCACGGCCCAGCCCTCGTCCAAGATTACGTACTCGATGCCATGCTCGGCGGCGAAGTCGATATAATATTTATAGGTGGGATTATTGATTCCGGCACGGAAATCCACACCGTATAGATTCCAGTCGTTCCACCAATCCCAAGCCACCTTACCCGGCTTGATCCAAGAGATATCGTTTACCCGGGAGGGAGAAGCCAGACGGTAGACCATATCGCAATCGGCCAACTCCTTATCATTCCGGGAGATTATAAACGCACGCCAAGGGAAAGAACGGGTTCCGGATGTTTTGGCGATATAGTTCTCACGCTCTTTCACCAACATCTGTAACTGATTATGGCCGCCTTGCTCCTTCACTTTCGGATAAGGCGCATGAACCGCTTTCAAGGAAGTTTTTCCCGTCTCGTTATTCAAGAACATCCCGGGGAAATCCTCCAGATCGGCTTCCGTGATACAGACCTTGCGACCGTCTCCCAGATCCACCAAAAGAGGCAGGATCTTCAGGCGTTTATCATTCAGGCTTGTGATCGTCTCGTTTACGTAGGGCTGCTCGAAGGAGTTGAAGAATTGCTCCTCGAACGTCGGCTTCGTACTATTCACGTAAGCGGTGAATGTCTTATAATCCGAGGGGAAGTTATAGACGGCCTCCTCGTCGGCGATAACGATCGGTTCCTTTCTTTTCGTCGTGAAACGGTAAGCGACTCCATCGTTATACACCCTAAAAACCAGCCCGTAGTTTCCCCGGAACGAGATTTGCATCTCATTATAGATATCCTTTACTACGTCCTTCTTATAGAACGGAGAGGGTATTTCCTTGTCTACCGAGGTCTTCGTCACTTTCAAGACTTTCGGGTTAGCGCCAAGTACCTCACCTCCTTGTAAAGTCATAGATACGGCAGAATTCATCACCTCCGAATGATCCTGTACGATAGCGAAAGTGACTTTATCGGCTACCGTAACCTCCACCTTTATATCCCGGTTCGGAGACTGGACTTGGTAATTCTTCTGGGCGATCGATGGGATAGCGCCCATTAAAAAGAGAAAAGCAAATAAAATGTTTTTACTCATGGTTTATTGATTTAAGTTTGTTTATGAATACAAATATATATTATCTTTGTCATATTCATAACAAAAAACAAATAATACCGGAATGATGAGACTTCACAAAATCCTCTTAACGCTCGTATGTTTCACGGTTCTCTCCGCCCACGCACAATGGAAATGGCTTAACCCGCTCGAATGTGGATTCCCTGTCATACAAAACCAAGGATGGACCGAAGAGATCGGAGACCGTTACGTTCGGCTTCCCCAAAGAGCCGAAGGCAAGGTACGTAAACCCGTCTGGGATTTATCGCGCAACTCCGCCGGGTTGGCGATTCATTTTTTCAGCAACGCCCCTGAACTAAAAGTACGCTATCAAGTAAGCGGACCGCTGAATATGCCACATATGCCCACGACAGGCGTATCCGGTGTAGATCTATATAGTATCGATAGCGATGGCCAATGGAGATTTTATTTCGGCGGTTATCCTTCCGGAGATACGCTTCAATATCATTATACGAACATAGGCAAAGATATGTATCATGACAGGGGCTATGAGTTCCGCCTCTACCTGCCTCCTTATAATACGATAAAGTGGTTGGAAATCGGCGTGCCCAAAAACGATGAGCTTACGTTTATCCCCGTATCGCCCGAGAAACCGATTCTTTTATACGGAACCTCGATCGCCCAAGGCGCATGCGCCTCTCGCCCGGGCATGACTTGGGGCACGATCTTGCAGCGTTCTCTGGGATATCCGCTTATCAACCTAGGCTTCTCCGGTAACGGACGTTTAGAGAAAGAGGTATTGGATTTTATTTGTGAGATAGACGCACGCCTTTATATCCTTGACTGCCTGCCCAACCTCACGCCAAAGAGCAAAGATGAGATCACGCAACTCGTATCGGACGCAGTCAAGCAAATACGTGCCACCCACTCCTCTCCGATCTTATTAGTGGAGCATGCCGGATATAGCAACGCACTCGCCGACGATACGAAGTTACAAGATTATACACGCATGAACGAAGGAGCTAAAAAAGCATTCGAGGAATTGCAGGCACAAGGGATAAAAGATATCTACTACCTTACACGAGAAGAGCTGGGACCGCACCCGGACGCTTGGGTAGATTACGTCCATCCTTCCGACTGGGGCATGGAAACACAGGCGAACGCCGTAGAGCGGAAAGTACGGGAAATATTACGCATCCCCGAAGGTAATCTCTCCACTACGCAGCCTGTCACCCAACGCCGGGAACCCAATAATTACGAATGGCAAAAACGTCACCGGGATATTCTCTCGCTGAATCAAAGCAACCCGCCTCGACGGGTGATCCTAGGTAATTCCATCACGCATTTCTGGGGAGGAGAGCCCAAAGGACCGTCCGTGCGAGGTATGGAAACATGGGAGAAAATCATGCGTCCGGCTGGATTCCACAATCTCGGATATGGTTTCGACCGTATCGAGAACGTACTTTGGAGAGTCTATCATGGTGAATTGGATGGATACAAGGCTGAGGAAGTAGTATTAATGATCGGCACGAATAACATCGGAATCAACAATGACAACGAGATCGTGGAAGGCATTCGTTTCTTGCTTTCCGCCATCAGGCAACGGCAGCCGGAGGCCAAGATCAAGGTAATCGGCATCTTGCCCCGCCGCAACCAAGAAGAACGGGTAAGGAATCTCAATCTCCGCATCCGTCAAATGGCCGAGACCGGATGGTACACGTTCAAGAACCCGGGTACGAAGTTGCTTCAGGAAGACGGCAAGATAAACGAATCCTTATTCTCAGACGGATTACACCCGAACGAGGAAGGCTATAAACAAATCGTGGACGAGATCGCCCATTAAGCGATAGTCCCTTTACTCACGAATCAATCCCAGCAACATACGCAACGCCGCCTCTGCCGACAAGCGAATGTTCTCCATACGAGGATTCTCCCCGAAATGATAGCACTCGGAGAGAATCCTCTCCTTATAAGCGGCGGCAATCCATACCGTTCCCACCGGTTTCGAGGGAGTCCCGCCTCCCGGCCCGGCGATCCCGGAGGTAGCGACGGCACAATCACATCCCAATACCCGCATAGTTCCACGGGCCATCTGCTCCACGACCGGCTGGCTTACGGCCCCGAAAGTGTTCAAGTCCGCCTCAGAGACACCGAGCACATGATGCTTCACCTCGTTGCAATAGGCTACCACGCCCCCGGTGAAGTATTCCGAGCTGCCCGCCATGGAGGTTATCATGCTGGCAATCTTTCCGCCTGTACAACTCTCTGCCGTACCCATCATCAGGTGTCCTGATTTGAGTGCGTCCGCTACTTCTAACTCTATTGGTAAATCATCTACTTCCATTGTTATAATGATACTAGGAGTTTCATTATGGGAAAACAATAGTTTCATTAGGAAGAAACTTTTGTTTTCCCTAGAAGAAACTTTTGTTTCTCTATAGTAAAACTATTTTCCTATAAGACAACCCTAGAAAAAGGAGCGGCATCCATCGGACAGAACTCCTTATCCATATACTTATAATATCCCGTGATAGCTACCATAGCGGCGTTATCCGTGGTGAACGAGAACTTCGGGATATGCACTTTCCAGCCATAACGTTTGGCGTGATCCAAGAATGCCTCACGCAAACCGGAATTGGCCGATACACCTCCGGCGACGGCTACTTCCTTTATATGCAAATCCTTCGCCGCCTTACGCAATTTACCCATCAAGATATCGATTACCGTAGCTTGCAAGGAAGCGCATAGGTCTCGCTTGTTCTTCTCAATAAAATCCGGATCATCTTTCAAATGATCACGCAAGGTATATAAGAAGGAAGTCTTCAGGCCACTGAAACTATAGTCATATCCGGGGATATGCGGCTTGCTGAACGTAAAGGCATTCGGATTACCCTCGTTCGCCAAACGATTCACGACTGGGCCACCGGGATAACCCAGTCCCATCACCTTGGCGCATTTGTCGAAAGCCTCTCCCGCGGCGTCGTCGATCGTCTGGCCGATCACCTCCATATCATTATAAGCGTTCACCTTTATGATTTGCGAGTTACCGCCCGAAACCAACAAGCAAAGGAAAGGAAACGAGGGAGCATGGTCATCGTCCGGAGTCTCCTTGATAAAATGAGCCAACACGTGAGCCTGTAAATGATTGACCTCGATCATCGGGATATCCAAGGAAGCGGCCAAACCCTTGGCGAACGAGGTCCCGACCAATAAAGAACCCATCAAACCCGGCCCACGAGTAAACGCCACGGCACTCAACTCGGACTTATCGATGCCGGCACGCTTGATGGCCTCAGCTACTACCGGAATGATATTCTGCTGATGGGCACGGGAAGCCAACTCGGGGACAACCCCGCCATAGGCCTCATGAACGGCTTGACTGGCTATTACGTTGGACAGCATCACGCCGTCACGGATCACCGAAGAGGAAGTGTCATCGCAAGAAGACTCGATTCCTAATATCGTTATACTCATATCTTCATTCTTTTTTCCGCGAATTAACGAAATCTATCGCGATATTGTTGTAGATTTGCGCTAAATAAATAGAAAAGATATCAGAGGACTTAAATACATAATCATTACCCTGCTTACATTATTCTGGATATTCTATGCGTTGCCGGGCATCTTACTGAGAATTCCTTATATTCAAAACAAAGTATCAGAAGTAGCCACAACCCAGTTATCCGGCCACCTCGGTGTGCCCGTAAAGATCGGTAACGTGGATATCGAATGGTTCAATCGTCTGGTACTGGAAGGGCTTTATCTGGAAGACCAAGACGGGAAAGTCATGTTCGAGGCGAACCATGTGGCGGCGGGATTCGAGATCATGCCGTTACTGGAAGGGAAGTTCGTCTTCACGACGGTACGTTTGTTCGGTTTCTCCTTCAACCTACGAAAACATACGCCTGAAAGCCCCTTGAACCTGCAATTCGTCATCGACGCTTTCGCCAGCAAGGATTCGATAAAGAAAGAGAAGAATATCGATCTCCGTTTCAACTCCATCATGATCCGAAGAGGTAATTTCAGCTATAACGTGGATAGCGAGAAAGAGACCCCGGGAAAGTTCAACGCCAAGCATATCGATATCAAGAACCTGAGTGCCAAGATATCCCTCAAGGCTTTTAACAAGGACAGCGTGAACGCCCATATCAAGAAGATGAGTTTCGATGAGGCGTCCGGTTTCTCCTTGAATAAGTTATCGCTGAACGTGGTCGGGAACCGGGATAGCGCTTTCGTGCAGGACTTCGAGGTACGCTTGCCGCAGACAGACTTGAAGATCGGGCGTGCCCGGATCGATTTAAGCGAGATCGATAGCCTTCCCGCTCTCTTGAACAACGCTCCGATCGATTTGAATATAACACCTTCGCAAATCTGCCTGAAGGACTTATCCCCTTTCGTCCCGGCGTTCAAGAACTTCGCCGACACGATCGAGTTATCGGCCGAGGCAAACGGCTACATCAATAATTTCAACTTGAAGCGCCTCACCTTGAAATATAGCGATAAGATGCTGTTTATCGGCCAGATGGAATTAAAGAACATCACCCATCCCGAGGAAACGTATCTTTTAGGGAAGGTGAATAAGATGTATATCACGACAGACGGCATCTCCAGTTTGGCCAATAACTTCAATGAGCGTCCGAAGAGTCTCCCGGCCCCGGTCGTCAAATTGGGGACGATCAATTTCACGGGCGAGATATCAGGCTTTTTTGATAACCTAGTCGCTTTCGGAAAATTATCGTCTTCTATCGGCTCCATACAGACAGACTTGATATTTGGTAGCAACAAGGATAAGAATATAGCCGCTTACCTACGGGGACGCATCGCCTCCAGCAACTTGCAGCTCCATGAGTTATTTGGCGAGAATAATCCTTTCGGGGAGGCTCGCTTCGACATCAATATCGATACCCGTAGACCTGTTGGCGGAAATTTCTCCGGAAATATCCAAGCACAAGTCAAGGAGTTCGATTATAAAGCTTATAAATACAAGGATATAAATCTTTCCGGTAATTTCAAGAAGAGTAGTTTCGATGGGACTATCCATGTAAACGATCCCAATGGCGAGTTATACGCCCAAGGTATCTTCCAGCACCAAGGGCAAAACTCCTTGTTTAATTTCACCGCCCGCCTCGATCATTTCCGGCCGGACCGATTGAACCTGACGGACAAATATGAGGCGCCGAATATCTCCTTGGCTTTAAACGCGGATTTCACCGGAGATAATATCGATAATCTGGAAGGTAGCATCACGTTGGACAGTCTTTCTTTCGAGACCACTCCCAGCAGCTTCTTCCTTAAGAAATTCGAAGTAGTTGCCTCGGGGCATAGTCTCGACCGGCAATTAACCATAACGTCCGATATCTTGAATGGAGAGGTCACCGGGTCTTACTCATTCAACACGCTAATCCCCAGCCTTATGAATACGTTCAAGGGATATGTGCCAGCCTTGATCAACACGACCCAGAAAAAACAAATCGTGAAGGAGAATAACTTCGCCCTCCTATTAACGATCGAGAATACGGAAGCGCTTTCTACGACATTGAAACTACCGTTCACGATGGTGCAACCCGGACGGATCACGGGACATTATAATAATATTTATAATAAGTTCCGTATCGAGGCGTGGCTTCCGAAGTTCAATCTCGGGAAATCCATGTTCGAATCCGGCTACTTGGTTTGCGACAATCCGAACGATAAGGTAAACCTCCAATTAAAAACGATTAATTACAACGACAAGGGACTACGTAATTACCTTGATCTCAAGGCAGACGCTAAAGACAATCTGGTGAATACCATGATTGGGTGGGCGAATAATAAAGAGCGGTTATTTAAGGCCGACATCTCCGCCTCTACCCTTTTTGTTGAGGAGGAAAGCGAGAAAGGGCCGGCCAAGTTACGTACGGAAGTCACGTTGAATAAAAGTCCCCTCATTATTAAAGACACGCTCTGGACCATCAATCCGGCGAATATAACAATTCGTGAGGGCAAGATCGGTATCGAGCATTTCCGGGTAGATCATGAGACCCAGTATTTATCTATGGAAGGGACGATCTCGAAAGATCCGGCAGATACTTTATTAGTAGACTTGAAGCAAATAGAGCTGAGTTATGTCTTCGACGTATTGAATATCCCAGTCTTGCAATTCGGGGGTGAGGCGACCGGTAAGTTCTATGTGAACGACTTATTCAATAGCCGCATGCTAAATACGGATCTGGAAGTAAAGAATTTCTCATTCAACCAAACCCCCTTGGGTCGCCTCAATCTCTTCAGCGAATGGGACGACGCACAGAAAGGTATCCTTATGCTGGGAAGCATCTACAAGAACGACAGCACTTGGACGGATGTGAACGGTTATGTATTTCCAGTCGGGCCCAATGCGGGGCTATCCTTGTATTTCGATGCCAATGATATCAATCTGGCCTTCTTGCAACCCTTTGTCGATACGGTCATAAAGAACTTGCAAGGCCGGGGATTCGGAAGTATACATTTGCACGGCCCCTTTAAGGAGCTGAATGTCGAGGGAGATGCCTATGTCATGGATGGAGGGGTAGGCGTTGATTTCTTGGATACGTATTATACCTTCTCCGATTCCGTCCACCTTGACTCTACGTCCGTCAATTTACGGAATATCACGGTCAAGGATCAATTCGGCAACTCCGGAAAAGTCAGCCTTAAGTTCAATCATCTGCATTTCCGGGATTATAGCTTCCTCGTAAACGTACAGGGAAATAATATGTTGATGTATAACGCCAACCAGAAAAAGAATCCGCTGATCTATGGAACGGTATTCGCCAGCGGAACGGCGCAAATCAAGGGCAACGGTAAGTTGATAGACTTTGATATTAACATGAAAAGCGAACCTAAGACCGCTATTTATCTGGACTTCATGAATAATAACTCGGCTACGGACTATGATTTTATCACGTTCGTCGATAAAAGCAAGTTGGCCGCTAACGTAGATTCCACGTCCACACACCCATTGAATATCGTACACGAGACAGACGAGGGAGCCGAGCTACGAATGAACTTCCTCCTTGATATCACACCCGATGCCGATATAGAGCTAATCATGGACCCGATAGCGGGAGACCGTATCAAAGGAAACGCCAGTGGAAGTTTACAAATACAATATGGAACAAGAAGTGATCTTCGTATGTATGGCGACGTGAATATCGTACAAGGAAACTATAATTTCAGCTTACAGCAAATCATCCATAAAGACTTTAAGATCAGAGACGGTAGCACGATCAATTTCCGTGGCGATCCCTTTAATGCCCATATGGATATCAATGCGATCTACAATCTGACCGCAAATATCGGAGACTTGGATCAGAGTCTCTTACAAGAAAGTTCTCGAACAAACATACCCGTCAATTGCGTCTTAAACCTTGAAGGCGCATTGCGCAGCCCGTCTATTTCCTTCGACTTAGAATTTCCGAACTCTAACGAGGAGTTAGAGCGTCAAGTCAAAGCGTTTATAGACACAGAGGATATGATGACTCGGCAAATTGTTTATTTGCTGGTGTTAAATAAATTCTACACACCAGAATATGCCCAAACGAGTTATAAGTCTAGCGAGTTAAACGCCGTGGCTTCATCCGCTATCTCAGCGCAATTATCCAATCTGTTAGGTAGTTTCACGGATAAAGTGCAAATAGGGACAAACATACGAGCGGGACAGGACGGTTTCAAGGAAGACACGGAATATGAGATGATATTATCCAGCCAGTTGCTAAACAACCGCTTATTGATCAATGGTAATTTCGGTATGAGAAATACGGTCACTACAGGCAAAAATAACACTTTTATCGGAGAGTTCGACCTAGAATATAAGTTGACCCCCTCCGGTGAGATCCGGCTAAAGGCTTATAACCATGCCAGAGATATGTATTTCGGCCTGAAGCAAGCATTAACCATACAAGGTGTAGGTATCATGTACCGGAAAGACTTCACGAACTTCTCTGAGATTTTCAGGAGAAGAAAGAGGCCTCTTTTACCCTTGATCCCCAAAGACTCTACGAATGTCCCTCCCGTAGTCAAAGACTCAACAAATCTTTCACTGCCGACTGATAAGAAGTAAGGGAAGTACTTTTCAATACTTTCTTGCGAAGCCTTTTATCGGCCTCCGGCAAAAGATAATCCCAGATTGTCTTCATTTTAGATAATACCTGATGCTCGCCACCTTCCAACCGGGCAGCATATTCATCCATCAACGACTCATGGAACATGACTAGTTTATCCCGCCTCTCATTCACGGTCAAGACCTGTCCGGACACAAACTCAGTGGCCAGCCAAGGAGAGGCCAATAACCCTCGTCCTAGCATAAGCCCGGCAAGCCCCGGAAAACGCTCCTTTATACCTCGGATATCTTCCAGCCCCACTAAATCTCCATTATAATATAAAGGAAGTTTACATTCCTCATAAAAACGGGAGAATCCATCCCAATCGATAGCTCCTTTATATTGCTGTATCCCTAACCGGGGATGCAAGGTTATATGCTTCAAAGGTAACTTATTTAATAAGGACAGAAGCACGAATGACTCGTCCGCACACTCCCACCCCAAACGCATTTTCACAGAAAAAGAAATATCCGGGAACTCCTCAATCGTACGTAATAAAGACTCGGCCTCTTCCTTGTACCGCAAAAGTCCCGAGCCTCTATGGGCACGGACCTGCATAGGGAAAGGGCATCCTAAATTAATATCCGCTTCCCGGTACCCATTCTCTTGGAATAAACGCACGATCGACCGAAACTCGTCTGGTGTGGAAGCGATCAATTGCGGTACGACATGTACCTGCCTATTTCTATCGCAAGCGATATCCTTCAAGTCCTTATTCCGGAAACCACCTTTCTCTATCCTTACAAAAGGAGTATAATAGGTATCTACGCCCCCGAATACTCGGGTATGCGCCTCTCTATAAACCGAATCCGTATATCCTTGCAAAGGAGCGAAATGAATGACTGCCATATCAAGCGAAGATTTCCATGAAAATCGATCTCAATTGACTTTTTGCCAACTCAAAGTCTTGGGGTGCCCCCAACTCCATAGCCAAGGAGGTAACGCCTTTATCCGTAAAGCCACAAGGGTTGATCAATGAAAAGTAACTCAGATCCGTATTTATATTCAAAGCAAAGCCATGCATCGTAACGAACCGGCTGCTTTTCACACCAATCGCACAGATCTTACGGGCACGCCCCGGTACTTCAGGGTCTAGCCATACACCCGTCGCCCCTTCCAAACGTTCCCCTTTCAAGTCGTAAAGCGATAGGAAACGGATGATCGTCTCTTCCAGCATATAGATGTATTGTTTCAATCCCAGATTCCAATATTCCAGATCAAATACCGGATAACCGGTAATCTGTCCCGGCCCGTGATACGTTATATCCCCCCCTCTGTTTATATGGTAAAACGAGACCCCTCGTTCCCGTAAAGTTTCCTCGGGGATAAGCAAATTAGAGTCCTTGCCACTTTTACCGATCGTCAAGACCGGTAAATGCTCACAAAAGAATAATTGATTATCCTCTTTCTTTCCCGTTGCCTTCGCATCCAATAAGACCTCGAAAGCAGCTGTCTGATATTCTAACGCATCGGCATAAGCGATTCGTCCCAAGTCATGATAACGGAAGCTCTCCATTTCTTTCTTTTTTTAACCTTTCCGGTACCGGGATCAACTTGCCCGGCACCATATCCCATTTCTACTTTTATCAGTTTTCCCATTAAGGAAATTATTTTCGCTTGTCGTTTCAGCATATAAGGTGACGGTTTAGCGGAATTAAACTTCCGGGGATTTGGAAGTGTGGCCGCTATCAAGGCTGCCTCGCTTTTGGTCAATTGGTAGGCATGCTTACCGAAATGAGCCTCCGCTACCGCCTCCGCGCCATAGATACCCTCCCCCATCTCTATCGAGTTCAGATAGACTTCCATAATACGTTCCTTTCCCCATATCCATTCGATCAAGAAGGTAAAATAGACCTCGATGCCTTTCCGTAAATAACTTTTCCCCGGCCAAAGAAATACATTCTTAGCGGTCTGCTGGGAAATCGTGCTGGCACCTCTTACCCTTTTACCTTTCTCGGCCTCGGCCCGTGCCTTCTGGATTTGTTCCACATCAAAGCCATTATGCTCCATGAACAGGTTATCCTCCGACGCTATGACCGCTTGAACCAAAGGCTGGGCGATCTTGGATATAGGAACCCACTTATGATCGAGTTTCATTTTCTTCCCATCCTGATGCTGCTCATACATACGAATAAACATCAATGGCGTATAATATACGGGTACAAATTTATATACCACTACCGCCAATATACTGGATACAAACAGGAAGATCAACAGATTCCTGCACCAGATCCATATCCGTTTAATCAATACTCCTCGCATATACCTCAATTCATACGTCTTCAATTTCTCGCAAAAATAGGGATTATTTCGGTTGTACCCTAAAAGACAACCTCAAAGATTTAAATAAACCTCCCTCGACACACAAAGGAATGACCTGATAAAATGAAAACGGCCTTCCCTCATAAAGAGAAAGAAGGCCATTAACATCCAATCTTAACATATCATATAAAAACGGCATCTTCAAATGTTTACGACCCGCATATCATCCCAATTTATTTTTGAAACCGCATCGCATACACCCTCCCATTCAAAATCATTCAACAAATGCAGAAACTTTCCATAAGAATGATTAAGACCATAATAAGATTTAAATTTCCTCATTAACGACAAATACTCAAACCTTGGTTGTTCATAATCAAAGTCACGCATATGGAGATAGGTCATTGCATAATCCGCTTTCCGAAGAAAATGTCGAATCAGCCAATAAGGGAACAACCGAAAATAACCACCGCCACAATAGACCATATCCTTTCCTAAGATGGAAGCAGTATTAATCGGCAATTCCTTGACCCTTTCCCCTTGATAATCTATCCAACAAGGTTCAGCCTTTCCAAAAGAAGGAAATCCTCCAAAACTCCGAGTCGTTGGAAATATCGAGCAATCTGTCTCTATCCCATTCTCCATTAAAATCTCGAATGCCCATCTCGTCTGCTCATCGATGGAAAATGCAGGTGCCCGAAAAGCCGTCACCTTCTCACCTATAACATCTTCAATCGAAGCCAAGGCACACTTCAAATCCTCACAAAAAGTATCCGGATTCATCTGGTTTACAAACAAATGTTTATCCGTATGACAAGCGATCTCATGTCCACGCTCGTGGATTTGTTTAAGCACCCCGGGATATGTCCGTGCTATCCAGCCCAGACAAAAGAAGGTTGCTCTGATACCTTTCTCATCCAAGAGATCCAAGACTTTCGGCAAATATAAATTAATTCGGGGAGGATAAGAGAGCCATTTGTCTTCCGGGGAATAAATATCAAAATGATACCACTCCTCGACATCAAAAGTTAGTATGTTCATTATATCGAATTTTAGAGCAAATCATAATTAGAGAGATTTATCTCCCAATTTCGAATCTCATAGAGTGACTCGTCAAAGAATCCCTTTACTAAGGGCTTACAGATAAAATTAAAATGTTTTGGTTCAAAGCGATGAGGAACAGCAAGCAAACCAATAGGGGTAAAAGGCAAATTTCCCACGTAAATAATCATATCTATCACTTTTCGCTCTTTCTTGTAAATATATCGAACAGCCTCTTCAAATGTAGATCTCGAAAGAGGATACACATCCAACAAGAATGCGGTCTCAACCTCATTATACTTCTCTATCTTATAAATAAATTGAGAATCTTTAAGCGATACCTTTTGGTAATCTCCTCCAAACCAGCGATAGCGCACCTTGTCAAAAGACTCACGTTCCTTATGATACTTGAATGAATATGGCCGATGACCGATCGACAAGAAAGAGCATGCGTATTGCGCTCTTGAAAAGATCCGGCTAAAAATATTCAAGAAAGCAAGCCTCCTTTTTACCGCCCCGATATTACGGATCATGCAATAGGTGGTCAGTTTTCCCACATCCCGATGCTTCAACCCCTTTTTTAGTATCGGATAAGAGTTATCATTCGGGAAACCGATTCTCAGTACACAACCGTCTTCTTTTAACCGTTTCTGGCATTGGACGATCATATCGTGAAAACTGAAATAATCACGATACGCCTTTTTCACCATCGAGTCGATACCAAGCGCAACCATAAAACGCTCATTGCCTCTTTGGTAATAGAAAGGCATGCAGGAATGGAAACCTACCGTATCTCCCTCCTCATTCAATAATATACTATGGTAAGAATATCCCAAAGGTGTATTTGAATAGTTCTCACGAAACGTAGCCACATCACGCTTCTGCCCGAACACCTCCTCAAAAAGCGTATAAATCTTCACGATCTCTTCATCCGAGAGTTCGAAAGTTTTCTTCACTAATACTTCCATGATCCCATCTTATTGAGCCGTATATCCCCCATCTACAACAATATTCTGCCCGGTGATCCAACGAGAAGCGTCCGAAAGAAGGAATAGGCAGGTTCGAGAAATATCGGTTACTTCACCTAAACCTAATAGATGCTTTTCAGCTAACGACTGTCTCAACTTCGGATCTGACATATAATTTTGATTTTCATTTATCGGTGTGACTATCGCACCGGGAGATATCGTATTAACCCGGATTTTTTTGGAAGACAACTCACATGCCAAGGAACGGCAAGCAGCAATGAGAGCCCCTTTCGTGGCACTATACAAGGTCTTTCCTTTTTCTCCAACACACCCCATCACTGAAGAGATAAAAATCACGCTACATCCCTCTTTTGAGTAATTCCCCATACGACAAATTTCCTTGGTCATATTTATAGCCGAAAAAACATTCGTCTTGAAAAATTTATCAAATAAATCCTCCGTTATTAATTTCAGAGGAGTAACCGAGGATATTCCCGCACAGTTGATAATACCGCATATTCTTCCTTTCTCTTGAACTATGGCTTTAATGATAGAAGAAAAATCCACAGACAAGTAAAAATCTACGGAATGATAACAATGCCTCTCCGGATGCTCCATCATAGCTATCGTCTCTTTCAGCCGTTCTTCATTTCGGGCGATCAATACCACGATCGCTCCCATCTTACTACAATCTATCGCACATTGCCGACCAATACCGGAAGATGCACCTGTCACGATAATCAGTTTTCCTTCCAAAGAGAATGGATTCATCATATCTCCACTATATCACTTATTTTACAATCCACAAACGGCACGATGCTTGTAGCCCACGTCATTCCCACACCGAAAGCGCTTAACAGCAATTTCTTCTTGCCATAAAGTTTATCTTTCAATTCACTAATAATGGTTAGTGGCACAGAGACAGACGAGGTATTACCATATTTAGCGATGGTGGACGGTACCTTGCCCATATCCAGTTTCATCTTCTTGGCTATATAAGTATTTATAAAATTATTCGCTTGATGAAATACGATATAATCAAATGAGTCCGCAGTATCACCCGCATATTCCAATGTTTTTTTAATATCACGAGGAATTTCCCGAATTACGAAGTTAAAGACATCCCCACCTTTCATATACCCTTGCTCATCGCTACGGATATTACCATACTCATCCACAACTTTCTCACGTAATGTCTCCTCAGAACTGGGATACCGATATCCTCCTCCTTTTATCATGATAAGATCCGCCCGAGAACCATCCGAGTTCAATGAAAAATAACTTTTTCCGAATTTTTCATTCCTCTCAACCAAGGCAGCTACCCCTCCATCTCCAAACAGGAACGCACTTCTACGATCCTTTGGTGAGTAAACCTTTGAACGAGTCTCTCCATCCAATATCAACGCTTTTCGGATCCCCCCAGATTGCACCATGCCATATACCACAGAAAGGCCATAGCAAAACGCCGAACATCCTAAAGAGATATCAAAAGCCACACATGAATGAGATAGTTCCAGTCGATCTTGAAGAATGACAGAAGTGGCCGGCATCCGATAATCCGGAGTTTGGGAGATAAAGATCAATAAATCAATATCCTCCCTCTTTATCCCATTATCCTCTATCAATCTCTCCGCTGCAGCAAAGCACAAATCCGAAGAACAAGTATCGGCATCTGCGAAACGGCGTTCATAGATCCCCACTTTATCAACAACCTCCTTTACTTGATCTTCCGGGAAGTATTGAGTATATTTATAGTTATCAACCACACACCTAGGAACCGCAGCGGCCATTGCCGTTATACCTACTCCCTCGTAAGTCAAAAATGCCATATTTCATCTATTTTACAGCCAATTCATACAAATCTCCAAGTGTGACACACGCTTTCAGCTCCTTGTCACCAACCTCTTTTTCATATTCCTCATCGAACATAGCGATAAGAGACAATACAGCCAAGGAACTCCACTCATCCAGATTGCGAAATTTCGTATCCTTTGACAAGCTCTTCACATTCTCCACCTCGACTGCTTCCGCAAACTTCTCTATAAAACCTTGAATATCCATAATCTTACTTATATAATTTAAATTTCACGATTCCATTTATACTCCAATATAACAGGCAATAAACAGCTTTAAAAAAAGGAACATGCTCCACTTCCCTAAGTACCTTCCATTGCGAAGATATTGTCTTTCTCTTATTCGCCGTCACCGCACCTTGGCGGACCCTATACAAGATCACTACATCTTCATTATAATACGCCCACAATATATTCTTCAACATGGCTAGCCAATACGCATAATCATCACGCATACTCCCCAAACTCTCGTCAAAGAAGTACTTGTCACATTTCCCTACGTCATATACAGTGGCCGACGGGCAGATTGGACAAACCTTCAACAGCCCATTATAATTTATCCGTTTAGGGCGAGGAAACGGCGTACTTATTTTCTCTTTCGTGACCTCATCAACACGCTGTACCGCTCCATATACAATCACAGCCTCATTCTTTTTCAAGAACTCCACTTGTGATTTTAAATACTCTTCCGGCCACATATCATCAGAATCAAGCAAGGCGATATACTGTCCCTTCGCTTCCCGTAAAGCTATATTTCTCGCTCCAGAAGATCCCCTATTCTCTTTGCTTTCTATTAGTTTTATCCGAGGATTCTCATATCGTTTCACAACCTCAATGCCCGCTCCGTCATCGGGAGAACAATCATCCACGATAATCATCTCCCAGTTCGTATAAGTTTGCTTTAAGACAGATTCTATCGTATCTCCAACAAACTCAGCCCCTTTATACATAGGGGTAATGATCGATACCAACCCTTTTTCCATATTAATTTTTAATTGAATTCCACATTATAATCACAAGCCTATTAGAAGGCCAACAAATCTTGCTAACTGATTTTTGTCCCTCACTTTTCCATATAATACTCCAAAAAGTATCGGTAAGGCAAAACCCATCACAATTGACACCAATGACAACACATATTGATTTACTTCTGGCAAAGCATGGGCTATAGGCCCCCGAATGAACATTTGTGGGAAATAAGACAACAAGAATACGGTATATGTAAATTCCGACAGCCCTATAATCCGATTCCCACAATGCCTCTCCACAACAAGCGATAAGGTCAAACTAAATACAATGCCGATCAATGCGGCAATTATCTCTATCGATATCAAGCCAGCCGATAAGACGAATGAGCATAAGAGCATAGCATATTTATAACGCAACAGAATATTATCGACCCTTCCCTTATAGATACAATAAAGAATCCCCAAGCCGAAATAAACAGAGTAATGAACCGCAAACGATACTTTCATAAATGACAAATCAGGCATCACACAACTTAACACGAACAGCAAAATCACCCCCCTATTTGCAAATACACATTAATATATATCCATTTCTTTAAAAGCGAGAAAAATACGAATATCATAAACAATGTCGGTAAAAACCACATAAATCCAATCGGATGACAAAGCATACTCTCCACCCATGAGGAGAAACTAAACGTTAACGGATGCTGCACCAACTCAACAGAAACAAAACGTGACTTAATAATAAAAATCACACTATTAATAAATAAGAAAGGCAATAAGAGCCGCTTGACCTTTTTCCTCATGAATGGAAAGAATCTCATTCCTTGCATCTTATTTGCTGGATATGTATACGCAAATAAGAAACCAGACAAGAAAAAGAAAAGAGGCATATGAAATGAATACACCCATTTATAAATCCACAACTCTTTATAATCCAAAGTAATATCCGCATGACCAATCACGACCAACAGTGTCGCAAAGACAAATAAGAACGATACTTGCGTGAGCTTCTTTCCCATAATCTTATCCTAGTTTAACCAAATTTCTCCACCAATTCCAACGCACTAGCGATCACCTGATGCATATCATAATATTTATATTCAGCCAATCGACCCCCAAAGATCACTTTCTCCTGCCCATCAGCCAACGCCTTGTATCGAGCATATAGCTCACTGTTCCGGCTATCATTCACCGGATAATAGGGTTCATCCCCTGGTTGCCACTCCTTGGAATACTCTCGTGAGATCACCGTGTCAGGTTGCTGCCCGAACTCAAAATGTTTATGCTCAATGATACGGGTATAAGGGGTATCCGCATCCGTATAGTTTACCACGGCATTCCCTTGGTAATTAGAGAGGCTCTCCAACAACTCCATCTCGAAGCTTACGGTCCGGTACTCCAAATGGCCAAAGCGATAATCAAAGAAGCGATCGATCTCTCCCGTGTAGATCACACGATCTGCCATCGAATCGAAAAACTCCCGATTCCCGAAATAATCCGTATTCAAACGTACCTCCACACCCTCAAGCATCCGCCCGATCATCCTCGTATACCCACCCTCCGGAATACCTTGATATTTATCGTTGAAATAATTATTGTCAAACGTGAAACGTACCGGAAGCCGCTTGATGATAAACGCAGGAAGTTCCGTGGCCTTACGCCCCCATTGCTTCTCTGTATAATCCTTGATCAACGTATAATAAATATCCTTGCCCACCAAGGAAATAGCCTGCTCCTCCAGATTACAGGGATGAGAGATATTGGCCTCTTTCCGTTGCCTATCAATCATCGTAGCGGCTTGCTCCGGGGTTGTGACTCCCCACATCTGATAGAAGGTATTCATATTGAAAGGCAGGTTATAGAGTTTCCCCCTATAATTCGCCACCGGAGAGTTCGTATAACGGTTGAACTCCACAAAGGAATTCACGAAATCCCATACCCGCTTATTACTCGTATGAAAGATATGCGCTCCATATTTATGCACGTTTATACCATTCACAGACTCTGTATAGACATTGCCGCCAATGTGAGGACGTTTGTCTATTACGAGGCATTTATATCCTTTCTGACGAAGGAGGTAGGCCATTGTGGTTCCGAAGAGACCGGAACCGATGATGAGGAAATCCGTTTTCATTTGAAATATAAGAATTTAAACGTTTAATATCTCACAAGTAATCCCGTTCTTTTCCAAAAATTCTTTGAACTCTAACATTTTTTCCATTGTTGGCATAGAAAAAGATGTCATATGTTTCCCTAACTGTTTATACTTAGAAATTGCCAAGTTATGGTACGGCAATAATTGTAACAATGATACACGTAAAAACATTAACTTATGGAGTATATCCTGCCTTCTTCTATCTGAATCCAAAGCCTCCGGAATATAAACCATCCGAAAAATTCGCTTTTTATCTTGTCTTCGTAAATATTCTATATTCACATGGAAATCATCCAAATAATCATAATCCGATGAAACACTCTTTATAAATCCATACTGGAATTTCAGGTCAATAATATACAAGTCGACCAAACCATCCAATATAACTAATGACTCATGAGGACAATAGCAAGACGTTTCTACCGCCACATGAATATCCTCCTTTTTCAAGACCTTCAATAACGGAGCTATTCTTTCCGCTTGGACAAACGGTTCTCCTCCGGAAAAGGTCACTCCTCCAAGAGATTCTTTATATAAAGAACGATCCTCCAATAGGATATCAAGAAGTTCCTCTTTCGAATAAAAATGAGTTACCGGCTTATAAGCATTAAAGGGGCACTCCTCTTTTTTGCGTATTCCTCCTACCTGTTCGCAATCTCTACATAATGAAGATTTTACCCCCTGGGCTAAAAGACATTTATCCTCATTATACAAATATTCGATAGAATCACCTATTGTTTCCGGATTACAACACCAAGGACAACGGAGATAACAACCCTTCATAAAAACTGTAGTCCGGATCCCAGGGCCATCATGAACACACAATCTTTGAATGGAACAGACTTCTATATCACTATGACGCATACGCTTCTGCCCTACGAATCAGATTGTCTTTAAACTCATCAGGCAAATCGTTGAAATATGCGCTGAATCCCCATACCCGAACAACCAGGTATGGATATTTTTCCGGATGGAGCCTTGCGTCTTTCAAGCTCTCGACATCCAATACGTTCAACTGTATTTCATATACACCCTTTTTAATGGAATCTTTCAATAAAGAGATCAATTGATTCGTATGGGTTCTAAACGCATCGGGTATTGTAAAATCCACCACATTCCCATTCAACCTGTTTCCCGAATAATCCAAGGTTTCCGCAAAACGAAGAATCTTGGGTAAGTCTATATCCTGTGACACAGGAGATATATGCGTTGCGAATGGTTCACCATATTTACGCCCATCCAACGATGCCGGACATTTTCTCGCTTTCCCTATATAACTAGGAGAACTAAAACCCACCTTTACCGGATTCCCATTCATCCGCACATCCGATATCGCCTCCGAGATAGAAGAGGTGACTTTATTCGTCAAATCAATCACCATGGGATCCGGTACACCAAATTTTAACGAATTACCTAAAAAAAGCAGGCGATAATCATCATATCCTTCATAATTATGGCGTAACATATCCGCACATGTCTTCAATGTAAGTACTCTTTTATCAAAGACGAACTCTTTTATATTTAATAAAGAATTGATCGCATTAGGAAGTCCAACCACCTGCATACCATGAAAATAATAGATGGCCCCTCCATTGCTTATATCCTGTTTTTTCTCAATACACGACTCATAAAGCAAGGAAAGAATCGGAGATTTATCGAATTGGATCGTACTCGTCCTCTTCCGTATCATATCTTTCAAACGAGTCAGATAATCGTTCAACAACTCATCAAATGTCGTATATTCACATCTCAATATCTGAGGAATAGGAATGAGTGGAACTATACTTGCCACGGGATTATTTTGGTCAAAAGATTTACCAATGATCAGTGGTTCCCAACAAGAAGAAGTTCCCATCTCCGAGCAATCTTCATGGGCATAACCGAACCGCTCCATCAATGGCATGATCAATTCCTCATTCATCAATAAAGGAGACCCGCAGCCTGTAACCAAACATTCAGCCGATAACTTCCATATCTGTTCCGGGGTCTGGTCATTCACTCTCAATATAAGTTTAGGATCAGGAAGTCTTAATCCCGCAAATAACTCCAAGAAAATCTCGGTCAATTCATTAGACACATCATGTCCGGTTTTATCTATTCCACCTAATAAAAGAACTTGCCCCGTATCGCCCAACAATGAATAACTCTTGGCTTCCATATCTCGATTCAAAAGAAGAACAAAATACTTCAACTTCTCTTTCGCCTCTTCTCGAGTCAGCACACCTATGGAAAGATCTTGTTCATAATAAGGATAAAGGATTTCATCTAAGCGCCCCAATCCGTTATGCCATAACCTGTTCTGCCATAGCAAAGCATTATAAAACAGTATTTTTTGTAATGCCTCATCTAAAGAATTCGCAGGTCTATACAACAAATCAGGAAACATTTGGCTTAGCTCTTTTCTCCGGCCATTATTTGAGGATCGCAATAAAGATTGAATCCTATCCCCTAAAGAGACTATGGATTTTATTAGTACCCTCATTCCCCTCTCAAATTCTGTATTGCCCGAAAGTCTATCCGCGATAGCATTAAGAGACAACCCTAACACATAGGAATAATCCGGTGTCAGACTCGCTATCTCCATTCCTTTGGGAATACGTATCAAATGAGAATCAAAAGGATAAATATAATAAGAATCTATATCCGGCTTTACATTATCGATGATACTTGATTGGTATCTTGATATACTCAGAAAATCTGTTCTTTTATCAGGCATTACGTGATACTGACACTTATACTCATATAAATCCTTTAAAAGAGCGAATCTTCCTTTTTTCAACACAGGGAATCCTAGACGAACTTGATGTCGTGCGTATGCATACATAAAAGAAGGAAGAACAGATTTTATACAATTTCTAATGTACTGCTTCATCTCATTGATCTTGTTTATTTTTATGGAAGATAAACCAACTATATATCTCAAAATAGGGTAATGGAATTTTAAATAAACGTTTCAGATAGGCCACTTTCCAAGGAGATAAGGATATACTTTTTTTTCAATTTTGAAAGACTAAAATAAACGTCACAACTCGGTTTCGCCAATGGAGAAATTGTCTTATTAGTATAAAAAGACATATCCCCAAGCCTATTCAGATCAGTCCAATAAGGGTCTATTCCTAAATGGCGCATTGCATTAAAAGCAATCTCCCTATTCCATTTTATAATATTAGACAATGGATTTTCATGAAATCGATTTATAAAACAAAAAGCTCCTTCTCGTATTTTTTGGAGATCATTAAAATCATTTCTTAAATTTTCACTTGTACTATACTCAAAATCATAGAGCTCAACACCTTGACTTGATTTATATCGTTTTACGGAACCATGACTTGCACTAAAGAACATTTCCAGCACCCCTTCAAAAGCCCGTATCGTTACTTTCTCCCTCGGATCCTTTTGGTCGTAAATATATCCAACAGCATTCTCTCTATTCAACATGATTCCAAGATAAAATCCCACAATATCTATATTTATTCCCAAATCAGGCAACATTTCCTCCAATGCCTTTTGCGAACGTCCTCGCCAGCCTATATCAACAATTCCTATTTTACCTGAAAGGTTTAATCTGATTAGCGACATCTATAAAATCAGATAGTCTCTCACCTATTACTCTATGTGACTTATAATATTTACAAAAGTCAGACAAGAATACCCCCTTTTTAAATGCAATAAGATTACGTTTTATTTGATCTCGCAAATAAGCCTTTAAGGAAGAAGGAATAATTGAATATAAATAGTGTTTCACAAAAGCTTTCATAAGCGTTGAGATTTATAAAAAGAATAACGAATCAGTAATTGTGACAACAATCTTATCCTATAACGTACTTTTTTCAACAAACTATTCTTACTCTTACCATAAGATACCGTAGAAGGTAATACACGATATTGAACTAATTGTTTATTAATATTAAACTGCCCTTTTTTCATAAAGGCCAAGCAACCTATCCAAGAATCATGCGTTGATACTGATTGTGGAATAGGAAGTATTAGATCCAAAAGCCCTCTACGAAAAGCCATGCAACAACCGCTATAGCAAAAAGGTAAAAACGCTATCACTTCAATCATGTTAGTAGGGATTCTACGATCCGGAGGAAGAATACAATTCTTATCTGTGATAATATATGAACGCAGATGTTGCACCAAAACATAGTCCTTTAAATAACGTAAACATATCTGGATCTTCCCCTCACACCATATGTCATCTTGGTCCGAGAGGAATATATAATCTCCACTCGCTTGCATCAAGGCATTTTCAAAATTACGTGTGACCTTCATAAACGAAGAGCCACTAGCTGGTACATGGCGAAACAACTTCATTCTACTGTCCTGATAAGAATGGATAATCTCCAAGGTATCATCCGTAGAGCCATCATCAGAAATAATCACCTCATCATCTTCCGACAATTGGCACAAGATAGAGTCTAATTGTTCCCGAATGTACTTAGCTCCATTATAGGTGGCCATACAAACTGATATCATAATTTCATTATATTAAAATAATAATTGGCTAACTTATTATAAATATTAGCCCACAAAAAACGCTCTGAAAACTTAATTATATCAGTAGATATTTGTTCTTTATTTATACTCAATAACACCTCTTTCAAATGGTTAAATGAGTTATAGAATAAGTTCTTAGGATAGGGGGCAGCATAATCAGTGATACCGGGTATTTCTGGTAAAATACTTTTAACACCAAGAAATTGAGCTTCTAATAAAGCGTTATTTGCTGTAGCAAAAGTCAATGGAAGAAAATTATAGTCGCATCTAGACAATAATGTAAAATACTCATCATCGGACAATCTAGGATAACAAAAAACATTCTTGAACATATTAAGCTTTCGAATCATGGCACTCGTTTGTCCTACAACATGAAAAAACACGTTTTTACGACAACCTTCAAGATACTCAATTGATTTCTGCAACAAATCCATATCCCGATAATTTGTTCCTGACACAAAAATATTCACATAATCATCCATAGAAATATGGTTCAACGGCTCTAGATCAACAAGGGTAAATTCAGGTTTAGAGAATCCATGTGGAATAAACACAGCATTAATGCTATATTGTTTACGCAATACTTCCGCTTGATGACTTCCCAGTACCACAACTCCATCTATACTTTTAAGAGCCTTTATAAACAAAGAAGGCAAACGGTTGTGCTGCGCTACATCCAAATGAATTGTTGCGACTATTTTATGTTTTCTAGAATGTCTATAAGGCAATAAGATTGTATCTCCATAAAAGAAATGAACGATATCATACCTATTTCGAAGAAATCTAGCATAAATATCTCGAAAAAACACATTAATGCATTTTCCTCGTGTTCCTACTGGGATAGAACCAAATATCACATCTTTATCCGAAAGGGAATTTGCACCAGGATATAATGCAATCTTATCATATCCTCCTGCAGAAGAATGACGATGATCTCGACTACCAACAAATAGTATATTCATAATAAAAAAGTAATTTAAACACATAATATTAATGAGTCCACTTCAAAAAGTCAAAGCACTTTCAGATTGTAAGTCAAAAAGGTTACTTGAGCCGTTTTTACTTTGTTTTTGCAATTTACAACACCGAATTGAGCATTCTAAATAGTTTAAACTTCCAATCTATTACTAATTTATATCAACTCTAATTTTGAATCAACTTTTTGTAGTGGGCACATTAATGAATTACAGAAAAATATTTAGCTCAATAATCATCAACAAAAAAAACAATATACTTAAATTAAATATCATTAAAAATCTCCTCGGCTATAGCTCTATGAGTTGCATATCTATGATCATAATTTACAGCTCCAAACAAAACATTCTCATATTCCCACATAGCATCATTATACAAAATGATCACCTTAAAAATGCAAAAGAACAAAACCAATGCAATTATAATTTTTTTATTTGTTTTTCGAGTATAAAAGCATGGTAAAAGAGGTAATATAATCCATAAAACAAAACCAATAGAAAGCTCCATCCTATCAGATAGGATCCTCATCTCTGTCATTCCCAAATTAGCGATCACATAAGTCAAAAATAAATTAACAATAAAATATTCTTATTATCAGCAATTATCTTATCATATTTATAGATTATCGCCAAAAACAAAAACACTCTCATAAAATATCCCAAAGTAAAACCTCTAGATACCGAATATATATCACTAGCAGCATATGCATCTACTTTGTCAGAGATAGTTTCTCCTAATTTAGAAACACAAGGAAGAACAAAAGAAGAAACAATTGGTATTCTAAATAAATATATAAAATTAGCAGCAACAAATAGCACAAGCCAAAATTTCAATCCAAAATTTCTAAACCCTATAAAGTAGAATGGCAAATACAATAAATATGAACGATGAAAACTCACGCCTAAAATCGTCAAAAAAGCCAAAACAAACCATTTTCTTTTATATAAATAATCTATAGATATTAAGAATATCATTATTGCTTTTACATTACGTAGCAAGTCACATTCTAATACTGAATGAAGCGAAACTAATACAAAAAATGAAAACGCATAATTAGGAGAGTAACGGCAAAAGAAACGATCAAGAACCAAAGCATCAATGCAAACTGAAATAAGAATAAAAAAATGCCAATTATCAAATACAGTCTTTATAAT
>OAVB01000465.1_pt1 | contig 33623 bp, 19 predicted proteins | sample 1516871 | NCBI WGS metagenome assembly OAVB01 (sample SAMEA2580069, study PRJEB22360) | human gut metagenome | biome: human gut; feature: human-associated habitat; material: faeces | place: Denmark | collected 2008/2010 | reverse complement strand
TCGCCGAAGAGAAAGTGAAACTAGTGCCTCTTCCATTATATCACGGTAAACCGGGTAAAGGTCTGTCCATCCAGATGAGTGTTAAACCAGGTGATGTTACACTTTTGTCGGTATGTGAGGGAAGAGACGGAGTCTTTCTACTTGCTGCTGAGGGAGAGGCTGTACAAGGAGAAACTCTACATATTGGCAATACAAATAGTCGTTATCGCTTTCCGTGTGGTGCTCGTCGGTTTATGGATCAATGGAGTAAAGCGGGACCTTCACATCATTGTGCGATTGGCATTGGACATAAAGTCTCTGAACTGAAGAAACTGGCATTTCTTCTGGATATTCCAATAATAGTAGTTGAATAATGCTTTAAAACTCTTTTTATGGAAAAGTTGAAGTATTCTCTTTTGTTTATGATTTCGATTCTGGCTATTTCCAATAGATGGGTGTCGGCAAATGACATCGATGACGAAAGGAACCGTATATACAATAGTTCTTATAGTGGGAAATATAATAATCGAATCGCTTTTCCTATAGGGGGAATTGGTACAGGTATGTATTGTCTGGAAGGAACAGGCTATATATCTCATATGTCAGTATGGCATCGACCGGAAGTTTTTCATGAACCGGGAATGTTTGCTGCTCTGTATGTGAAGGGGGTATGTAATGGGGCTAAGGTACTTGAAGGACCTGTATCTGATTGGAGAAAATTTGGAATGCCCAATTACGGAACAGGAGGTAGTATGGGATCAATATTAGGACTTCCCCGTTTTGATACAGTCGAATTTGAAGCACGTTTTCCGTTTGCCAAGGTTTCATTAACAGATAAAGATATTCCCGTTAAGGTAACCATTTTGGGGTGGAGTCCTTTTATTCCGGGTGATCCGGATAATTCCAGTTTACCGGTAGGAGGATTGGAATATAGTTTAGAGAATACTAGTAAAGAGGTTCAGGAAACTATTTTCTCCTACCATGCTCGTAACTTTCTGAGTTGGGGTAAAGGATTGGATGCTATAAAAACGATGCCTCATGGGTTTATCCTTTCACAGTCAGGTACAGAAACGGAGCCTCATTTGCAGGGTGATTTTGCTATCTTTACGGATCAGGATTCTTTAAAGATTAATTATTGTTGGTTTCGTGGAGGATGGTTTGATAGTCTTACGATGGTCTGGAACGCTATTGAGGCAGGTTTAATGCCACAATGTCCAGCAATAGAGAAAGGTGCACCAGGAGCTTCTATGTTTGTCCCGGTAACATTGATGCCAGGGGAAAAGAAAACAATCAGGATTTATACGGCATGGTATGTTCCTAACTCGACTTTGAGGCTTGGAGAGGAACCGGAAGACTGGAATGACAATAATGTTGACTCCGCAAGACTAGCTGTAGAAAAGGCAGATAAGGGTAATTATAAACCTTGGTATAGTAGCCGCTTTACAGGAGTAAATGAGGTTATTGATTATTTTCTGTCTCATTATAAGATTTTGCGCAATCAGACAGAAAGGTTCACAGACTCTTTTTATCGTTCTACCTTACCGCCTGAAGTGATTGAAGCTGTTTCTGCTAACTTAAGTATTTTAAAGTCTCCAACGGTGATGCGGCAATATGACGGACGCTTATGGACTTGGGAGGGATGTGCCGATAATTGGGGATCGTGTCATGGCTCATGTACTCACGTCTGGAATTATGCACAGGCTATTCCACACTTATTTCCTTCTTTGGAACGTTCGTTAAGGCATACAGAATTTGAAGAAGGGCAAGATTTGAAAGGCCATCAAGTGTTTCGTGTCAATTTACCGATTCGTCCTACCCGGCACAATTTTCACTCAGCTGCTGACGGGCAATTGGGAGGTATAATGAAAGTATATCGTGAGTGGAGAATTTCAGGTGAAAATGAGTTCCTTATCTCTATGTATCCAAAAGTAAAAAAGAGTTTGGACTACTGTATCTCAACTTGGGATCCTCGTAGGGTAGGAAGTATTGAAGAACCACACCATAATACTTATGATATTGAGTTCTGGGGGCCGGATGGTATGCATAATAGTTTCTATTATGGAGCTTTATCAGCTTTCATTCGTATGAGTGAGTTTCTCGATAAAGACGTTACTGAATATAAGAAACTATTGAAAAAAGGACGAAAATTTACTGAAACAGGCTTGTTTAATGGTGAGTATTTTATCCAAAAGATAGAGTGGAGGGGATTGAATGCAAAAGATCCGACTGTTGCACAAAGTTTCCATAGTTCTTATTCTCCCGAAGCGAAAGAAATACTGGAGAAGGAAGGTCCTAAGTATCAGTATGGGAACGGTTGTCTGTCTGATGGAGTTTTGGGGTCGTGGCTCTCCCGAATGTGTGGGATGGAAGAAACTCTGAATACAGAAAAAGTGAAGAGCCATTTATTATCAGTACATCGATATAATTTTAAGAAAGATCTGACTGATCACGCCAATCCTCAACGTTCCCCTTACGCTTTAGGCAAAGAAGGAGGCTTATTATTAGGAAGTTGGCCTAAAGGGGGCAAGTTGTCATTACCTTTTGTCTATAGTAATAAAGTCTGGACAGGAATAGAATATCAAGTAGCTTCACATTTGATGCTACAGGGAGAAGTAGAAAAAGGCCTTGAGATCGTACGTGCCTGTAGGCAACGTTATGATGGAAGCGTCCGTAACCCTTTTAATGAGTATGAGTGTGGACATTGGTACGGACGAGCGTTATCCAGTTATGGCTTACTTCAAGGATTGACAGGAGTCCGATATGATGCTGTAGATAAAACACTGTATATTAATTCAAAAATAGGAGACTTTATTAGCTTTATCAGTACGGAGTCTGGATTTGGTAATATAGAACTTCGTTCCGGAAAACCTTTTGTAAAAGTAGTATCCGGTCATATAGAGGTTGACAGATTTGTCGTATCGGGGAAAGTAGTTGAATAATCAACAATAAGATAATAACTAAATTTTTAAGTGATAACTAAATACTATAATATTATGGATAGAAGAACTTTTCTTAAATCTGCGAGTATGAAAGGTACTGCCATTGTTACAGCTTCTGCTGTGGGTACTGAAATGCTTCATGCAGCGGAGAGCATAGGGGCTTCTGATGTTGCGTCAGGAAAGCGGAATGCTCCAAAAGCGAAACGGTTACCGGAAGATTTACAAGAGCTTGTAAAAGATAGTTCTTTGTTGAGAAAACCTGATAACCTGACAGTTGCCTGCTATACTTTTCCGAATTATCATGCTTCTGCATTGCATGATAAGATTTATGGGCCGGGTTGGACGGAATATAATTTGGTGAGAAGCGCCCGTCCTTGGTTCCAGGGGCATGCTCAGCCTAGAGGTCCCTTGCTTGGGGAGATGGATGAAAGTAAGCCGGGTACTTGGGAAAAATATAATGAGCTGTGCAAGCAGAGTGGTATTGATGTGCTGATTTGGGATTGGTACTGGTATAATAATGAGCCATGTTTGCATGAAGCTCTTGAGAATGGCTTTTTGAGAGCTTCAAACCGTAATGATGTGAAGTTTGCCTGTATGTGGACCAACCACCCTTGGTATGTATTGTATCCAACTTTATTACCCAATGGATATAAAGCTTATCCTCCAAGTTTTGCACCGGCAGATGGTAGCTTGAAAGAGTGCTGGCAGAGTTTGTCCTATATCATTTCCAGATATTGTCATTTGGAAAATTATTGGAGGATTGATGACAAGCCTGTGGTATGTATTTGGGACCCTAATCGTTTGGAGAAGAATATTGGGGTTGACGGGGTTAAACAGTTGTTTGCTGAATTAACGGAATTTGCCCGTAAGTTGGGACATAAAGGGTTACATTTCCATTCTTCAGGTTTTTATTCTCCTAATTCGAAAGAGGTTGGTTATAATACTGCCGGTTCTTACAATCCGTTTACTTGGGTAGCTGATAATTACCAGCCCAAGAATATCGAACTGCCGGATTATGGAGTGGCTGCTGCTGATGTGGCTTTCAAATTATGGCCTAAACATCATGATGACTTTGCCATACCGTATCTTCCATCTCTTTCGCCAGGGTGGGACTCTACTCCCAGATATATTCCGCCGGTGAGCAGACCGGATCAACCCAATCGCGATGCATGGCCTAATTGCGTTATTTTGGATAATGAAAATCCTGCATCTTTCAAAGCACTTGTTCAGTCGGCTTTTGCGTATTTGAATAAGCATAAGGATGTTCCTCCGATCCTCACTATTGCCTGTTTTAATGAATGGACTGAAGGGCATTACTTATTGCCGGATAACCGATTTGGATATGGAATGCTTGATGCGCTTGCTGAAGCCGTGGGAAAGTCTGATAACCATCAGATACATGGATTTTTTTAATATTGAATTTGTTGAACTTTAAATAAGAAAGAAAATGAAAAACCAGTTTGTTAAATGTATTAGTCAGTTATTGTTTTTATTGTTGATAATAGGTGTATTGCCTGTTTATGCACAGAAAAAAAGTAAAGAGAAGATTTATCGTTTGCCTGATGATCTTGAAACATTGGCAGGTGATCCTGCTTTGTTAAAGAAACCGGAAGGATTAACGGTGGCTGCTTATGCTTTTCCTAATTATCATGCTTCGGCTTTGCATAATAAAATATATTCTCAGGGCTGGACTGAATATAATTTGATTCGTAGCGCTCGTCCTTGGTTTGAAGGGCATCAACAGCCACGTACGCCCTTGTTAGGGGAGCTTGATGAGAGTAAGCCTTCTACTTGGGAGACATATAACAAGCTTTGCAAACAAAGTGGCATTGATGTTTTGATTTGGGATTGGTATTGGTATGATGGTAAACCATGTCTGCATGAAGCATTGGAAAATGGTTTTCTGGAAGCTAGTAATACAAAAGACGTAAAGTTTGCTTGTATGTGGACCAATCATCCTTGGTATGTATTGTATCCAACGAAGCGTACTGATGGAAGTAATGCTTATCCTCCAAGTTTTGATGCTCCCGATTTCTCTAAAGAAGAGTGTTGGAAAAGCCTTTCTTATATGATTTCACGCTATTGCCATTTGGAGAATTATTGGAGAATTGATGATAAGCCGGTGATTTGTATTTGGGATGCACGGCGTTTGGAATCTAAATTGGGAATAGCAGGAGTGAAACAGTTATTTGCGGAGTTGACGGATTATGCAAAAAAACTGGGACATAAAGGTTTGCATTTTCATGTGACAGGTTTCAGTTGTGGAAATATGAAAGAAGAGGGATATGATACTGTAGGCTCTTATAATCCGATGGATTGGATTGCAGGTCGCTTCCAACCCAAAGAAATCGAATTGCCGGATTATGGAACAGTGGCAGCTGATGTGGCTTTTAAGTTATGGGATGAACATCATGGTCAGTTTGATATTCCTTATGTTCCGGCTGTAGCTCCGGGATGGGATTCTACTCCAAGATATATAGCTCCGGCGAATCGTCCGGCAAAAGCAGACCGTAGTCAATGGCCGGGTTGCACTATTTTTAAGAATGAGAATCCAGCCTCTTTCAAGGCTTTTGTTCAATCGTCTTTTGTGTATTTGAACAAACATCCGGAAGTTCCACGAATTCTGACCATTGCTTGTTTTAATGAATGGTCTGAAGGACACTATTTATTGCCGGACAATCGTTTCGGTTATGGTATGCTCGATGCTTTAGGGGAAGCCTTAGGTAAAGAAGGAAATCACGAAAAGCACGGGAAATGATTTGTTAAACGTTAAATCTGAGAACTTATGTTTACTATGACAAACTTTGCAAAGAGAGGACGGTTGTCAATCTCTTGGAGGGCATGTATCCTGTTAGTTGGTCTTTGTTGTCCTTTTCCTGTAGTTTCTTCTTATGCAACAGACAGTATAACAGAGATTCAGCAGAATAAGACAAAGAAATTTAGAGGTAATGTATTGGATGAGGCAGGAGCACCGGTAACAGGTGCTACTGTCCAGATACAAGGGAAAGCTGGCGGTGTCATAACTGATATAGATGGTAATTTCACGATCGAAGTTGGCGAGAGTGATGTTTTGCAAATAACCTTTATAGGTTTGGAGACTCAACTGGTTCCTGTTAGAGGAAAAGCGTCTATGAAGATTGTGATGAAAGAATTACGGGATGAGCTGGAAGAAGTGACAGTAGTAGCTTTTGCTAAGCAAAAAAAAGAGAGTGTAATCGGTTCTATTCAGACTGTAAAACCTGCGGAGCTGAAAACACCCAGTAGTAATCTGACTACTTCTTTGGCTGGGCGTATGGCAGGTGTGATAGCGTATCAACGTAGTGGTGAACCAGGGAAAGACAATGCTAATTTTTTTATACGTGGTGTAACGACGTTTGGTTATAAAAAAGACCCATTGATTTTGCTTGATAATGTGGAAGTATCGTCAGATGACTTGGCGCGAGTACAGCCCGATGACATTGCTAGTTTCTCAGTATTGAAAGACGCGACATCTACAGCGTTATATGGAGCACGTGGTGCAAATGGAGTTATCTTGGTAACAACAAAAGAAGGAAAGGAAGGAAAAGCTCAGGTGTCGGTTCGTGTGGAGAATTCCTTTTCAGCTCCGACGAAGATGATTGATATTGCTGATCCTATTTCATATATGAGATTAAACAATGAAGCCGTTCTGACACGTGATCCTCAAGGGGTCATTCCTTATCCGGAATCTAAAATTGCTAATACTATGGCTCCCAATAGGAATCCGTATGTTTACCCGACCGTAGACTGGATGAAAGAGATGTTTAAAGATTATACTGTTAATCAGCGGGTAAACTTCAATGTAAGAGGTGGTGGTAGTGTGGCAACTTATTATCTGGCGGGCACATTTAGTAATGACACAGGATTACTTAAGAATGATGGATTGAATAACTTTAATTCGAACATTAGCCTGAAGAAGTACAATATCTTATCAACTTTTAATATTCATCTGACAAAGACAACAGAAGTGAAGGTGCGTTTTCAGGCTGATTTTGATGATTATCGTGGTCCTGTTGACGGAGGTAATATCTTATTCGATCATGCTATACACGCAAGTCCGGTTGATTTTCCTAAATATTATTTGCCTGATTTACAAAATCAAGGGGTAGGACATCCGCTTTTCGGTAACATGGAGGGAGCTAACCATATCAATCCTTATGCAATTATGACTAGCGGGTATAAGGATTATAGTCGTACCAACATTTCTGCACAAGCAGAAATTGAGCAGAATTTGGACTTTATAACAGAGGGGTTAACTGTACAAGGGCATTTTAGTACAGTGAGACGTTCTTATTTTGATGTTTCCCGCTCTTATACTCCGTATTACTATAAAATTGGTTTTTATGATAAAGAGTCGGATAACTATGTATTACAAGCACTAAATCCTGATAGCGGGACAGAATATCTGGGCTATAGTGAAGGGCCGAAAGATGTCTATACCCAAATATATATGCAGGCTAAAGCCAATTATGTCCGGAAGTTTGGTTTGCACGATGTAGGAGCTTTGTTGGTATATCAAAGGAAAGAAGAACTCTTGGGGAATGCCGGTAGTGTTATAAAATCATTACCTAAAAGAAATCAGGGAATATCTGGTCGAATGTCTTATGGTTATGATAGCCGTTATTTTGTAGAATTCAACTTTGGATACAATGGATCCGAACGATTCGCTCAGAATGAAAGATATGGTTTTTTCCCTTCTATAGGAGGTGCATGGATGCTCTCTAATGAGGCTTTTTGGAGACCGATAGAGAAAGTGGCAAATAAGTTGAAGTTAAAGGTTACTTATGGTCTTGTCGGTAATGATGCAATAGGAAGTGATTCAGATCGATTTTTCTACTTGTCTAATATGAATATGAACTCTTCCGGTAGAGGACAGGTTTTTGGAACCAACTGGGGAAATTATAAAGATGGGATTTCCACGGTACGTTATCCCAATGAGTTTATAACATGGGAAGTTGCAAAGAAGCTGAATATTGGTTTTGAACTAGGCTTGTTCAATAGTTTGGATGTACAATTTGACTATTTCCGTGAAGACCGTTCTAAAATCCTAATGGACAGAAGTTTTATTCCTACTACAATGGGATTGGAGGCTAGTGTACGTGCTAATGTAGGTGAAGCTGCATCTCATGGAGTAGACTTGTCGGTGAATTATAACCATTGGTTTAATAATAAGATTTGGTTGCAGGGTTATGGTAATTTCACTTATGCGACAAGTGAATTTAAAGTGGCTGATGAACCGGATTATGCTGCTGCCGGATTACCATGGAGGTCAAGAGTCGGTTACAGTTTGAGCCAACAATGGGGATATATTGCAGAGCGACTTTTTGTAGATGAGGCAGATATTGCAAACTCTCCGGTACAAAGTTTTGGGACATATTTGCCTGGTGATATCAAGTATAAGGATATAAATAAAGATGGAAAGATATCTGATGCTGACTTAGTTCCTATCGGTTATCCTACAACGCCTGAGATTACGTATGGTTTTGGGTTGTCAATGGGATTTAAGAATTGGGACATATCTTGTTTCTTCCAAGGATCTGCAAGATCTAGTTTCTTTATAGATTCGGAGCAGATAGCACCATTCAATAATCCTCCGTCAACGACAGGTTCTTATACTCGGAAGACAGCATTATTTCAGGCGATAGCTGATAGCTATTGGTCAGAAGAACATCGTGATATTTATGCATTCTGGCCGCGTCTTTCTACTGAATCGATAAAGAATAATACTCAAGTGAGTACTTGGTGGATGCGTGATGGTTCTTTCATGCGCCTGAAATCATTAGAGTTAGGGTATAGCTTTCCGCAACAAATGATAAAGAAGATTCATTTGACTAAATTGCGTTTGTATGCGAATGGAACTAATTTATTGACCTTCAGTAAATTTAAACTTTGGGATCCGGAGATGGGTGGATTAGGAGTCGGATATCCCAATCAGCGTGTTATTAATTTAGGTATACAAGTTGACTTTTAAAGAATAATAATATGAAAACTAAGAAGATATTTAATTTCCTGCTACTCTTAGGTTTCTTGTCTGGATGTGATTATCTTGATATTGTTCCAGATAATCTGCCGACTTTAGAGATGGCTTTTAATAACAAGAGTTCTGCTGAAAGATTTCTGTTCACTTGCTACTCTTTTGTTCCGGAACATGGTAAGATTGGAACCGACCCGGGGATGGATGTAGGTGATGAAGTGTGGTATTATAGTGATAATTCTGCCGACTATTCAAATAAAACGACTTTTTGGATAGCCAAAGGCATGCAAAATTCCAATGAACCTTTGGTCGATTATTGGAATGGGACACAATGGGGAAAAGCCATGTTTGTAGGGATACGTGATTGTAATGTTTTTATAGAAAACATAGAGAAGGTTCCTGATCTTTCGGCTTATGATAAAGAAACATGGAAGGCAGAAGCCAAGGTCTTGAAAGCCTTCTATCATTTTTGGATGATGAGAATGTATGGTCCTATCCCAATTATAAAAGAAAACATCCCGGTTTCGGCTGGTGAGGATGAAGTGAGAGTCGTTCGCGATAAGATAGATGATATTGTGACTTATATTGTTTCTCTGATAGATGAGTCAGTCGAATATTTGCCATTGAATATTCAGAACGAAGCAGCAGAAATGGGACGAATAACTCGTCCGGCTGCTAAGGCTATTAAGGCTAAGATATTAGCATTTGCAGCGAGCCCGTTTTTTAATGGCAATCTGGATTATGCAAATTTCAAAAATGCCGAAGGTGAACCATTCTTTAATCAGGTATATGATAATGAGAAATGGACAAAAGCTGCGGATGCCTGTTTGGAGGCCATTCAATGTGCGGAGGAAGCGGGACATGGACTTTATGAGTTCGTAAATATGTCTTCTACCCAATTGAGTGATGAAACAATTCTTTCATTAAGTAATCGTTGCAAGGTTACCGAGCGTTGGAATAAAGAACTTGTTTGGGGATGTGGACAATCGGGTATAAGAGATTTGCAGGTACTTTGTCAGCCTTGGTTAGAGTCTAATTACTCTTCTGACGACCGATATCATAATGCCCGAAATGGAACATTTGCACCCACTTTGGCTGTGGCTGAAACTTTTTATACTAAGAATGGTGTACCAATGGATGAAGACAAAAATTATGATTATAGTAAGCGATACACTACTCAAGTAGCAACTGAAGCCGATAAGTATTATATTCAACCGGGTTATACGACTGCAAAACTACACTTTGATAGAGAACCTCGTTTTTATGCAACACTAGGTTTCGATGGTTCCAGTTGGTATGGCATTGGTAAGATGGATGATAATGATATGTGGTATCTTCAGGCAAAAGCCAAACAGGCTTCAGGAAAGCGTGGAAATACTTTGTATTCAATCACTGGATATTTTGCAAAGAAGCTGGTACGTTATCAGAATGCGATGGTTCCTGCAAGCATACAGATAGAGACATATCCTTTCCCGATAATACGGTTGGCAGATTTATATCTGTTGTATGCTGAAGCTTTGAATGAGGCTAAGAAAGAAGAAGGCACAGTGCCTGAGGATTGCTATACTTACATTGACAAAGTGAGAGCAAGAGCCGGGCTAAAGGGAGTAAAAGATTCATGGCGTTTATATGCGAATGATGCCAATAAACCCAATACTTATGAAGGCTTTCAGACAATTGTGCGCAAGGAAAGAATGATTGAGTTGGCGTTGGAAGGGCAGCGTTTTTGGGATATAAGACGCTGGAATCTGGCTAATCAATACTTTAATAAGTCTTTGCAAGGATGGGATATTAATCAATCTGAAACAAACGAATATTATAAGCTGAATACTTATTTTATTCGTAACTATGAAGATCGTGAAAATCTTTGGCCCTTAAAAGATTATGACTGCATTGTGAATCCTAAATTAGTTCAAAATCCTGGTTGGTAAAAATGAATATTATGAAATCATATATAATGGTATTGCATCTTGTCTTGATATTCTTATCAATCGGATGCAAAGAAGACGATAACATAAGACCCTTTGGGAAAGATGTGGAAGCTGGTGCTCCTGGTGTAGTATCAGAGATTAAAGTGAAAAATATTCCGGGTGGAGCGGTTATATCTTATCAACTACCAGATAATCCGGATATCATGTATGTGAGAGCCCGCTATAAAGTTGGTCAGGGGAAAGAAATGGAGGCTAGAGCCTCAGTCTATGCAAATGAATTGACTGTCAATGGATTTGGAGATATGAATGAACATGAAGTTGAATTGTCTTGTGTGGACCGGATGGAAAATGAGGGGGCTACGACTGTTGCAGTAGTAACTCCATTGAAGCCTTCTGTTCTGACTACCTTCGAATCTTTGGAAGTGAATGCTACATTTGGTGGGGTATATGTAAATTTCAAAAATCCAGAAAAAGCGAGTCTTTCTATTCATGTTGTAACTACTGATTCGTTAAATCAGCCTTATGAAGCTCATGTACAATATACACAGGCAGAGAAAGGACCTTTTTATGTTCGTGGATTTAAAGCAGAAGAAAGGATGTTTGATATTTATGTAGTTGACCGTTGGGGGAATAGTTCGGATACTTTATATAATGTTTTAACTCCTTACGAGGAAACCCGATTAAATAAAAAACTTTTCTATCCATACATATTGCCGAATGATGTAGCATGTAATGCGTGGGGAGGAAACTTAGCTTATGCATGGAATGACGATTATACTCCTGCTCTTTTTGTACATAGTCCGGGTGGAGATACATTCCCGATGTGGTTTACTTTTGATATGGGAGTCACTGCGAAACTGAGCAGGTATAAATTCTATCATCTTTTTATGGAGGAACATGCTTTCCAGCGTGGTAATCTAAAGACTTGGGAAGTTTGGGGGAGAACAGATACGCCTCCTGCTGACGGAAGTTGGGATGGATGGACTAAATTGATGGATTGTGAGTCTCATAAACCGTCAGGACTACCTGTTGGGCAGCATACAGCAGAAGACTGGGAATATTTGCAAGCAGGTGAGGATTTCGAATTTCCGGCAGAAGCTCCTCCAGTGAGATATATTCGTTTCAAGGTTCTTGAAACATGGGGAGGTATGGACTTTATACACTTTACAGAATTTACTTTCTGGGGCAATGTAATATCTAACAATTAAAAGAGCTGAATATGAAATATTTATATAAGATAGGATTAATACTTAGTGTTGTATTGACTGCCGGAGCTTGCTCCGGTCAGTTGGACACGATCCAAGAGTATCTGGATGCCGGTGAAACTATCTATGCGGCAAAAATGGATTCTGTTGACATACGTCCTGGATATAATCGGGTAGAAGTAACGGGATTACTTAAATATGGTATGGATACAGAAAGGTGCGTTATTCATTGGACACCGGACAATGACTCTTTAGTAGTGCCTGTTAAACGGATAGATCCGGTAGATACTTTTCGTGTTTTTATAGAGAATTTACCTGAAGGTACTTATCAATTTGAGATTGTTACCTATAACAAAAGTGGGTATCGTTCTATTTCAACCTCAAAAGGAAGTAAAACTTATGGTGATCGGTACATAAGTTCTTTACGGGTACGTTCTTTGTTGAGTACAGAGGTTGAAGGGGAAAATCTGTTACTAAATTTTTCCTCAGAAATGGCCGAAGCATTGGCAACTAAAGTGTTTTATCTGAATAGTGCCGGCGAGAAGCAGGAACAAGAGGTGGCAAGAGGAGATAATCAGATTAAGATTACTGATTGGAAGCCGCGGGGAGCCTATGAAGTCAAAACATATTATATTCCGGAGGTGAATGCAGTAGATACTTTCTCTGTTTCTTCAACGGGGGTATTCCCAGAAAAAATAGTTGAAATGGATAAAAGTACATTCCGTGAAATAATACTGGATAATGATATCCGATTGAACGCTTGGGGAGGAGCATTATGGAAAGCATGGGATAATGCATACGAAAATACAAACTATGCACATAGTGATAATACGAATCCGATCGTTTTTCCTGCTTGGTTTACTTTCGATTTAGGAGAGAAAGCTCTTTTAAAGCGTTTTGACTTGTTTTCGGTTGTTCGTGATGATTTGAATTATAATGGAGGAAATATGAAGAGCTGGGAAATCTGGGGTAGAGAAGATGAACCGGCAAATTCTTCTTGGGATGGATGGACTAAGCTGATAACTTGTAATTCTTTCAAGCCTTCTGGCAAGCCTGTTGGCGAGAATACGGATGAAGACAATTCTTATATAGCAAAAGGAGAAAAGTTTGATTTTCCATCAGGTATTCCGGAGGTTCGCTATATAAGAATTAAGGTTCTCGATTCATGGAGTGGACAGGGATATGTACAGTTCTCGGAATTTACATTTTATAAAAGTGAATAAAAATGAAACATCTACTTGCTGGTATTTTAGTATGGGTGATATGGGGACTTTGTTCTTGTCAGTCTGATGGTAAGGTGATCATTCCTTCACCCATTTATGTAGATAATCACTATCATGGTCCGGCTGATCCGGAGATAACCTGGAATCCTAAAACAGAAGAATGGATGATTTTTTATACATCACGTCGTCCTTTTAAAGATCAGGCTTCTTATGTAGGAACGCCTGTGGGGGTTGCTGTGTCCAAAGATTTTGTACATTGGAAGTTTGCGGGATATTGCTCGTTCGATGGTGTAGGCGGTCAGCCGGATAGTGAGAAAACGTATTGGGCACCGGGTGTGATTGTGGAAGGTGATAGTGCCCATATGTTTGTGACTTTGAAAGATGACTCTACTCCGGTCTGGGGTGGACCTAGTAACATTGTTCATTTCTCTGCACCTTTGGAAGATATGATTTCAGGGTGGAGACGGGTAAATACAGTGGTGGATACTCCGATTTCTATTGATGCGACTGTTGTAAAGAATGGTGATCGTTGGGATATGTGGTATCGTGACCGTCCGACAGAAGATACAGGCGGATTGTATTATGCACAAAGTAATGATTTGTATCATTGGACATTAAAGGGGCTTGCCAAAGGCGATATTAATAATGTCGAGGTGACGAAGCATACATATCAGGAGGGGGCTTATGCTTTTCAGTGGAAAGGTTATTTCTGGATAATAGCTGATCCTCATAAAGGATTGGCCGTGTATCGTTCGAAAGATGCGGAGAACTGGGAATATCAAGGAATTGTCATGTATGAACCGGGTACTCGGTTCTTTGACAATACTCGCGCCCGGCATCCTAGTGTCATTATCAGAAATGATCGGGCATTCATTGTATACCATGTGCAACCCTTTTTAGGATATAATCCAAATACACACGAGGCTGGTGATGATGTTTACCAGAAACTGAGTTTCTTGCAGATGGCGGAATTGGAGTTTAAGGATGGAAAACTTATTTGTGACCGTAATAAGGTACTGTATAAATAAGATTGCAGGATATTGGATGTCATTATATTAGATATTATTTCTGTAAATGAGTAAATAGATTAAGTAAAGCGTGGAATATTACCACATATTTCACGCTTTTACTATATAGATGTGTCAGATTAAAACAATATAGAGATGAAAAAACTGTTGTTAATAGAAATTCTCCTTACCATAAGTTTTACGCTTATGGCAGAAGATCCCGCTAAGACTTATAAGAACCCGGTTGTTAATTATAGTTTGCCCGATCCCAGTGTGATCAGGGCAGAGGATGGATACTTTTATTTGTATGCAACGGAAGATATCAGGAATTTACCGATTCACCGTTCTAAAGACTTGATCAAATGGGAGTCTGTCGGTACAGCTTTTACCGATGAAACACGTCCGACTTTTGAGCCAAAAGGGAATTTATGGGCACCTGACATTAATAAAATAGGAGACAAATATGTACTCTATTATTCGATGTCTTGCTGGGGAGGTGAGTGGACTTGTGGAATAGGCGTAGCTACTGCCGACAAACCGGAAGGCCCTTTCGTAGATCATGGAATGATGTTTAGAAGTAATGAAATTGGGGTTCAGAATTCGATTGATCCATTTTATATAGAAGATGGAGGGCGGAAATATATGTTTTGGGGGAGTTTTCGCGGCATATATGGAATAGAGTTAACAGCCGACGGGCTAAAAGTAAAATCTGGAGCAGACAAGAAACAGATAGCAGGAACCGCTTATGAGGGGACTTATATTCATAAAAAGAATGGATATTACTATCTGTTTGCTTCTACCGGAACTTGTTGTGAAGGATTGAAAAGTACGTATCAGACAGTAGTAGGGCGTTCTAGTTCATTGTGGGGACCTTATTTGGATAAACAGGGAAGGTCTATGCTCGATAATAACCATGTGGTATTGATTCATAACAACAAAAGCTTTGTAGGCACAGGACATAATGCGGAACTAATAACCGATAAAGCAGATAATGATTGGATTTTATATCATGGAGTGAGTGTTTCCAATCCCTATGGGAGAGTTTTATTGTTAGATAGAGTTGATTGGAAAAAAGGGTGGCCTGTTGTGAAAAGTAGTTCTGCTTCTACAGAATCCCCCAAACCTCATTTTTAAAACGATTTCTTTTTAGATATTGACAGGAGAGATTAAAATAGGTATTATTCCAATATAATTAGTTGTTTTTTTAGGCAGTTTGAACAGAATTTTTCTTTTATCGGTCAATTTGTGGCATTCTGAACAGCTGATGTTTGCTAACTTTGCCTTCGTCATCAAAGATTTTATTTTGTAGAACAGACAGAATTAAGATAACAACAAAATTTAATACTAACAGAATCGGAGATTGATTGCTACTGATTCGCATAATTTGATTTATATGAATTTAAAATGCTTACTTTGTGGAATAGCTATTTTGGTATGTGTCGGAACCGTAAAGGCTATTGACAATGTGTCGGAACGTGTATCCGCATCTATTTCTTTGAAAGTGCCGGGAAATGAGGCAAAACAGTACCCGTTGACTTTCCAGAAGACCAAAAACGACAAAAGCGCTTATCAGTTGGAAGCCTCTGAAAGAATTCCGTTGACAGTTTATCAAACAATAGAAGAAAAAGGCGGAAAATCGCAGATAACAGTATGTATCACTGCATTGGAGGATGTATATTTTAATTACAGTCAACAAGTGTCAACAGGGTTCCGCCATGATGACTGCCAGTTCTACATGCCCGGATTCTGGTATCGCCGTAATCTTCGTTCTCCAAAGTCGGCTCCCTCGTTTCATACTTCGGATAGTTGGTTGGTGCGTGAAGATAGGTTAAGTACCCCTCTTACAGGTATCTACAGTGAGGGAACCAAACGTTTTATGACCGTAAACCGTATCGATCAGTTCGAGAATGACGCTTTGACTACTCATCGGGAGGGAGAGGTTATTCTTTCCGGTAAAACCTCCCTTGGTTTCACCGGCTTTGAGAATCGTAATGGCATAGCTACACTTTCTTTCGGTTTCCCCTATCAGGAAGCTCCTAAGAGCTATATTCGCAAGCTGACATTGGCCCCGCAGGTAAAGGCTTTTCAGTTGTTGAAAAAAGGTGAAACCGTTTTATTGAACTGGACTATTTATGAAGATGCAGCCGAAGATTACTCGGATTTTATTCGTCATACTTGGGAATATTGTTACGATACTTATGCTCCAAAGCCAGTTGATACTCCCTATTCAATAGCGGACATGAAAAATACTCTTAGTTCTTTTTTCGTGAATAGCTTGGTGAGTAAACCGGAGTTGACTTACTATTCAGGGGTAGGCTTGCGGACAGATGATTGTAAAAGTAACGGAGAGGCGGAAGTCGGTTTTGTCGGACGTGTTCTTTTGAATGCATTCAATGCTTGGGAATATGGCTGGGAAAGCAATCGGGCAGAACTGAAGGAAAACAGCCTTAAGATTTTTGACAGTTACTTGAAGAATGGCTTTACTGAGGCAGGGTTCTTTAAGGAATTTGTGAATCTGGATCGTAACTTTGAGGAACCGGTTCATAGTATTCGCCGTCAATCAGAAGGAATCTATGCAATGCTTCATTTCCTGGCATACGAGAAAGAACAAGGACGTCGCCATCCGGAGTGGGAACAACGGATGAAGAAGATGCTTGACATGTTTATGCAATTGCAGAATCAGGATGGTAGTTTTCCACGTAAGTTCCGGGATGATTTTTCTATAGTCGATAAGAGCGGTGGTAGTACTCCTTCGGCTACTCTGCCATTAGTGATGGGATATAAGTATTTTAAAGATAAACGCTATCTGGATAGTGCCAAGAAGACAGCGGATTATCTGGAAAATGAACTGATTTCGAAAGCAGATTATTTCTCCTCTACACTTGATGCAAACTGTGAAGATAAGGAGGCATCGCTTTATGCTGCAACTGCTACTTACTATTTGGCATTGATAACCAAAGGAGAAGAGCATAAGCATTATGCCGACCTGACGAAAAAAGCTGCATATTTTGCGTTGTCATGGTATTATTTGTGGGATGTACCTTTTGCTCCCGGTCAAATGTTGGGTGATATAGGACTGAAGACACGTGGATGGGGTAATGTGTCCGTAGAGAATAACCATATCGATGTGTTTATCTTTGAGTTTGCTTCCGTGCTTCAGTGGTTGTCTAAAGAATATAAAGAACCTCGTTTTGCAGATTTTGCGGAAGTGATTTCTACGTCTATGCGGCAGTTATTGCCTCACGATGGTCATATGTGCGGCATTGCCAAAGTCGGTTATTATCCGGAAGTTGTTCAACATACGAACTGGGATTATGGAAGGAACGGAAAAGGATATTATAACGATATCTTTGCACCGGGATGGACGGTAGCCTCTTTGTGGGAGCTATTGACTCCGGGACGTGCCGAAAAGATGTTGGTTAAGTAATTCATCTAATCTGTGATATATATGCTAAAGAAACGATTCTATATTCTACTGTTCTTCTGCCTGCTTCTTGGAGGAAATGTAAATAGCAGTACAGTGGATAAAGGTGATAACAATGCTCCGTTTGAGAACAAACGTACGGAAACGGACTACTTGCCTATTGCTGATCCGTTTGTGATGCTTTACAATAATAAGTACTATGCTTATGGCACCGGAGGTACAGTGAACGAAGGATTTGCCTGTTTTTCTTCTGATGATCTGAAAAACTGGAAACGTGAGAGGCAGGCGCTTTCTGCAGATGATTCATATGGTAAATGGGGATTCTGGGCGCCGGAGGTTTATTATATTCAATCAAAGAAGAAATTTTATATGTTTTATTCTGTAGAAGAACATATCTGTGTGGCTACCTCAGATTCTCCGGTAGGACCTTTTCGGCAAGAGTCGAAGCAACCTATCTGGGAGGAGAAGAGTATAGATACCTCTCTTTTCATTGATGACGATGGTACTCCATACCTCTATTTTGTACGTTTCACAGATGGAAATGTTATCTGGGTAGCTCAGATGACCGATGATTTAATGAAGATTAAAAAGGAGACTTTATCGGAATGTATAAAAGCAGAAGAGCCGTGGGAACTATTGCAGGCTAAAGTAGCGGAAGGACCTTCGGTGCTGAAAAAGAAGGGTATGTATTATTTGATTTACTCTGCCAATCACTATCAGAATAAAGGCTATGGAGTAGGATATGCCACTTCTAAGTCGCCAATGGGACCATGGACTAAGTATGACAAGAATCCGCTCTTGCAAGGGGATGAGTCTACCGGACTGGTAGGTACTGGACATGGTGCTCCTTTTCAATGCAAAGACGGCAGTTGGAAATATATTTTTCACGCTCATTGGAATAAAGAGAAAATACACCCGCGTACTTCATACTTTAAAGACTTTACCATATCTAAACAAGGTGTCGTTTCTATAACCGGAAAGGTTATTAAACCGAAAGTTATAAAGTAAACGGTTATCTTTATTTTTTCTGAGCAAATATTGTTCAAAAAGTAGGAGACTTCAGATATTAATGATTGATACGTCAGATATTAATAGTTGGCATGTCAGGTCTTAACAGTTGAGAAGTCAGTTATTAATGTCTGATAACGCAGGCATTAGTGTCTGAAGTCAGGTATATTAGGCATTGTTACAACAGTTATTTATCCTTGCCGGAATACTTATGTTTGCTTGTCAATCTTTCCATACGTATTGAGTGGATTGCATAAGATATTTATTTTATTCAAACTGATAGAGGGATCGAATACGGTTCCTCTATTGTTTTATACTACTGTATCGTTGTTTTAGTTATGTATTTCCATGTATTTGCATAGAATCTGTTAACTTTTGAACAATTTTTGATACACCAAATATTCCATGTTTGCTACTTTTGTCTTATAACTAACTAATAAATCGAATAGCGCATCATATTCAATAAACCATTATCTTTCACCGGTTTCTCTTTGATGTTTGCTTATTGTATAATAGTACCAATGATGGAAGGGTGTTCTGCTCACTTGATTTAGTGACAATGGCATCTGTTATTTGAGATATTAGATTAACTTTGTTGTATATAATACTTTTTTAATAAGATGAGGAGCACGTTATGAGAATATTGCACAGTCTTTCTATATTGATTGTTTTTATCTTTCATACTTTTTATGTATTTGCCGATTTGAATGAGGGTTATGCTTTTCGTTCACTGGATATAAATAATGGCTTATCTCAAAATACGGTTCACGCCATTCTTCAGGATAAACAGGGTTTTATGTGGTTTGGAACGAAGGATGGATTAGACCGATATGATGGCATTTCCTTTCGGGCTTTTATGAAAGAGTCCGGCACTTTGGGGAATAACTTCATTACCTCCTTGTACGAAGATCAGCAAGGACAAATCTGGATAGGAACAGATGTAGGACTCTATGTATATTCGCCTGAGCACGAGACTGTGGAACGTTTTATAATGAAAAGTGATTTAGATACAGGGATCGATTATACGGTCAATCTGGTGACGGGAGATAAGGACGGAGGAATTTGGGTGGTGACACAATCTCAGGCGGTTTTTTATTATAATCCTCAGACTAATAAGCTGATAAATTATCTGTCAGATCAATCCGGCAGGTTGAAATTTGGTAGTCTTGGGCAACTTTACTTTGATTCGGATAATGTATGTTGGCTGGATATACGTGATGGCAACTTGTATTTTTCAAAGGACAAACTCCAAACCTTGGTCCCGGTATTTCCTAAAGATGGAAATGAACCTTTCAAAGGAGAATATATATGCAAACTACTTCCCGGTCCTTATAATTGTATGTATGTCGGGACCATAACGGGGTTGAAAGAAGTGAATCTGACCAATAAGACTGTGCGTACTCTTTTATCCAAAGATGAATCCGGAGATGATATTTATGTTCGGGAGATAGCATTCTATTCGGATGATGAGTTATGGGCCGGAACGGAATCTGGGCTTTATATTTATAATTTACGTACAAAGAAAACTGTTCATTTACGGAATGTGAGCGGTGATCCGTATTCTATTTCCGATAATGCCATTTATTCGATTTGTAAAGATCGTGAAGGGGGGATATGGATTGGATCTTATTTTGGTGGTGTGAACTACTATCCTAAGCAATATACTTATTTTGATAAAGTCTATCCCCGGACAGAAATTGATGAAATGGGGAAACGAGTGCGGGAGTTTTGTGCCGATCATGATGGTACTCTCTGGATCGGTACCGAAGATAAGGGGCTTTTTCATTATTATCCTTCTACAGGGCTGATCGAACCATTCAGGCATCCGGACATTTATCATAATGTACATGGATTATGTCTGGATGGGAATTATTTATGGGTCGGACATTTTGCCAAAGGGCTAAATCGGATTGACTTGAGAACCCACGCTGTAAAGCATTATTTTGATGCTCCTAATGATATCTTCTCTATTTGCCGGACTACTTCAGGTAATTTATGGCTTGGAACAACAGCCGGATTATTCCGTTATCATTCTGAAACAAACCGTTTTGAACGTGTACCTGAACTTGGTTGGGTATTTATATATAATATCAAGGAGGATAAACAGGGGAATCTATGGCTGGCAACTTACATAGATGGTGTATATAAGAGAAATGTACGTACTGGTGAGTGGGAACATTATATGCATGATGAAACGAATCCTTCAAGCCTGCCTTCCAACAAAGTGCTGAGTATATTTGAGGATAGCCAAAATCAGCTTTGGTTTACAACACAGGGAGGAGGCTTTTGTCGCTTTGATCCTTCTGGTAAGATATTTGTGCGTTATGATTCGAGTATTGGATTGCCGAGTAATGTCGTACATCGAATTGAGGAAGATGAAAAGGGGTTGTTTTGGATTACAACCAATAAAGGGCTGGTACATTTTAATCCGAAAACTTTAGAATTTAAGGTGTATACGATTGCTAATGGGTTACTGAGTAATCAATTTAATTATCAGTCCAGTTACAAGGACAAGAATGGACGGATATACTTTGGTAGTATTAATGGTTTTATTTCTTTCGAACCGTCTGTTTTTGTTGACAATGATTTTCTTCCTCCTGTGGTAATAACAGATTTTATGCTCTTTAATAAAAAGGTTCCGGTTGGTAGTACGGACTCTCCGTTAAAGCAAAGTATCACATTATCCGACTACCTTGAGCTTCAATCGAATCAGAACTCGTTTTCTTTCAGTGTAGCAGCTCTTAGTTATCAGTCACCTGATATGAATACAGTATTATATAAGCTCGAAGGGTATGATTCAGAATGGTATTCGGTGGGTAAAAATCTGATTACATATTCTAATTTACCCTATGGGACGTATGTGCTAAAGGTAAAGGCTGCAAATAGTGATGGAATCTGGAATCCGGATGTTCGTACTTTAAAGATCCGGATTCTACCTCCGTTTTATTTGTCTGTATGGGCTTATATCATCTATGTAATATTAATACTCGGAGCACTTTTCGCTACTTTCTTCTACTTTAGAAAGCGGGCAGTCGAAAAGCACCAGAGAGCGATGGAGAAGTTTGAGCAGGAAAAAGAACGGGAACTTTATACTTCTAAGATAGAGTTCTTTACGAATGTGGCACATGAGATCCGAACCCCTCTGACGCTGATCAAAAGTCCTTTAGAAAGTGTACTTACCGAGAAGGAACTGCCTGAAAATGTGAAGATGGAATTAGAAATTATGGACCAGAATGCAGAACGATTACTGAATCTGACAAATCAATTACTTGATTTCCGTAAAACAGAAAATAAAGGGTTTAAGTTAAATCCGGTAGAGTGTAGCGTCGGTTCTATTATTCGTTCTGTTTATAAGCGCTTCACCACTTTGGTTAACCAGAAAGGAATTGAGCTTAAGGTAGAGATTCCCGAGGAAGAATTATTGGCTTCTGTGGATAAAGAAGCTTTAACTAAGATTCTCAGCAACTTGTTTACGAATGCTTTGAAATATGCCCAAACATATGCTTATCTCAGCTTATCTGTTGATGAGGCAGGGAAAGAGTTTACTATTGTTATGAGCAATGATGGAAAGATAATCCCTATTGAGATGCGTGAGAACATATTTCGTCCTTTCGTACAGTATCGGGATGGAAAAGACATAGTTCCGGGAACAGGCATTGGGCTGGCTTTGGCGCGTTCATTGGCAGAATTACATCAAGGGACGTTAACGATGGATCAAGATATGGAGTGTAACCGCTTCATCCTTTCCATTCCGATACGGCATCAGACGGCTTCGGATGTTTTGGAAGAAGAACATCGTGAAAAGCCAGTGTATGATGAAGAAGATAATGAAACACGTATAATGCCTTCTGATAAGGATAAAAAGGAAGTTGCTTCGGTCTTGATAGTAGAAGATAATAAAGATATGTTGGCTTTTGTTGCCCGACAGCTCTCGCCATTATACCATGTTATAACAGCCGAGAACGGGATAGAAGCACTAAAAGTACTTGAACACGAGTATATCAACCTTGTGATAAGTGATATAATGATGCCTGAAATGGATGGACTTGAATTGTGTGAGCATTTGAAGTCTAATTTAGACTACAGTCATATTCCTATTATATTGTTAACAGCTAAAACAACACTGGAGTCGAAGATTGAAGGACTGGAACAAGGAGCGGACGCATATATTGAGAAACCTTTTTCTGTAGAATATCTGCGTGTCAATGTTGCCAATCTGTTAAGTAATCGTGAAAGGCTGCGTCGTCGTTTTATAGAGTCTCCTTTTATAAAGGCCGATACGATGGCTCAAACGAAGGCGGATGAAGTTTTTATTCAGAAGTTGAACGAGTATGTATCTCAGCACCTCGATAACACCGATCTGGTGATTGATGACATGGCGGAAGCTATGAATATGGGACGTTCTAACTTTTACCGCAAACTGAAAGGAGTATTGGATATGAGTCCGAATGAGTATCTTCGTTTGATACGTTTAAAGAAAGCTGCCCAGCTTCTGAAAGATGGAAGATATGGGATTGTAGAAATTTCTTATATGGTAGGATTCAATTCACCTTCTTATTTCTCAAACTGTTTTAAGAAACAATTTGGAGTGTTACCAAAAGATTTCATGCAATGAACAAATTCTTATAAAATTGCTCTAAAACTGATTCTGACTATCTCTGCACTGTTTTTTGGATAGAATTTAATAATATCAGGTTAATTTCTTATATCCTTTTCAGGTAGGTTCCGATAACTTTGCGAATGTCTCGAAGGTAGGAACTTATTTTCTGACCAGTCTATTTGGTTGGGAAAAAACTTTCTTCTAGATCAATTAATATAGAAGTAACGGATAAATACCAGATTAGAAACTGGCTTTATAAGCTATTAATTATTATTAATCAATATCTAATTTTTCGCGCGAATATGATTTTGTATGTATTGTTTGGTAGATAGGGAGAAGAGTTGATACATAAATAAGGAATTGGCAGGGATTAGTTTTTTTCTTCCACTTTTCTTCGCTGAAGTATATAATCCTTAAATAATACGATTTATGAACAAATTCCTTTTATAAGGATCATGATATAAATGTTTAACCAAAATAATAAAGAAAATGAAAAACAGTTTTTTGTGTGTCGGCTCTTTTCTATTGGCTGCTAGTTTTTTTACTAGTTGTACAGAAGACAAGGATTGGTCCGGTGGATTGAAGAATTCTGATCTGGTATTCCAGACTTATTTGCCAACAGAAGGTGCCAAAGGAACGGAACTTTCTATTCGAGGCAATAATTTTGGAGAGGATATCAGCCAAGTCCAAGTATGGGTGAATGAAAAAGAAGCAGAGGTGATTTCGGTTACTTCTACCCGTATTATGGCTAGGGTGGCTGAAGCTAGTGGTAGTGGCGTAGTGAAAGTCAGAGTTGGGGAAGTAGTTATCCTGATTTATTTTCCTATGGTTATATTCGCAATGTGTACACTGTAGCTGGTAATGGTCAAGGTACCACAGTTGATGGTGCATATCTTCAGGCTTCTGTCCAATGGCCTATTGTGATGGTTTATGATAAATGGGATGATGCCATATTGTTCTTGCAAGATGAAGGAGAACACCGCATCCGTCGTATGAAAGATGGTAAAATTGAGACTTTATGTTCCACAAAAAGCTTAGTGAACAATGCACGCAGTATATGCTTCTCTCTTGATGGAGATACATTGTTTATAGGCAATGATAATGCGAATAACTATGTGGCAAATCCTGTTGCAGTCGGAATGGTAACTCGTAAAGGTGGTTTCAAAGATCTTAAGTCATATATTCCTTCTGAGAAATTAGCTCAGCCCCATATTAATGGTATCGCTGTTAATCCTGTAGACGGTTCGCTTTTTACTTATCATTGGGGACGCCATGTGTTTCGCTATAATAAAGCTACTGAGACTTGTGAATATGTGATTACACGAGATCAGTTCAATGAATTAGTAGTTGGTTTGTTCCCGGATGCTGACGGAAATATGCAAAATATAGGTGGTGACGGTGGATATGGTGGACTTGCTTTCTCTCCGGATGGAAAGACTCTTTATTGGAATGGACGTGATCCATATCAGGGTATATTAAAAGCTGATTATGATCTTGTCACTAAAAAATGTACTAATCTAACCCGCTTTGCAGGTAATGGAGTCTGGGGGATTATTGATGGTCAAGGTGTTTCTTCACGTATGGACCAGCCTAATCAAATAGCAGTGGATGCGGAAGGCAATTTGTTAGTAACAACAGTTTATGGGCGCACTGTTCGCAAGATTACTCCTGAAGGATATGTGAGTACATATGCTGGAATAGGCTACCAGACGGGATATGTCGATGGGCTTGCTGCAGAAGCGAAATTCAACAAACCTTATGGTATTGCTATTGATGCCCAAGGTAATGTATATGTAGGTGATTGTGAGAATTGGCGTATTCGGGTAATCAAAGAAGAATGATTGTTAGAACTAATAACTGGTATAGAAAATTAAAGAGTATATTTTATGTTCAAGAAAGAAATATATAGTCTATTGCTATTCTCCTTTGGGCTTTTGTTTACTTGTTGTGGAGAGAGTGCAACAGATGACGAGGAAAAAGATAATAATGGTCAGGGAAGTGTTAGTGTGGAGACTAATTACCTGCCTATTGCAGACCCCTACGTGATGTTCTATAATAATAAATATTATGCTTATGGTACAGGAGGAACAACTGCCGGAGAGGGGTTTGCCTGCTTTTCTTCTGACGATTTGAAAAACTGGAAACGTGAGGGGCAGGCTCTATCTGCAACCGATTCTTATGGTACATGGGGTTTTTGGGCACCGGAGGTCTATTACGTTGAGTCTAAGAAGAAATTTTATCTGTTCTATTCAGCAGAAGAACATATTTGCGTAGCGACTTCTACTACTCCTGAAGGTCCATTCCGACAAGAAGTAAAGCAGCCGATCTGGAGTGAGAAAAGCATTGATACTTCTTTGTTTATAGATGATGACGGTACTCCATATCTTTATTTCGTACGTTTTACAGATGGGAATGTGATATGGGTGGCTCAGATGACTGATGACTTGATGAGTATAAAGACAGAGACTTTGAATCAATGTATAAAAGCTGAAGTATCATGGGAACTTTTGCAAGGTAAAGTAGCGGAAGGACCTTCTCTTTTGAAAAAGAATGGCGTGTATTATCTGATTTATTCTGCTAATCATTATGAAAATAAAGGATATGGAGTTGGATATGCAACCTCAGATACTCCTATGGGGCCTTGGGTGAAGTATAGCAAGAATCCACTTTTACAGGGTGATGCAGCTACCGGCTTAGTAGGTACAGGACATGGAGCGCCGTTCCAATGCAAAGATGGTAGTTGGAAGTATATATTTCATGCTCATTGGAGTGCTGCGGAGATACAACCTCGAACATCGTATATTAAGGATTTTGCCATTTCGGATCAGGGAGTGGTTACTATTAGTGGAACTGTAATTAAGCCGAGAGTTCTGAAGTAAAAGGATACCGGATAAATGAATATCATTTTTAATTTAAAACTAATACTATAATGAATAAAAATAATCGAATGAGCAAGAGGCTTTTGAACTATGTCATTGTCCTTTTGGTGTGCTTGATTAGTAGTGCGGAATCTTTTGCACAAGGCACAAAGTTTCAGGTCAAGGGAAATGTGACGGACGCTTCGAGAGAACCGATTGTTGGTGCTACAATCAAGGTGAAAGGTACTTCGCAAGGAGTTATAACCAATATTGATGGTGAATACTCTATCGATACTCGTAGCAACGCAATTTTGGAGTTCAGTTATATCGGATATGTGTCACAAGAAGTCCCTGTAAGTGGAAGTAAAATTATAAATGTGACTCTTCAGGAAGAGGTCAGTAAATTGGACGAAGTGGTGGTGGTAGGTTATGGAACGCAGAAAAAAATCAGTGTGACCGGTTCTGTGTCCAATGTCTCTACCAAAGAAATAGCCAAAATAGCTACTCCATCATTAAGCAATACTTTAGGCGGACAAATTCCGGGTATTGTGACTCGTCAGGCTACAGGCGAACCGGGATATGATCAAGCGAGCATTTATATCCGAGGTTTTGGAACATGGACAAATCGTAGCCCGTTGATATTGGTAGATGGTATTGAGCGTGATATGAATACGATTAATACTGAAGAAGTAGAAAGCATTTCTGTCTTGAAAGATGCTTCCGCTACGGCAGTATATGGTGTACGTGGTGCTAATGGCGTTATCTTGATAACTACTAAGCGTGGTCAACTGGGAAAACCGAAAGTGACATTGCGCTCAGAATATGCAGTGCTTACCGGACTTCGTTATCCGGAGTATATTAATGCGGCGGAATATGCCGGTTTAATGAATGAGGCACGTGACAATGCAGGCGTTGCTAATATGGCTTATACGGATGAAGAAATTGAATTGTTCAGAAACGGTAGTAGCCCTTATCTTTATCCTAATGTGAACTGGGTGGACGAAGTTCTTAAGAAGAATACAACACAGAGCATTACAAATTTAAATATTACCGGTGGTACCGAAGTAGTACGCTATTTTGTAAATGTGGGTTATACAACGCAGAGCGGGCTTTATCGCGATAATGGCGATAATGCATATAGTACAAACAGTCGTGTAAACCGTTATAATTATCGTTCGCGTGTAGATGTAAATCTCACGAAAGATCTTTCAGTAGAATTAGGGGTTGGCGGTATTATTCAGAATCGTAATTTCCCAGGAAAGAGTCAATATGATATCTTTTATGCGATTCGTAATACTTCTCCTTTAGCATTTCCTGTAAAGAATCCGGATGGTACACCAGGTGCTTCACCGACTTATCTTGGTAATAATCCATGGGGTATGACTACACAGAGTGGTTATGAAACACAAAACTGGAATACATTGCAAGGGACTTTTTCTGCACGTTGGGATTTATCTTCACTTGTGACGGAAGGGCTTTCAGTAAGCGGACGGTTTGCTTACGATCATTATTATTCTAATAATAAACAATATTATAAGGATTTTGAAGTAAAACAGTATATGGGAGAAGACGCGGAGGGCAATGCCATCTATAATATACTTCGTAATGAGAATATTAAGAATGTGACTTTAGCGGAAAGTGCCAACCGTGCCATTTACTATGAAGTGGCAGCCAATTATGATCGCACATTTGGTATGCATAATATTACTGGAATGTTTTTGTTCAACCGTCGTGATTATGTAAACTTGCGTAATACGGACCGTACGGGATCCGTTCCTTATCGTCGTCAGGGTATTGCGGGACGTGCCAGCTATAACTACTTGCAACGTTATTTTGCAGAGTTCAATTTCGGATATAACGGTTCGGAACAGTTCCCGAAAGGTAAGCGTTATGGCTTTTTCCCGTCCGTATCATTGGGATACGTTTTGACGAATGAAGACTTTTGGAACCGTAACTGGTGGATAAGCAACTTGAAATTACGTGGAAGTTATGGTACGGTGGGTAACGACATTTCTTCCAGCACCCGTTTCCTTTATCTAACTACCATGAATATGAATGTGTCGGCAGGATATATGGGGAAAGAAGGCAATAATTATATGGCAGGTATTATGGAAGGGCAGACCGGTAATCAGAATGTAACTTGGGAGACAGCGAAAAAGTTAAATGTCGGTTTTGATCTGGGTTTATTTAACGATGTGGTTTCTTTGCAGGTGGATATATTTAAGGAAAAGCGTGACGGTATCTTGATTACTCGTAAAACTGTGCCTGTATTGGCTGGTTTCTCAGGTGCAAGTATTCCGGTAGGAAATCTAGGTAAGGCGGAGAATAAAGGTATTGAAACCGCACTTGAAGTGAAAAAAAGAGTTGCTAACGGATTATTCTACTCATTACGTGGGAATTTCTCGTTTGCCCGTAATAAGATTATTGAAAATGATGAACCGAAGCCGAAGTATGAATATCAAGATGCTCGCGGACGCCGTATTGACCAGACATTCGGACTTGTGGCACTAGGATTCTTCAAGGATCAGGATGATATTAAAAACAGCCCGAAGCAGACGTTCCAAAGTACCGTTCGTCCCGGGGATATTAAATACAAAGATATAAATGGTGACGGTGTAGTGGATGAGTATGATAAAGTAGCTATTGGTGACCCGCGTACTCCGGAGATTATGTTTGGATTTGGTGGTACGGTGGCATATAAGAATTTTGATGTCAGTTTATTTTTCACGGGTGCTGCCAAGACAAGTTTCTTTTTGGAAGGAGCAACTGTTTATCCATTCCTGAATGGTGAGGGCACATGGAATGTGCTGCGTGAGGTGTATGATAATCGTTGGACATCTGAAACAGCTGCTACTGCAAAATATCCTATTGTTCTTAATGCTAATAGTTACAATAACTACCAAACTTCCACAATGTATATGCGTAATGGTTCTTACTTGCGCTTGAAGAGTGCCGAAATAGGTTATACATTCAAAGGAAGACTGATTGATAAGATGTTTATGGATAATATCCGTCTGTTCTGTAACGGACAAAATCTATTAACACTTGATTATATCAAGATTGTAGACCCGGAGTCGAATAATGGTGTAGGTAACTATCCGATGCAACGAACTATTAACTTTGGTTTCCAGATTAACTTTAAATAAATATGAATATGAAAATATCGAAAATGAAAATAAAGGTGGCAGGACTATGTTTGCTGACATGGGCATTTGTATCGACTTCATGTAGTGATTATCTGGATAAAACTCCGGACGATGCTACTTCCATAACCTTAGAGGAAGTGTTTTCCAGTGAAATTTATACAGAACGTTTTCTGTTAAGAGCTTACGATTACCTTCCTTGTGAAACTAACTATAATGATAATGATTATTGGGCATTGGGTGCCTGGAGTGGTGCATCTGATGAGATGAACATCACTTGGACTTATCCGATGGCTAAAGAAATGAATCGTGGTAGCTGGAATCCTAAAATGCTCGAAGGTAGTTCCAGTCAGGGTACGTCTTATGCAATGTGGTGGCGTTATTATGAAGGTATCCGTCAATGTAATGTGTTTCTTGAAAATATAGACTTATGTCCGGCAGCGCAAGCTACAAAAAATGTGTGGATATGTGAAGCACGTTTTATGCGCGCAATGTTGCATTTCTTTCTGTTGCGTAGTCACGGTCCTATTCCTATCATGGATCATGCGCTGAAAATGGATGATGAAATGACATATTTCCCTCGAAATACGTTTGATCAATGCGTAGATTTTATAGTTTCAGATTGTCAATATGGCATTGATGGAGCGTTGCCGATGATTTATACCAATGCGAGTGGTACGGTGGCCGAATCTTTGTATGGGCGTGCTACAAAAGCCGCAGCTTATGCTTTGAAAGCACGTGTATTGCTTTATGCTGCAAGTCCGCTGTTCAATGGAAATGCTGATTATGCTAAATTTGCCAATGAAGACGGTACATTGCTCTTTGCTCCCAAAGATGATTCTAAATGGGAAAAAGCGGCTGCGGCTGCCAAAGAAGCAATAGATAAGATAGAGGGTTCTTCTTATTATGGTTTGTATTATTCGGATGAACCTGATAACGGTTATAGAAACTATATGGAGTTATTCCTACCTTCAAAAAAATGGAATAAAGAATATATCTTTGCCAGAAATCAAGGGACAGGCTATAGTGACAATATCCATCAGGAGAAATGTATGGCAGCCAACGGTATGGGAGGCTGGAGCGGTCTTTGTCCTACTCAGGAACTGGTTGATGCCTATGAAATGGCTAATGGTTCAACACCGATTATCGGATATAATGCAGATGGAACGCCTATAATAAATGGAGCAAGCGGCTACTCGGAAACTGGTTTTGCGGCAACGGCTGGCAAACATTATCCGGCAGGAGTTTATAATATGTATGTCGGTCGTGAACCTCGTTTTTATGCTTCAATCAATTTTAATGGTCAACAGTGGCGTGGTCGCCAATTGGAATTTTGGCAAGGTGGAAAAGATGGTATTAATGTCTCCAAAGTAGATTATTGCTGTACCGGATACTTATTGCGAAAAACTGCTGATGAAGGTGTAGATGTGATTAATGGTAAGGGAGGAATGAAAGAAGCCTCTATCCTTTTCCGGGTAGCGGAAGCATTGAATGAAGCTGAAGGGCCTGTAGATGATGTATACAAGTATGTAGACGCTATTCGTAAACGCGCCGGTTTGCCGGGATTGGCAAAAGGCTTGGACAAAGATAAGATGCGTGAACGTATTCAGCATGAACGTCAGATAGAATTAGCGTTCGAAGCCGGACATCGCTATTTCGATTGTCACCGCTGGAAAATTGCAGAGAAAACAGACAACGGATATATGCATGGTATGAATATAACTGCTACTAATAAGGTAGATTATAGTAAACGTTCAACAGTAGGTGATTCTCGTGTATTCGAAAAGAAACATTATCTGTTCCCTATACCGCAGAGTGAAATGGATAAGCGGATAGGATTGGTACAATCTCCCTATTGGGAATAAATAAAACTGTATTTCCTCCCTAGGTATTTATCTGTTTAGGGAGGAAAATTTGTTATATATAAAACTGTTGATATATCATGAAAACAAAAACAAGGCGTTTATTGAGCCTCTTGAATTTTTGTGTTCTTACACTTCTGGCCTGTGGAAACTCTGATGGTGCCGGAGAAGATCCAGGAGTCCCTTATTTAGCTAAAAAAGGAGAACCTGTTGACGGTGTTCGTATTGGTTGGGATTATGGAACAATCCGGCAACTGGCAACTAGGGGAGGATATCCACGTTCCATCCGTTTACAGGATAATACAGTGGTGGCTGTATATGAGAACTATGATACAGGCTATGAAATGCGCTGTAGTACAGATGAAGGTAGTACATGGGGGGATCCTGTTATTCTTTTCCCCATCCATAGTATAACGAATGATAAAGGAACTGCCCGAATAAATATCGCTAACTCAGAAATTATACAACTTGCTAATGGGGATTTGCTGGCTGCTTGTAATTATCGTCCTCAAACACCCGAAATAACTCCGTTTGCTATAGCGGTACGCCGTAGTACTGATAATGGAGTAACGTGGAGCGATCCTCAGATTATTTATGAAGCGGAACCTCGTTTTTCTGACGGTTGTTGGGAACCGTCTTTTCTTCAACTTCCTAATGGAGAGGTGCAAGTTTATTTTGCTAATGAGGGGCCATATACTCATTCTAATGAACAGGAAATATCCATGATGACCTCAGTGGATAATGGTAAGACATGGGGAGGGTATAAGACAGTTTGTTTTCGCGCAGGTAGTCGTGATGGAATGCCGGTAAGTAAGGTGGTTGGCGATGAAATCGTTTGTGTGATAGAAGATTGTGGGTTTGTTACTTTCAAACCATACACCGTACGTACTAAATTGTCGGATAATTGGTCGTCTCCTGTATTGGCGGATTCTCCAAATCGTGCTATGGCATTGGGCGAACCTGTAGAAGATTGGATTTACATGGGAGCTCCTTATTTAGGTGTACTTCCTACAGGAGAAACGTTACTTTCTTATCAGGTGGATGATATACGTCACGACGATCAGTTGGGTGACAGGCTGCCTTATAGTACCATGGAAGTGGCAATAGGTGACAAGAATGCCCGTAACTTTGTAAGGCGCACGCGCCCTTTTCCTGTGCCTGCGGGAAAGCATGCAGTATGGCCTTCTGTAGCTGTTTGGGATGCGAATACTATAGCAGCTCTTGCTACCAGTAACTATCAGGGGGGGACGGAGGCTCCGTTTTTCATGAAAGGACATGTAATGCGGGATTTAGAAGTGAACTCTTCTGATATTGTAAACTATCCTATTTTTATTGGTCATACCGGAATCTGTAATTTACGTTTAGGAGTCGGGAAAGATGCAGATAATCTTTATATCACCTGCAAGGTTAAGGATGGAGAACTGTATTCCGGTGGACAAGGAACTCAAAAAGGAAGCGGTGTTTTTATCTATCTTGATACAAAGAATGAATGTTTGAAAGAACCTGCTGAAGGTGTTTATAAGGTATGGTGTTCATATAAAGGCGATATAACTGTCTGGCAAGGTAATAAGGGGAAATGGGAGAATAGTGAGTTGGAAGGATTACAAATCACTCCTTCTGTTGTGTCGGGAGGTTATGAACTTGCTTTTACCATTCCTTTAAATCGTTCATTTAATAAAGATGCGATGAGGTTGTGTGCCACATTGTCTACAAAGACCTATACCGAAACATTAGTTCATAGTAATGCTGACAGGTCGTGTACATGGATGAAAATGAATTTAGGTGGGCATTAATGCAAAGAACGCATATTTGAAAACGCAGCAGGTACTTGACAAACGCTTTTAAATGTTGTATATTTGTAGATCAATAGCATAAACCTATAAAAAACAGATGAAAGAAAAAAGTAAAATCATATTCCTAAATGGTATAATATAGCAACAAGTATGGACTATCTTCCTGAGAAACCTTAGGTGATAGAGTACCAGATATAGGCTAAAGGCTGCAAGCTCTATGAAGTTTGCAGCCTTTTTTGTCTTAAAAACTTAATGATTTTATTGCGAATTTCATTTGGGGAGTTTATAATAAACGGTGGGGACGTTTATTATAAACGATCATGGAATTTATTATAAACGTATAGGCTGGTTTATATAAACTTGTTGCTATTTTTTATATAACTACAATTGTCTTTCTTTGATAATGATTGTTGTTGGTAATTATCGCAGACATACTGCGCGGTAATCTAAGTAAACAAAATCTTAGAACTGCTATAGGGGCTATAAACCGGGTGCCTGTTTAATTCACTCAAGTCTCTCTTTTTTCGAAAAAAGAGGAATTAAATCTGAGCAGTTTTGATTTTGGATACATATATTGTGGCAGTTTTGATATTCGTATTTTGGTTTTCCGATCTATTGGTTTTAGAGAAATACATGTTAAATGTAGTTCGAAAAATAGA
>OAVB01000455.1_pt1 | contig 34160 bp, 31 predicted proteins | sample 1516871 | NCBI WGS metagenome assembly OAVB01 (sample SAMEA2580069, study PRJEB22360) | human gut metagenome | biome: human gut; feature: human-associated habitat; material: faeces | place: Denmark | collected 2008/2010 | reverse complement strand
TTTTTTTGCTTTTGGATAACTGCACAGCAAGATAGCATTTCTTGTCGAATTTTAGTGGCTATTTTGCACAATACCCAGGCTCTTTATATACTCTGTCAGCTGTTCTGCTGCTTTTTGATGTGTTCTGACTGTAGGGTGATAGTCTGCACCATACCCATCTTCCTCTGACTGATAATCAAACTTCATGGCATGGATATGCTCATCACTGTTATCTTCGGAATAATCCCCGACCGCCTGCTCTATCTGCCCGAATAGCTCCGCACCCATTATTCCCATGGTGCATATTATCTCGCTGTCGGGATTTTTCTCCCTTATATGCCCTATAAAATCATAGTACGCCCTGTAAAATTCGTCCTGCAATCCCTCATTCCTGCCCGTATAGCTATAATCGTTGGTGCCAAGGTTTATGACAATGATATCGCTGCCGCCGCCAAAATCCCACGGGGTAAGCGGCTCTATGCCACGCCTCTGCTCAAAATTCGCATCTGCATAGTCATAGATATCCCCTGCCAGCAGATAGTCCTCCTTGACCCCCACCGTATCGGTATAGTCGGAAATAAGCCCCATGCCGCTGATGCTCACCATGCTCCAGTCAGCGTCAAGCGCCTGTGCCGTGTAGAAGCCGTATGTGGCAGCGCCGTTCTGATAGTCCGTGTCAAAACGCTCGGAAGGTCCCTCTGCCTCATTGCCGTAGCCGCAGGTTATGGAATCCCCGATAAATTCAATGGAAATATCCCTGTCCGCCGCCCTCGCCAGCTTTTTTGCATTGCAGGTAATGCTTTTTATGCCCGTGCAGCTCATCTGGTTCTCGCTGAGCTTGATGATAGTTACCTCCGCATTTTCCAACTCGCCCTCATAAAGCACATAGCTCTGCTCGCCATCCTCCAGCCTGATGCGGTTCATAAGCTCGCCGTTTATCATCACCCCAATCCACCCCTGCTGACGATTGGTATAAGCCCCGCCGTTGGAGACCAGCTCCGCCGTGATCTTATCCCCCGTCATGACAAAGCTCACCGCCGAGCAGGTATAACTCAGCCAGCATATGTCATTGTAGCGGATATACCTGCCGTCAAAGCGCACCTTGTCCTCTGTGGGTATAAAAGTACATTCGCTGTTTTCATCGGCATAGAAAAAGGGCAGCCCCTCAGCCCCATGCTCCGCAGCCATAGGATCAATGTCATGAACTGCGTTTACCTTCTCCGTTTCGGAAGCAGATGTGTCGGAGGCGGTCATCTCCGTCATCTGCGGCAGCTCATTTTTTCCGCAGCCTGCGGCGAAAAATGCCGTATAAACTGCCAGAGCAGCCATAGCTATATTGTATTTTCTGTTCATATGACTGCTCCTTTTCGCAGCTTTTATTTTTTCATGTGCAGGTCACGCTGAATGACCGCCAGCGCGTCGCAGCGCTCATTCTCAGGGTGCCCCGCATGACCCTTTACCCATCTAAGCTCCACCTGATGAGTGTCCAGCAGATCAAGGCACTTTTCCCACAGGTCGGCATTGAGTGCGGGCTTTTTGTCCGCCTTTACCCAGCCACGCTTTTTCCAGCCTGCCGCCCAACCCTTTGATATGCTGTCGCAGACATATTTGCTGTCGGTGGTGAGGATAACGTGACAGGGCTGCTTGAGGGCGGAAAGCGCCATAATAACGGCTGTCAGCTCCATGCGGTTGTTGGTTGTGGCACATTCGCCCCCCGAAAGCTCCTTGTAATGCTCACCCATTCGCAGGATAGCTCCCCAGCCGCCGGGGCCCGGATTTCCCGAACAGGCTCCGTCGGTGAATATTTCTACTGTGTGCATAAGCTCTCCTTTTTACTCGGCATAAAGCTCGGAATCTATGTTTGCTACGCTGATGATTGTTCCTCTGCCCACAGTCACCCAGTCATGAGCATCGTATTCGTCAAAGGCTGATTTGTATTCCTCTTCCGTTACATATTCATCATTTACTTTATACTTCAGTGAAAAATGATAAGGTTCATCGTCGGTGGGGTCAGGGAACTCTTCCGATACGATGCTTTTTTTCAGCACAAGCTTATCACCTTCGAGCTTATAAAAATAATCAGATGTCATACCCATTCCCATATATCCGCTTATGAGATATCCGTCAGCACTTACAGCTGCTTCGCCGTATGAACCGAATGTGGTGTTGCCTCCTGACAGGTTCACAAGAGTGCCGTTTTTGAATGTGTATGCAAAAACGCCTGCTGCGTGATAGTTGTCGATAGACATAAACAGCTCGGGTATGCCGTCATTATCCATATCAAAGAGATCGAATGAGGGAGATGTTGCGTTTTCGTCATACATCACTTCAATGAGCTTTGCTTTGTAGGCATCTCTGTAATCGGCGGTATTTTCCGTTTCCTGCTCCTCCGATGATGCTTCGGTTATATCCTCAGTAACAGCTTCTGTTTCCGCAAGGGTCTCCTCAGAGACTTCGGCAGTGGTTTCGGAAGCAGTCTCGGAAGCTGTTTCGCTTTCCGCAGATATCTCGGTGATCGTCTCACTTTCGGTAACGGACATATCGGGTGCTGTATTGTCATTATTTCCGCAGGCGGTGAACATAAGTGCAAGTCCCAGTACCGCCGCAATTTGTTTATTCATCATAAAGTTCCTCCGTACTTCTGCAAATCTCGTCATACACCTCATAAACGTGAGGGTGGGTCTTTTTTATCCTTACGGGGCGCATATCCATATCAACAAAGCAGTGAGTTGTTTTTCCCACAGCGTGGAGCACGCCATCGGGATCATAGACCTCATAGGTCACGGAAAATCTTGCCCCGCCGAAATCGGGAATATACGCCTTGACGATAAATACATCGCCGAATTTGAATGGCAGCTTATATTCACATTCCGCCGACAGCACAGGGGTCATAAGCCCCTCCTCCTCAACGAGCTGAAAGGGCAGTCCCGCCTGCTCGATAAGGTCAACTCTCGCCTCCTCGAACCAGCGGATATAGTTGGAATGGTGTACTATGCCCATCTTATCAGTTTCATAATAGTAAACACGTCTTGAATATGGTCTGAGCTTCATATTTTACCTCCGCATCAGTCAAACAGCGTCCTGAAATCCTCGTTTTCCGCCGCCTCAAAGCACATTTCTACCTGCTCTCTTGTATTTTTGGCACTGCACAGCTCGGGAAGCTCATCTAACGAGAAAAATCCGCATTCCACAGTCTCACTGTTGGGAGCAAACTCGCCGCCCTCAAGCCTGCAAAGCACAAATACCTTGCATATTTTCCAGGCATATTCGGGCTTGTTGTGCCTGTCCCTGTCCTGAACTGCAATTATCCGCAGAGGGGTCACGTCCATACCCGACTCCTCCTTTGTTTCCTTTACGGCATTTTCGCCTACCGAGAGCCATGGGTCGCACCAGCCGCCCGGGAGAGACCACTCGCCGTTATTTTCCTTCACAAGGAGAATTTTCCCCTCCCTGAAAACGGCAGAACGGGTGTCTATCTTAGGTGTCTGATACCCCTTATCCGTGCAGAAAAGATCTTTCACCTTTTCTATAGGCTCGCCGCTTATCATGCTCATAAGCTCAGCGGAAAGCTCCCGCAGGCGGGTATAGCGCTCCATGTCATATACGTCCTTGACATAGGCAAGTCCATTCTGAGCTATGCTCTGAAGCTCTTCGGCAATGTCAAGGAGCCTATTTTCGCTTCTCAAATGCAGTCCTCCTAAAAATACAGGGAGCGAAAAAGTTCCGCTCCCTGAGAGTCACAAAATCAAGTTATGAAATATGGTTATCTTGCCTTGGAAGCGTTCTCCTCAACGATCTTGGAAATAACATCGTTCAGAGGTGATGCGCCCATGTCGCCGTCCTTTCTGGAACGGAGAGAAACAGTGTTGTCCTCAACCTCCTTGTCGCCTACGATAAAGAAGTAAGGTATCTTTTCAAGCTGTGCCTGACGGATCTTGTAGCCTATCTTCTCGTTTCTGTTATCAACAGTTACACGGATACCCATGTTTGTGAGCTTGTCCGCAATGCTCTCGCCATATTCCTTAGCACGGTCGGTAACAGGAAGGATACGTACCTGCTCGGGAGAAAGCCAGAGAGGAAGTGCGCCTGCATACTTTTCAAGCAGATATGCAAGTGTTCTCTCATAGCAGCCAAGGCTTGTACGGTGAATGATATAAGGATTCTTCTTAGTGCCGTCAACATCAACATATTCCATGCCGAAGCGCTGTGCAAGGAGCATATCTATCTGGATCGTTACCAGAGTATCTTCCTTGCCGAATACGTTCTTGTACTGGATATCGAGCTTAGGACCATAGAATGCAGCCTCGTCGATACCGATGGTATATTCAATGCCAAGGTCCTCAAGGATAGTCTTCATGGCAGCCTGAGCGTGTTCCCACTGCTCGGGAGTACCCTCGTACTTATTCTTGGGGTTAGCGGGATCCCACTGGGAGAATCTGAATGTGCAGTCCTCAAGAAGTCCTACAGTGCCAAGGAAGTACTTTGCAAGCTCCAGGCAGCCTCTGAACTCGTCCTCCAGCTGCTCGGGACGAACAATGTAGTGACCCTCGGAAATGGTGAACTGTCTTACTCTGATAAGGCCGTGCATCTCACCGCTGTCCTCGTTTCTGAACAGTGTGGAGGTCTCGGTCAGTCTCATGGGCAGGTCACGGTAGGAACGCTGACGGTTCAGAAATACCTGATACTGGAAGGGGCAGGTCATGGGTCGGAGTGCGAAGCATTCCTTTTCCTCATCGTTGGGGTCGCCCAGAACGAACATACCGTCAAGGTAGTGATCCCAGTGGCCGGAAATTTTGTAAAGCTCTCTCTTAGCCATGTAAGGAGTCTTGGTGAGCTGGCAGCCCTTGGAAGCCTCAACGTCCTCTACCCATCTCTGCATCAGCTGGATAACCTTTGCGCCCTTGGGGAGGAGTATAGGCAGACCCTGACCGATATAATCAACAGTTGTGAAATATTCAAGCTCACGGCCGATCTTGTTGTGGTCACGGTTCTTAGCCTCTTCTACCTGCTTGAGATAAGCCTCAAGCTCGGTAGCCTTGGGGAATGCAGTACCGTAAATTCTGCAAAGCTGCTTGCCCTTGGAGTCGCCTCTCCAGTAAGCGCCTGTGCAGTTGGTGAGCTTGAATGCCTTTACGGGTGCAACGGACATAAGGTGGGGGCCTGCGCACAGGTCAATGAACTCGCCCTGCTTGTAGAAGCTTATCTTTTCACCCTTGTCGCTGTGCTCCTTGCAAAGCTCCACCTTGTAAGGCTCGCCCATTTCGGTAAGCTTTGCAACAGCCTCGTCGGGAGTAAGCTCAAAGCGTGAAAGCTCCAGACCCTCCTTGACGATCTTCTTCATCTCAGCCTCGAACTTAGCCAGGTCATCGGAGGTAAAGGGGTGGTCTGTGTCAAAATCATAGTAAAATCCGTTTTCGATAGAGGGGCCGATAGAAAGCTTTACCTCAGGGTAAACTCTCTTTACAGCCTGAGCAAGAATGTGGGAAGCAGTGTGCCAGAAGGTCTTCTTGCCGTCCTCGGAATCAAAGGTGCATACCTCAAAGGTGCAGTCCTTTTCAACGGGAGTGCGCAGGTCGCATACAACGCCGTCCAGCTTTACGCAGCAGGCAGCCTTGTACAGTCCCATGCCGATGCCCTTGATTATTTCAGCAGCGGAAACTCCGCTCTCGGCTTCTCTTACGGAGCCGTCTTTTAAAGTAAGCTTTACCATAATAAATATCTCCTTATATATATTTTTTTGCATGATTTACAGAAATTCAACGGCATTTGCCGCAGGTGCGGTATGCCGCTCCTTTGAAAAATTTTTACTTGTCATCGGAGCAAACACCCCCTTTTATTTTCACTTTCTGTGATCTTTTGTATATAAAACCCAGAGCCTTTGATATCAAAAGCTCAAAGATCTTTGCCAATATGATTATTACCAGCGTCCAAGCAAAAAGGTCGGCAGTTTCAAGATAAATTTTCGCCCGATAAAGCATATCGCCCATGGTAAGATCGGGCTGACCTATCACCTCTGCCGCAGTGCCGCTTTTGAACGCCAGCGCCGCTCCCGTTCTGCATGCCGCAGTTAGGAATGGCATAACAGCGGGAAAATACAGGTATCGGAGCTTTTTTGCACCGTCCAGCCTGAATACTTCCGCCGCTTCTTTAAGCTCCCTGTCTGTGCTTTCCGCTCCCTCCAGCACCGCCTCGTATATCACGGGAAGCACCATGAGGAAAGATATCAGAACCGAAAGCTCTCTGCTTTTCATAAAAAACAGTGCAAATATGATGAACGATGCCACAGGCACCGCCTTAACCGCCGTCATAAGGGGCGATATCAGGGTGCGCACGAGCTTGTATCCTGCGGAAAGCGCCGCAAGCACCGTTCCCATGATAAGCGCCAGCATAAATCCGCCGCCTATCCTGAGGAATGAGTTTAGCACCGTCCGCCGGAAATCCGCCTGCGGGATAAGCTCAAAAAGCCTTTTCACCGCCGCAACGGGAGCCCCCCTGCCACAAAGCAAGCCAGAACAATATGCTCAGCATCTTTTGAAAAAAGTCCTTTTTGTCAGACTTATTCATTTATCATTTCCATATAAAAAGCGCCGTCATCAGGGAGCGTGCCGCCAACAGCCTTGGGGTCTGCCTCGAAAAGCACATTCCAGTAGCCGCTTACAGCGCTTCTCATATCCTCGCCCCTCAGCAGGGTGATGTTGCAGTATGGAAGAGCCTTTTTGGCAACAGGCGCTTTTACAATATCATAGCCGCCGATCAACAGGCGCTTTTACAATATCATAGCCGCCGATAAGCTCTGCGGCTTCATCGGTATTTTCATTCACAAAATCCACCGAAGCCTGATATTCGCCAAGGAAATCATCAAATGCAGCAGTGTTCTCTTCTATAACGCTTTTCTGCGCCACGGTAACGCCCGTGATAAGAGGAGTATCGCACACCTTTTCCCACTCGTCCGTAAGGCTGAGAGCTATCTTTATGTTCTCGTTCCGGAGCTGTGCCGCAGTAACATAAGGCTGTGGGAGAACTGCTATCGCATTTTCGCTTTCAGCCATAACGGCAGCACATTCGCTTGCCTCGGACTTATATTCAACAGTAACGTCCGTCTGCGGCTCAAGACCGTTCTGACGGAGAATGTAGTTGAAAACATACTCGGGAGTGGTGCCCTTGCCTGTGGAATAAACCACCTTGCCTTTAAGGTCGGCAACAGAGTTTATCTCCTCGCCGCTTGTTACCACGTAAAGCACGCCGAGAGTATTAACGGCGGCAACATCTATTGCCCCCTCGGTCTTGTTGTAAAGCACAGCCGCCAGATTTGCGGGAACATTTGCAATATCTGTGCTTCCGCTGACAACTCCCGCAACTATCTCATCGGCAGTGCCGAAAATCGACACATTATATTTATTTGCGGTAAGATTGTTTTCGCTGTCGGACATAAGCTTTGCCATGCCCATTGTGGTAGGGCCTTTAAGGGAAGATATGTAATATTCGGCAGGAGATACGGCATTATCAATATCAGATGCTTCAGTTTCAGTCGCATCTTCCGACTGAGCTTCCTCAGCGGTTTCCGATGTTTCCTGTGTTTCAGCCTCATCTATCACAACAGGCTTACCGTCTGTCATCGGCAGTGTCACAGCATTATTTTCGGCAGTGCCGTTGACGCTGTTTGTACAGGCAGAAAGTGCCATAACGGATAACAGGCATATTACAGTTAAAAAACTTTTTTTCATATCATTTTCCTTATTCATTGTCGGAGGGCTCTTCCGCCTTGAGCATTTCAACGAAATGACGTGCGGCACGTCCGCTTCTGCCGCTTCTGCGGAGAGCATACGCCTCAGCCTTGGTGAACAGCTCGTCCTTATCCATTTCAATTCCGTACTGACCTGCAAGGTACTCAACTATCTTCAAATATGTGTCCTTGTCAGGCTTCAGGAACGTTACCTTCAAGCCGAAGCGCTCGGAAAGGGAAGCCAGCTCCTCACGGGTATCTCTTGCATGGATATCGTCACCGTCACGGTCGGCAAAGCTTTCCTTGACAAGGTGGCGGCGGTTGCTGGTGGCGTAGATGACAGCATTTGATGCCTTGGAGGCAATGGAGCCTTCAAGCACAGCTTTCAGCGCACCGAAATCCGCATCGTCCGAGGAGAATGACAGGTCGTCGATGAAAATGATGAATTTAAGGGGATTATCCGCAATAGCGTCCATAACGTCGGGCAGTTCGTGGAGCTGGGATTTTTTCAGTTCTATGAGCCTCAGTCCCCTGTCCGCAAACTCGTTTACCACAGCCTTTACAGTGGAGGATTTGCCAGTGCCCGCATCGCCGTAAAGCAGGCAGTTTGCCGCAGGCTTGCCCTTGATGAGAGCAAGTGTGTTGTCAATGACCTTTTTCCTCTGGGTCTCATAAGCGGGAAGCTGAGAAAGCCTCTGGGGGTCGGGAGTGAGAACAGGCTCGATAACGTGGTCTTTGAGCATAAATGCGGTGTATTTTGCAAAAATGCCATAGCCCTTGGTAAAAAGCTGGTCAAGGCGCTCAGCGTAAAGAGCATGGAAATCGTAATGAGTGTTCTCCCACTCGGGCAGATAACCCATGTAGCCCATAGCTGTGCGGACATTTTCCGTGGTCAGCATGGAAATTTCCTCAAAAAGCCCCAGTTCACGGCGGACAGCGTTCTCCATTACGGGAGAAACATTGTCACGGCGTGCCTTTCGCAGCAGATATGCGTTCTCGTCCTCGGTAACAGCCTTGATGACATAGTCGGAAAGGTTGGTGCCGTGCCTGTAAAGAGAGTGAACGAACTCGCCGCAGGCCTCGGGGGACTGTTCCTTGAGCATTGTCAGCAGCCTTCCCATGGTTTTGAGCTTCAGCACGTTGCGGAACACCGCAATGCTCGAAAGCCTTACATACAGATCGTTTAATGTGTTCATCTTAAAATCTTCCTTATAAAAAATAAAAACGTCCCGAAGCCGAAGCCTCGGGACGATATTTTACCGTGATTCCACCCGTTTTCGCACTTGCACTGCCTAATTGCAGACGTCAAATGCCTCATATGCTCTGTAACGGGAGCGCCGCTGCCTATTAAGCAGGCTCAGAAGACGGTTCCCGTTCATGCGCAGCCCCGCCCGATCCCAGCCTACCGTCGGACAGTCTCTGAAAACCGCAATGCGTGAAAAGGATTCTTCATCAACACTTTAAAAATATTTTTTCTTATGATTATCATATCACTAAACCGCATTCCTGTCAACTGTATTTTTATACAGCAAAACCACAAATTTCTTATTGAATAGTGTTAAATTATATAAAATTCCTTGACAAGCGGGGAAAATTATATTACAATAAAAATGTGTTTGCAGTATATAAATCAATGCACTCCGCAAAGCCCGCTGACACAGTGTCAGGAAGCTGCGGCGTGTTATAAAATAAAACTGCTTTTACATTTGTCGCTTCTATAGGTATTTTGTGTATAGAAGATTTTCATATACATTCGGGCAGCAAATGCCCGTCAGGCTTAATATTCTGAATGTGTTCTTATTTTAAATGGAGAAAGCATATGCAATAAGACCAAAGCAAACCATAAAGTAGGACTGCGCTCGCCGTATTATAACTTAATGTTCTTAATATCCGCATAACAAAAAGAAAACTGCGGATAACGAAAATCAATCAAATACCAACTGCCTCCGAAGCGATTATCATAATCAGTTTGAATGAAGGAGGTAATAAATTTGCAGTACGTGATCTATATTGCAATATTTGTATTTGGGGCAACGGCGGCCGTAGCGGGATTTGTATTTTTCCGTGCAGGCATAAAGTACCGCAAATCCCAGGCAGAAGCAGCAATAGGCTCTGCCGAAAAGGAAGCCGAAAGAATCATTGAAGCAGCAAAGGAAGAGGCTGACAGCAAGAAGAAGATAGCGCTGGTCGAGGCTAAGGACGAGATCCACAAGAGCCGCACAGAGCTTGAAAAGGAGATCAAGGAGCGCAGGAACGAGCTTACCCGTCAGGAACGCCGTATCCAGCAGAAGGAAGAAAACCTTGACAAGAAGAATGACGCCCTTGAAAAGAAGGACGATCAGCTCCAGAAAAAGCTGAAAGCAGCCGATGAAAAGCTTGAAGAGGCTGACAAGATCAAGAAATCCCAGATGGAAATGCTGGAAAAGATATCCCAGCTCACCATGGATCAGGCAAAGGAGCATCTGCTTTCAATGCTGGAAAATGACCTTGTCCACGAAAAGGCTCTCAAGATCCAGCAGTACGAGCAGCAGCTCAAGGATACCTGCGAGGAAAAGGCAAGAGACCTTATCTCGCTGGCAATATCCAAGTGTGCAGCAGATCAGGTAGCTGAGACCGCAGTCTCGGTAGTTCCCCTTCCCAACGATGAGATGAAGGGAAGAATAATAGGTAGAGAGGGAAGAAACATCAGAACTCTCGAAACACTTACAGGCGTCGAGCTCATCATCGACGATACTCCCGAAGCGATCACACTTTCCTGCTTCGACCCTGCCCGCCGTGAGGTAGCAAGGATCGCACTTGAAAAGCTTATCGCCGACGGAAGAATCCACCCCGCAAGAATAGAGGAAATGGTGGATAAGGCAAAGCGTGAGGTCGAGCATAAGATCAAGCAGGAGGGCGAAAGAGCTATCCTCGAGACCAATGTTCACGGAATCAATCACGAGCTGGTACGCCTTATCGGCCGTCTCAGATACAGAACCTCCTACCGTCAGAACGTGCTCAACCATTCTATCGAGGTCGCACATCTGGCAGGTATAATGGCTTCCGAGCTTGGTGTTGACGCAAACCTTGCAAGACGTGCAGGTCTGCTCCACGATATCGGCAAGGCGCTGAGCTATGAGATAGAAGGCTCTCACGTTCAGATAGGCGTTGACGTGTGCCGCAAGTACAAGGAAAGCCCCGAGGTAATCCACGCTATCGAGGCTCACCACGGCGATGTTGAGACCAAGACCGTTATCGCCGCTCTGGTCCAGGCAGCAGATGCGATTTCCGCTGCAAGACCCGGTGCAAGAAACGAAAATTACGAAAACTACATCAAGCGTCTCCAGAAGCTTGAGGAAATATGCACCTCCTACGAGGGCGTTGAGAAATCCTACGCTATCCAGGCAGGCCGTGAAGTCCGCATAATGGTAGTTCCCGAGCAGGTAAACGACGAAAAGATGGTACTCGTTGCAAGAGAAATTGCTCAGAGGATCGAAAATGAGATGGATTATCCCGGACAGATCAAGGTACATCTTATCAGAGAGAGCCGTGCAATCGAATACGCAAAGTAAAAAATATGCCGCACCCCCAAAAAGGTGCGGCATTGCTGTATCTTATTGCCTGAGCTTGAAAAATATTCAGGATTTGAAAAATGGTTAAGCGTTTGCAAGGACTGGGATACCTCCGCTGGGGAATAAAAGTTAAGATATCCTATCTCACATAATAGCAAATCGACATTTTGTACAAATTAGCCGAAAATGAGCCTGCAAATTCTTATGATAAATCACCGTAATATTTCGGCAATTCTCTTGTAGAAGCTGTAAAAATATAGTATAATGGTTTCAAAGGGATTTTTGATACAGCACAAGCAAAAGTTCAGATATCAACACTCATTACCCTTTAATACGAGAGAGATAGGTGCACCGATGCTTAAACTGAGCGACGATGATTTTTACCGTGTGGTTAATTTTATAAAAACCAACTACGGTATCAACCTTGAAAAAAAACGAATACTTATAGAAAGCCGCCTGACAGGCATTGCCGCCGCAAGAGGATATGATAATTTCACCGACTATCTTGACCACGCCCTGAACGACAGCGGCAGGGAAAAGATACGCCTGATAAACAGCCTTACCACCAACCATACCTCATTTATGCGTGAGCCTGACCATTTCAGGTTCCTTGAAACGGATATCCTGCCCTATATCGAGAATACCGTGACCGACCACGATATGCGTATATGGTGCGCAGCTTCATCAACGGGTCAGGAGGCATATACCCTTGCAATGACAATCGACCACTACTTCGGCAGCCGCAAGGAGCTGTGGGACACCCATATCCTTGCTACCGACCTTGATACCGAGGTTCTTCGGACAGCCAAGGCAGGCATCTATCTTTTCCCTTTTCGAAAAGCCAGGCCAGGCTTAAACACCGCCGATATGCTGGAGGGTCTCCCGCCTGAATGGGTAAGGAGCTACTTTGTGCGCATGGAAAAGGGCGTATATCAGGTGGCAGACAGGATACGCAACCAGGTCATATTCAAGAAATTCAACCTTATGGACGACATAAAGTACAAAAAGCCCTTTGACCTTATAAGCTGCCGGAATGTTATGATATATTTTGACGCACCCACCAGAGATGCCCTTGCGGAGCGTTTTTATAACGTGACCAAGCAGGGGGGATATCTGTTTATCGGTCATGCGGAGTCCCTTTCCCGTGATACCAAGTACAAATATATCAAGCCCGCAGTTTACAGAAAAATGTAAAAGCTCCGCCAATCGACGGAGCTTTGTTTATTCTTATTTATGATATTTTCCATTCGCCGAAATGCTCATAGCACGGTAAAGCTGTTCCAGCAGCATCACCCTTGCCAGCTGATGAGGAAATGTCATGGGCGACATTGAAAGTCTCAGGTGCGCCGCATTCTTCACCCTGTCCGAAAGCCCGTATGAGCTGCCGATTATCAGGTTCACAGTGCTTTTGCCCTCCAGCGCAAAGCCCTCCAGCTTGTGCGAAAAGTCCTCGGAGGACATCATCTTGCCCTCGATGCACATGGCTATGACTGCACTCTGAGGTGTGATCTTTTTCAGTATCATGTCCGCCTCGTTTTCAAGGGCGTTTGCTATCTCTTTCTGAGAGGGCGAGTCGGGCAGACGGCTTTCAGCCAGCTCTATGACCTTTATGGTGCTGTATGCCCCCAGCCGCTTTTCATATTCGGCGCAGGCATCTCTCAGGTAGCTTTCCTTGAGCTTGCCCACGGTTATAACGTTTATGTTCAGCATTTTTATTACCTATATTACTGTTTGTATTTTTCTACAAGATAATACACTTTGTTATCAACAAGAGCGTCAATGAGAGTGCCCTCCGCTGTGTATTCTTCGGAGAATATCTTGCCCTCGTCACGGATAACGTTCAGCAGATTTCCCTTGTCATAGGGGATAACAAAGCTGCCACGCACCGATGTTTCGGGGAGATTTGCCGCTATACATTCAAGGAGACGGTCAAAGCCTATCTTCTCCTTTGCGGATATCTTGACGGTGTTATCGTCCTCTGGGATATTTTCCCAGCCTGCCAGCTTGTCGCACTTGTTGAGCACGTTTATTCTGGGAATGCCCTCGCAGCCCAGCTCGTTCAGCAGCTCTTCCGTAACCTGAGCCTGTCCGTATGCGTCATCGGAGCTGATGTCGATGATGTTCAGGATAATATCCGCATTGGCAGCCTCTTCAAGAGTGCTCTTGAACGCCTCAACCAGATTGTGGGGCAGCCGCCTGATAAGCCCTACAGTATCCGCCAGAAGAACGCTTCTGCCGTCGGGCAGCTCTATCGCACGGGAAGTTACGTCCAGGGTTGCAAAGAGCTTGTTTTCAGCCAGAACTCCCGCATCGGTAAGGGCGTTGAGCAGTGTGGACTTGCCCACGTTGGTGTAGCCCACAATGGCAGCCGTGATAACATTATCCTTTTTGCGCCTGTTTCTGATAAGGTCACGGCGCTTTCGTATCTCTTTAAGGTCGCCCTCAAGTATTTCTATCCTGCGGCGGATATGTCGCCTGTCGGTTTCAAGCTTGGACTCACCGGGGCCTCTGGTTCCGATACCGCCGCCCAGTCCTCTTTGCAATTCCGAGCCGGCCGCCCAGTCGTGACAGCGACACGCCCTTGCCCGCAAGGTGGGCAAGGCGGTACTTCTGCTGCGCCAGCTCGACCTGAATGCGTCCCTCTGCGGAAAGCGCCCTCTGTGCGAATATATCGAGAATAAGTGTGGTGCGGTCGATAACACGCACATCTGTGACCGCTTCGATATTTTTGGTCTGATTTGCGGTAAGCTCGCAGTCGAATATGAGCAGGTCTGCTTCCAGCGCCTCTATCTGAGGCACCAGCTCTTCAAGCCTGCCCGAGCCGATATATGTGGCGGTGTCGGGAGAAGGCCTTTTCTGGAGCACGCTTCCCACAACCTCCGCACCTGCGGTATGAGCAAGCTCTTCCAGCTCGCCCAGCGAAAGCTCTGCGTCAAATTCACCCGTATCTACAGTAACGATTATCGCCTTTACAGGCTGCTCGTCATAGGTTGGTGTAAGTTCTGCCATAAATTATGTTCCTTTCATGTTGTGCTGCTTTATAAATTCCAGGAATTTACCCTCGCTGAGGGGTCTGGAGTAATAATATCCCTGAAGATAGTTTACCCCATCGGCAATAAGCTCATTCGCCATCTCTTCGGTCTCAACGCCCTCTGCGGCGATCTCAATGCCCAGCTGACGTATCATTCCGATAAGGCTTTCAAGGATAATGCCCGCCTTTTTGTTTTCCCTGTCAAGGCATGGCTGAACAAGGCTCTTATCCAGCTTGATGATGTCAAAACCGTTGTCGGTTATCTTTGAAAGACCCGAACCCACCTTGCCGAAATCCTCCAGCGAGAAGCCGCTTCCGCCGCTCCTTATCCTGTGGATATTCACCGCCATGTGGTTTGAAGTCTCGGCTGTTTCAGCCATTTCAAAGTTGAGGAAATGCGAGGGAACATTGTGCTCGTTCAGCACCGCCATAATATCGTCGGGCAGGCTGCTGTTAACTATCTGCACGCCCGAAAGATTTACTTCCACGTAGTCGATACCCAGCTCGTTTATCCTGTTTCCGCTGATAAAGCGGCACACCTTTTTCAGCACGATGTTGCCGATATCAGTGATAAGTCCGTTCTTTTCCGCCACGGGAATGAACTCGTCGGGCGATACCTGACCGAAGCTGCCTGTGTCGCTGAGGCGGATAAGCGCTTCCGCAGAAGTGTATTTTTCCTTTTCAAGGTTGTATATAGGCTGATAATATACGTCGAAACCGTCATTTTCAACCGCATTTTTCAGCAGAGCCACCAGCTCCGTCTCATGCTTGAAGCCGTCGGCGCACTTTTTGTCGATAACGTTCACCGGCTTGCCGCTCTCAACGTGTTCACCCGCATATTTGAGGATATCGTTGACCTCGGCGCAGTTGTGAGCAAAATCGGGAAACCTCAGCACGTCCGCATGAGCACTCACTGCAACGGGCATTCCCTGAAGCACCCAAGTGCCCCCAAGCCTTTTCCGGATAGCACAGCAGACTGTCTCCGTAGTCCCCTCGTTGTCCGAGAAAAATGCAAAGCAGTCGTCACGGTAAACGTAAACGTTTTTACTGGAAAGCGAGGTCAGAAAGTCCGCCATTTCCTTCATAAGCCTGTGTGACTCGGCGTATCCGAAGCGGGTGATGACCGCATCAAGCTCGTCAATAACAACGCTTATGATATCAAAGGGCTTTTCGGAGTGCATCTTCTCATTGAGTACGCTGTCAAAAGCAAATCTGTTGTAGCAGCCTGTCTGGTGATCAGTGTATTCTCCAGGGTTTTCAAATGCCAGATACACAAGCAGCAGCATTACGGAAATTCCCAGACCCGTAAGCAGGAGATTTGGCACAAAATACTGTATTATACAAACGGTTATCCAGATACCAACGCCGCAGAGTATCATTATCTTGTTTTCGGCGGGTATCCTTATCCTTACAGTGGTGCTGATGATTATAAGCAGCAGTATTCCCACGAAGAAGAACATCGCCACCACCGCAGCGCCCTGTGAGTAGGCGTATTTTTCATTGTCGCACACAAAGTATATTTTCAGGAACAGCGCACTTGCCACCGCCGCCGCAAAGGGCAAATTGCACAGCGCCGATACTATCTTGTTTTCCGTGCCCTTGTCGCTGTCAAGAGCACATATGTACTTGTAGAAGCTCTGCACAACGGCAGCAATGGATATGTAAAGCGCCCTGTGGGCTATTTTGTTTACTGTGTCGGGAACGGTGTCCATATGAGTGATGGTGTAAACAGTAGTTATGTCACAGAACAGATTGATAACAGTGCAGATTATTACCACACGGAATTTCTTGTTGGCAACGGTAGGTATCTTTTTTGACCTGAGAAAATCAAAAAGTATTACCGCAACAAATATCAGTGCCGCCAGCTGAAAGCGGATATTTAGCTCAAACAAGCTGCTGCCTCCTATCACTTTGCTAATTTTCATATAATAATGCGATACATAATAATTATACGTTAGCGCCGTATAAGATTTCTACAGTATTTTATTTCCTTTTCATATATTTTTAGCCACACCCGATTTGCATTGACAGCGTGATACCGCAATAAAGCTTTGCAGTAAATCAACCAATTAAAAAAGTCCGCACAAATAAGCACAAAGGTAAAAAGTTTAGCCCACCTTTTCAAAGGTGGCAGGTTTCCAAAGGGCGGAGCCATTTGGTCGTCGCTCGCAAGCGACGAAACCTTTTTGCTGACGGCTAAAATGATTACAACGTTAGCCGACTGATTATAAATTACATAAGCCGCCTGCACCGAAATTTCAAAGTCTTGCATATGAATATGCCCTATCGAAATAAGCTAAAAACTATTTCATGCAGGCGGCTTGAAATCAAGAGGCGTTCCGCAAGGAACGTCGAATTTGATTTCCGCCGTTAGGCGCAGGTACGGACAAATCAGTAAAATTCACTTGCACAGCATTATAACACAAAAGGCTGCCGCAGTATGACACTGCAACAGCCATTTCATTAGTTTTTTGATATTATTGCCACATTTCCGCATTGCTGTGTGACTTTACATCATATTTCAGCTTGTGCGGATATTTGCTCACAGGCTCATTGTGCTTGTATGACCATGCCTCCGCAGCAGCAGTCATAAGGCCGTCAGTCTCGCCCTCCCACTTGCCGTCATGGTCATAGATATGATCGTCGGAAAGCTTTTCCCTGTGACCGATTATCTTGCTGTAATGCTCCATTCCGTCTGCCACAGCCGCATATCTGGCGCTGAGGAACTTATCCTCGGAAAAAGGCTCGCTGCCGAAAAGCTCGTCAGCCCAGCTCTTGCCGTCCAATGCGTGCACCAGCTCGGAAAGCTTGTCATCAAAGGCAAATATATATTCGTCCTCGCACTTTTTCAGGTGGCGTATAAGGGAAGATACAACTGCCTCGCTGTCACCCTTGTATTCGTGATCTATAGTATGTATAAGTTCCCAGAATTCTTCGTCTGTAAGTGTTTTGCTGTGCTGATGGCTGCGGACAAAAAGATCCATTATTATGCTCAAATTACTTCCCCCTTGTTCTTTGCATATACATCTATATGTTTTACATTATAAAATTATAACATATTTTCCAATAAAATCAAGTGCTGATACCAAAAAATCGGCAGAATTTCACAAAAATATCACCTTGCACAAAAGGCGGCGGAATGTTATATACAATACGCATATAATCTTCCGCCGCCAATGCTTATTTCAAAGGATCATCTCAGTCAAGGTCGTTTCTTACGATATCTTCAAGATTTTCTCTTTTTACAACCACCCTGCTCTTGCCGCCGCTTACCATAACAACAGCGGGCTTGGGGATACGGTTGTAGTTTGAGGACATGGAGTAGTTATATGCGCCTGTTGCAAGGACTGCAAGGATATCGCCCGGTTCAACGGGCTGAATGGGCATACCCTCGCCGATAAGGTCGCCTGTTTCACAGCACTTGCCCGCAACGGTAACGACTTCGCTCTTGGGCAGGTCTGCCTTGTTTGCAACTTCAACGTCATACTTGGACTGATAAAGCGCATATCTGGGATTATCGCCCATACCGCCGTCAACGGAAACATATGTTCTGATGTTAGGGATAACCTTCTTTCCGCCCACAGTGTAAAGTGTTATGCCCGCAGGAGCGGCAATAGATCTGCCGGGTTCGATAAGGATAAAGGGCTGTGTGAGCTTCTGCTCTGCGCAAACCTCCGCAACCTTTGCGGAAACCTTTTCCATGTACTTTTCATATGCAACGGGAGCGTCCTCCTCGGTGTACTTGATACCGAAGCCGCCGCCCAGATTAAGCTCCTTTACCTCGAAGCCAAGCTCGTTCTTTATCTTTGCAATGAATGTGAGCATTACCTCAGCAGCCTTTACAAAGGGGTCGATATCGAATATCTGACTGCCGATGTGGCAGTGAAGTCCCACAAGGTTGATGTGGCTTGCGGAGATCGCCTTCTTCACAGCCTCATAAGCCTCGCCTGTTTCAAGGGCAAAACCGAACTTGCTGTCGATCTGACCTGTCATGATGAAGTTATGGGTGTGAGCGTCGATACCGGGCTTTATTCTGTACATGATGTTTGCGGTCTTGCCTGTTTTCTCGGCAAGAGCGTTCAGGCGGTCAAGCTCGAAGATATTATCAACGATGATTCTTCCAACGCCCTGCTCCAGCGCATAGGAAAGCTCATGGTCGGTCAAGGCGATCTGTTGTTGCCGTGGAAGCAAAGCTTTTCGGCAGGGAAGCCGACGCTGAGAGCTGTGTAAAGCTCACCCTCGGAAACAACGTCCAGTCCCAGTCCCTCTTCAAGCATTATCCTGCACATAGCCTTGCAGCAGAACGCCTTGCTTGCGTAGCATACAAGGCCCTTTCCGCCGTAATACTTATCCATAGACTGCTTGAAGCTGCGGCAGTGCTCACGGATAAGGTCCTCGTCCATTACATAAAGAGGCGTGCCGTATTCATGCGCAAGCTCCACGGTGTCTATTCCGCCTACGGTAAGGTGTCCTTCACCGTTCACAGCAAGATTTTTCGATACTAACATCCCAGATCAGATCCTTTCGGTTTATTTTTCTGCGCCGACCATTTGTCAGGTCAGCCTATATCGTCATTTCCGCTTTCGGCAAGCTCGCAGATGATATTTCTTATCTTATCCGCTCCCTCGCCGTTCTCGGCGGAAAACTCAACGTGTTCAATGTCGGAGAAATACGGTATCTCCTGCGCAAAGCCTGCCATACGCTCCTCCCTCTGGCGCTTTGAGAGCTTGTCCGCCTTGGTGAAGATTATCACAAAGGGTATCTCGCTTTCAATGAGGAAGTTTATCATCTGCATATCGTCGGCAGTGGGCGGGTGACGCATATCTATAAGCTGGAAGATAAGCCCCAGATTTCTGTCATCATGAAGATACCCCTCGATAAGCCCCGACCAGCGCACCTTGTCGGACTTTGCCACCTTTGCATAGCCATATCCGGGAAGATCCACCAGATAGATGTTCTCCAGCGAATAATAGTTTATTGTGGCGGTCTTTCCGGGAACTGCCGATACACGGGCAAGATTTTTCCTGTTGAATATCTTGTTTATAAGCGATGACTTCCCCACATTTGACCGCCCCGCAAAAGCAAGCTCCAGCCTGTCGGAAGGGGGCAGCTGGGAATATTCTCCGTATGACCTGACAAATTCTGCCTTGTTAAAGTTCATCTGTTCCTCCTTGGGTTCAGGTTGTTGTCATAAGCTCCGACTTTTCGGCTTTTTCGGGCTTTTCGGTAAGAGCAGCGTCCAGCACATCGGTTATCTTCTCGGCAAATACAAAGCTGATGCCAGATTTTACCACATCGTCCACATCATCAAGGTCGCCCTTGTTGCCTGCGGGAATGATAACGGTCTTGAGCCCCTCCTTGTATGCCGCCATGGTCTTTTCACGAAGTCCGCCGATGGGAAGCACCTTTCCGTGGAGAGTTATCTCGCCTGTCATTGCCACGTCGCAGCGGACAGGTATTCCCGACAGTGCCGAAACAAGGGCAGTCGTCATGGTAACGCCTGCGGAGGGACCGTCCTTGGGAGTAGCCCCCTCGGGAGCGTGGATATGTATATCCTTCTCCTTGTAGAAGTTGCGGTTGATGCCGTAATCATCGGCAATGGAGCGCACATAGCTTACAGCAAGCTTGGAGCTTTCCTTCATAACGTCACCCAGTGAGCCTGTGGCTTCAACTGTGCCCTTGCCGTCCATTACAAGAACTTCGAGAGGCATTATAACACCGCCTGCGGAAGTCCATGCCAGTCCGTTTACAACGCCAACCTCATCAGTCTTGGAAACTTCATCGCCCAAGAACTTCTGATGTCCCAGAAATTCTTCCAGATTTTTAAGTGTGACAGTCACCTTTCCTGCCTTGCCGTTTTCAGCCATGCCCTCCGCAATTATTCTTGCAGCCTTTCTGCATATCTTTGCGATAAGGCGTTCCAGACCTCTTACGCCTGCTTCTCTGGTGTAGCTGTCAATGATCTCATAAAGGGCCTTGTCATCTATTTTAAGCATAGATGCTTTAAGGCCGTGCTTTTTCAGCTGCTTGTGGATAAGATGCTCCTTTGCAATGTGGAACTTCTCTTCACGGGTGTAGCTTGAAAGCTCTATTATCTCCATACGGTCCCTCAGAGGAGGGTCGATGGTGCTTATATCGTTTGCTGTGGTAATGAAAAGCACATTGCTCAGGTCAAAGGGCAGCTCGATGTAATGGTCACGGAATGTGCTGTTCTGCTCGCTGTCAAGAACTTCCAGCAGCGCAGATGAGGGGTCGCCCTTGTAGTCCCCCGATATCTTGTCTATCTCGTCCAGCAGGATAAGGGGATTGTTGCTTCCCGCCCTTGTGAGAGCGTCAATTATACGTCCGGGCATTGCGCCCACATAGGTCTTTCTGTGACCTCTGATATCGGATTCGTCCCTTACGCCGCCCAGTGAGATACGCTCATATTTCCTGCCCAGTGCCTTTGCGATGGACTTGGCAACAGAGGTCTTGCCCACTCCCGGAGGGCCGTAAAGGCATATTATCTGACCCTTGATATCGGGAGCCAGCTGCCTTACGGCAATGGTCTCCAGTATCCTGTCCTTTACCTTGTCAAGGCCGTAGTGATCCTTATCCAGAACAGCCTTGGTGCGTGCAAGGTCGGTCTTGTCCTTTGTGGATTTGTTCCACGGCAGGTCAAGGCAGGTGTCAAGGTAGTTCCTTATAACATAAGCTTCCTGAGATGCGGAAGCTGTTCTTGCCAGCCTGTCTGCCTCTTTAAGCAGCTTTTCGGTTATCTCGGGAGCAAGCTTCAGAGCGTTTATCTTCTCCATATATTCGTAGGCTTCGTCCTGAACGGACTCGTCCTCGCCCAGCTCCTGGGAGATAGCCCTCATCTGTTCCCTCAGGTAATATTCCTTCTGGGACTCGTCTATCTGTAATTTAACCTTGTCCTGTATCTCACGCTCGATGCCCATGACCTCCGCTTCGTGTGAAAGCAGTGCCAGCAGCATGCTGAGCTTGTTGTGCAGTCCGTTTGCTTCAAGAAGCTGCTGCTTCTCGGGCACGGGCAATGGCATACTTACGGCAATGTTATCAAACACAGCCTTGGGGTCATCGCTGCCCAGTATGGACTCTATGTATTCCTTGGGCATACGGGGCATATTGGCGCTGTACGCCATAAATTCGTCCTTGACTGCCCTTACAAGAGCTTCCATCTCCATAGGGTCGATCTTGGGCGCACGCTCGGGAGCTTTCTTCACCGTGCAGATGAAATAAGGTTCTTCGCTGATAACATCAACACGCTTTGCCCTGTACAGACCCTCAGCCATAACACGGGTGATCCCCCCGGGGACTTTGAGCATCTGCTTTACCTCGGCAACAACGCCTGTGGTATATATCTTATCTGCGCCCACATCATCGGTATAATCGCTCTGAGCGGCAAGAAATATAAGCTTGCTGCCATTTGCAGCGGCAGTAAGCGCTTTAACGGATTTCTCCCTGGCAACGTCAAAATGTATTATCACTTTCGGGAAAACAACAAGTCCCCGCAAAGCAAGCATGGGGGATCACCCGATGGGAAGCTCCTGAGGTGCCGCAGCCGCCTTTTTCGCTTCAGTTTTCATAGTATAAAAGCCATCCTTTACAAAAATTTGCAGTGAGCAGGTTCAAAAAATTCATTTTGCACGATCTGTTCTCTGCAAAGCAAACGCAAACAGCACCCCTGAACGCCTCTGACAAAAGTCCGATAAATTACGCCTGCATATATATTATAATATAAAAACCCCTTTTTGACAAGTAACAATTTCTATATTTTTAGTTTCATAACAATGCCTTAAACAGTGCATAATATTGCATTTTCAGTTCTATTCAGCCCCAAAAGACAAAAAACCGCACAAAGCAGCCATGTCGGCGGCTCTGTGCGGCATTGCATTTGTTATACTCCGAGACGTCTCTCGTCGCAGTATTCGCATTCAAGCATATCGCCGACGCCTCTGAAGGACTTAGGCAGATAATTTTCCTTGTGAGTTATGCAGTTGGGATTTGTGCAGCAAACTCCTGGAATGACCTCTCCCGTAAGCAGGGGGCGTGACTCATTGGGGCTGTTCAGCACCGTGAGGATTATTGCCATACGTGCATACATACCGTACTTAGCCTGCTTGAAGTACATGGCTCTGGGGTCATCGTCCACGTCCATGGTTATCTCATCAACTCTGGGCAGGGGGTGGAGCACGATGCAGTCGCTCTTTGCCTTATTGAGCTTTGCCTTGTCAAGGATATAAGCGTCCTTAAGTGCATAATATTCTTCCTCGGAAGCAAAGCGCTCCTTCTGAACTCTTGTCATGTAGAGCATATCAAGTCCGCCGATAGCGTCCTCCAGAGAGGGATTTTCGACAAACTCGCAGTTCTTTGCTCTCAGTATATCCTTGATGTACTCGGGCATACCAAGCTGAGGAGTGGAGATGAACACAAACTTTATTCCCTTGAAGCTTGAAAGTGCCTTGCACATTGAGTGAACGGTTCTGCCGTTTTTCAGGTCGCCGCACAGACCGATAGTCAGGTCTTCAAGTCTGCCCTTTTCCTTGTAAAGAGTGAGCATATCAAGCAGTGTCTGAGAGGGGTGAAGGTGGCTTCCGTCGCCTGCGTTGATGATAGGGCAGTCGGCAGTAAGGGCCGCAGCCTTTGCAGCGCCCTCGGAGGGGTGGCGCATAACCATGATATCAGCGTAGGAGGATACTATCTTTGTGGTATCCTTCAGGTTCTCGCCCTTTGCAACGGAAGAGGTTGCGGGGTTATCGAAGCCGATGATAGTACCGCCGAGACGGAGCATTGCAGTCTGGAAAGACATCTGAGTACGGGTAGAAGGCTCATAGAACAGGGTAGCCATGATCTTGCCCTCGCAAGCCTTGGCATATTTTGCGGGATTATCGCAGATATCGGCGCCGAGCTTTACAACGTTCAGCCACCAGTCGCTGCTCATGTCATTTAAGTCAATAAGATTGGTGAAACGTGAATTTACCATAATTAACCATTCCTTTCAGACAGCAATAGCCATAAATTTGCATTATTTTTATAATAGCACACCCGCTAAAAATAATCAACTGTTTTTTGTGAATAATGCACTGCACCGATGATGAAAAAAAGTAAAAAGCCACGGTTATGACGGTTATTTTCCCAATTCACAAATATTGCTTGAAATCCGCAGAACATTATGCTATAATACTCGGGTATTGTATCCATAATTGTATTGTATCCCTTTCGGGAATAATAACAAGGAGGATTTTTTATGAAAAAGTACGACACAAAGAAACTGGTGCTCCTGGCTCTTCTGACAGGACTGCTGGTGCTGATGGCATTCACACCCATCGGCTATCTCAACATTGGCCCGCTGAGTATCACCTTCAATATGATACCCGTAGCCATCGGAGCCGTTGCTCTCGGCCCGACAGGCAGCGCAGTTCTGGGACTGGTATTCGGCATAACAAGCTTTGCACAGTGCTTCGGAATAAGCGCATTCGGCACCGTTCTCTGCGGTATCAGCCCTCTGCTCACGCTCATCGTGACCATTGGCTCAAGAACACTGGCAGGCTACCTCACAGGAGTTGTGTCCGCTCTGCTCAGAAAGGCACCCGCTCCCGTGAACTTTGCGGTCACAGGCCTTGCAGGCGCAGTTCTCAACACTCTCTTCTTCATGACTCTTCTTATGGTATGCTTCGGTTCTTCCGACTACATCATGAGCATGAGGGGCGAGCTGAATGTTCTTGCATTCGTTGCCGCATTCGTGGGAATAAACGCTGTGGTCGAGGCTGTTGTCTCCACCGTTCTCACTCTTGCAGTGTCTATGGGACTTAAAAGCGCAAAGCTTATCGGCAGCAAGGGCAGCGAATCATCTAAGGCTTGATGAAAGGACTCGGATAAAATGATCTTTGCAGTTGATATCGGCAACACTAATATTGTTATCGGCGGCGCAGAGCGGCAGGGAAAGATATGCTTCACCGAGCGCATCTCCACTGACCACAAGGCTACCGACTTTGAGTATGCCGTTTCCTTCAAAAGCATTTTTGAGATCCACAACGTCAGCCCCCATGATATCGAGGGCGCAATAATCTCGTCAGTAGTTCCCTTTGTGACCAACACCGTGAAGTCCGCCGTGAAAAAGATCATGGGGATAACCCCCATGGTGGTAGGTCCCGGGATAAAAACGGGACTGAGCATCAAGATCGACAACCCCGCTCAGTTGGGCAGCGACCTTGTTGTGGGAGCAGTTGCGGGAATAAACGAGTACCCCTGCCCGCTGGCTGTCATCGACATGGGAACAGCCACTACATTTTCCGTTATCGACAGGAGCAAAAGCTACATCGGCGGCATGATAATGCCGGGCTTAAAGGTATCCATGGAAGCGCTTACCGAGCGCACCTCCCAGCTCCCGAAGATAGGCTTTGAGCCGCCCAAAAAGCTTATCGGCTCAAACACCGTGGAGTGCATGAAAAGCGGTTTTCTTTACGGAAGCGCATCAAGCATTGACGGAATGCTGGAGCGCATAGCAGGCGAGCTTGGCGAAGAGCCTTTTGCGGTTGCCACAGGCGGTCTTGCATCGGTGGTCATACCCCTTTGCAGAAAAAAGATCGTTCGTGATGATGACCTTATGCTTAAAGGTCTTATGCTCATATATTCTAAAAACAAGTGATTTAATTTTGAGATACAATACAAAAAGGACTGTTGCGTGAATGGCGGCAGTCCTTTTATTTTGTAGTTGAATTTGTTTATGAAAATATGATTTGTGCGGGCTTTGGGGTTTGTCCTTTTTTCTTTTTCTTGCTTTTTCTTTGCTTTGCTTCTCAGAACTTCCTTTTGCACTCAATGACCTTACCGAAGATACGCACTCTTGCGCACTCCTCGCCCTCAAATATCCTCGGCGGATAATATGGGTTCTCGCTCCTCAGCTCAATTCGTCCCTTGGACATATATATCTTCTTGACCACGCCGTCCTCATTGTCTATTATGACCACTGCATATGTGCCGCTGTCAACGATATCCTGGCATCTTACAAGGATAAGGTCATCTTCAAGTATAAGTGGAGACATGGAATCGCCCTTTACCCTGAGATAGACATAATTCTCATCGGGGTTGATATCCTCCGCAGGTGCATATTCATAGCCCTCAATATCCATATCCGCATGGCAGGCAAGACCTGCGGCGACACGGCCGATAACCGGTATTCGCACATTTCCGCTCATATCGGCAGGATATGCGTTGGCAGGCATATTAGCTATCTCGTCCGCACCGCCCGTTATCCACGAATAGCTTACCCCCAGAGCGGAGGCGATAGCTTTCAGGACGGGTATTTTGGGTCTTGCGATAGAGCCTGCCTCATACCTTTGAATTGTAGAGGGGGCAACGCCTATCATATTTGCTATTTCCGACAATGTAAGCTCCAGCTCCAGTCGGCGTGATTTAATGCGGTTGCCCGCAAGAACTTTGTTGAATTTTTCCATAACGGTACTCCATTTTCAGATTATGATACTATTATAGCCTATTTTTTTGCGGAATGCAATAGAAATGCAGCAAAAAAAGGACTGTTGCAGGCGCAGCAGTCCTTTTTGTTACCGTTATTTTGAATATCTGTCCAGCATGATGATCTTTGCCAGCACTGTTTTTTCTGCCGAAAGTCCGCTGATAAGCTTCTCCGCCGCAGTGCGGTACTGTTTTGCAGACACCGCCGCATCTTTTGCACTGACGCTGCCGTTCTGACCGAACCTTGCCCGCAGTGCCGCAGACACAATATCGCCGCATTCAATGCCGAAGTCCGTTTTCAGCTGTTCGGGAAGCTTTTCAGCCGATACACAAATGCCCTGCATAGCCGCCAGCCGTGCAAGCATTCGGTATATCTCCGCAGCTGCCTTTTCGGGGGCATTTTCAGCCAGCTTCTTTCTGCGCATAAGCTCTGCATATCGCAGTGCAAAAACAGCGCCTACGATAATGACCGCCCACAAAAGCACCGTAAGCAGTATCTTCACAGCCTTTGGCATAGGCTTCTTTTCAGCCTGTTGTATTTCTCCGTCAGATGATGTTGTTTCCTCAGTGCTGTCGTCAGAGCTGATGCCAACGCCGTTTATATCATACTCGCTTTGTATGCTGCCCTCGCCTGTCTGCTCCTCGCCTGCAACGTCCGTGTTGCCGCCGTTTCCGTCACCGTTATCGCCTGTGCCGTGAGGGGAAGTTCCGTTATTGCCGTTGTTATCTCCGTCCTGAGAAGACGTATTATCAGCATTTTCACTGCCGTTCTCGGAGGATTCCAGCGATGTTGCCGATGTTCCCTCCTGAGCGGGAGCAGTGTCCGAACCCTCTATCATCTGCACAGTTTCGGTAGCTGTGGTAAGGTCGGGATTTTCTGTAAACACGGGGGCCTGAGTGGTTACGGAGGTTATCTCGGAGACTTCCTCGGGGTTGGCATAATCCTCTGCATTTTCGCTGAACACCATATTCGGAGATAACCCCGTAGCCGGGAGTAGTCTCGAAAACTATCCAGCCGAAGCCGTCCGCATATATCTCCACCCATGCGTGGGCACGGCTGTCGGGAACGCTGACGGTGGTATATCTGCCCTCGGAGGGGAACATGGCAATGTCGCTGCCCTTGATGACAAAGCCCTCACAATACCTTGCGGGAATGCCCATATATCGGCAGAGAAGCGCCGCCGCCGATGCAAAGTGAGTACAGCTGCCCTTTTTGTTTTCCGTCAAAAACCACTGAACAAAGTCCGTGCCGAAAGGCTTCTTGCCCGATTCCAGGTCATATTCGCAGGTGTCCGCAAGCTTTTTGCGGATAAATTCCAGCGTATCCCATGTGCTGCCGCCCTCAAAATCAGCAAAAAAATTCTCTGCGGCAGTAAATGTGTCGGGAACGTCAAGGCAGTGGGCATAAGCATAGTTCCTCATGCGCTCCTGATCTCTTGCCATTTTGTCGTTAAGGCTTATGCTGTCGGGGTTGTCGATGATATACTTGCCATTGTTATAATACGCTCTGTTCTGGGGAAAATACACGCCGAACCTGCGGCGAATGCCGTTTGTCTCCAGCAGACCTGCACTGTTATTTGGCAGATATTTCACCGTGTCGGAGGAATCCGATGTCCTGACGATAACATCTCTCAGCTCCAGATCGCCCAGACCATCTACATATTTAAGGGCACGTCCGCTGAAAAATTCGGGAGAGGTAAGCTTTGTCTCCAGCTGTGGGAGAGCAGGCCCCGCATTCCACCGTGAGCCTGTGTAATCGGTGGCGGTGAAGCCCTTGAGATAAAGCTCCGCCGCATCGGAGGGCAGCGTTACCTCAAGCACATTTTCGCCTGTGAACTCCACCTTTTCGGTGTTGCCCAGCCTGCCGTCATGAGTGACGTTCTTGCTCTTCACGGGGATAAGTGCATCATGCACATCGTCCGAAAGCTTTTCCCAGCTGAAATTTTTCATATATATCGAAAATTGGTCTCTGAACTCGTCTGCTTTGTCGGGGCGGGTATAGCCCGTGGCTTTCATGTAAAGTCCCGCTCCGCCGAAGCACAAGGTCAGTATTATCATGCCGCACAAAGCGCTCTGAGCCGCAGTTCTGGCGCAAAGCCGTTCCGCCGACTGCTCCCACATGGAGAGACGTGCTATCTCCGCCGCCATAGCTCCGCACTGTGCGGCTATCAGCACCGCAAAGGGCACTGTATCGGGTACCAGCCCGAAGTACAGGCACAGCTCGGGCAATGGCACCGTTGCCAGCAGAAAAAGTATGATGTTTGGTCTTTTAATGCTCCTGCACACCAGCAGGCTTATTATGGATACTGTCACCGCAAGGGCGCTGTCAAGGCACTTGAGCCGCATATTCTCATATATTTCATTTGGAGCAAAGATGGGCGCTTCCGCAAACTTTTTGAAAAGGCTGCCCATAAAGTCATTGACGGCGTACATATATCCCGCAATGACCATATCACGGTTGAAAAGCACATAAAAGAATATAACAAGGCTCGATGCCAGCAGCAGCGACCTTGAAAGCATGGGCTTTCTGTCCCACATTCCGAAGATAAATGAGAACACCCACCATGACGCAAGGGTCGATATAATGGCAACAGCAGGGCTGAAGCTCATGAAATATCCGCAGGAAGTGAGGAATGTGAACAGCGAGCCATATATGCCGCAAAGCGCCGAAGCGCTCATAATAAAGCGGTATATGGGCGATGCCTCACCCGAGGGAACGTTCACGCCCACGGTTATCTTGGCGGGAGAATAAGGCTTTGCCATCACTCAGCCTCCTTTCCCACGTCGCACATAATGAAGCCGTATGCCTCGGGAATGCCCTCGAAGCTGCTTTCGCAAAGCACTTCCGCCAAAGCAAAGTAAGAAGCACCGTCGGAATACTGCGCCGCAAGTCCGTTTTCGGTGTAAATGCCATCGCACTGCGAATGGGCAGGCACAGCGGCATATACCTCCGCTCCCCCTGCATTCAGATAATATGCGCAGCTCATGAGCCTGCACAGCACCTCGTCACGGACAGTCAGGTCGCTGTGAGAAAGGTCTGCGGTAAGCAGATATTTGCTGCTGTTGTTAACGCTCAGCACCTTTACGATATCCTTGTCAAATCGTGCGCTGAGCTTGTAGTGCATAAGTGAAAGCCTGTCGCCCGGGGCAAACTCACGGAAGCCGCACACATCGCCGGGAGTGCCGTTTTTAGGCTTCTCGCCGCTTTCGCCCTCTGCCTCGCCCCCAAGTGAAAGAAAATATTCCGCCAGAGCAGAAAACTTCTCCGAGATCCTTGGAATGATATGCACAGCGGCGGACAGCTTTTTCCTGTAAAGCGTAACAACAGCCATGAAAAAAGCCCCATAATGTCGCTGACCCTGATGTATTCCACGAAAATATCCGTCCTGCCGCAGTGCTCGGAGGAAACATTCACCGAAACACATTCGCTGCTGCGTGCAGGCACAGGCACCGTTACCGTGTGAAAGCTCACCTCGCCCGTGGGCATAAACACCGTCCTGAGCCTTATCTTTACGCATGAAAGAGGGAATATCGAGCGGTTTATGAGCCTTATGCCCACCTCTCCCTCGCTGTTTCTGAACACGGTAACATGGTCATTTTCATTTTCCGCACTGAACATATGCACCGTTACCGCCAGCTGAGCCGCCAGCAGAAAGGGCAGTATGATAAGCGCCGCCAGAAGCAGGAACGCAACATCGCCCTTGTAAAGCGGCCAGAAAAGTGCGGCAGCCGCAAGCAGAATAAGATATAATAGCTTTATCACAGCGGCTCCTTTCCGCAGAAATTTACTGCATTATCGCAAAAATCCCCCGTTTGATAATAATACAATCGGGGGAATGGATTTGTTTCATTTATACCGCACGCCGAGCAAAAAAATGCAAATTACCGGCGGTGGGTATCTCGTACTGATCATATTTTCGGCGGAGTTACCCCTCTGCAAATGTCGCAAAGAATTTTCCTTACCTCGATGTCGGAGGGAAGCTTGCCCTTGACCCTTGCGGGGATTATCCTGTGGGCGCACACATCGGTGTAAACAAAGGTAACGTCCTCGGGGATAACAAAGTTCCTGCCCTTGAACATGGCGGCGCACTTTGCCATTGCCGCAGCCGCCAGCGAGCCTCTTGTGCTGACGCCAAGCTCCAGCCGCCTGTCGGAGCGGGTAGCCCCCGAAAGCCTTGCGATATAGTCATATATCTCGTCGCTTACAAAAACATCCTCGGCAGCGCTTCTTATCTCGATAAGGTCCTGCGCCGTCATTATGGGTTCAACCTGGGGAGCAGCCTTTTTGGAGGACTTTGCCTTTAATATCTCAGTCTCCTCGCCTACAGTGGGATAGCCCATGGAAAGCCTTATCATAAAGCGGTCAAGCTGGGATTCGGGGAGCAGCTGTGTTCCCGCAGAGCCTGAGGGGTTCTGTGTCGCAAGGACGATAAATGGGTCGGGCAGCTTTCTTGTAACGCTGTCCACGGTAACAGCCCCCTCCTCCATAGCTTCAAGAAGGGCAGACTGGGTCTTGCTGGAGGTTCGGTTTATCTCGTCCGCCAGGAACAGGTTGCAGAACACCGCACCGGGCTTGAAATCAAACTCGCCCGTGGCACGGTTGGGCATATAAAAACCCGTAACGTCCGCAGGCATAACATCGGAGGTAAACTGCATTCTGTTGTATTTCAGCGACAGTGCCTTTGAGAAAGCCACAGCCATAGTGGTCTTTCCCACGCCGGGGATATCCTCCAGCAGGATATGTCCGCCTGCGCAGGCTGTCATCAGTATTTTTATAATGATATCGTCCTTGCCGATAACGGTCTTTTTTATCTCGTCCGCCGACCTTTTCAGCAGAACTATCAGCCGCTTGTCAATTTCCATGCAAAAGTCCTCCGTAAAAATATGCGGCGAAGCTGTGCCCCGCCGCATGATAATTATTTGATCAGCAAATCAGCTCATTGCGAGTATTGCCATATCGCCGTTTGTTGCAAGACCTTCCTTGACGTTTGCGTCAACTATTCTCTTTACCACGTTGCCCTTGATCTCTCTGAGAGAGGTGTCAAACGCCTTTATTGCGGTAAGGAACGCCTCGTCCTTGTCCTCTCTGTCAAAGGTGTAGCAGGTAAGCATTACCTTGATGGTGTTGAAGAGTGTGTTGAAGAATACGAAGTTATCCCACAGAGGAATGGAGAAGTCAGCGTAAGGCATACAATATGTCCATACGTAATTTACCATTATGTGCTCGATGTAATGCTCTCTGCCCTTGAGGAAGTCCTCATAATAAGCCTTCTTCATGGGAATATACTTGCTTTCATCGAACTTGAAGTCTCTCATGCTCTGGTCGCAGCCCACGTTCTTGAAAACGGTGAAGCGGACCTTGTCAAGTGCCTCGTTGGAGGGCATTGTGCGCAGGAAGGAAAGGCCGTCGCAAAGGCTGTAAGCAAAGTTGGGCTTTACAGACTCGAAGTACTTTATTACCTCGTCATGCTCCGGCGTTTTAAGGAACTCGCCCACAAATGCGGGGATAAGATGACCCTTGGACTTGTCCATCATGCCCTGAACGGTCTTGTAAGCAAAGTTAAGGAGAAGCATTCTCTTCTCGAAAACGTAGTTTCTGTTCTGGAGAATGTTCATGGTAAGGGTCTTGAGGATCCAGTAGTTCTGGAGAACAGGGTTCTGCTTTATCATTTCCTGACCCTTTTTCTCATACTCAGCCTCATGCTCGGGCTTGAGGCTTGTCATTTTATACTGAAGCACGTCGGGAGTGTTCATAAGAGTCTTGATAACTCTGTCCTGATTAAGGGGGAATACGTATTCGATGGACGAAGGAGTTACGAGAACATTATAAACAACACCCTCATTTTCAGGGTTAGTCTTGTCAGAAAGGTCTGCATAGAACGCAGGGGTAATAATAGGGTATGGCATTATATTTCCTCCATATCCGCACCACGGGACAACTGCCGCCGTCTGCGGTAAATTTACAAAATAAACCTTGCCATATAAGTATATCACACAATCAACAAAAAATCAATGGTAAACCCAAAAATATTGTATTTTGCACTAAAACTATTCTCATAAATTGGTAAGTCCGTAGGATAAAAGCATAAGGCTGTCGCCCAGATGAACGTTTTCAACCACAATATCCTTGTATCTTTCGGTCAGGTCAAGGTGAGAGAAATTCCAGAAAGCCTTTATGCCGCACTCCACCAGCAGATCGGCGCACTCAGCCGCTGCAGACTTGGGAATGCACAGCACGGCTATCTCGGGGCGCATAACTGCGGTAAAATCCGACACGCTGTCCATACTGCTTATCTTTATGCCGCCAACAGTCATGCCTATCTTGTTTTCGTCCGTGTCGAAAATGCCGCACAGCTCCATGCCGTATTTCTCGAAATTTATGTGAATGGCAAGCGCCCTGCCCAGGTTTCCCGCACCTATGAGGATGACCTCTTTTCTGCGGTCAAGCCCCAGTATCTTGCCTATCTGCGTCCGAAGCTCCGCCAGATTGTAGCCGTAGCCCTGCTGACCGAAACCGCCGAAGCAGTTAAGGTCCTGCCTTATCTGGGAAGCGGTAAGGGACATTTCCTTTGCAAGCTCCGCCGAGGAAGCTCTCACCGTTCCCTGCTTTATAAGCTCGCCTATAAAGCGGTAATATCTTGGCAGACGCTTTATCACGGTCGCAGAGATCTCATCTTTCTTTGCCATGCCGTTCTCCTTGGTATATTATCAGCGTGAGAGTGTTTTGCCATAAACGTTCCGGTGGAACGTTTATGGATTTTAGATTATACGGAACCGTAAAAAGGGGAGGCGGTCGTGTTCGCCTCCCCTCGAAATGCTGCCGCATTTCTCACCCTTTGCTCCGTTTTCTTGAATAAAAAGGGATTTCGCCCTCTGCGGAGGGCAACAAAGGGGTGCTACCTGCGCACTCCCACTCGCTTTTGACATTTTCGAGCTGCAAGCTTACAGACTGTTCAAAAGCATAAACGAGTTGGCTGCGGGGACACCCCGCCCCTTGACCCCTGCCACCTTTGTAAAGGTGGACTAAACTTTTGCCTTGTTTTTATTTGTGCAGCTTTTTACAAACCAGCGTTTATCAAGACAATAAGCATTGCTTTATTATCAAAGCTCTTCTCTGAGTCTCTTTTCGATCTCCTTGAGGAAGGTCTCGGTATCTACCTTCTTCTTGTTCTCGATAGAGGAAAGAGCAGCCAGGTCGCCTGTCATAACGCCCTCTTCAATGGTTCTGACAGTAGCCTTTTCCAGAGCATCAGCATAGTGGATAAGCTCGGGAAGGTTGTCCATCTCGCCTCTCTTGCGGAATGCGCCTGTCCATGCAAACAGAGTTGCAACGGAGTTTGTGGAGGTGCTTTCGCCCTTGAGGTACTTGTAGTAGTGACGCTGAACGGTTCCGTGAGCAGCCTCATACTCATATACTCCGTCGGGAGATACGAGAACGGAGGTCATCATTGCAAGGCTTCCGTAAGCGGTAGCAACCATGTCGGACATAACGTCGCCGTCGTAGTTCTTGCAAGCCCAGATGTATCCGCCGTTGGAACGGATAACTCTTGCTACAGCGTCGTCGATAAGGGTGTAGAAATATTCGATGCCTGCGGCTTCAAACTTCTCCTTGTAGTCCTTCTCGTAGATCTCAGCGAAGATATCCTTGAAACGGTGGTCATACTTCTTGGAAATGGTGTCCTTGGTAGCGAACCATACGTCCTGCTTGGTATCGAGAGCGAAGTTGAAGCAGCTTCTTGCAAAGCTCTCAATGGACTTGTCCTTGTTGTGAAGTCCCTGGATAATGCCTGCGCTGTCCTTGAAATCATAGATAAGGGAGCGTGTTTCCTTGCCGTCCCTGTCGGTGCATACCAACTCGCACTTGGAGCCCTGCTCCACCTGCATCTCGGTGTTCTTGTAAACATCGCCGTAAGCGTGACGGGCAATGGTGATAGGCTTTGTCCATGTGGGGATATAGGGAGTGATGCCCTTTACGATGATAGGTGTACGGAAAACGGTACCGTCAAGGATAGCACGGATAGTGCCGTTGGGGGACTTCCACATTTCCTTCAGGTTGTACTCGGTCATTCTTGCGGCATTGGGGGTGATGGTTGCGCACTTTACAGCAACGCCGTACTTCTTTGTAGCCTCTGCGGAGTCGATAGTTACCTGGTCGTTGGTCTCGTTTCTGTGCTCAAGTCCAAGGTCATAGTATTCGGTCTTGAGGTCAACGTAAGGGGTGATAAGGATATCCTTGATCATCTTCCAGATAACTCTGGTCATTTCATCTCCGTCCATCTCGACGAGAGGTGTTTTCATCTGAATTTTATCTGCCATTTTATCTTACCTCCTGAAATTTTATACTAATCTTTAATCGTTCTATAGACAAAGCCGAGGATTTGTCTATAGGTTGATTGAGGAT
>OAVB01000399.1_pt1 | contig 37429 bp, 28 predicted proteins | sample 1516871 | NCBI WGS metagenome assembly OAVB01 (sample SAMEA2580069, study PRJEB22360) | human gut metagenome | biome: human gut; feature: human-associated habitat; material: faeces | place: Denmark | collected 2008/2010 | reverse complement strand
TTGGGTGGCGCCCACACGGGCCTCCCCCCCTAGTATTTGGGGAGCCGTAGCGGCGGTAGCAACAGCGATGCTAGCTAACTCTTCCGCGTTCGGGTTTGGCATAACCGCGCAATCAGCGAATACCAAAATACCATTATCCCCATATTGAGGAGTCTGCGTGAACATAAGGAACGCACCGGAAACACACTTCATGCCCGGAGCCGTCTTGATAATTTGCAAAGCAGGACGCAATACATTACCCGTCGTATTCTCAGCGCCAGCGATCTCACCGTCAGCGTCACCCGCCTTGATCATCAAACAAGCCAAGAACAAAGGATCTTCAACTAGAACCGCAGCCTTCTCGGGAGTCATACCCTTCTTTTGGCGAAGTTGGAAAAGCAAGTCTGCGTATGCGGCTTTCTTCTCGTGATTTTTCGGATCGACAAGGGTTGCCTCACCGATGTGGTTCAACCCAAAACCAGCCGCCAACTCCTTGATCTCAGCGGGGTTTCCAATTAAGATAATGTCTGCTACACCGTCGGCCAGTAATCGGTCGGCAGCTTTAAGAGTTCTTTCCTCGGTACCTTCGGGAAGAACAATACGCTGCTTGTCAGCTTTAGCGCGCGCAATAATGTCTTGCATTAAATCCATAGCGGAAGATATTTTATATTATTTAATAATTGTACTCGTAATCCGGCTACAAAATTAGGCATAATGCAATATAGAGTTTACAAAATAGGCAAAAGAATTACAGGTAGAGATACCAGTTTCAGATCTTTTAACAGTAATTCGTCACTTCCCGCTCACCGGAGAGTATTTGTTGCAGTTCTTCCGCTGTCACATTCACACTTAGCTTGCCTTTATGGGCCACGGAGATCTTTCCTCTCTCCTCCGAGACAATAATAACCAGCGCATCTGTCTCCAATGACATCCCTAAACCGGAACGATGGCGCAATCCCATATCCTTGGGAAGGGTGGCGTTCTGGGCGACCGGCAAGATACAACCGGCCGCCTTGATCCGGTTATCGGCTATGATCATGGCACCATCATGCAACGGGCTGTTCTTAAAGAATATATTCTCGATCAAGCGGGCATTTACATCGGCGTTGAACATCTCGCCCGTATGCTCATAGATCGTCAAGTCCATATCTTGCTGGATCACGATCAAGGCACCCGTCTTTTTCCGGGCCATATTCATACAGGCCAAGACAACAGGAGCGACAAACTTCCCTTCTTTCTCCGGGTCGTCTCCTCGTTTGGAAAAAAGTTTTCCTAGGAATTTCCAGCCCCGGTGCGAACCTAACGCCAACAGGAAACGGCGGATCTCGTCTTGGAAGAGGATTACCAAAACCACGAAACCTACGCTAATAAACTTATCCAAGATGGCCCCCATCAACCGCATCTCCAATACCTGCGAGATCAAGATCCATACGACGATGAATGATACGACCCCACTGAATATAGCCAATGTGCCCGAGCTTTTCATCAACTTATAGGTCTGGTACAGGAAGAAAGCCACCAGCAATACGTCAATCAAGTCTTTTATACCGAAATGCATCCACATAGTTAATTGAGAATTGAAAGTTGAAAATTATTTGTTGGTCATTTGACCTATGACGCGAATGGCTTCCACTGCTTCCCGCACATCATGTACACGAAGGATATTAGCGCCGTTCAAGAGAGCGTACGTATTCAATACGGTCGTTCCGTTCAGGCTATCCGCAGGGGTTCCACCCAGTAATTTATAAATCATGCTTTTACGGGAGACTCCAACTAATAAAGGCAACTCAAAAATAGAGAACTCCTTTAAATGGCTCATCAATTGGTAATTCTGCTCCAACGTCTTACTAAAACCAAAGCCGGGATCGAGGATGATATCATTCACCCCTAAAAGCCGAAGCTGGCGTACCTTCCGGGAAAAGTACAGCATGATCTCCTCCATCATATCCGGGTAATCAGTATGCCTCTGCATAGTTTGAGGGGTTCCACGCATATGCATCATGATATAAGGCACCTTCAAATCCGCTACCGTTTGGAACATATCCGCATCCAACTCACCGCCGGAGATATCGTTAATGATAGCTGCTCCATATTCCTCTACGCAACGACGCGCAATCCCCGCACGAAACGTATCTACGGACACCGGGATATCCGGGTAATGCTTATTTAATATATGTAAGGCAAACTCCAAACGGCGCATCTCTTCCTCCGGCGTAACCTCAGCGGCATCCGGACGGGATGAATAACCACCGATATCGATCCAATCCCCTCCCTCCGATAAGATTTCCCGGATACGGTCCTCGATAGCGGTCTCGGTCTGTTTGCGGCTGCCCGCATAAAAAGAATCAGGGGTAATATTCAAGATTCCCATCACCAACGGCGTCGCTAAAGAAGTGAGTGTCCCTCTAATATTGAGCATTTTATCTAACATGATCTTTCCTTATTTCCAGCAAAGATACAGGTTTCTCTCTTAAAATCTCCTTCTAGATTCTTCATTCTTTATTTAATTGCTACATTTGCCCCGAATTAGACAGGAATAAATATTTAACGCGATACAGTCATGAGTATTATCGACCTCTATGATTTATTTATACATAACCCTCAAATAACGACAGATAGCCGGAACTGTCCGAAGGGTTCTATCTTCTTCGCCTTAAAAGGCGATAAATTCGATGGAAATCAATATGCAGGGAAAGCCTTGGCATCCGGCTGTGTCTATGCCGTCATAGACAATCCCGATTATTATATAGGCGAACGCACGATCCTTGTTGATAACGTGCTGAAGACCTTGCAACAATTAGCGCACCATCACCGCAAGGTACTGGGGTTGCCGATCATCGGAATTACCGGAACGAATGGCAAGACCACGACCAAAGAGTTATTGGCTGCCGTACTCTCAACGAAATTCAATTTGCTATATACCGAAGGAAATTTCAATAATCATATTGGCGTTCCCTTGACCTTGCTCCGATTGACTCATGACCATGAGATGGCGGTTATCGAGATGGGCGCCAGCCATCCGGGAGACATCAAGGAATTAGTGGATATCGTCCATCCTAACTATGGCATCATCACGAACGTAGGCCGTGCCCATCTGGAAGGCTTCGGTTCTTTCGAGGGTGTGATCCGGACAAAAGGGGAGTTATATGATTATATCCGTCGCTCCAAAGGCAAGATATTTATCAAGAAAGAGAACGAGTACCTTCAGTCTATCGCCAAAGGCATCGAACAAATCACATATGGAAACGGGGATGATGCTTTCGCGTCCGGACAGGTAGTCAGTTGCGATCCTTTCTTAGTGTTCAATTGGAAGCAACAAGGAAAGTTGCATACCGTCGAAACACATATGATCGGTAGTTATAACCTAGATAATGTATTGGCCGCCGTCGCCGTAGGCCGCTTCTTCAAGATCCCGGCAGAGCGTATCAGCCGTGCTATCGCCGCTTACGAGCCTACCAATAACCGTTCTCAGTTCAAGAAAACCGATAATAACGAATTGATTATCGATGCTTACAACGCGAATCCGAGTAGCATGAAAGTAGCTCTGGACAATTTCATCACCATGCCCGTACAGCCTAAAGCCATCATCCTTGGAGATATGCGCGAGCTTGGACCAACTAGCGACGAATTACACGCAGAGGTTGTCGAACAGATCAAGAAAGGCCAGTTCGACAAGGTGTTCCTCTGCGGCGAGCATTTCTCCAAGGTAGGCAAAGAGTTCTCCCCCTTCGCTACCACAGAGGCTATGACGGAGGAGCTTCGGAGGCAGCCGTTAAAGGGCTATCATATCTTGATCAAAGGCTCTCATAGCATGGGGCTGGAGAAACTAGTGGATATCCTATAAGCTATCATCGAACAAGACAGTTTTCAACTTTTGATACAAGAAGGAGAGAACCAATAAGATAACTCCCAAGATTATAAAGACGACCACTTTCCCGATCGTAGGCAAGAGCCACAGATCTACCAACACCAACTTTAGCAATACGATCGAGAAAGTGGCCAAACTAATCATCCGGACAACCTTCAGGTGCAATCGCATTCCCACCGCCATTTGCATAAAGCCGGCAAGACTCAACGAGATAGAGAAGCCTGCGCTTAATTCATCCGGCAAGCCCAACTGATTCAACAAATTATTCGTTCCCACGGCCAGTAATATCGTAGACAGCAAACAAATATATAAGGTCATCCCATGCGTACGCTTTTCTCTTGCGTCAAATGACTTATAATAGTACCGCCCCAAGACAAAAATATGCCCCCCGATTAAAAGCAAGGAAACCCATAGCAGGAACCGGGGAATAAAGAGATCATCATACCCGACCCACAAAGACATTCCTCCGAACAGGGATAAAGATAGCCCCAAGAGTAGTCCGTATCCCCCCGCATTTCTTGACACAGGCAAATAGCTTTTCCCTAATAAAACATTCGCAGCAAATAAAACCGCCACCGTAAATGTCTCGATATAGCTAAAGGACACGATCGAAGTATCTACATATGAATAGAAATCGAAAACAAAGGCTATATATAATACGACACATCCCGTCAAGAGAGGCCCTTTCGTCGATATCCTTGTCGGACGTACCAACCAAGCGTCTACCCAATACGATAGCCCCGTAAAAATACCGGTAGCGAACAAGCCATTTATAAATAGGGAAGAATCTCCGTACCGAGCCTCCATACATCCGTGGAAGACATCCATTCCGTAAGAGCCCAGCGTCAAGACCGGAAGTACCCAAGCGAATATCTCGTAAACCCGCAGACGGAAACGACTATAGAACCAGAGAATAATCATTACCTCTGAAGCCCAAAACAAGGTAATAAAGGTCCCTTCCAGTTGGATCGGGATCGTCACCGATACGAACGTAAGAGCGATACCCAATAACGTATGCATCAAGAAAGTGAAAGGTTCCCCTTTCCGTTTGATCCAAAAGAAAAGAGCGAAGTTAATAGCCGCAACAAAAAGGGTTACCAGACCTTTGTAATTCCGCTCAAGCTCCATATTCTGCAGGAGACAAAGGGCAAAGAACAGGAATACGAAATTGTTCAATCCGATCACTCCTAATAAATATTGATTGATCCCCCGGATATTGATTCGCACGATGGAAGCGACCGATAATAAGAAGATCAAATAGAAGGCGATAGAGAAAATAAGTAAATGCGTTAATTGGACACTTCCCATCAAATCCAGATCCGCAGCATACGTATAACCCGCAAAGACGATCCAAGTCAAGGCAAAACAAATTACAGGCAATTCCCCCCACTTCTTATAGATAGATAGCCCGAACATTCCTAGGTCCAAGATCATGACATAGGTAAACAGCACCCAATAACTTCCATCTCCGCTACCCACTAAGAATGGAGCGATAAATCCACCCACCAAAGCGATAATTGCCAGTTCCCTACGATTATAGAGTATAGATAAAGACGACATAAATCCGGTAAACAGCACAAGCAGAATAAAAGCGACCGTTTGGCTAAACAGCCCGTAATAATGATAGGCGATCGCCACCGTTACATAGAAGATTGCGAAAGCGCCTCCCGCCAGCAAAGAGCTAAAAGTACGATAGGAATCCTTCAAACGCCAAGCCACGAATAGAAGTAATCCGCCCATCCCAAAGCCAAGGATCGTACGCAAGGTCTCGTTTATCCATTCCTTATCTATCGCATACTTCACGAAAAGCCCCATACCCAAGACGAGTATCAGGATACCGATTTTACCGAATAAGTTCTCACCGATATATTTCTCATAATTGACAGGCTTCCGCACCTTCTGGGGTTGAGGATTTTTAGCAGGTTCGACAATCGCCCTTACCGGTTCAGGTTGTACGAAAACTTCCGGCTCTTTCAAGATCTCAGGCTCCGGTTCCTTTATCTCGTCCGCAACTTCCGGACTATTCTCCAAACGTTTACGCAAGGCAGCGATCTCTTTCAACAATTCCTCCGTTTTCTCTTGTGATTTGGATATCTTATTACGCAAGTTTATCCAAATCATGATCAGTAATAGAAGTATCAGTAAGGTATATTCCATAAACTCTAAAATTATAAGCTTGCCGCAATATACGCATTTATTTATGTAAAAGCTTTCCGAACCATAAAAAAGTCCCGACGATACGAATATCGCCGGGAGCAATTTTTTATCCGGTTTCCTTCCTCACGGAAATACTATCGGAAGAACTTTTTTACTTTAGTATTAACCACACGTTCCCCCATCACGGGATACTTTGTTGCGTGGAAATTATTTAATTAAATATATTTAGATAGAGACGGGACGTGCCCGCCTCTACTGTATCATTTCGAATAAAATAATTATTTAACAACCACCTTAACAGCAGCCTCACCCTCTACAGCTACAGCTACGATACCTGCCGGTACAGCGATTGTAGCGTTATCAGATGAAAGAACTGTCTCAGCAACCACCTTACCTAAGATGTTAGAGATAACAACAGACTTGCCAGCGGCACCTTGGATTGTTACAGTACCATCGTTAGCGATAACAGAGATAGCAGAAGCTCCTTCTTCAACGTTATCGTTGGATGTCGGGTGTAATGTCGTAGCCTCAGCAACGAACTCATGAGCCTCGTCACGATTATCCGTCCAAACTAATACGTTGTTGATAACTTTCAAATAAGAAGTTACATCTTCACGATCAGTCTTAGTTGCATCATCTTCGTTTGCAATCTCCTTTGTTGTCTTATTCTCGATCTTCAATGTATTATTTGCAGTTGTAACAAATGCCATTGCAGCCGGATTTACAGACATAGTCTTCAAGGTATCAACAGCAGTTGCTTTTTCACGAACAATAGCTAAAGAATCCTCACCATAAACGATAGCTTTAACAAAAGCTGCTTTCACCAAACCTTCTGTAGCATTCCAATAAGCGCTACCTTCATTTGTCTTAGATGTATATTTATCATCATCACCCTTAACCGCAGAATAAACAGAATCTTGAGGATTTACCAAGAAATATCTGTAACCATCAGCGATAGCAGCAGAGTCTAACCCATTACCTGTTGTGATGTAATAAGTAGGTCTAGTTACATCTTTTACACAAGCAGTATCAATCCACAAACCAAACAAGCTGTCGATATATTCTTCTTGACCTGCCAACTTAACCTCCGCAAACAAAGACTTAGGATTCATGGAAAGAGCTTTACCATCAGCCTCGGCAGATTTAACCAACATGTGAGAAGGAGCATTCAATGTAGCGTAGTCCGGAGATGGCTCTACTACCAAGTCAAAATAGTTGTTATTTACAGCTGAAGCTGCAGCAGAGATCAACTTACCAGTATTAACATCCAATACCACAATCTTATCACCTGTAGACAATAAATAACCATTGCCCTTAGCTGTTTTGAATGTGAACTCAGAACCAGCAACTGCAGGAGTAGCTGTATTATCTTCTTTTGCCAACTTAAATTCATTATCCTTAGCTACAACATACTCTTTTGTATATTGCTTGTAAAGTTTATAAGTAGCCGTAGCTAAAGTATCACCTAAAGCGATAGCACCTACACCAGCTTTGTGTTCATCAGCATTGCTAGTCCAGACCTTACCCGTTTTATCTTTAATTACTTCAACCTTGAATTTAGCAGCGTCTTCGGCTGTAGTTTTCTTAACCTTCAATACGCCGTCAACGATTGTATACAAATCATCAACACCCTCCGTACCGGAGATCAAGTTCAATGTATAAGCGAAGTTATCAACAGCTACCTTGTCCAAATACTTCGTAGCCATATAGTTGTATTCCTTGCCACCGGCTTTGATATCTTTCTGATATTCGAAATAGAATTCAGTACCAGCCGCTAAACTTGCAGAAGCAGCGCTATTTACAGCATCCACTCTGTAAGCGTCTTTACCTGTTACCTTATAGATCTGAGCGGCAGCAGTTGTAAGACCTTGGTTGAAGTTACGTTCAACGAATTGGTATTTACCACCCTTAGCAACTACATAGAACTGACCAGCAGGGTTATATGCATTAGGAGCATCCTTCTTCAATTCCAATCCACTAGCCGTAGCATAAACATACTTAAACTCATCACCAGATTTAACCTTGATGAAGTAAACACCATCACCAGTAGGCAATGTAGCCGGAGTGCCCTTACCTAATTTTACGGAAGGAGCGACACCTTGCTCGATTGTAGAAGGAGTACCAGAAAGTTTAGAGACTGTCAATACCTTTGAATTGGTTACCTGAGCATATACTACTTGAACATCAGCAGCAGTACCTGTAAGCGCAGCTTCAAATTTCTTAGTAGTTGTATTATAAACAGGTGCATTCTTTACATAAACAGCGACTTTATCGTTTGATAAGTCTTGAATAAATTTGAACTTTTGAAAATCACCATTCAATACTGTATGATAACCATTATCCAACCAAGTTGAGTCTTTTGCGAATTTATAGCCAAATACATCCTTTTGCCCAGCGATCGTGTACTTAGTTGTATCCAAACCGAAGTAAGCATCCTTTTCACCGATCTTATCAGCGCCAACTTCCTGCAACTGTACATAATCAGCATCAGCACCAGTCAACTGAGTAGCTACTAATTCTTTGCCCTCAAAGATGTTCTCTTGATAAGCCTCTCCAAAGTTCAAAGAGAATACAGTGAAACCATCGCCTAAGTCAGAGGCAGCCAAAGTACGAGCCTTCAAAGCCGAATTTACTTCCGAAGTGAATGCTGTAGCGGCACTAGCAATGCCCAAGGATAACTTACCTCCAGACACAACCAATCCTAAAGATCCGTTCGCAGAATAATAAGCAGAAATCTTGCCGTCAGTAGTTACAGACCACTTGTCAACACCTGCCGCTAAATTAGGTTTAGCATCTTTTTTTGCAGCGAAAGACAATACAGCACCAGTCTTTTTGTTAGTGAAGCTGTAAAGCTTGTTTCCTGTAGCATCAACTCCAGCTTCAGTAACCTTCCACATAGCAGAGTCAATAGAAGCTTTAGGAGCAGTTGCCAAATTGCTAAATGTTTTTACCACTACAGAGTCCGATTTAGCTCCATAAACAGCTAAATAATCAGAAGAACTGGACTTCAACATGGTGTAACCGTCTGTTTTGGTGATTTGGGCTGAAGCAACAGCCGAAATCATTGCAAGTCCAGCTACAAGAGTAGAAAACTTTTTGTTCATAATTCTAAAATTAATATTAATACTAGTGTTAATTAAAAGCTCTTCAATATTTTGCCCCTTCAAATTGGGCATAAAACGACTAGTCTAAACGATCGTCTAAATCTTGCGTTTTTTTAGTGCCAAAACAGGAGATTTGTTGAAAGAATCCGTTGTTTCGTAAAGGATAACCTATCCTATTGATAAGAAAGAGGATAAGCGATAAAAAAATAATGCGGAAGGGTTGTAAGTGTCGAAGAAACGCGTACCTTTGCAAATGACTAGAAAAATCGATCGTTTAGACTAGTCGTTTCTCACATTCTATTCCATCGCACATAAAATATACATCACCTATATAGTAGTATAACCTCTATGCGTATTGCATATATTATAATGTACGAGCGTACATTATATATTATCTATGTCGTTGACTGATTATCAATTCTTCTTTCTAAATCCAAATAAGCATGCTTATCGGATAAGGTGAATTTGAATATTTCCAGCAGATACACCGAGCATTATCCGCCAACAGTATTATATACGGATTATCAGCATATTACATTTACAACTAGATGTAACGCTGTTTACTTCCATATGTAAATGACTTTACTTCTAGAGGTAAACACTTTCGTTTCTACTATATGTAAATACTTTCGCTCTTGCATGGAAGCGCCTCGTTTACGCTTTTATTGGTCAAAATAACGACTATCCTATGTACTTGAACTCTTTTTTCATAAATTTGTCGCTTTATAATAAACTGAGTAAAAAATGAATACACACGAACTTTGCTGCGTAGGACACATCACCTTGGATAAGGTAGTGACACCTAAGAATACCGTCCATATGCCGGGAGGAACCTCCTTTTATTTCTCGCATGCGATAAAACATTTCGATGATATTGACTATACTCTAGTGACAGCCTTGGCTGAATCTGAGATGAAAACGGTGGAGGAACTACGAGCCGAAGGTATCGACGTTGCCGTGATGCCAAGTAAGCACACCGTTTATTTCGAGAATATTTATGGAGAGAACCAAGATAACCGTACGCAACGTGTATTGGCGAAAGCAGATCCTTTCACCGTAGAGTATCTGGAGAACATCGACTCCAAGATCTTCCACCTTGGTAGTTTGCTTGCCGATGATTTCTCTTTGGAAGTGGTAAAGTATTTAGCGGGGAAAGGCTTAGTATCGATTGACTCGCAAGGGTATCTACGGGAAGTAAGAGACAAGGATGTATTTGCCGTGGATTGGCCAGAGAAAAAAGAAGTACTTAAATACGTGCACTTCCTCAAGGCTAACGAACATGAGATGGAGGTGTTAACCGGATATACCGATGCCGTGAACGCAGGAAAAGTTATCTACGATTGGGGCGTGAAAGAGGTATTGCTGACTTTCGGAAGCATGGGATCTATCATTTACGACGGTTCCACTTTCCATAAAATCCCCGCTTACATACCGAAAGAAGTAGTAAACGCTACCGGAGCGGGTGATACTTATATGACAGGATATCTCTATAAACGTGCCAAAGGCGCAAGCATAGAAGAAGCCGGACGTTTCGCGGCAGCTATGACAACATTGAAAATCGAAGGAATAGGCCCATTCAACGGCACTAAGGAAGATGTGTTGCGATGCTTAGAGACAGCGGAACAACGAATGCCTGAGTAGTTGAAAATTGAGAATTGAAAATTATTCGCTCTCTCCTAATTTTCAATTCTCAATTCTCTATCTTTAATTATTCTTGAATGCTTTGCAGAATGTAGTCATTAGCAAGATACAAAGCCCTAACAAGCCGACCACGATATAAGCGTATTTCATATTGAAAGCCTGCGAGATCGCTCCGATCAACAAAGGTGCGATCAATGAGCCGATAAAACTGATGCTAGAAAGGATTGTCAAGGCAATTCCCACCGGAGTTTTCGATTTAGCACCCACCAAGCTATAAATAGTAGGCACCATACACGAGATACCCAAGCCTACCAACATAAAGCCCAAGGAATTCACGATCACCTTCACCGTCATCGATTCGAACATTCCACCCAACATGGCTGAGATAAAGAAACCGGCAAAAATAAAGAAACCCGCCAATTGCAACACCTTCTGCTTTCCTAAAACACTATAGGCGGAGTTCGTAAGAAAACGGCCTACCGTCATCATCACCATGAACACTAAGAAACCGATCTGCAAGGATTTAGGAACTTGTAGTACCGATTCGAAGTAAAGTCCACTCCAATCAAACATCGCACTTTCCACCACCAAGGCAAACAGTCCGACGATACCTAACTGGATCAACAGCATTTCCGGCTTACGGATAAAGCTCAACAATGCCGGAGCTTCTTTCTTCTCCGCTTCCTTCTCTTCCTCCGGTGACTCAACCGCCACGTCTTCCTGCAAATACTTCCGGCTTACCAAAACAGTCACTCCAATCAATAATGCAATCAACGTAAAATGCCAGAACGGAGTGACGCCGGATACGATCATGATAAACCCGATCAAAGCTCCTAAACAGGCCGCCAGACTCCAACCTCCATGAAATGAGGCCATAATCGTACGTCCATAGAGCCGCTCGATACCAATCCCTTGCGTATTCAAGGATATATCGCAAAGATTCCAGAACACCCCAAAACAGAATAAATAGACACCCAGCAGATAAATATTATGTGCCGTACCGATCGCGAATAAGGCTAAGGCATATCCCAACACACTGGCCTGCGCCATAATACGGCTTCCCAACCTCGACACCAAATAACCCGCTAACGGTATCGCCACAAACTTACCTACCGGGATCAGGAACAAGACCAAACCCCAATAGAAAGCGTAATTCACCTCAAAGAAATCCTTCACGTCCGGAATACGGCTAGCCCAACTAGAGAAACAAAGACCTTGCGCTAAAAAGAAAGAAAGCATCGCATAACGAACCCGTTCCTTGGGAAAAGCGCTACCCAATGGAGTATTCATTTTTTCATTCATTATCATTTACTTTTATTGTTATCATCTATTCGAGAAAGAGGCACGAACCCCATTCCTCCGCAAAGCTATCAAATATATCCTAATCCCCTAAGTCCTAAAAGTAGAATTTATTAGGTAGATTCCCTAATGAAAAGTATATTTGCGAAATATGCACAGGAATGTTGACTAAATCGAGGATGATATGAGAAGCTGGATTATCTTTTTAGGATTATTATTTACCACATTCACACAGGCACAAGTTATTACGGGAAGGGTTACGGACTTAAATAACCATCCTATCGAACTAGCGGTCGTGATTATACAAACGAACGATTCAGTATATGTAAACTCCACCTATACGGACTCTTTGGGCTCTTTTAGTGTCAAAGCGGAGATATCCCCTTTCCTCTTAACCGTCCAGCATCTGCTGTATGAAACGTATCAAAGCACTTATGACTCACTTACGATAGGCAATATACAACTGAACGAGAAAAGCCAGACGCTTTCGGAAGTATCTGTTACCGGAGAGCGTCCCTTAGCCAAGGTTGTCGATGGTAAAATAACCTACAGCATGCCGCATTTGTTAAAAGACAAGATGGCCGTTAGCGCTTACGAAGCGATCCTAGAACTACCGGGAGTGCGGGAACAAAGCGGGAAAATACAACTTGCCGGAACAAATGGAGTCACGGTTATCATCAATGGCAAGACCACCAATATGGGTGAGAGCCAATTGGAGAATCTGCTTAAGAATATGCCCAAAGAACGTATTCAAGAAGCAGAGATCATGTATAGCGCTCCACCCCAATATCATGTACGCGGGGCCGTGATTAATCTGGTCCTTAATAACGGTACTTCCGAGACTCCCAAACTGCAAGGACAAGTCAATGCTCTATACAACCAAGGGCATTACGCTAATTACCAAAGTGGCGCTACTCTCGTTTACAACACGCCTAAATATTCTACCGATCTCATGTACTCCTTCGGCTACCACAGGGAACGGACAGGTGAGGATATCTTATCACACCATTTATTCGATGGTAAGACCTACGAGATCGAGCAATTCGACAGAGGACATACCCGGCTCCCAGTCCATACCATACGCCTAGGCAATGATTGGTTCTTGAACGATAAGAACAAACTAAGCTTCGCCTATACCTCAGAGATCCAGCAATGGACTCATCCTTTCACCTCTTCTGTAGGAACCTATTCGGATTCCGAAAACAGAAAGAAATCCGACAAACCGATCCAGATGCATAATCTGGCGCTCGACTATGCCTCCGGGTTCGGCCTTAATGTAGGGATTGATTTTACCGCTTACATCAATCATACGACACAATATTACCAAGAGAAGAAAGCCGGGAAAGAAGATGCCTTCAACGCTAAATCACAACAAGACATCCGTAGGCTCTCCGTCTACGCGGACCAGAACCATAAATTAGGAAAAGGCTGGATGCTCAACTATGGGACAAAATTCAGCTTCGCCTCAGACAAAAGTTCTCAGGTATATCATTCACTGCGCGAACACGATTGGTCCATCTCTAATAGTTACAGTAAACTGGATGAATATGTATATGATTTATATACCGGCTTTTCCAAAAGCTTCTCTGATAACCTATCCGTAAACGCCTCTTTGACCGGAGAGTATTACAAACATAAGGAGATTGATTATTGGAGCTTATTCCCAATGATGGAAATCACGTACCGAGCCCACCCCAGCCACATCCTGCAATTATCCGTTTCTTCAGACAAGACCTATCCCAGCTATTGGGAGATGCAGAATACGGTGTCTTATCTGAATGGATATACCGAGATACAAGGTAACCCGGATTTAAGGCCGTCCAGACTCTACTCTGCCCAATTGAACTACATCCTAAAAAACAAATACATTTTCACGCTATACGCAAATTATATAGACAATAATTTCAACCAGCTCCCCTATCAATCCTCCGAGAGACTAGTTCTTATCTATAAGACACTGAATTTCGACTATTCCAGTAAGCTAGGCCTAAATGTAATGATACCATTCAAAGCCGGCTCCGTGCTTGATTCCAGATTAACGTTAAACGGTTATTATGACAAGATGAAATGTGATAATTACCATGATATAAGCTTCAATAAAGATAATCTGGCATTCTATGCCGAATTAAATAATACGTTCAACATCTCATCGAAGCCTACTATCAAAGCGGAAGTATCCGGTTCTTATATTACCCGCAACATTCAAGGCCCAATGACGATCAGCAGTATGTATAACGTAGACGCCGGCTTGAAATGGATCTCCCCCAACGGCAAAGCGGAGATCTCTTTAAAAGTGGATGACATGTTTAATTCATGGGTCCCAAAAGATCTTAATCTCCAATACAAAACACAAGACTTACATATGCGTATGATCCCGGATTCCAGACGAGTCTCCTTATCCTTTATCTATAAATTCGGAGATTTTAAAGCAAAAGAGCATAAAGAGGTGGATAGTTCCCGATTCGGGAAATAAAAGTCGATGGTCTATACTACGCTTTCAACCTATATTCAGACGGGGTGACATTAAACTTCCGCTTAAAGGCCGTACAAAAATGCGCTTGATGCTCATAGCCGACCAAGCCGGCAACTTCCCCTATTGATTTATTGGTATCCAAAAGATAGTGAATCGCTATATTCATACGATAATCAAAGAGATAGTTAAACACGGTCGTCCGGAACGCTTCTTTAAACCCCGCTTTCAAAGTACATTCATTAGTTCCGACACGTAAAGCCAAATCATGTAATGAAGGCGGGTTCAAATATTCGGAACATATAATATCCCGGGCCTGATAAATTTTATCCCGATCGGAAAAGCCTACTATCTTTGCGTTAACCGGTTCTTTACCTTCCGTCTCCCGCATAAATTAAAGACAAGCACTCGGTTACTTTTGCTTCGAGATACATTGGCGAGGCATTTCCCATCATCTGAGAGACCTCAAGATCATTCAACGCCACAGATAAAGCGATTGGAATCGAGAGATTCTTGGGAGCGATAAAGAAAGTCTCCCCCCTGCCGAATCGCAAATAAGCACTCCCGAAGTACTCCGTATAACGTTCCGACAAATGTTGGAAGAAATCCGGCGACACCAGAATACTTGTCATACCAAAAGTATCTCCTTTACGGAACAGATTCCGCTCTTCCTTGATACCAGAACTTACGATCATATTCGTATGCCCTTCCCGCCAAATCCGCTTATCCCGTGTCTCCGACAAAAAACATTCGACGATCCCCTGACGAACAACAGAAAGTCCCATAAACGAGTTACCGACATTTAGGGAACGCATGCAACAATCCTCCTTGCAATAGATCTGGTATCTTGTCACATTAAAATCCCTACATCTGAAATCACTGATACGATAGGTCAATAATTTGTTCTCCGCCTCCCAACAGTTCTCTTCTAGCCCTCCTGAACGATTGGTAGAAAAATAACTTATATCCGGCATTTCTAAAGCGATCGTATCTCTTCCACGAGATGAGAGTTCTATGTGTACCATTTTTCCGTTTGATTAAAATACACTTCCTTCTTGCGTAAATAAACCAAGAGCAAAGATCCCATCTTTGTACCGGATAATCAATCCCTATAAATAGGTATATTATGAATAAAATAAAACCAGAGATAAAGGATAACATCGCGGAGACCTTGTTTATTCCCTTACTATCACGCACTCACGAAAGTCACCGGAAAGACGCGATATTAAAAGACCCGATGGCATGTGAGCTTGTTGAGAAAATAGATTATGATTTCGCCAAGTTTGGTAAAATCACGATGAGTACTACCGGAACCGCTATCCGCCTACGCCATTTCGATCGTTTGGTCCAGCGATTCATCGACCGTAAGGTAACTGAAGATCCGGTAGTGGTATCGATCGGTTGCGGATTAGACAGCCGTTTCCAACGTGTCTCCAACCATAACCAAGCGACCTTCTACGAACTAGACTTACCTGAAGTAATCAATTTGCGTGAAAAGCTATTCCCTGCCTCCGCTAAAGATCTCACGATCAAAGGCTCTATGCTCGAGACGGACTGGATGGATATGTTGAGACAAAAACATCCTCACGGCCGCTTCCTTTTCCTTGCGGAAGGTGTAATGATGTATTTCAATGAGGAACAGGTAAAATCTGTTATCCAAAACCTCGCCCAACGCTTTCCCGGATGCGAGATATATTTTGATTTCGTCAGTAAATGGGCCGCCCGCAACTCCGACAAGCATGAATCGGTAAAACGGACAAAAGCCCGTTTCCATTTCGGACTAAACGATCCGCACACAATCGAGCAATGGTTCCCCAAGCTCAAACTGATCGAACGATTCTATTTCATCAGCGAAGAGAAAAAACGCTGGGGACTACCCGGCTTGATCATGTGGTTAATCCCGGCGCTACACAAGTCTTTTGGAATCGTAGGTTATAAAGTTGGAGAAATAAGTAAATAGGTTATCTACCAAATAAAAAAGCTAGTTCTGTATTCGATCATGAGTTTTGGTATTAAATAGAAGACCTCCACGTAGTTTATCAGAAGGACTTTCCGACAATTGTACCCCCTTTTTGTTTTTCGGGGAAGGGGGTACGATTTGGATACTCAACCGTATCTTTTCGTGCGCCTTTTTGGGCTTTCAAGCAAGACTAAAACATAAAAAAGCCCACAATACGTTAATATTGCAGGACTTATCTCTTTTGGCTTTGTTCTTATGTGATCCGCCTGGGTCATGAACCTTGCGGTATATTCTCCTAAAAATCAATATCTTTGGAATTATAAGCCTTGTATCTGTCACGTTTTAGCTCTAAGAAACTGTCCGTTTCTGTCCGGTGTATGTCTGCTTATATCTTGGGTTCAAAATTACATATTATTTTCTAAATATGCAAGTCGTTGATAATGAATATATATAATTCAAGTGCAAGGTGCAAGCTGTATATATACATATACACTTGCACCTTGCACTGAAAAACTATACATTATCCTCAATAAATTGTGGATCGTGAATAATACTATTTTTATAAATAATATCCTTTAACCATTCTAAACAAGGAACTTTCGTATTTACATCTTTGATCGTTTGAGCAAAATTATAGGCAGTTAATGGTTTGCCATCATCTGATTTTACCGTTATTCCGTGTGCGTCTTCAAAATTATGGATATGTACATAGCGTTTTGATAAATTATTACTTGCTTGTACATTTTCCCATATCTTGGTATTAATTGTCCATGCAGCTTTCTTTTCTTTATCATCAGAATCGTGTATGATATAATGTTCTATATGAAAAGCTGTGAGAATTTCTTGAAAAAAAGGTATGTTCATTTTTGAACCAGTATTAAGAACGAATATTTCCTCGTCAGGAAAAAAACGATTCAATAGATCACGGTATACTATCGTTTCAGTATCTCCTTCAACTAATAAGACTTTGTCCGCATAAAATGCTTCACAGATGTGAGGATTAAATCTGTTTACCATTTGCACCCACTTCTTCGCCTCTTCATCTCTTCCAAATAGTGTTTCCCCAACTTGATAGGTTTGTGTCTCTTCATCTGTATTTTTTATCACTCTAATAAGTGAAGAGTGTGGTTGTGAAATGTCTATCATTAGTGGAGAATGAGTAGCACAAAGAATTTGATATGGGCTATTTTTTGATAATTCATATAGACTTTGTCGTAATTTAAATGCAATTTTAGGATGCAAGAAAAGTTCTGGCTCTTCAAATAAGATAATGTATTGTTTCTTATTTCCTTCATTTTCTCTTTTTAAAAATGTTAGAAAATTGAATAGAGCTTGCCGTATGACCCCATGTCCATTTTGGAGAAAAGTTTCTTTTCTTTCTGTTCCTGCTCTTTCGACTGAAATAGAATGGTTTTTCTTGAATGCATCTTCTAATTTTATATTTTCTTCTTTTGAGGGTTGAATTTTTAAAGTAAGTTCTGCAAAAACTTCTTGAAAATGTTTATTGAGTTCTAAATTCAATTTTTCTACTGCTTCAGAGCCAGTAATACGCTCCTGTAATTTTCTTACTCCATCTATTAGATTCTTAAACTCTTCTGGATATTCTGTTCTTACTTTTTTGATAAAATCATCTTGAATAAGTTTATTAACTTTTTCTTCCAACGATGCTTGATCTTCCATTGCGTTGATAGCAATTGGAGTTGGGGTATATTTAGTCAATTTTGTATGTAATCCACCAAATCCATTTTCAATCCAACTTGCTTCACGTGGAGAATATGTTTCTCTTGCAAATGTACTATTAGGTTTATTCCATGTTTTCCTAACCTTTACAAAACCATTTTCATCAACCCATTTTTCAATCCAATTAGGTTCTTTCTTCTCTTTGAGGTCAGGATCATCAGAATCTTCTTCATCTAATTCGAATATACCTTCAATAATTATTGGAGTTGAATAATCATAGTTATTAAAATCATCAGTCTTAGCTATTTGTTTGGGGTCAATAAAGAACTCATATGCTCTTAGAAAAGATGATTTTCCAATATTATTTTGTCCAATTAAGAATATAATATTAGAATTCGTGAAGTCTATGGTATTACTTCCTTTCAAACCTCTAAAGTTTGATATGATTAGTTTTATAAGTTTCATGTTTTATTTATATTATTTTATTGAGTTCCTCTTCTACTTCTTCAATTGTTGGTAATTTGCTTTTTAAGTTTTCAGGAAGCAGTTCTCTGACATTAAACTCGCTAACCCCAATTGGAGAGGATATATTTTGTAATGCATATTCTACTTCAATCTTATCCTTATCTCGACAGAGTAACATCCCTATGGTCGGATTATCGTACTCTCCTCTTAGAGTGTTATTGATTAGATTTTGATAGAAATTTAGCTGTCCCAAGTGTTCAGGTTTAAAATTCCCATTTTTTAATTCTATAACCACGTAAGCTCTCAAAGGAATATGATAGAACAAAAGGTCGCAGAAATATTCTTTGTTGTTCAAGTTCAAACAATATTGTTCCCCTACAAATGCAAAGCCTTTACCTAATTCAAGAAGAAACTGGGTGATGTGAGTTACAAGCTGTTTTTCAATATCTCGTTCTCGTGCTTTTTGAGATACAGACACAAAATCAAACCAATATGGGTCTTTAACTACTTCCTGTGCCATATCTGCCGTTAGAGCTGGCAAGGTCTGCGAAAAGTTTGTTTGCCCTTGTCCGTAATGTTCGTAAAATTGTTGCTTGAACTGGTTCTCTAAAACGCTTCTACTCCAACTGTTAGATAGGGTTTGATGCGCATAGAATAATGCTTCTTCTATGTTTTGGGCTTTGCTAATTATCACCTTTTGATGTCCCCAAGGAATATCAAAGATAACCTTGTAATTCTCAGCCACTTGTAATTGTCCCTCAACTTGGGGGACAATTGAATTATTGGGTGAAATATGTATTTGCTCTGCATAAAATTCATAGAAGTTTTTACTGTAATATAGATTTTGACGGGAAAAACCTTGCATGTCAGGAAACTCATTACGTAAGTCTACTGAAAGTTTATTTATTACTTTGTCTCCCCAGTTTTGTTCTTTCAGTTTAAGAGAAATCATCTGTCCCAATCGCCAATAAAAATGTATCAACTCCGTGTTGGCAGTTTTTATCATTCGGATTCTCGTAGAACGTATTTGAAGTTTAATTGTATTTAACCAATCAATATACGCACGGTCTATCCTTTTTATATGATTATTCATGATTTGATTTTCAAATTGTTAGGATACAAAGATAGAAAATATGTCTGATAAAATTCGCAGAGACAAGAATAAAGTTTTTAACCCCAAATACAATTGCACTGAAGAAATTATAGTCTATCCTTATATTTCGTGGGCTTTTGTCCAAAGTGCTTTCTGAAAAACTTATTAAAAGTACTTTGAGATTCAAAACCTAATAAGAAAGATATTTCAGCCAATGATATGTTCTCTTCAAGATATTTTTTTGCCAACTCTTTCCTCACTTCATCAAGAATTATTTGATATGAGGTATCTTCTCCAAGTAACTTTCGTTGAAGCGTGCGTTCGCTCATGTTCAAATCACGGGCAGTACTTTTCAAATTGAGATTTATTCCGGGAATAGTTTGAAGCATATATCTACGAACAACTGAGTAAGTGTTTTGATTTTGTTCCTTATTAAGCAATTGAGAAATTAATTGCTCTGCAATAATTAGTATTTCTGAATTAGCATTGATAATACGGGTTTCCAATATCTCTTTATCAAAGATCATCATAAATGGCTCATTGAATTTTACAGGACATGATATATGTGTTTCCAGTAAATCTGGAGTGGCTTCCCGTTTATATGGAGAATACACCAATATAGGTGTGATCTGCTTCCCTGTCAAAGCATAAATAAGTTGAAGTATGATGCCGTATTGTGACTCGTAAATATACTTTGTTGCAATTGGATAAGTTTCTGAAAATTCGTCTGCGACTTTCATTGAATGATGAAAATATCGTTCATCAGTATGGTTGCTAAATAGACATATCGTATTGACTGTCGGAGCGTAAAGAGATGATTTTTTGAATACATCTTTCAGGGTACGGCAATTTTGATACACATTGAGTATTACCCCCATTACAGACACAGGAAAGTTAACCCCCATTTTAAGCCCCATTCGTGTATTATGTCTTTGACTTGCAATGTATTCGAGATATTGACCAACAATGCTGCTATCAACTTTATTAGTCGTTTTCTCGAATAATGAGCTATCAATACCTAACACACTAAACACTTCTGCTTCATCTATTTCAAACAGACTGGCTTGTTGTAGTACAATATTAAATGTTCCAGCAGTTATAAACATTATCCAAATATTGGCGTGATTGGACAAATCTATGGCTTATATTTCAATTATCCAAACACAAAGCAAAGTAACTTTGCAAATAAATTTAAAAACAGTAAAATTAAAGATTATGAATGAATTAGAACTAATTGTAAGCCTATTCCCTATTGTTTTTATGCTCCACGAATTTGAGGAGATTATAGGCTTTAAACCTTGGGTTGTTAAAGATGGATTATGGATTGCGAAGAAGTTCCCCAAAGCAGCAAAGCAAATAACTCTTTATGAGCGATTGTCAGTTCCAGCATTTGCATTAGCTGTGTTAGAAGAATTTGTACTTGTTGGTCTTGTAACCGTTTTGGCTTTAACTTTGCAATGGTACAGTGCATGGATTGCTGTGTTTATGGGATTTTCACTTCATATTTTAATGCATATTGGTCAATGGATAGTTGTTGGAAAATACATTCCTATTGCTGTTACATCGCTTTTATCTCTACCTTATATTGTTTGGGGGATATATAAAATTTACTCCCAATATTCTATAAGTATGATTGTCTTCTGTTTTATCATTGGGACAATAGTATTAATAGTTAATTTACGTTTTGTTCATAAATTGGCTTTACAGTTCGATAAGAGAATAAAAGCATGAGACAAATTGCCGATGAAATAATTTCCAAAATCAACACGGAAATAGAAATATCCTGTATTGATAATGATTTATCCTCTGATAAAGCTCTATATATGATCAACTTTATCAGACCTTTATTTGAAGAATTAAGGCAGTTTATACATAACTACAACTTCCTGAATGACGATGAAGAGATAGAGTTCTTTAAAAATATCAAGCCATTTATTTTGAGCAAGTTGATATATTACAATGACATATATTTACTTGAATTGAGAAAACCGAACGGTAGCAAAGAAGTACTTAAAGAGCATTATAAAAAGAAACAAACGGCTATAGTCGATTTTTGTGCAAGTAACCTCGACTTCTATCAATATCATCGTTCAAAAGCGACACATTTAGATAAATACTATTTTCTTAGGGGACACGAAAATTACAAATTGTGTCATAATTGCAGCATGTTGGATAAAGATCCTTTATTTTCAACTTGCTGTGACCACAGAGTTGCTAAGATGTTGGCTTATGATATGCTCGAAATCTATCTCCAACAGAAATTGCAGAATGTAGAAAAGGAAGATATTATAGAAACAAGACGTGCTTCATTACCTGATGACGCATTACTATGGACTGGCTCAAAAAGAGCTTTGATAGAACTTATCTATGCTTTAGAAGCAAATGGTGACTTCAATAGAGGTAACGCATCTTTAAAGGAAATTGCCGAATACTTCGAGATAATTTTCCATATTGAAATAGGCGATTTGTATCATGCTTATTTAGAAATGAGAGGGCGAAAAATAAACCGTACCCGTTATTTGGACACTTTACAGAAAAACTTACTCCGTAGAATGGATGAAAATGACGCATAACTTAATTCTACTAAATTATTTTCTTTTTTCGCAAGTCCCTCATAAACTATATGGGCTTTTGAAAAGAGAAAATATTTTTTTGCCTATATGTGAAAGATATAATGTTGTCTGCCAATCATTCTGCCAGTCTTACAATCTTGCTTCTATGCAATCTCGAAATCTTGCAATCTTGACATCAAGAAAACAAGTTGTCAAGAAATCAAGCTTTCAATATTGAAATAAAACAATATTTCACTAAAAAACTCATCGGTCGGGGAACGCCCAGCGGCAAGGGGCGGGACCACCCGTCCCGACGAGCGAAAAAGATGTTTCTTGAGTAATTTTTCTTTCATTGGAAACACGACTTCGGAGTGATTATCTATAAAGGTTTAGAGCTGCGGAGATAATTCTCCGCAGCTCTCTAAAGACACCTTGCTGAGTTCCAATGAACTCAAAAATCCGTCTTTATGACGGATTGGAGTCAGTCTTGATTATCTCCCCATCCTTTCATACTGCAAGTTTTATAGTTTTCAAGTTTAACAACTTGGTAAATTGCAAACATGGAAACAGGCAACTCCTTGTAATCCATGTGCAGAATACGGCACAATGCCGCATAAACACCTGATATTTGGAACGGTACATATTCGTAATTTATATTTGCCAGCCGTTTGGAAATTTGGAGAATTGAAGAAATGGTAATTTGTAAAATTGAGTATTTGATGGTTTGAAAGTTTATAAACATGAAAACAAGCAAACAATCCAATTCGCAAAAAGGCAAGTTGCCAATCTTGAATGAATGGCTTTTTGCAAAATCTCCAATTAGAAATAAAACCGGAAAAATTGAAAATTACCAGTATGTATCTTTTTAAAAAGTCAGATTTATGAAACAGAAAACGTTGTTCATCGCTTTCTCCACCCAAAAGGGAGGAGCGGGCAAAAGTACCTTTACCGCCCTTGCGTCAAGCCTCCTGCATTATACGCACGGGTATAATGTCGCCGTTATCGACTGCGACTATCCGCAATGCAGCATCTACGAAATGCGCAAGCGTGAAATCCGCCAGTTGGAAAACAACCTCTACTATCAGGCAAAGGCGGTAACCCTGCTGGAAGCCATCGACAAGCAGACCTACCCGATTGTCTGCGCCCGTCCCGAAGAGGGCATCTCCAAAGCCGATGAGTTCCTTGCATCCGAGAGCATGGAATATGACGTGGTATTCTTCGACCTGCCGGGAACAATCAATAACGAGGGAGTGGTGTCCACCTTCCTGAACATGGACTATGTGTTTGTGCCGATGTCCCCTTCCCGCATGTCTATGGAGAGTACCCTCTCTTTCATTATTCCTGTAACCGAGTTGATAGCCTCACACAAACAGTTAAATCTGAAATCCGTCCACCTCTTTTGGAACAGGGTGGATTCCCGGGTGCGTAAAGAGTGGCTGGAACATTACGCCAAAATCATCGGTGACTTCAAACTTTCCCTGCTTGATACCGTCATCCCGCAATCAGCCCGGTATGACAAGGAACAGTCCGTGTCGGGCAATGATGCGGTTTTCCTCTCGACCATATTCCCACCGGACAAACAATTGGTCAGGGGGAGCAATATCGACTGCCTGATAGAAGAAGTGAAACAGATTGTAGGATTAAACAGAAACGACCATGCCAGAGAACAATAAGACAGACTATAGCAAAATTCTTGAACGGGTATCACAAGGTATTCCCGTGGATTCGGCGGACAAAAGACCGAAACCCGATGAGAGGAAAAGCAGTACCGGGCTGGAAGAACCAAAAGGGCAAGGAGAAAAGGACGAAGTACCACCGATTGTTGAGCTACCAGAACAATCGGTAACCGCTGTTTCTCCCAAAAGTGCAGAACTTGGAAAGCGAAAAAGAAAAACACGGGGAGATTATGACGAACATTTCTTTAACCGGGTGGATTTCACTTACCGAAAGCCGTTATATATCACAGCAAGCACCCATCGCAGGCTCATGCGGATCGTCCACCTGATGGATTCCTCCAAAGCGACCATCAGCAGCTATGTGGAAAACATCCTGTGCCATCATTTGGAGGTATTCAAAGATGACATTGACAATATCTACCGGAATAATAACCTGAATCCGACGGAAGAATGAACATGACAATGAAAATCCTGCTCGCTTCGGATATTATCCTGAACCTCTATCTGTGGTGCATGACAGAGCCGTTCAGAAGTTGGTTATGGCAGGGATGCAGTAAAATGGCGATATCCCTTTGGTCTGTGGTAGTCAGGGTTGCGAACCATTCTACAGGATTCTGCAAGAGAGGATGGCATATGAAAACAGCCGTAAGCCTCTTTGTCAAAGAGTGGCATCACTGCAATTATTTCGGTGTCGAACTGCGTTTTGTCGGGGGACAACTCAAGTATGTCGTCAGGCAACAATACCCGACCGCTACGGGTATCGAAGTGAGAGAGATTGTCAGGAACAGCCTGATAGCTGCGGTTTCTTCAATCGAGAATCCGCACGGCTACCCGGAAGAATATGATTTTAAGGATATTCAGAATTTAGGGGATATTATTTCGGGAAATAAAAGCCGTTTGGATGAAAAGACGAAACACAAGAGTGTGAAAGTAGCTCTGGAACTGCAGGGAACAAACCTGTTTGATGCGTTGGTCAGCAAATTCCCCGATGCACAGCTCAGGGTATTGGAGGCATTGGAGGAGATAAAAGAAGATACTAAAAGCAACAGCTCCTCCAATTCCCATTACAGGAAGTTTATCCGTGACTGTTGAATAGCTCTTTTTGCAAGGAAAAAGAGACAGTTGCTTCCATTGCGGTGCCACAAGCTGCCAGTTGGTACACAATCCATTGCGGTATGAAAACTTCGTTATTCCTTTGCCAGTGAAACAAAAATTACGAATCAATAAATCAGGAAAAATGGAAGTAGTAAGCATGGAAGCCTCGACCTTCGAGGCAATGATGGCGGGGTTTGAATCCTTTGCCCGTCGGGTGGAAACCTTGTGCAGACAGCACGGAGAGAAACGTCTTCAGGAGTGGCTCGACAATCAGGATGTATGTGGGATTCTGGGTATATCAAAACGCACCTTACAAACCTACCGGGACAACGGAACGCTGGCGTTCTCCCAAATCGGGCACAAGATGTATTACAGGAGAGAGGATGTGAAGATATTGATGGATGACAATTTGAAGCGGCGCAGATAACTATGGGAGAAATCATCACGAAAGACAATGAACGGGCGATACGTTTTTTCGGCTCGTTGAAAAGGCTGTCCGACTGTATCGAAAAATTAGTCCATCATGGAAAACCGCTATTGGACGGTGAACATTTCCTGACCGACAGGGAGGTATCGGCAAAGTTGAAAGTAAGCCGCAGGACTTTACAGGAATGGCGGACAAACGGGCAGATAGCCTATATCGCTTTAGGTGGCAAGACACTGTACAAAGAGAGTGATATTCAGGCTATGTTGGAGAAGCACCACAGAAAGGCTTTCTAAAACAAGTCTATGCAGATTGGAGGAGAGGGAGTTGAAGTTGTCGCAAATCAAGTGCAGGGTAGTTCCAACTCCCCCCAATTATATCCATGCGTCTTATCGGGTCGGTCGTTTCGTTGCAATGGCATTCCCAAATACGGCAAAGGGGGAACAGGCAAGTTTTACGGGTTAAATACTACCTGCAAGGTGGAGATTTCATCCGTAACCCGCAGGGGTTGAACTTGCAGTTTTCCCCTTTGCCTGTTTATCTTAGCCATTGTAACGGAACGAACGAGACGATATTTCATTGAAAATAGAATAATGTATTTTATGTTTCTTGGAGAATAGTATTTTTAGTACTTTTGTAAAAACTAACAGGTTATGAGCGAAAACCAAAATATAGAATGGAAAGAAAATTGGCGGGACGAATATCTAAAATGGATATGTGGTTTCGCTAATGCCGATGGTGGTAAAATATATATTGGCATGGATGACAACGGCAAAATAGTTGGCGTTGCCAATGCTAAAAAATTGATGGAAGATATACCCAACAAGGTGCGTGATGTATTGGGTATCATGGTAGATGTCAATGTACTGGAGGACAATAATTTGGAATATATCGAGATAGTCGTACCTCCTTATACTAATCCTATTAATTATAAAGGTCAATATCACTATCGTTCAGGTAGTACAAAACAAGAACTAAAAGGAGAAGCTTTGAATCGCTTTATGCTACAGCGTACAGGTAAGCACTGGGATGAAATTACAATTCCCAATGTTAAAATTGAAGATTTATCTACAGAAGCATTAAGCCGTTTTCGTCAGAGAGCAGTCAAAAGCAAGAGAGTTGATGAAGAAATTCTAAATGATACCACAGAACATTTGCTATATGATTTGCGTTTGATAGATGAAAGTAATCACGAATTAAAGCGGGCTGCCGTTTTGTTATTTCACCCTGAACCTGAACGGTACATATCTGGTGCATACATCAAAATCGGCTTTTTCCGTAACGATGACGAAGATTTAGCATTTCAGGATGAAGTACATGGCTCTTTAATGGAGCAGATAAATAAGGCAATGGACTTGATAAAGACTAAATATCTTATCTACGGTATCACTTATGAGGGAATATCACGGGAAGAAACGCCTCAGTTTCCGGTAGAAGCCATACGAGAATCTTTGATGAATGCGATTGCTCATAAAGATTATGCGGATGCCACTCCGACACAGATAAGTGTTTATCCCGACCATATTGTTTTTTGGAATGCCGGACAATTACCAGACGACTGGACAGCTCAACGATTATTCGAGAAACATCCGTCCCGTCCATATAATCCTGCTATTGCAAACACGATGTTCCGATGCGGTGATATAGAAAGTTGGGGACGTGGCTATAAGCGTATTTTGCAGGCCGTTAACTCATATAATCTTTTACCACCGGTTGTCGAGTTGTTGAGTGGTTTGATGATAACTTATTATACTAATATACGTTCCCAACTGAAAGCACAAAAACTGAATGAGAGATTTATACCGATTATTGAGTATGTCCTGCAAAATGAAACCATCACTAATTCGATAGTTCAGCAAATATTAGGAATAAGCAAGCCTACGGCTTCTCGTATATTACAACAATTGGATAATTGGCTTGAGATACAAGGGACAACAGGAAAAGGTACATTTTACACACTAAAGGGCTCACAAAGGGCTCACAAAGGACGTGATAAAAAATAGAATCAGAGTAAATATCAGAAGTTCAAAGTATTAGAAGGTACCCAAAGGGCTCATGATAAAGCAAAGAGGCTGCCTTTTTGAAGGTAGTTCCTTTGCTTTATTCTTTTTTTCTACGTAAAGCCTTTGTGGGATTCTTATCGTATTCTTGTTTTAGCTTATATAGCTCAGTACCTTCGGTTATTATGTCTTTCCGATAATTTGTATAATAACTTAGTAACTTCGTTATTAAAGGATTTCCAAACTGAGTTTGAATATCTTCATTGAATACATTAGCATGGATTATGTCAAGTACTTGCTGCTTTTCATTCTCCGAGATTGAGCTCATACACTCTGTCCAACATTTTCTCCAACTTGATGCGGATGCTTCATGTTTATTGTCAAGCCATTTAAAGAAAAAACGATATAGAATAAATGTCTCGGGCATTTCCAATAGTTCAAAATACTCATCTTCATTATGCCCAAAAGCTTCATAAAAGAAGGATTTTCCTCTTCCTATTTTCCCTTTTGTACTGTTTAGAATAGCTTGAACAGCTCTAATATATTTTCTATTCCAATTCTCTCCTATAAAATCCCTATTGTGACTATATTCTCCGGTAATCGGGTGGAACTTCATTGGAAAAGAATAAATACTAATTCCTAACTCGTCACAGAGCTCTACATTAATTTGTAATCGTTGATATAGCTCAATAGGCTTATCCTTAAAATTGTATAGTAGATAATTGGAAAAATCTTTAATTCCAACCTTATGGCTCATGCGAATAGCCTTTTCATAAGCATTCTGGGTTTTCATATCATCAAAAGCTATGCGCAAGGGACGAATAGCTATCGAGCCCAATAACTTCACATTTTCCTCAGTGAATAAACGAGCATCAACACCTTGATTGAAATCAATAAAACGAAGTTTGGACGAAGGTTTCAAATGTTTATCATATATAACCTTCAATTCATTGTAAGCACTTATTATATTTTCTTTCTTAGAAGTGATATACTTGGTGATATGATACTTCATTAAAATCTTATAAACATCAAAGGATTCTTCACCTTTGAGTTTGTTATAAAATTCCATTATTAGCGACTGGCTTTTTCTAATATAAGCCCTGTCATTAATACCTTGTTTAAGGTTTCGTATCGAAATGGCAAGCATATCCGGCTGAGTAAATTTAGCTCCCCTTCCAAAACCGCAATCTTTAATATCATTAATAATCTCTGGGAAATTTTTGGAAGCCAATATATTATTATCCATCAATAACAAATCCTTTTGGTCTCCATAAATTTCACGAGTCTGATTTATTCTGTCTTTTAACGGAATATATGGATTGTATATTGGCTCTAATGTCGGAACAGCACAAAAAGAGCATTTACGAATACATCCCCTTGTCGTATATCCATAAAAAGCATTTGACATGGCATATTTATATTCGATTTCATCCAGTATCGAATAATCCAACGGCAAATTGTCGATTATTTTATCATCTCCTTTGTCTAACTGTCCGGGGATATTTAAAATTCCTTTATGGGGTTTTATTCCGGTTGCCCTTTCTATCTCCTCTGATTGAATAGTTGCAAGAATGCCTCCAACCATAAACAAACCATCTTTCTTTACTAACTTTTTAGCAAAGTTTATCGTGTCTATCGTTATATTCCAATAAAAAGTAAACAAAGTAGTAATAAATACTCTGTCCCATTCCGGCTCTTTTTCCCAAAGCCCTTTCCAATAATACTCTTTATATTCTGCAATTTTCGCAGAAAGCAATATCTCCATTTCAGAATCAGAGATATGTAATTGCTGTAAAATATCTTTCCTTTTAGTTCGTATATATTCAACAAATAGATCTTTTCTAATATACCAATCAATAGTGTTGTCTATCGACGTAAGCTCATTAATACACTTGTCTGCAATTCTTTCGATGACAAATTGCTTGAGGTCTCCTTTATAGAAAACGACATCAAAACCAAGTTCTTTATGATAAGTAGATATTTTCATTAATCCAACAGGAGGAAACTTGTTGGAGTAATTAGGCTCAATCAACAATACTTTTTTTCTTTTTCTAATATCTGCCATTATATATCTAAATCCTTTACTACTTTCTTTTTAAGTTCTTCTATTAATCTTTTATCTTTAGAAGGACAGTTATCTGTTAATGCACTAAAAATACGTCGGATTAACGTTATTTTATCTTCCGAGTATTTCGATTTTAAAGGGTCAAGAATATCTATAGCCTCACTTTTCTCAATTCTTCCAACTCCTTGCTTAGAATGCTTTTCTGTAAAATCAATATTGTCGGGTGTTACATCAATATTTCGCTTAATAATATCAATGACTTTTTTAGCGACATCAGACTGTGCGTTTTTCCCTCGCTCAATACTCTCGATTTTCTTTTTTGCAGCATCCCATTTATCCTTGACTTCGGGGACATCAGTCAAAAATTGCCCATCATCTATTTGTGTAGAAACAATCGACATCTCTTTTACGGCATTTTTGGTATCATTAGCAAGATGGTATAACTGAACAAGTGAATTGAAATAATCCCTCAAACGAGCCTGAAAACAGATAGCTTCAGGAGTTGGAGCAAGCCCACTACGAGAGCTTTCTGGCTTCAATTTGGAATTAATGGCATGTATTTCGCCATAAAAATAGTTGTTACCTCTGGGTTCTTTAAAGTATTGGTTCAGGACATCAGGGTTGCCAATCAGAATATTATGCTTCCTTAATCGAATTCCTCTGTTAGAATCTGCAACAGGAATTGCCTTTGAAAATGCAGTTACGGCATACCACCCCCATGCAAGTAATCCATACTTATCATCCTCCAGCTTAAAATATTCTAAAGTATGAATATCATCTCCGGTTCCCTCAATTCTCATTCCATATCTTTTACGAATATCTGATTCTTCATTTATTGATATTTGGAAATTACAAATATCATTTTGTAACTGCCGATATTCTTCAGGGATAGAATTATGAATCAAGTTATTCTTAAATGGAAGTCCATAGTCAATCGGAGCTACTTCCTTTAAATAATTTGTAATTATTTCTTCGTCTAATAATTCGGGGTATTCTTGACGAACATCATTGAGAGTCGCTATAAAATAATGGTCGTCAGAATCAGCTTCGTATTCTTTCTTAATGGTAATTGCATCAATAACTTCAGAAGCGGAACGGTGATCGTCAGCATTATCTAATATTTCTCTTGCTTTAACAACATCAAAAATTATTTCAGATGCTTTTGTTTCTCCCTTATATGACGTTTTAAAAGAGAGAGTTTTGCAATATCCAGCCCCAACAAGTCGTCCAATTCCATATTGCCCTGCCATATTACGCCCATCTTTTCGTGAATCAGCAATATTTAGCAAGATAGGCTCTACGTCATCGAATGAAATACCGATTCCGTTATCTGATATTTGTATTCTATTTGTGTTATCGTCAATATTTACGGTAATGTGACCGTCCCGGTATCTGGAAAGCACCCCCTTATTGACAGCTTCTTTTATTGCATCACAGGCATTCTGTATATACTCCCTGTATATTATCTTTGCATCAGGGTACATTGAGAACATTAATATCTCAATTAAATTCTTGCCTACTGATGATTTATATTCATTCATGTAGTTTTTCTTTATCCGTTAGGGAACTGCCTGTATGTAGGTCTTGGGAACTTAACATTCACAAGAGACCTTAATGCAGGATTTGAAATTATATACTCACCCGGAGATAATCGGGTCATCATATTCTGATAAACTTTTGGGATATATTTATAATCAGGTTTTGATACTTCGATAGCGTTTGTTCTTCCATATGCGTGTGTTGCACAGTTTCCCTTTACTCTATCTCGTATTGCACTCCTAAATTGCTCAACAGAAAACAAAATTATACCCAAAGAGCGACCGCGCTCGGCTATATCTAAAAGCTGGCGTAGAATAGGGGAATTATTCGGGATGTCAGATGAAGCGTATTTATTCAACTCATCAACAAAAATAATAACCTTATCAGGAATATCCGTTCTGTCTGCACCTAATTTCATATCGTAAATAGCCCGCGCAACACTACCAAAAACAAAACTTTGGGTATTTTCGTCCAAGCGAGCAATATCAACAACCATGACTTGATTAGCTTTGAGATTATTTTGAATCTCATCCGTTATATCAACCTCTCCATTGTTGATGACTTTCGAGAATATATCATTTTTAATAGCTTTACCTATACACCGTTTAAATTTACGCCAACTGGTAACTTGAATCTCATTTTTTGTACCACCGCTTGTTCCTGTTTTTGTGCAATTATCAACTTCTTCGTTGAATGTTTTCCAAGCCTTTATTTCCTTGAAATTGCCCTCTTTATTAATGATGTGATTTACACAACTCTCCAAAGTGCCAGTGCTGTCATCTTCATTTGCCAGCAATAAATCAAGTTTATCTTGAGATTTATCAAATGTGAACTTATACGCAAATGCTTTATGATTTTCCTTTTGGCGTTTAACATCATCCGGTTGTGCATAGGATTGAACTTTACCTGTAAGTTCATCTGTACTATATGGATAATAGTATCTTACATCTTTGAAAGGGTCAGTAGACAACCCCAGTTTCTTATATATCTCTTTGTCTTTTTCTGCAAGCTCCATGTTTGGTTCATCAATAGCCATCAAATCACGTCCTTTGACATTGAAAAAAACAAATGCCGCCGTTTCTTCTTTCTCTGTTCTAAACTTATGTTGTATTGCATTGAGTAGAAACATTGAATATGACGTTTTTGCCGCCAACCCTGAGATGCCGGATATGTTAATGTGAGCTCCGTCAGGACCAATAAGGAAATGAGAGTTTAGCTCTACTTTTATTTTTTGAGCTTCTTCACCTTGATACATCTGTAAATAACCACAGACAAGAGGGTAATCAACCTTATCAAGACCAAGGGCCGTTCTTATATCATCTTCATTACAGAGAGATACTTGTTTACTATCTAATACAGGAGTATAAATGTTTTTCGTATTACAAATAACACGAGCTTTTACATAGTTCATCCCCAGTCGATTCATATTCCCGACTGTTTCATCCGTCTCTCCAAAATCACTTGAAATATAACTGGTAAAATGACTTAGCGCATCCGTAACATGATTGATTTCCTCAACTACTCCATAAGTTGTGGAATTTGATTCGTGTTGAACTTTTATGATGTCAAATGGGCTAAGAATTCGTTTCTTGTCCGTCCAAAAATAAAAGTCATCTATTGTTGATGGGTGTTTTTCTGTTGCAGATACTTTTCCTATAATCTTCATATTAGAACAGGCTTAAAATGATATTACTATCAATATAGTTCGACTTGCAAAATGATTCAGTGAGAAATATTGGATACAGGTGATTAGACCAACGAGAATCCGCACCATAACATACTGGATATGCCTCTCTGATAATATTTGCGCTAATCGTGTTTATTAAATCTGTATCTTTCAACTCTCCCTCTTTATGCAAAACCAGTTCGCATTTAACTATATCTGAAAAATGAGTTTCTCGATATTCTTTGTTTCTTAATCTTAGATACCAAACAGCAAAAGAATTTCCATTGTGGGAAGATTCATACTTATAGACCTTCGTCCTCTCAAATGGTTTTAGATTTGCAATGACTTTTGATAGTCTATTGCCTTCGTAATCAGCTAATAATTCAGGGTCAAATGATTTTGAAATACCAACAACATGGCTGTAATTTGACCTCAGATTATTCCATTGAGTCGTTTCTAAGTTAGAAAAACGGGGATTATATTCTAAAGAGCCGTCTTTAATAAGCCAACTATCATCATCCAACTTATTCTTCTTACATAAATCTGCAACCAATAACTGTTCATCGTCAGTCATTTCAGCCTGTATTTTAGCAACAGCTCTATTTTTGAAATTGTCTTTGCCTTGTCCAAATTCAGAATTACCATCTGTTTTATAAAGAAGAAGCCGTGCTATTTTTAAACCTCTTTCCTTGACAAAGTGGATATTCGCCAAATCTGCATTGATATTTTCACAATATAAACGACAGAAATTTTCTCCGCCATCGTCATCATCAAAATCATCAGGTAATGACATTATCAATTTCTGTAGTATATCATACTTCTTAAATTTGTCTCTACCTTTTCTTTCGCAACAACCTACGATGACTTGTCCCGCTACAATAGGAAATATTCGTTTGCCGATAGCAATATCATCCACTTTGTATGTATGCCGGGAACCATCTAAAAAATATCTAAAAATTGGAGGTGTATTTTCAATAAGAGTACCTGTTATTCGAACAGTTTGTTTTCGTGTTTGGTCCGTTTCTGCAAAAACACTTTTTTTGAATTGTGACACAGGTTTATCTTCGTATGCAAGAGTATCGTTATCATTATAATCCAATGATAACTTTTTGGTTTTGTAACAAACATATTTGCCTCCACCAGATTTCTCGATATAGTCCAAAATCCTTCCCATAGAAAATAAATATGCAAAAGTATAAAAAAATATCAATCAACGAAATCCAAATGGTGAATTATTTATTTGTTTTTCCGTACATTATTAAATCATAGGCTAAGCTATGCTTAAACCAATCAAAAAAAGATTATGTTTGAACTGTACCCCGAAAGTTATATCCAGCTTTCGAGGTGCAGTTCACTTATTGATGATTAATTTTGTTCGTTCAAGTTTAATTGTCGGTAATTATATTGTAATACAACTATTTGATGTTCTGCGATGATACATTGTCTAAGTATCCATCTGCGGAAAATTTCTGCTTGCGGCGATTGAATCCGAAAAGCAAGAGTCACTACCATATCCAAGCCGTGATAATCCGGCAAAATGTTGTTACCAACCAACGTTGCGCCGTTGATGCAGTCACTTGTTGCGATACCTGTTTTCAGAATTGTACGTATATTGGATTTTATCGTAGGTATCATCACCCCGAACAGTTCCGCTATCTCAAAATCTTGCATCATTACCTTGTCGGGAACAGATACTGAGTCGTTCCCGTTGATTGTTACCATTGTTCCCTTTTCCATATTCATTTTTATCAGATTGCATTATTACCCCTTGTCTTTCTCCTTTCTATCAGCCTGTCCATATCCTCCGAAATCTTTTGGTCGGTGATTTTGGCATAGATTTGTGTGCTGGAAATATTCGTATGCCCCATCATCTTGGCAATGCTTTCAATTGAAATACCCTCTGATAATAAGAGCGTTCCGAATGTATGCCGGGCTTGGTGATGCGAGAGGTTCTCCTTAAATTCCAGCGCATTACCCACAGCGTGTATCTCGTGCCAGAGAATATCACGGATAGGCAACGGGAACACAGGCTTCGTGTCATCGGTTGTATTATAAAGCGACAGTATCTGTTCCGCTATCGGATGCAACGGGATGAAAGCCTCCACCTTTGTTTTGCCTCTCTTTTCACGGATATAAGTCCGGTTATCGGCGGTCTTGCCGATATGGTGCGGATAAAGTCTGTAAACATCCACATAAGCCAATCCGGTCAGTGAAGAAAAGATAAACATCCTGCGAGCCAGCTCCAGCTTCGTGTCCTCCATCGGGGTTTCCAGCATACGTTTCAGTTCGTTACGGCTGATATGAAGAAGTTTCGGGCTGTTTTTCTTTTCGTAAGCAACATCTTCCAACGGGTTGGCTCTGATTATCTCCCTGTCAACCGCAATATAGATAAGTCTATTCAACCAGCACAGGCACTTGTTCATCTTGTCGGCACTGCAACCTAAGGCTTTCATCAGGAATAACTTATAGGATACTCCGAACTGTTCTGTTATCTCTGAAAAAGAATAGTCCTCTTTTCCAAAGGTCATAATATATTCTTTCAGACACTTTTGATAGATAACAGACCCACGATAGGTGGAACGGGAGTTGATTTCAACGGAACGTTTTTCCAGTCGCTTCAGTTCTTCCATTCCTGCCCGTAATAAGGTGGTCGGAAGGCTGTTTGTGCCTACTATCGTATTCTTCAAAAGTTCTGCGCTGACAATACCGCATCCTTTGAGTATGGTTTCATAAGTGGATTCTATCTTACGTCTGAATTTCAGCAACGTATCATTATCCCTGTTGTCCTTGACTTCTCCCTTTTTGGTGTTGAATTCTTCGGGCTTACAGTAGATACCGGTTGTGATGACACTGTTTTTACCGTCAATGGTGATACGGCACAAGACCGCTGTTGTTCCGTCCGCTTTTATCTTTGCTCTGTTTATATAGTATAGCTGTCTGAATGTACTTCTCATAATCTTGGGTTTTAGAGGATTAATAGTAAGTCTTGGGTTGCTTCAATGAACTTGTCCATATCCTCGAATAGTTTTTTAGGGGTAACACGGGCGTAAACTTGTGTCGTCTGGATATTGTTGTGTCCCAGCATTCTGCTGATGGTCTCAATCGGTACGCCCTCTTCGAGCGTGACCAGCGAGGCGAAACTGTGCCGACCGGCATGATAGACCAAATCGGCTTTCATCCCGGCGAGGACACGCAGACTTTTCATATTGGCTCTCAATACCCTGTAATCCTGTACAGGCAATAACGTCTCCCGTGCATCGTCCTTGAACTTGTCCAACATGGCTATGGCTTCGGGCAATAATTTGACACGAGCCAGCAACTCGTTTTTCTTCCGGCGGTATTTCAGCCACAATTCTCCGTTGTCATCGGTAAACAGGTTCTCACGGGTGATGGAAACCGTATCAGCGTAAGACGTTCCGGTATAACAGGCGAAAAGAAACAAATCCCGTGTAAGGGCGAGTGAAGGTCGTCTGGAAGATATTTCAACATCCCGTATCTTTTCAAAGTCCTCACGGCTGAGGGCTTTGGGGGCGGTTTCTTTCTGCTTGGGGAGTTTGTAATGGGCAAAATAGAACTTTTCGGAATGCCCTTCCTTGAATGCCAGCTTGCAGATTTTCTTTAATATCGCCAGATAGTGGCGCACGGTTTCCATTGCCAGACCTCTCTCTCCAAGTACATAATCCTGAAAATCACGGATAAACTGTTCATTCAGTTGTCCGAAAGCAATATCGGAGGCGTTGAACTTCTTTTTTATCAGTTCGGCAAGGGCTTTACGGGTGTAGTGATAGGCGGGAATAGTCCCGACAGCAACATCCACACCGACACGAGATTTCAAATCATCAATCAGCAGGTCTAATCTTTTCAATAAAGTCATTTGTGTATCGACACTTCCTTGAAAGAGATTCTTTACTTCTTCGGCAGTGAATGGTTGTTTGCGCTCCATCAATGCAGCGTAAGCCTCATTAACTGAAAGCAGAAGTTTGTCCAGTTTGGCATTGGTTACTACCGCTTCACGGCTTTTACCGTTCAGGCGGCTTTCACGTGGATTCCATAAGTCCGGCGTACAGGAGAGTTTGCAGCTGAACTGTGCCATTGAGCGACCGACTGTTACCCGTCCCATGATGGGAGTCTTACCCGACTTGTCGGGAGTGCTCTTTTTCAGGTAGAGCAATACCTTGAATTTTTCTTGTTCCATAACGCTTATAATTTTTGTGGGCAAAGTTACCCGGCATATAAGCGTTCTTTGATATGCAAAATACTGTGTATCAGCGAAACAAAACAGTGATTCAAATTCTTTTATCTGCTTTCGGTGACCTGTCTCCATCCGGTAACTGACCGGTTAACGGTTTGGTAACTGAAAAGCTGCATAAATACGCTGTATTCTGAACTTTCCACTTTTTAGCAAATCAGAGTAAATCGATTCATTTCAAACAAGTTACCTATTGTATGACTTCATTATTCCTATGCCTGCTTTGCTGCTGATTTTCCACATGGCACGCCACACGAACGCCACGACCGTACTTCTGTCGCACGGCGTACCCATCGAAACGGTGAGCCGCCTTTTGGGACATACCAACATAAAGACCACCCAGATTTACGCCAAAATCACCGCCCAGAAGATAAGCCAAGACATGGAAACCTTGTCGCACAAGTTGGAGGATATGGAGAAGAATATCTGCCGAGCCATCTAATTAAA
>OAVB01000327.1_pt1 | contig 42451 bp, 29 predicted proteins | sample 1516871 | NCBI WGS metagenome assembly OAVB01 (sample SAMEA2580069, study PRJEB22360) | human gut metagenome | biome: human gut; feature: human-associated habitat; material: faeces | place: Denmark | collected 2008/2010 | reverse complement strand
ACTCCCGCCGGCGCCGTATCATATGATAGATCCATATCATAGCCATCCTTCTGCAGTGTGACCTTTACGTTATTACTTCCCGAACCTATGAGGTTCTTTTCTATCTGTTCGTTTGTGCCCTGAATTGTGGAAACAATCGCAATAATTGCTGCAATTCCGATGATGATTCCAAGCATGGTCAGAAACGAACGCATCTTATGTGACCAGATTCCCCTAAAGGACAATCTAATATTTTCAAGCATCTTTAATCCTCCCTGCTAAACTAATACATACCATCTTCGGATACCTTGGTTTTCTCGCCCTCCCTGACTCCATACGGGAATGCGATATAGTCATCATTTGTCAGACCTGACTTTATCTCCACATATGAGCCCCAGAGTGACTTGCCTGTTTTGACAGACTGCTTTTTGAGCTTTCCGTTGTCATCCTTGTATATATATGACTGTCCGTTCTCGGTTCTGACATATGACTTGTCGATATATAGTCCGCTGTCAGAGCCCTCCGATGATGTATCTATGGTCAACTCAAGTGAATCGCCCTTTTTGAGATTCTGCGGATTCTCAATGTATGCAGTGTACTCATAGAATGAGGAGTTTGGATTGCTGTCTCCATAATAGTTTACGCTGTCTGACGGCACATTGCTTATCTCGGATATCGTGCCCTCATAGGTATCACCTGTCATGTAGTTGACTGCTGATACGCTCTGTCCTACCTTTACCGTATCCAGATCCAGCTCACCGATTGTTCCGCTGATATACAGTCCCGATGCTCCCGAAAGCTGCAGGAAAGGTGTACCGTCCTGCGGTGGATTGGCAGGATCACAGACTGTTGTCACGATTCCATCCTTCTTTGCATATACCACGCCATCCTCAAGCTCGCTCTGCAGTTCCTTTAAATCAGCCTGTGCAATTCTCTTTTGTAAATCAACATCGGCAACACTTCTGGTCTGCTCCTTTATGGCATCCTTAAGCTCATCTGCAGTGTATGTCTTTTCTTCTGCCGCGGTATCAGCTTCTGTCTGTGCGGTCTGTTCTGTGGCACTGTCTGTTTTGGTATCTGACGGCTCACTTCCTTCCGTATCATCAGAAGCATCTCCTGCTGTAGTTGTGCCTGCAAGGAAAAGCTTTATCTCATCGCTTTCATCATAGCCGCCAAGCCTATCTCCTCTTACGATAAGCTCCATATCAGGTGCATCCGCATCTCCTATTACAAACCGCGCTACCGCGCTCTTTTCTGAGAGTGTATTCAAAAGCTTCCCTGATACATATGAAGCTTCTGTACATGTAAATACATAAGGATCGTCCTCTGTACCGCTTCCTTTGGCCTCTGACAAATCAGATATCACATCATGCTGTTCATCAGGCGTTTGCTCAGGCGCAGACGGCTGTGTGTCAGGCTGTGGCTCAGGTGTAACAGGAGTCTCGGGCTGCTTTTCAACCGGTTTAGTGTTCTTTAGCTTGTCAAGCTTCTGCTTTTCCGATGCAAGCTGGTTCTCAAGACTCTGTATCTCAAGCTGCTTCATCTCAACCGAGAGCGAAAGACTCGTCACATCATATGCAAGGAGCTTATCTCCGGCCTTTACCTGCTGATCCTTTGTGACATAAACCTCTGTCACCTTCTGTCCATCCTTTAAATTGATTGTCTGACATGCATCATCACACACCATTCCCCCACTGGTCATGGATGTGTAGTCGTTTGTCGTGCTGATCATCGAAACACTCATGACGGAAGCAAGCCCCTTGGAGTTCCTGTAATAAACAACTCCTGTGATGCTTCCCGCTGCAACTGCAACTACAAGGACAGCTATTATAATGATCTTAATTCTCTTTTTCTTTTTCATTACCTGCCTCCTGTCCTTCCTCTGTTATCTCGCCGTCTATGATGTGGACGATGCGCTTTGCCTGCTCGGCTACCTTTCTGTCATGTGTAATCACGACAACCGTCACACCGAACTCATTAAGGCTCTCAAAGAGCTCAAGCACCTGCTTGCCTGACTTTGAATCAAGTGCTCCCGTAGGCTCATCCGCAAGCAGAAGCTTTGGATGATTGACCATAGCTCTCGCTATCGCCACTCTCTGCTTCTGTCCTCCTGAAAGCTGTGTTGGCTTGAAATCAGCCCTGTCTGAAAGACCTACACGCTCTAATGCCTCCATACCCATCTGCCTTCTGTCCTTTTTGCTCACACCGGCATATATGAGTGGCAGGCATACATTGTCCAATGCACTCTCTCTCGGCATGAGCTGGAAATTCTGAAATACAAATCCAATTGTATCCCGTCTTACTCTCGTAAGCTCCTTTTCCTTAAGCTCACTGACAGGTCTGCCGTCAAGTATATATGTGCCCGATGTTGGCAGATCAAGACATCCCACTATATTCATGAGAGTGGTCTTGCCGGAACCAGACGGCCCCATGATTGCCACGTACTCTCCCTCATCAATCTGAAGTGAGACATCCTTTAAAACCGGCACCACGAGCTTATCCTGGTCATAGTTTTTGTAAATATGCTGGAGTTCTAGAATCATCTACTGTACCTCCGCGTCACCTGAACCGGTGGCATCTGCTGCACCTTCGTCCATTGTGCCATCATCAACAGGACCGCCCTCAGTGCCCTCAAGCATCTGGTCATCAAGAGCTTCTGTACCCATATCGTCATAGACTGAATCTTCACCGCCGCCATTTTCAACGTACTCTTCCCATGTCTGCGCCGGCTCACCCTCATAAAGGTCATCAGATGCCCATACTATATAGTCATCCTTTGTAAGCCCTGACTTGATTTCATACATCATGAGATTCTCGTCATAGTCTCCAAGCTCAACCTTTGTCTTCTCAAGCTTATCCTTTTTATTAAGTGTCCATACATATGCATCATCGCCATCCTTTACGACATAGCTCTCATCAATCCATATACCATCCTTCACCTCTGTCTGTCCGAAATCCGGCTCCACATATACATGCTGTCCTAAAAGCATGTCGCCTGTGCCTGTAAGCTGCACATAGAAGTTGTACTTTGATGCCTTCTGCTCGCTGCTTCCATCATCATACATGCCGGAATTGCTGTTATCAGTCTGAGGATTCTCAGTATCAACCTTGCTGATGGTACCCTGCCATGTCTTTGACTCATCAACTCTCGAGCGCACTATAACTGCCTGCCCCTCTGCGAGCCCACTGTTTAAAAAGCTCTGCTCATCAATTGTGCCCTTTACCCTGTAATCACCGGTGGCAACGATTGTCATAAATGCAGTATCTGCTGTGTCTGCACTCTGATTCTCATTGATTTTCTTAACAACACCGACCATTGTACTGTTTACAGTGGCATTTTTGATGCTCTCATCATACTTTTCTATCTCTGCCTTCTTCGTGGCAATATCGTACTGAGTCTGCTTCTGCTGTGTCTGCGCCTGCTGAATCTGCAGTGTATAGTCAAGCTGCTGATCCTTTGGCGCTTCCTTCTTTTCCTTGGTGAGCTGCTCTATCTGTGCATCATAGCCGTAAAGCGTATTGTTTAAGCTCTCAAGCTCAAGCGTAGCGCTTTCCTTTTTCGCAGCAAGATCCTTTGTATCATAGGTAAAAAGAGGTGTGCCCACCTGTACCTCATCCCCCTCTGACACAAGAATATCCTTTACCGTTTTTTCACTGTCAGCCTTGATATCCATGGTATCGGCTGCTTCCACGACACCGCTGTACCTGTCAGTACTTCCCGCCTGATACATGACATCAGCGACCTTGTTTGCATAGACTCCCGATGCCTTTGCTGCATTCTTTCCCTTTGTCATTGCAATGACAACAGCTGACACAATCACTGCTATGATAAGCACAGCTGCAATCACTGAAATGATTATCTTTTTCTTTTTACTCATTTCGACCTCCCGATTTCTTATAATTAATTGATTGATTATGAATTAATCATACCAAATATATATTGCATCTGTCTTTTAAGATTTTTTTAATATTTTACTAATAAAAAATGGAGGTTAGTATGGAAATAGCATTTAGTGAGAAAATTTCTCCACAGCTGTCCGCCGCCCTGTTGTCCACCCCTTATGAGCTTGGAAAAGAGGGCGGGCTTTCAAGTGGCTATCTGCCGGAGAGTGACAGCTGGGAAGTGATAGTAAAATATGTCGGTGACATCGAAAAAATAAAAGATAAGTATCCTTCTGTACTCATCACGAGGCTGCTCGGAAACTATGCGGTGCTCGTAATTGAGAAATCACTTGTAAATACCGTTGCCCTGTGCGATGAAATCATATATATGGAAAAGCCAAAGCAGTTTAACTACGATGTGTACGAGGGATCGCAGGCCTCATGCATCACTCCCGTACACACCAATCCATATAATCTGACCGGAAAAGGTGTGCTCGTAGGCATTATCGACTCCGGAATTTACTATGCCCATCCGGCTTTTATACAGGATGGTGTAAGCAGAATCGCCTATCTGTGGGACCAGACTGTTTCCGATGATTCCTCACACAGTGATATCATCCCTTTCGGCACCTTATATGACCGCGATACGATCACCAAAGCCATAAATGCAGAAAACAGCTTAGAAATGCAGCGCATCTGCCCAAGCATCGACATATCCGGGCACGGCACTCATGTGGCAGGAATCGCTGCCGGAAACGGAAATGGTAATGAACAAAACACAAAATACCGCGGTGTTGCTTATGAAAGCACTCTTATAATCGTAAAACTCAAAACCTCAGGCGGCGCCAGCTTTCCCACAACCACGCAGATTATGCTGGCAGTGGACTTTTGCATAAGAAAATCAATCGATATGAACATGCCTATCGCTATAAACCTAAGCTTTGGCACAAGTAACGGCTCACACAGCGGCACCTCACTGCTTGAATCATACCTGGACAATATAGCAGGAAACTACCGCTGCGCTGTCTCAGTCGGCTCAGGTAACGATGGAGCCGGCTTTGGTCATGCAAACGGCAGCTCATACCCTGCCGATGCAGAGCTTGCGATAGGCTATCCTGAGCCGTCTCTTTCCATTGATTTATGGAAAAAATACTGGGATGAGATACAGCTGCGCATTAGTGCACCAAATAATGATATGCTGGAGATTCCCGATACAATTACCAATCAGGCAAAGGGCTTTACATACAGATACAGGCTCGATGGGACAGACATATATATAACAGGCGGCGGTCCCTCCCCCTACTCTCCTTTTCAGGAAATATTCATTGAACTCATGGGATCGGAATACATCTCACCCGGCATCTGGAAAATATCACTTGAACCCATATCTGTAAAGGACGGCTCATGGGATATCTGGCTGCCGTCAGGTGCTCTGCGCAATGCACAGACCTCATTTATCCATGCATCGCCTGATATCACCCTGACCATCCCCTCAACCGCTCAAAATGTCATATCTGTCGGAGCCTATGACAGCCGAACAAACCGCACAGCCGCCTTTTCCGGCCGAGGCTATACCTGGGCCTTTGACAGCATAAAGCCTGATATCATTGCGCCCGGTGTGGACATTATTTCATGCTCAAACACCGGAGGCTACACTTCAAAAACAGGGACATCTATGGCTGCACCGTTTGTGACCGGTGCGGCTGCGCTTCTGATGGAATGGGGAATTGTGCGTGGAAACGATCTCTATATGTATAGCGACAAGCTTAAAGCTTCTCTCATAAAAGGTGCCGGTGAAAATGTATTTACAACTGCCTCACGGGCTGTCTCTGAAAACACTTCCAAAAACACAAAATACCCCAACCCTGTTACGGGCTGGGGTACATTGTGCTTACTGGATAGTATTCCTTAGTGGAAGGTGCTATTCGTATACATGCTTCTGATGCTTCTTTGCATCTGCCTTATTCTTTTTCTTCAATGGATGCTTTGGGTTTTTATCCATTATAATCGCTTCCTTCCGTTCGTTCTGACTACGTTATACACCTGCAATCAGCACTTGTCAAGTAAGAGTGCTATTTTTAATTAATTATTTATATTTAATATGAAATTGCAATCATTTTAATGTTAAAGCGTCGATTTGTATGCACAATTATTGACAGTTTGCTAAATTTAATTATTATCTCTTCATCACACTCTTTTTAAACACAGTCATCGCAATTCAAAAAATACATCATTACATAGCTGCCAAATATACAAAATATGCCGCATAGCAAAGCAGCATCACCACTCCACATGGCTTTCTAAGCTCTTTATGTCTTATCGTACCGCCCCACAAGAGCACACCGCACAGGATTGCCACAACTGTATCAATCACAAACCTGCTCTCAAACGGTACCGGACAAATGAGAGCTACTGTTCCGATTACAAAGAGTATATTGAAAATATTGCTGCCGACTATATTTCCAATCGCTATACCGGCATTTCCCTTGCGTGCTGCTGAAACAGATGTAACAAGCTCCGGAAGAGATGTGCCGAATGCAACGATTGTCAGTCCGATAAAGCGCTCACTCATGCCGCAGGCTCTTGCTATTGTCGTGGCACCGTTTACGACAAACTGGCTTCCAATTACGACGCACACACCGCCCAGCACAATAAAGAGCAGACATTTCCATACCGGATATAGCTTTACCGACTGCTCATCACCGCTGTCATTGCCCTTTTTTGCCAGAATATACAAATAAAACAGATATGCAATAAATAAAATCCACAGTATAACACCCTCAATGAATGTGATTTCATTGCCTGTCATTCCCATCACGAGAAGCACTGCTGTGATAAGAAGCATGTACGGTATCTCGCATTTGAAGGTGGTTTTTTGTATGGCTACATTTGTGATGAGTGCCGTCACTCCCAGGATTATAAGGATATTTAGTATATTGCTGCCGACAATATTGCCGACTGTAATACCCGCATTACCCTTTATTCCTGCAGTGATGCTGACTGCTGCCTCCGGCAGCGACGTACCCATCGCCACAATCGTCAGTCCAATCACAAGCTGCGGAATACCAAATTTCCCGGCGAGCGCCGCCGCTCCATCCACAAACACATCCGCGCCCTTCACCAGTGCTACAAAGCCTGCTATAAGCAGTAAAATTGCTACAAAAATCATAATTTTCCTCCTTCTGCTGTCCTTTTTAAGGATGCCTGATTAATTGATAGATACATCTATGTCTTATCAGCAGAAGGCTTTTATATACAAAAAAGGCGACACTTCTGCTGTATAAAACAACAAAAGTCTCGCCATTTAATCACTCTCCGGATTGCTGTCATATATGTATGAGCAATCGTACTGACGGATAAGTAAGCACTTTCGTGCCGGCTACTCCCTTTCACTTATGTACTATGATATGTCAACGCAAGGGATTCGTCAAGAGAAAGTTTTTCTTGCCTTTATCACGCTAACGTGGTAGCATGGTTACTAAATAAACTATTAAAGAGGTACTACAAATGAAAACATCAGAAATTATTGTATTTATCGTCTATCTGTTGTGCATGCTGGGTATCGGTATCTTCTTCTTCGTGAAAAACAGAAACGGCGGAGAAAAGACCTACTTCCTCGGCGGACGTGAGATGGGACCATGGGTTGCGGCACTGTCAGCCGGAGCCTCTGACATGAGTGCATGGGTACTCATGGGACTTCCTACTTCTATCTATGCACTGGGCTTAGGTCAGGTATGGATTCCTGTAGGACTTGCAATCGGCTACACTATAAGCTGGCTGCTTGAAGCACCGAGACTGAGAAAATTCTCGATTGTAGCAAACGACTCAATCACCATTCCGCAGTATCTGACCAACAGATTCCTGTCCAAATCACTTGCACTGCAGGTGATATGTGCAATTGTGTTTTTGGTTGCATACACTATTTATGCAGCATCAAGCGTAAAGGCATGTGGTACTCTTTTCCACACTGTAATAGGAATGGATCCACAGATTGCCATGTATCTTGCAGCAGTTGTTATCGTAGGCTATACCTTCCTCGGCGGCTTCTCGGCTGTATGCTGGACCGATTTTTTCCAGGGCATGCTCGTGCTTGGTTCTATGTTTATAGCACCTATTTTTGCAGCATTTATGCTTGATACATCATCTACGTCAGCACTCCCGGGCGGTTACTTAAATCCATTCTCAAGCTGGCAGGATATCGTGTCAGGACTGGCATGGGGACTTGGTTACTTTGGTATGCCACATATCATTATCAGATTCATGTCCATCAAATCACAGAAGGATTTGAAAAAATCAGCAAAAATCGGAATCACATGGACCTTACTTATTGTATTTTTTGCGACTTTAATCGGAGTAATCGGAAGACTTTTCCTTGGCTTTGACGAATCAATCAATGAAAACTCTCTTGTTTTCATCCAGATTGTAAGAAAGATTTTCCCGGGTGTTATCTCAGGTATACTGCTCTCAGCAGTGCTTGCCGCTTCCATGAGTACCGCAGACAGCCAGCTGCTTGCTGCTTCATCTGCTTTCTCGAGCGATGTATACAAGCCTGTCATCAGAAAAGGTAAGGCAAGTGACAAAGAGATGATGTGGACCGGCCGTATTGTCGTTCTTGGAATCGCTGTTGCAGCACTCATCATCGCTTCAAACCCTAATGCCGGCTCTATCATGGCACTTGTTTCCAATGCGTGGGGTATCTTTGGAGCTGCCTTTGGACCTGCAATCATGCTCAGCCTCTTCTGGAAGCGCTTTAACTTCAAAGGTGCTGTTGCAGGAATCATAACAGGTGCTGCCGTTGATATATTGTGGTATGCATTCCTCACATCAACCGGAATCTACGAGCTGCTGCCGGGATTTGTTTTAGGACTTATCGCAGCCGTTGTTGTGACACTTTGCACAAATGAGCCTTCAAAAGAGGTTTATGAGCTTTTCGATAAAGCCGAAAAGTTTGACGAGTAATTAAAATAATTAATCATTTAGGAACATAAGTAAAACCGTCGTACCATGCCATTTAAGGTCCGGTACGACGGTTTTATTTTTCTTATGCTTTATGTTGTGCTTTTAGAATGGTCTGTCTCAAATACAATTCCTTTAACTTCTACAGATGAAGCACTCGCTCTTTAATCTCCTGGGTTCTTCCCTGATTCCAGAACTGTGTGCCGATATAGCCGCATGTACGGCGGGCTACACTCATCTTGTTCTGGTCACGATTGCCACAGTGTGGGCACTCCCAGATAAGCTTGCCTGAGCCCTCTTCCTCTACGATTTTGATTTCTCCGTCGTAGCCGCATACCTGGCAATAGTCGCTCTTTGTATTCAGCTCTGCGTACATGATATTGTCGTAAATGTACTGCATTACTGAAAGCACTGCAGGGATATTGTCCTGCATGTTTGGTACCTCCACGTAGCTGATAGCGCCACCCGGAGACAGCTTCTGGAACTGGGACTCAAACTTTAGCTTGTCAAATGCATTAATCTGCTCTGTTACATGCACATGGTAGCTGTTTGTAATATAGTTCTTGTCTGTAACACCCTCGATGATACCAAAGCGCTTCTGTAAGCATTTTGCAAACTTGTAGGTGGTAGACTCAAGCGGTGTGCCATATATACTGAAATCGATGTTTGACTCCTTTTTCCACTGCTCACATGCATCGTTTAAGCGCTGCATTACCTTAAGTGCAAACGGTGTGCCTTCCTTTGGCTCTGTGTGTGATACTCCCTTCATATAGCGTACACACTCACAAAGTCCTGCATAGCCGAGTGAGATTGTTGAGTATCCGTTAAATAATAATGGGTCTATAACCTCTCCCTTTTTCAGACGTGCAAGTGCTCCGTTCTGCCAGAGAATCGGTGCTACATCGGATTTGGTACCAAGAAGCCTCTTATGTCTGCACATAAGTGCTCTGTGACACAGCTCAAGTCTCTCATCAAGTATCTTCCAGAATTTTTCCTCATCCTTTTCTGATGAGCATGCCACATCAACGAGATTTAAGGTGACAACACCCTGGTTGAAACGTCCATAGTATTTACGCTTGTTTGGATCAAAGTTCTTGGCATGTGCCACATTTCCCGCTGTCTGTGAGCATCTGTCCACTGTGAGGAATGAACGGCAGCCCATGCATGTATACACATCTCCGTCCTTAAGCTCCTTCATGACCTTCTCTGAAATATAATCAGGCACCATTCTCTTTGCAGAGCACTGTGCCGCAAGCACTGTGAGATTCCAGTACTTTGAATCCTCTGTGATATTATCATCCTCAAGCACATATATGAGCTTAGGGAATGCCGGTGTGATATATACACCCTTTTCGTTCTTTACGCCCTTTATTCTCTGGTGCAGCATTTCCTCAATGATTGCGGCAAGATCTGCCTTTGTCTGCGGATCGGATACCTCATTCAGGTACATGAATACTGTGATAAACGGTGCCTGTCCGTTTGTAGTCATGAGTGTGATGACCTGATACTGAATCATCTGCACACCGCGGTTGATTTCTTCCTTGACACGAAGCTCTGCTACCTCGTTGATTTTTTCTTCATCCAAATCAAGGCCTACGCTCTCGAATTCCTTTAGCACCTGCTTTCTGAACTTCTCACGACTGACCTGTACAAATGGTGCCAGATGTGCAAGCGAGATACTCTGTCCACCATACTGTGAGCTGGCAATCTGTGCGATAGCCTGTGTAGCGATGTTGCAGGCTGTTGAAAAGCTCTTTGGTGTGTCAATCATAGTCTCACTGATTACTGTGCCGTTCTGAAGCATGTCCTCAAGGTTTACAAGACAGCAGTTGTGCATATGCTGTGCAAAATAATCTGCATCGTGGAAATGGATAAGCCCCTTCTCATGAGCCTCCACTATATCCTCAGGAAGCAGGAAACGGCGTGTGATATCCTTGCTCACCTCACCTGCCATGTAGTCACGCTGCACGCTGTTTACAGTAGGATTCTTGTTGGAGTTTTCCTGCTTTACCTCCTCGTTATTGCACTCAAGAAGGCTAAGAATCTGCTGGTCCGTAGAGTTTGACTTACGGACGATGGCTCTCTTATATCTGTAAGTAATGTAGTTTCTGGCTACGGTAAAGGCACGCTTGTTCATGAGCTGGTTCTCCACCATATCCTGTATCTCCTCAACGCTTGGAGAGCGCTTCATGTTCTCACATGCAGTCTCCACGTTGCTTGCAATTTCCTCAATCTGATCAGCAGTAAGCTTCTCATAGTCTAGCACTGAATTGTTTGCCTTTCTAATGGCAGCTACAATTTTGGCTGCATCAAATATGTCCTCACTGCCGCTTCGCTTGATGATTTTCATGTGAATTTCTCCTCTCTGTATACTATATTTCATATAATGTAGCGTACTATATATAGTATTGTCATCCAATACACATACTATATATATGCATTTTATCATGTGTAATGGCACAAAATATGCAGCTATAAATGAGATGTAATCATTAATTCATGTCACTGCCCTGCAATATAAAGCGGGCTTTTCACCAAACAATTACAATATAGCTACATATAAAATGCCATATTATTTAATACAAATCTGTGCATCTGTCTTTTGATGACAATCTAAATTATACAAGATATTGTTGCTATGTCAATACGCTCAACAATATTTTGTAGCATTTTGACTTATTGCACAAAAAAAGCCACAATATTTATGCTACTTTTTCAACTCTGTAATTATTTTGTTAATTGTTAAGCTTTTCCATATTGTCAATCACTCTGTCCAAAAAGCCAAGCATCATGTTAAACTCTTCCTTAGAAAAGCCTTCGTGCATGGCTTCCTCTATTACCATTATATTTTCCCTCACCCTGTTTTCGTGGTCCAGTGCTTTTTTCGTCAGCTCAATCCTCTTAAGCCTTGCATCATTTTCCATAGGTGTGCGCACGATATAGCCGTTTTTTTCAAGACTTTTAAGCATATTTGTCACTGTGGCTCCTGACAGATGAAACTTTGCTTCGATATCCTTTTGAAATATATTTTGGTCCTGATTATCCATTATATATCCAATCATCATACCCTGGCTTCGCGGTATACATTCTGTTTTACTGCACCTTTTTCTGTCAAAATATCTGTCTATGCTCCTGCTGATGCGGTTTATCTTGTGTCCTAAGTATTTATCCGGTGTAAACTCCTTCATATCTGAAATCCTTTCATAGATTTTTCTTGACAATAAAAAAAGTATATCTATAATATAGTTAGCACACTAACTAATTAAATGCAAGTATTTTTTTAGTTAACCACATTACCATAAATGTGGGAAGTTTGTTTTAATCAAATATAAATAAGAAGAAAGGACAAAACATATGTTAAAAACACTAGGTGCCCAAATAAAGGAATACAAATGGGCTTCGATTGCGACACCTGTTTTCATGCTGCTTGAGGTGGCTGTGGATACCATAATCCCTCTTCTCATGGCATCAATCATCGACAACGGTGTCAATATGGGCGACACAAGGCATATCTATATCATGGGTGTGTGGATGATTGTCGCAGCACTGTTTGGTCTTTTGACAGGATGTCTCGGTGCAAAATATGGTGCAAAGGCCGCCATGGGCTTTGGAAAGAATCTGCGTGCTGCAATGTTCCGCAACATCCAGACCTTTTCCTTTGCAAATATCGACAGATTCTCATCCGCGAGTCTTGTCACACGTATGACAACCGATGTGACCAACATCCAGAATGCTTACATGATGCTGCTTCGCATGGCTATGAGAGCCCCTGCATCCATAATATGTGCGATGGCTATGTCATTTTTCATCAGCCCTCGCCTTGCGACAATATACTTAATCGCTGTCATTGTGCTTGGAGCTTTACTGCTTTTCATCAGCAAGGCGGCTATGAAATACTTCGACAGAGCCTTCAAGCGCTATGATGACCTGAATGAAAGCGTACAGGAAAACGTATCCGCTATCCGCGTTGTAAAGGCATACGTCCGTGAGGATTATGAGAAGAAACGTTTTTCAAAGGCAGCACAAAATATCTACGATGTATTTGTAAAGGCTGAAAGCCTTGTGGTATACAACTCTCCGCTCATGCAGTTTACAGTGTATGCCTGCATCCTGTTAATAAGCTGGCTCGGAGCTCATATGGTGGTAAGCAGCACTCTCACTACAGGTGATCTGATGGCTCTTCTCACCTATTGCATGAATATTCTGATGAACCTCATGATGCTCTCGATGGTGTTTGTAATGATTTCACTCTCACTCGCATCCGCAAGACGAATCAGCGAGGTATTAAATGAGCAGAGCACACTGCACAATCCAAAAGAGCCGCTTTACGATGTGCCTGACGGAAGCATAAGCTTTAAGCATGTAACCTTCAGATATTCAGACACTGCTGAAACTCCGGTTCTGTCAGATATAAATCTAGACATAAAATCCGGTGAGACCATCGGCATCATAGGAGGAACCGGAAGCTCGAAATCTTCCCTTGTAAACCTGATAAGCCGTCTCTACGACACAGACACCGGCTCTGTAATCGTCGGAGGCCACGATGTGCGTGAGTACGACATGGACACTCTCAGAAACAAGGTAGCTGTCGTGCTCCAGCAGAACGTGCTTTTCTCGGGCACCATACTCGAAAATCTGCGCTGGGGTGACAAAAACGCTACCACAGATGAATGTATTGAGGCCTGCAAAATGGCATGCGCCGATGACTTTATCGAGTCCTTCCCTGACAAGTACAACACCTACATAGAGCAGGGCGGAACCAACGTATCCGGTGGCCAGAAGCAGCGTCTGTGTATCGCAAGGGCTCTGCTTAAAAAGCCAAGGATACTCATACTCGATGACAGCACCTCGGCTGTGGATACAGCAACAGATTCAAAAATCCGTGCTGCCCTCGCAAAAACAATACCGGGAACCACTAAGCTCATCATCGCACAGCGTATCTCATCCGTCATGGATGCTGACCGTATCATCGTGATGAATGACGGAAAAGTGGACGGCTTTGACACTCACGAAAATCTGCTTAAAAATAATGAAATCTACCGCGATGTTTACGATTCCCAGACAAACGGCGGAGGAGACTTTGATGAAGGAGGTGCTGCCTGATGCCAGGACCAAGAGGACCACGAGGTCCAAAACCCAAAATTAAAAATCCCGGTAAGCTTTTTGCGCGCCTCATGGGATTTATTTTCAAGAAATATTTACCGGCCTGCATAATTGTTGTGATATGTATCTTTGTCAGTGTACTTGCAAATGTGCAGGGAACCATGTTTACCAAAAATTTGATTGATGACTATATAGTACCACTGCTTAAGACAGGAAATCCCGACTACGGACCACTCCTTGCAGCAATGGGAAGGGTCGCCGTATTCTACGGTATCGGCGTCATCAGTACGTTTGCATACAGCAAAATAATGATCTACGTATCACAGGGCACCATTAAGAACCTGCGTGTTGAGCTCTTTTCCCATATGCAGGATCTGCCAATCCGATACTTTGACTCACATGCGCACGGCGATATCATGTCAATTTATACAAACGATATCGATACACTCCGCCAGCTCATCAGCCAGAGTCTTCCGCAGATACTTAACAGTGCTATCACTGTTGTGAGCGTTTTTGTTTCAATGGTCATATTAAATATTCCGCTCACCATACTAACTATCGTGATGGTAATCGTAACAACAGTCGTGACAAAGAAATTTGCAGGCTTCTCCAGCCGCTATTTCCTTGCACAGCAGCGCGACCTCGGCAAGGTTAACGGCTTCATCGAGGAAATGCTCAACGGCCAGAAGGTAGTCAAGGTATTTACCCACGAGCAGGAAAATATTGAAGCCTTCGACAAAATAAATGATGAACTCTTTGAAAGCGCCTACAATGCCAACATGTACTCCAACATGCTCGGTCCTGTAAACGCACAGATTGGAAATCTAAGCTACGTGCTCTGCGCTCTTGCAGGCGGTGTTATGGCTCTTTCAGGCTTTGGCGGTCTGACCCTTGGTAAGCTTGCGAGCTTTCTGACCTTTAACAAGAGCTTTAACATGCCTATCTCGCAGGTCAGCCAGCAGTTCAACAGTATCATCATGGCACTTGCCGGATGCGACCGTATCTTCTCACTGCTCGATGAAGCGCCTGAGACTGACGAGGGCTATGTCACACTGGTAAATGCTAAGGAAGAAAACGGAAAACTCACTGAAACACCTGAGCACACCGGCTTATGGGCATGGAAGCATACTCATCAGGCTGACGGCTCTGTGGACTACAAAAAACTCGAGGGCGATGTGGTATTTGACGATGTGGATTTCGGATATGTGCCTGAGAAAATTGTACTGCACGATGTGGATCTTTTTGCAACACCCGGTCAGAAGATTGCCTTTGTCGGCACCACCGGAGCTGGAAAGACTACCATCACTAACCTTATCAACCGCTTCTACGATATAGCAGACGGCAAGATAAGATATGACGGCATCAATATAAACAAGATTAAAAAGGCTGATCTGCGCCACTCTCTTGGCATTGTTTTGCAGGATACCCACCTTTTCACAGCTACTGTCATGGAAAACATCCGCTACGGCAAGCTTGATGCCACAGATGATGAAGTATACGCAGCTGCCCGCCTGGCAAACGCCGATACGTTTATCCGCCAGCTTCCTGACGGCTACAATACTGTACTGACAGGTGACGGTGCAAACCTAAGCCAGGGCCAGCGCCAGCTTCTAGCCATTGCGCGTGCCGCTATCGCCGATCCGCCTGTGCTCATCCTCGATGAGGCTACAAGCTCAATTGATACACGTACCGAGCGTATTGTTCAGGACGGCATGGATAAGCTCATGCATGGCCGTACTACATTTGTTATCGCACACAGGCTTTCTACTGTCAGAAACAGCGACTGCATTATGGTTTTGGAGCAGGGACGCATTATTGAAAGGGGAAGTCATGATGAGCTGATTTCAAAGAAGGGAAAGTATTATCAGCTTTATACAGGAAAGACTGCGTAATTCAGTGTCATGGCATGACTACGAAAACCGGGAGACCGGGAACGCAGCAGGGGGCACACCCTCATGTGCGCTAACGCTTTGCTGTTAAGATTCTGTACGAATTATGCTTATAGTGTTTCTATGCTTGACGAAACCGGCTTTTATGCGCCGTCCATGGCGCATAACACCTTGCCCAGCCATCCATGGCTGGGCATTTCTGTGTTTCATGTGCATAATTCTACAGTATCTAAACAGCTTCGCTAGTCGCTTACATGAGGGTGTGCCCCCTGCTGCGTTCCCGGTCTCCCGGTTTTCTTACGCTGTGACTAGATGTTCATTTGTGGTTAGCTAATATTTCTTTCATCTTTTTGCACTTCGGCCTAATACAATTCCACCATATCGCTTGGCATTCTCAGATCACCTCTAGGAGATAATGAAACAGTTCCCACCTTTGGTCCGTCAGGTATGCATGAACGCTTAAACTGCTGCTGCCTGAAACGCGTAAAGAATGTTTCCAGAGTCTTTTCTATTTCACCCTTACTTACATTTGCAAAAGCAATCTCTGCAAGTTTTAATATCCGATCCCGGCTTTCTCCATTACGCAGAAAATGATAAAGGAAGAAGTCATGAAGGTCATATTTGCCGATGCTCTCCTCTGTTTTCTGTGCTATGTTACCGTCTTTATCCGGCGGCAGTAGTTCAGGAGAAATAGGCAGGTCTGCTATTTCGCAAAGCACATTTTTCATTTCATCCGTTGACGCGCACTCGCTGGCATAAGCCTGTACAATGTATTTAACAAGTGTCTTTGGTACACTGCAGTTCACGGCATAATTGCTCATATGGTCACCGTTGTAGGTGCACCAGCCAAGTGCAAGCTCTGACATATCACCTGTACCGATTACAAGTCCGTCTACCATGTTTGCATAATCGAATAATACTTGCGTACGCTCTCTGGCCTGAATGTTTTCATATGTCACGTCAAAAACATCATCCGGATGTCCTATATCCTTCATGTGCTGTCTGCATGCAGCCTCAATATTAACTTCCACGGCTGTCACTCCAAATTCTTCCATAAGCCTGTCAGCAATTGTCTTTGTAGTAGATGTAGTTCCAAATCCTGGCATTGTAATACCATAGATATTTCTCTTCGGAATGCCAAGTGCTTCAAATGCATCACAGCATACCAAAAGTGCAAGTGTGCTGTCCAGACCGCCGGATATTCCAAGAACAACATTTTTTATTCCGGTGGATATGAGTCTCTGTTCCAGACCTTTTGCCTGAAGCGACAAAATCTCCATGCAGCGGTTTTTTCGGTTGTTTTTATCACTTGGTACAAACGGATACGGATTAACTTTCTTTGGCCATATTTGATAATCCTTCATCCGGTTTTCACCATTTAAAATTACTTTTATCACATCCGGCACATCAGCCCATGAATCGCTGTTGTATCTGTGGCGGTCATTCATGCAGCGATCAATATCTATCTCACTTATCACAAAACCAGAGCTCATCACATCATCTTCTGATACCTTTTTATTCATACGTTTTGAATAATCTGACGTCTCACCAGCTATTCTGCCATTATCAGCTATGATGCAGTGGCCGGAAAATACCAGATCCGTGCTGCTCTCTCCTGCACCGCTTGACGCATACACGTATCCGGCACGGCATCTTCCTGACTGCATCGCCACAAGACTGCGCCTGTATTCTCTTTTTCCGATTACGTCATTGCTTGCTGATGGATTTATAATGATATTTGCACCGGCTTTGCAAAGCTCCCCGCTCGGAGGCGCACTTACCCATAAATCTTCACAAATCTCAGTACCGACAATTGCGCCTCTCAGATCCTTGATAATAATATTCGGAGAAAAAGGTACTGTTGGCCTGTTTGCGACATAATTTAAAGTAATCTCATCTGATAATCTCTTGTCTGCGCTTGTAAACCAGCGTTTCTCATAAAATTCACCATAGTTGGGAATATATGTTTTTGGCACAATTCCAACAATTTCTCCGCTGTGTACATATGCAGCACAGTTGAAAAGTCTGCCAGCTTCATCTTCTATCGGCAGTCCCACGCATACAAGGATGCTTAAATCCTGCAATGCTGTTTTAATCCTGTCCAGTTCTTGCTGAGCCTGCGCGAGCAGTTCTTTTCTCAAAAACATGTCTGCACAGCTATATCCCGTAATACACAGCTCCGGAAAAACCACAAGCTGCACATCCTTTTTTGCAAGTGACTCTGCAATGTGTATGATATTGTCAGCATTGTTCACGCAGTCCCCGAGATAAATCTCAGGGGACGATGCGGCAACACGGTAAAATCCTGTATTCATGACATTTCCTCCTAGCGGTCATTTTTCATCCTGTAATCAATGCAGCGGTTTAAGTAATCCACATAATCCGGATTTTTGCACATCCCCTTGCCGGGTGTATCAGAAATCTTCGCTACATCCATACCATTGCATATTGTGGTTTTCATGACAATATTGAGTGCAGGAACATCTGTATCATTGCTTAAGTATGTGCCAATACCGAAAGCTACATTTGTTTCCTTGCAGAAATGTCTGTAGAGCTTGTCAGCACGCTCAAAATCAAGACTGTCGCTGAATAAAAGTGTCTTTGTTTTTGGGTCAATTCCAAGGCTCTTGTAATGAGCAATCATCTTTTCACCCCACTCATACGGGTCTCCGCTGTCATGACGCACTCCTGAGAAAAGTGTCGCATAGGTCAGCTGGAAATCACGCAGGAAACAGTCTGTTGTGATTGTGTCAGTAAGCGCAATACCGTTTAATACTCCATACTCCTTGATCCATGCATCGAGAGCATACCAGTTTGAATATGCCGGATTGTGCCTGTGATTGCCCTGTCCTGTGCACATAATCCACTCATGAGCCATGGTGCCTACAGGTGTAAGTCCGTACTTCTTTGCAAGATACACATTTGATGTGCCGACAAACTTTGATGAACTGTGCAGGGTGTCGTTTAAATGTGCGAACTTCTGCACTGCAAGCTCCTGCGCTTCAGCAGAAAGTCTTCTTCTGAGACCAAACTCTGAGAATGTACCCGCGTACCAGTGTCCGTTCTTTAAATTCTCATACTTTGCATCCAAACGCTTCTTAAAGCTGTCAAGCAGCTTATCATAGTCATATGCCATTCTGAAATACACTTCATTTACAATGGCAAGTGTCGGAATCTCATACATTGAAGTGTTAAGCCATGTTCCTTTTGCCTCGATAGACAAGCCACAAGGTGCATCTGTTCCTATCTCAAAATCCTCAAAACGCGGCTGCCAGAGACGAAGAAAATCAACATAAGAGCCTTTGATCCATTTGATATTGTCAAGATATGCAAGCTCATCCTCTGTAAACCGAAGCTTACAGAAAGCCTTAATCTGTTCTGTTATCTCCTGCACCATTTTCTGTGTAAAATGCACATCTTCATTTCTGCACTTGAATGTCCATGTGGTCTTGTAATCCGTAAACTGATGGAATATTGTCTGACCCATGCTGAATTTATACATATCAGTCTCTAAAAGACTTGTGATTATCTGGTTTAATTTCATAATATTCTCCTCCCATTTCTTACACTATTAGTATGTCAGAAACATTTTTAATAAATGGCTTTCTATATAATATTGACCTGAATCATTTTCATTGCTTCTATTGCTGTCTTATGACTTTCAGGCGTTACGCAGGCACAGGCATTTTCTATCACTGACACCTCTGCATCTTTACAGAACGTCTTTGCAATCGCTACGTTGCTGATTACGCATATTCCCGTGCAGAATCCGCAGAAATAAATCTCTGTATCGCTGTTGTCATATCCCGCAAGCAGTTCGCCAAGCTCTTTGCTGCCAAACGTCGGCTTGTCAATATAAGTCATATCATCACAGTCAACTCCACGCTCCTTCATTGCTGCTTTAAGACGAGCGTCTACTTCCCATCCGTTTGTCCCTTTAATACAGTGAGCTACCGGAAGCTTTCTTCCCTCCTGAGTATTCAGATAGTTTTCATCATGCGTATCCCTTGTGAATATCACGTCATCATATTTTCCTGACCTGATTTCATCTGCAATAACATTTGTTGCCACGTTACACTCCTTGTTTCCAAGAACTCCTGTAATAAAGTCATTCTGTGCATCCACTACTACTAAAATTTTCTTTGCCATAATCATTTCCTCCTACATCATATAATCATCATTTGTTGCATCCATAAGGATTTTTCCAAGCTGCTTTAAATCCTTCCACATCCATCGCGGAACCAGATCCCTGACTTTGTCATAATCTTTCTTATACAGCAAATCTCTGATCATTGTACTTGAAATCTCAATATCGCTTCTGCCAAGGTTTCTGATGGTCACATACTTTAAAATATCATCTGTAAACCAGTTTTCCGCAATCTTCGGGTCGTCGTTGTAATAGAATGTAAAGCTTTTCTCTCCAATTTCATTAGCTATGTTGTAATAGAAGAAAGAACCCCATTCCTTTACATATTGAGCTGCATCCTCCATGCTCCAGTCTGATAATGTCATAACCTTTACATCTGCACCGCTTAAATCCTCTTCCTGCAGTACGTTTTCAACAAGTCTTTTTCTGTATTCGATTGGAAACGGATTTCTCTTTGTATAGCTTTTGTTTGCACTGCCTATCACAACAAGCAGATTTTCGCACTCCGATGCGGCCTGTTTTATCATGTTCAGGTGTCCGTTATGGAATGGCTGTGCCCTTGTGAGTATCACACCGTTTTTATATTTCTTATGCACTTTAACCAGTTTACGTTCATCCATGTTAAGGTCAACATATCTGTACACAGCAGCCGGTTTTCTTCCGACAATAGGTCTCTGCGACCTGTCAAGTGAAACAAGCTGTCCTGCAATCTTCTCACGGAACACCTTTGGATGAACTTCCTTTCCTGAAAGAACCTCAAACACCTTAAGCAGGTCCGGAATGGTAAACTCACGCGGCACAAGGTTAAACATAATGCCTGTATACTCAGCCTTATTCCTTATCCTCATAAGTCCTTCCAGTATAATCTGGTCATGGTCAAAAGCAAGCTTTTCGTCTGATACGCTGACCGGAACAAAGTTTTCCACTGTGATTACACCATTTTTAAATTTCTCAGACCTGAGGGAGTATTCAATTTTAATCAAGTCGTTTGCAAACTCAAGTTTTTCATCTGCAAATTTCACATCGAACCATCTGGCATCCTTTGCGTCATCACCCGCAACGGCAGACTGCTCATATCCATATGGAAGCAGTGCAATGTATGCAATATCAATAATTCTCATACGAGGGTCCCTGTCCGGCTGGCTCATGGTATAGAGCTGCTCAAGATAAATGTCTGTAAGACCTGTTTCCTCTTTAAGCTCCCTGCACGCTGCTTCATATGCTGATTCCTTTATGTTAATAAATCCGCCTGGAAGCGCCCATTTGTCTATCTCCGGATGAGCCTTTCTCTTTATCAGAAGCACCTGCATACAGCTTAAGTCTTCCTTCATACGAAGCACCATCATGTCAACTGTAACCGATGGTCTGTCATAATCGCCCGGCTTATATTCTGCTAAAAACTCCCGTTCTGTTAATCCATTTACATCTACTTTATTCATGTGTTTAACTCCTATAATTACTTTCTGCGTTTCTTATATTTACTTTATGTGCTTATTATAGTAACTCTTAGTAACTATGTCAAGTGCTTTATAGAATTAAATATAATTTTTGCAAATTTATTATGCTTCCACAACCTGTCTGCAGGAGATGCTAATATATAAGCTCAAAAAAAGGGGATGTGAAAAAACTCGATTGAGTTTTTTCACATCCTCTTCCATTTTCTGTGTTTCATGTGCATAAATCTACAGTATCTAAACAGCTTCGCTATACATCAGGCAATTTCTTCGGAGTTACGCTTTATCTGGTTCACTATCTCCATTATCTGTTTTGCGGTACTCATATCATCTTTGAAAAGAGTTGTGATACTTCCAACTGATTTAAATGGTTCACCCATCAATACTTTATTATCTTCGATATTTCCATTTGCTACTATATAGTCCACTATCAGATTTACGAATCTCATCTGATTTATGTTCAAGCGCTCTTCTGACATAAAACAACTGAAGGCTTCGTTTACTGCCGCTCTATCTACACCGACTATTTTTCGTACTAATCTGCCTATCGGTGTCTCTCCGTATTCCTTTATATAATCTTCCTTTGAACCAAGCTCAGTCCACAGAATTCGTTCCAATTCCCTTAGATCCGTTTCTGTCAGCTTTTTGTTGTTTTTCAGCTTATACACTGACAATTTGTCACTATGCTCTTTCAGGTAAAATTCGACTTTTTTACGATAATTTTTCAAGTCATTTCCGCCATATAAAGGTTCACCCGGTGTACCATCTGTTATAGAGTCCGTGAAATTTGTATAGTATATTGGCCGTACCTGTCTGTCAAGGTACTGCAACAGACCTCTTAAAGCTTCTCTTACTGTATCAAGCTCTATTATAGTGACTTTATCCCAAAATTCATTTGTCTGGACCTTTTCGATAATCTCCTTTTTCTTTTCCACCTGTGGGATTGAGTATTTGGCAGACAGCTTTTCTGCGGTCTGAACCACTATATTCACCGGACTTTGTATGCTTTTGCTTTGCAGCAGTCCAAGATCTATACTGTATACCAGATAGTCAAATCTTCGTGCCAGCTCATCTTCCTTTTTAGGCCTGATAAGAGGTGCAATATGCTCCCTGATATCCGAAATCTCTATTGTCTCAAGATTATCCCACGATGATGAAGCCCTGAAAAACTCTACATAACGCAGATGTCTTTTCACCATAAAGCTATCGTCATTTAAGCTAATTACATCTTCCTTTAAATCATCCACAAGACTTTTTCTGTAATCTGCGTATATCTCATCACCACTGTATACCGGTGCCTGAAGCTCTCTGACAATCTGGGCTTTTGTGTTATATATTTTCTCATTGAGTGATTCTGTTATACCATTCTCCGCTCCATTTTTGTTCACGCGGAAATATTCAAAATTGTTACAGAAATCAAATATAAGAAATCTTTCTTTGTCCATACCCTCTCCAAGCAGATTAGGGCAAAGCCTGGTTCCCCTTCCAATCATCTGCCAGAACTTGGCATAGCTTTTTACCTTCTTAAAAAATACAAGATTCAAAATCTCCGGAATATCTATTCCTGTGTCGAGCATATCAACAGATACTGCTATCTGTGGCATTTTATCACTTGTGCTAAACTCATCTATCAATGAATCACTGTACTTTATACTATAATCTATCCGCTTTATGAAGTCTCCTCCATATTCCGGAAAAAGCTTATTGAAACGCTTGACTATTGCCTGCGCATGCAAAGAGTTTTTGGCAAAAATTATTGTCTTGCCAAGCTTGTCTCCACCCTCAATTTTTAAGCCCTTTTCCATAAGCTCTCTTAAAACCTTATCAATTGTATCCGCGTTAAAAAGCCATGTATTTACGGCCTCTCCTGATATATCATCACCTACAGTGTCATCATCAGAAAATGTATCCTCATACTCTTCTTTTTCCTCATCTGACAGCTCATCATAGTGAATACCGCTTTCCATTATTTTTGACTTATATTCCAGTGTAGAATAATTGACCAGATAGCCCTCTTCCACCGCTTTTTCAAGCTCATACGCAAATGTCGGAACTCCTCTTTCAAGGTCAAAGACTCCATATGTGTTTTTGTCGATTTCATTTTTTGGAGTGGCAGTCATACCAAGTAACATCGCATCAAAATACTCAAATATTTCCTGATATTTTTTGTAAATGCTGCGGTGTACTTCATCGCAGATTATGAGCTGAAAATGCCCCGGACTAAAGAGCTTCTCACCATATTTGTTTTTCCTCTCATCTATGGCATTCATCATCGTCGGATATGTAGAAAAAATCATCCTGCATGACTCAGGGTCGTCTTTATTGTCAAGCAGATTACAGCATGATAAATCAGGAAGCAGATTCGTATAATTGTTTTTTGCCTGCTTCACAAGAGCTTTTCTGTCTGCGAGGAACAGAATATTTTTCACATAATTGTGACGCCTTAATACATCAACAATACTAATGCTCACTCTTGTCTTTCCTGAACCTGTGGCCTGCACTATAAGCATCTTGCGGTGCTTATTTGTGATGGCATCACAGACTGCGGTTACAGCCTCTTTCTGATACGGTCTGTTGGTAATATCATCGCTTATCCGTATATTTTCAAGCGGAATCCTCGAAGTGCGTCCATCCATCTCAAGCTGCAGCTCTTCCTGTGTGAAAAAGCCTGAAACCTCACGCCTTGGATATCCCATATAATCATTCGTATAGAAAAATTCAAATCCATTTGTTATGAAAATAAGAGGGCGTCTATTGTATTTATTCTGCAAACAGTCAGCATACAGCTTCGCCTGCTGGCTTCCTACCATAGCATCCACAGAAGCCTTTTTAGCCTCCACTACAGCAAGTGGCAGATTATCCTTTCCCCAAAGAACATAATCCACATACCCTGTTCCTGTGCTGTTTGGCATTCCTGTAACCGGCTCCTCCTCCGTGACATTTCTGCCAATAACCCATCCTGCCTCCTTTAAGGCAACATCTATATATCTCTTGCGGGTTTCTGCCTCGCTTATCGTATCTACATGGAACTCCCTTGTCTTTACATTCTGACTACGCTTCTTTGCCATCTGCTCGCGGAGCTCTTCATTCTCCTTCAATACGCTCTCGAGCTTTTTATCCTTACTGCTTAAGCCCTCATACAGCTTCATGAGCTCATCAGCCTTTATACGCTTTTCATTACCGCTTGCAAGAATCGACTCATCATATGTCTTCTCATCGTATTCCCTCGAATATGAATAATCAATCCAATCGCAAAACTCAAACAAATCACGAAGCGCTATTATTGCTTCATCCCTGCCTATATTGTTGTTGGTATGAACTGCAACATTTCCCAAATGAATAGTATATTTGAGCATTGGAAACAGCCTTGGCTCAATTATCCTCCTAAACGTCGGCTCATGAATGAGACTTGATACATTATCTCTGTACGGAAGCGAAAGCTCCGCGTCGTATGAGAAAACAAACCTCACTGCAAGCTCAAGTGCACGCCTCGACAAAATGGCACAAGTAGCCGGTGAAATGGATAAACTTTTTTCTGCTTCAACTGCCTGCTTTGCAAAATCTGCGTATTCTTCTTTCTTTAAAAGGTAATCAAAATTTGTTTCCATGTAATCACCCCTTTTATCTTTCTACAAGCACTTTGCATCTCTTCCTGCAAAATGCAATTCCATAATACATGATATTCTGTCTGTCATTATTTAACAGATATTCCTGATATCTTCTATCCTTTATCTGTTTCAGAGCTTTTTCACAGGATTTTTCCATAGCTTTAAAATCTTTTGTGTATTTAAGCTCTGCAATAATTCCTTCATCCGGATCATCTGTCTCCACAATAATATCTGCAAAGCCCTCTCCTGCCTCAACATTTGACTTTACCAGCCAGTCCTCATTGCCACTCAAAATGCCAATAAGCAGATTATGATAGGAGCTTTCCTTTTCCTCATTTCTCGCTTTTGTGTCAAAAACGCTCACCGAATTGCTCAGCACCTTGTTTAAATACATTTCCATTATCTGTGTATTTCCATCTTTGAAAGCCTTCCAAAAGTCCTGCAACTGCTCGGTATTGGAAAATATTTTATTTCTAAACCACTCCTGTATCTGCAGCTTAAATACTTCTTTAATCTCCTTGTTCGGAATTACAAGGTTATATTTTTTGTCCTCACTTATCTTTGTATATGTCAGATAACCTGTTGTAAACAGAACACTCCATAGATTATCAATATTATTGTCTATTTCGTCATAGGTCATATCCAGACGGATTTGCTTGTCTATGGCTTCTCCCGCGATCAAACGCTCAATTTCATCTCTGGTTGTCTTACCAGCCTTATCTATAAACCTCTTAACAAGCTCATTTCCGCTTGTATTAATCCAATACGCTTCCGGTCCAGCCATTGGATCATCTTTTATTCTGTCAACATGATTGATTACATCCCACGGACAATATACATCAACATTTCCGAAATGATAACCATCATACCATTCCTTTGTCTCTGCAAACCTGTTTTCCATATGATAAAATTCCAGCAAACGCTCTACTTCCTCATCCGTAAAGCCAAAGTGTTCATCAAATCTTGTATCCGTAATAGATAAAATCTTGAAATTATTTAATCCTGTAAAAATACTTTCTTTTGAAACACGAAGACAACCTGTTAAGACAGCAAAATCCAATGCCTCATTTGTCTTTAATGCTTTTCCGAATATGGCACGTATCAAAGAAACCATCTCTTTATAATAGCCGTTCTGAAATGCCTTATCCAGTGGAACATCATATTCATCTATTAAAATAACCGTTTTTCTGCAATGGTGCTTATATAACAGCTCAGATAAAGTTTGAAGCGAAGCATACAGTGCCTCATCTCTCATTTCATATCTGCCATCCTCTAATCGGATTAAAGAAGCATACGCCGACTTATCGTCAATGTCCAGCCTGTCACTCTGCTTCAAATATGCAAATCTCTTAGCTTCCTTTGCAATTATCTCTATCATCTGATACTTTGCAGCTTGAAAATCTAGTCCTTCCACATTCTTTAAAGATAGAAATATCACAGGATACTTGCCCATATTATCATCACACAGTTTTTTGTTGTGCGATATATAAAGACCATCAAATAATTCAGAAGCTGCTCCAATTTCAAAGAAAGATTTGAGCATACTCATGTTTAGAGTCTTGCCAAAACGACGCGGTCTGGTAAAAAGGTTGACTTTTCCCCGGCTGTCAACCAACTGTTCAATAAGCTTTGTCTTATCGACATAGTAATATCCGTCTGAACGGATTTCCTCAAAGTTCTCTATTCCCACCGGTAGTTTAAGTGATTCAGTCATGCATGCTCATCTCCTTCCCTGATAAAAATAAGTGTGTAAATATAGGTTTATTATAGCATATATTGGTGCGAAGGTCATAGTATCAAATTTTGATTTGTCGACTTGATGGACGAAGTCAGCAAATTGATTTTGAAGCTCTATATCAGGAACATATATTACCGTTGCGTTAATTTTTGAAAGTAATAAGTTAGGTTGCGCTGATGCATTTTCCACCATATACATTTTTGTATTAACTCTGTAGCACCACTTTAAAAAAATGGGATTCAATACATCTTTCTTAACCTTCAATAATGCCACACTTTTCTGTAGCAAAGTATGCTCAGTTCTCTTATCACAAGCAATTGCCGACTTACCTATTGTTGCTCCTGTATTAACTATAAGAAAATCGCCTATTTCAACATTGCAACGCTTATAATCTTTTTCAAATTCTTCAATATTTATTTCTGGTGCTGATTCATAATGTACATCATCATCATAAATTTCTCGTGCTCCAACAAAATATCGCTCTGTTCCCACTTCTGATTTACAGCCGCCATGTTTTCCATCTGTAATCTTATTACACAATTCTTTTAATGTCGCCTTTTCAAATGCTTGAGTTGGGGTATCTAGTGTTCCAAACATCTCGACAAATCGGGCTTTCGTTAAGCTGTCTAATTCAACTAACTCTTGTTTTCTGGCTTCTATAACCTTTTTACACCTACCCAAAACATCTATTATTTCCAATTGTTTCTCTATATTATCAAGGTTAAATTCTTCATTTTTATAATCTTTAAAATAAATATGTGGAATGGTTGCTCCAGTGTAGTATTTTTCTAAATGCATATAACTCACAACATAAAACAAATATTCTGGTAATACATTTTTCTTTGGTATTAGATACTGCATAGTTCCTATCACTGAAGATTTTGCTGGATTCAATGTTGTTCTGCCTATTCCTGCTCCATCCTTGACAACAGCTACATATGGTTGCTCCTGATGATAAAAACTTACTTTTCCAGCCAATCCTGACGCACCATAAATTGGATAATTACCACTCATTTTAATTATATCAGACTGTTTTATGTTCGATGAGCCACGCTCACAAACATCCTCAAGTTTTACTCTCATATACGTCACTCCTGCTATAAACACCATTAATCTTTCCAAGACACAAAAATAACCGCCCTGGTCTGGTAAACTGTGGCGGTTATCTTTAATCAATACATATATCAGGCTGACCGTCTATCGCTAGCACTTCTTTTATACTATATTAACATCTAATCGCCTTTGTGTCGAACATATATTCTGTTTGTCCAAGATTCCGTCAAACACGAATTGACCTTTTCTCATTTTTACTAAGCAAGATACTTCTGATGAGCAGTTTTGACATTATTCTGATTAACCATAGCATACTGCATAGTGGTATCAATCTGGGAATGTCCAAGTATCTTTTGAACCTGTTCAATCGGCATTCCCTTATCAATAGCTCTCGTAGCCATTGAACGCCTGAATTTATGCGGATGTACTCTCTCTAAGGACAGTTTTCTCCCGAGTTTTCGCAATCGAATCTCAACACCACTTATCTTAAGTCTGTCATGTGGTGCATCCAACGTAACAAACAAGGCTTTATTTTTATCAGTTCTGGTATTAATATAATCCTTTAGATGTACTTTTGCCTTTGCATCAAAATATACTCTGCGCTCTTTATCACCTTTTCCATAAACGATACACTCACGTCCTTCAAGATCAATATCATCTATATTCAGGTTTACCAGTTCACCAACTCTTATTCCGGTAGAATACAAAAGATCTATAATTGCCAAATCTCGCTTTTCATTACAATTATCTCTAAGCTTCTCTATTCCCTCATCAGAAATCACGCTTTTTACAACTGTTTTGGTCTTTATCTTATGAATCCTGCGCATAGGACTTTTAAGAATATAATCCTCTTCCTCGAGCCAAGAAAAGAAGCTTGAGATATTTCTTCTAACATTATCAATTGTTACATTGGAGCAATTATTGAGCTTTTGATAATCTGACAAATATTCACGTATTTCTTCCGTTGTTATTTTACGGACAGATGTTTCGGTTTGTGACAACAGATGCTGCACTGTTTCCCTATAATACTTTATTGTTCGTTCTGAACACCCCTCTATAGTTTTTGCATCAAGAAACATTTCCAAAAATTTATCATTTGCAATCTCTGCTTTCTCTGCTTCATTTTCTGCAAACGTTTGTAAAATGACTTCCTGTAATTTTTTCATCTGAGCTATTGATAAATACTCCGACATTACATTTAAAACTTTAACTATTTTTTCTTCCATGTTGATATCTCCTTTCAAAATACCAACATCCTTCTCCTGCATAAATGCAATTTATTCCGGCAATTGTATTTATGCAGCCTGTGAATAATCCATAATAAAAATTTTACTTGCGATATGCTCTACTATAGCCAATCCTGTTCTATTTTCTTCTCTAATTGTATAAACATATCATAATACTTTTCTTTGGTTTGACGTATAATATCCATTGCAATTGCCTGATTATATGCGTGTGCAACATTATTTCTCGAAACCAATGCATCCAGCCATAATTCTTCATCACTAATCATTCCTGCCTTGTAAGCTGTTTTTAAAATTGTTCTTGGCGATCCTGTTGCACCCTCCGCATAACCAAAATTCTCTAATAGTTCTTTCATCGCCTTCCATGATTGTTCAAAACAGATTTCATATAATCCAACCATGCCAGCAATTTCCACATTTCCATATGGTTCTTTATAAGAAAAAATATCGTTTAAATTGACTAATGCTGCCTTAAAATTCTCAAATTTTTTCATATAGCACTACCCCCTCTCTTTTTATTGATTCCAACAATTCTTTTCTTACAGGCTTATCCAAGTCCACTATATCAAATTCCAACAACGTTGAAGTTGTTTCATCTACATCCAAAATAAAATGACTACTGCTACCACCGCAAAATGCCAAATCTATATCACTTCGCTCTTTAAAATCTCCTCGCGCTCTTGAACCAAAAAGAATTACTTTTTCAACACAATTCTTCTTCGCTAGCTGGATAATTTCCTGTAATACTTTACATTTTATTCCTGTTTTTTCAAAGGTACTATTTACATCCATAAAGGCTCCTATATTACTTCGTTTCTTATCCAAAATATTTCTGCATTAAACTATCAAACAATATTTGTGTTTCATCCAATGCTTTCTGAACTGCAACTTTTGATTTGTCGACTTGTTTGACGAAGTCGGAAAACTGTTCCTGCAAATCCATCGGTGGAATAATAAACTCTTTTTCCTCAAGCTTCGATTTAGACAATATACCTTTTAATGCCATATTTATATCTTCCACAAGATAATCCTTGGACATCTGAAACAGCACATACAAAAACAGAATATTGTATTGTTCAGGTACTACTGCATTAATCTGCTGGTTAAATGCCACTGTTCTATCTGTAATGCAAACTCTACCAATACTTGCTATACTTCCAGCAATACAAGCCATAAGAATAGAATCCTTTTCAACTGTACGTCCAACATTCATACCCTTTTCAGACAAACTCTCTGTCGCTTGAGTTGGATTAAGAATTCCAGAAACAATATTATCTGTCTTTATCCATTCTATATAATCACCATAATATTCTTCTATTGCTCGTGAAGGTGTATTGCCAGTAATAACTTTGCACGTATCTTTTAACCTCTTCTTCTCGAATCCAAACGGATTACTTCTAGGGTCTCCAAACATCTCGACAAATCGGGCCTTGATTAACTCATCTAAAAGCTTTAATTCCCGTTTTCTTTCCTTAATAACCATTAAAACCTTATCCAAATTAATTGCTATCTCTATCTGTTTTTTTAATGGTGGATATGGAATTTCAGTTGCATCAAAATCCCTTTTAACTATATGTTTCATTGTAGCACCATGTGTTTTTTTCCCCATATCATTCAACTTATATCGAACAGCATATACAAAATAAGATTTATCAATATCAACCTTATCAAATTTCACTTTAAAAATATGTTGATTCAATAAAGCCTTTCCTCCATTCCACACATATACCCCAAGACTAGCAGACCATGAAATCAATACATCGCCATCATTTATTTCTATTTTTTTTGGATATTTGCCATTATAAAAACCTAAATCATATGAGTTACCTGTCAAATCTTGAATACGAATAATTTGTAATCCTTCTTCTCCTCTATCCTCTGGCTTAAATGCATAGCCATTAATGTATGTAGCCACATCGCCAAGTTTAATGATATCTTTAGCCATTTACTTTCACCTTTCAATATCCACCATTCTTACTCACATGCATGTAAACATGATTCAAGACACAAAAATAACCACCTCACTGATCTGGTAAACTGTGGCGGTTATTTGCAATCAATACATAATCCGGCTGACTCTCTATCTGTAGCACTTCTTTTGTATTATGCTAACATCTAATCGCCTTTTTGTCTAACATGCATTCTATTTATCAAGAATTTTACAAACACGAATTTGCTTTTACACATCCAACAGTTTCTTAAGCTCTGCCAGTTCACCCCGTATCTCACTTTCCAGAGCGTCTATCTTTCCTATTATCACTTCGGTTGGCTCATATTGCACAGCCTCATAGACTATTTCCTTGTACTTGTTGATTGAAAGGTCATAGTCATTTGACACAATCTCATCAACAGGAACAAAGAAGCTCTGATCCGTTCTTTTTCTGTCAGTCTCTGCATCAAGATGATTGAATCTCTCAATAATATCCGGGATATCATTGTCTGCGATTTCCTGACGTTTATCATCAAGACTTAATCCATCAGCCTTCATATCATAAAACCATACTTTGTCGGTATCACTTGAGCCTGTTTTTGTGAAAATAAGGATTGCTGTTGACACTCCTGCGTATGGCTTAAACACTCCACTTGGCATTGATATGACTGCGTTGAGCTTATTGTTTTCAATGATTTCTTTTCTGATTTGTTTATGTGCTTTACTGCTGCCAAACAATACTCCATCAGGAACAATCACTGCCGCCCTGCCACCTTTTTTTAGTATACGCAAAAATAGTGCTAAGAAAAGCAGCTCTGTTTTCTTCGTCTTTGTCACTTTAAGCAAATCTGCTGAAACAGCCTCATAGTCCAGACTTCCCTTAAACGGTGGATTTGCCAGAACTAAGCTATATTTTTCAACATCCGTATTCTGCTCTGAAAGACTGTCCCTGTACGAAATATTAGGATTTTCCACGCCATGAAGCAGCATATTCATAGCTCCGATTCGAAGCATAGTTCTATCCATATCATTGCCATAAAACATCGTGTTATTGAAATGCTCAAGGCTCTCCTTGTGAAGGAAAAGCTCCGGATGGTTTTCTCTTAGATAACTCTGTGCTTCTATCAGAAAGCCTGCACTTCCCATTGCCGGATCAATTATTGTATCATCCGGTGACGGTTTTACCAGTTCGACCATCATTTTTATGATATGTCGCGGTGTTCTGAACTGTCCATTGGTTCCGGCTGTTGCAACCTTTGAGAGAAGATACTCGTATAAATCTCCCTTAGAATCTTCATCTCCCAGCTCAAGCTTATCTATTCCATCGACTATTTTTGACAGCATTGCCGCGGTAGGAATCTTGAATATGGCATCTCCCATATATCTGGCATATGCCGAATCTCCGTCCTGATGCAGATTCTTTATAAACGGAAATACACCATTTAAGACAAGCTCATACATTTCCTCTGCTGAACCGAGATTTTTAAATTTGCTCCAGCGGTATTTCTGACATTCACCCGGAAACATAGACTCATAGTCTACACCGAGAAAATTTGCCTCGTTTTCTTTTGTTGTCTCAACTTCGTCAAGCTGCTTTATAAAGAGTAAATATGTAAACTGTTCTATAACATCTAATGGATTTGTGATGCCACCTGTCCAGAATGTTTCCCATATTTTATCTATTTTATTTCTTAATTCTCCGGTAATCATTATCTGCTTCTCCTCTATTCTTCCTCTTTAATCACCTTTAGGAAACGCTTGACCTCCGCCCATGCACGCTTGGACTCCGGGAAATTGAGATATCCCATCTGGAACACATGAAACATCCCCTCATACACTGACAGTCGCACCTTAACGCCCTGGATTCTTGCCTTTGCAGCGGCCTCTACCGAGTCAGATAAGAGCATCTCTATCGAGCCTACCTGTATGAGCATTGGTGGAAAGCCTCTGAAATTACCAAACAGCGGCGATATGTATGGATCCATTTTATCGTGGTCACCGGGATAGTCATTCACGTAGATTAGACTGTCCCTTGTGTTCCCAAACAGTGGGTCCTTTTCGTAGTTTGTCTCATATGACTCTCCTCCTGCTGTGAGGTCTGTCCATGGTGACATGGCTACTATTCCTGCCGGAAGCGGCATGTCGTGGTCACGAAGATACATGGTGAGGCACATTGCAAGGCCTCCGCCCGCTGAGTCTCCTGCCAGCACAATCTGCGAGCCAAACCAGCCCTGTGACAAGAGCCATTTATAGCAGGCTATGGCATCCTCAAGTGCTGCCGGATACGGGTGCTCCGGCGCCACGCGATAGTCAGGCGTGAGCACTGAGCAGCCTTCACTTACCTCATTATAAAGGCCTGCAAATACATAGTATGCATTGCGCACTGCCCCCATATATCCACCACCATGCAACTGCAGTATCACACGCTCTGTATTTGGGTTTTCCTTTGAGGATAAAAGCTTCATAGTGAAACCGCCCATATCTATATCCTCTGTTACAAAGCAGTCCGGAACAAGCCAGGCAGGTTCCTTCATGCGCTTCCTGAGCTCTCCGGATTTTATTTTTTTGCCGATTGCAAGGTCATTTGTGATATGTCCCATCAGATTGGCAAGTATTTTTCCCTGTATACTGACTTCTTCATCTGCCACAGCTGCATTGCTATGGACTTTTTCCACATGCTCACTTTTCATGGCAGATAATGAGTTCTTAAATGTCTTTTCAAGCTTATTACCCAAAGCTCCTATTATTCCAGTTTCATTATCACCATTACTATCGCCGTTTTCAATTTCCGGATGGTAGTTTCCCATCTCCTCATCCTCAAACATATGCGAATTTCCTATTCCATGAAAGCCTATCATATATGAAATCTCCGTTTCAGCTCTGTTCTGGCTCTTTTGTCACCGATAATCAGTGTTCCGAGGAACAAAAACAAAGATGCTCCCATCGCTCCCATTGCCAGATATGGGAACCATATGACCTTGACTGCCACAAGTATCATCGCAATCACGCTCATCAGCACAAGAAAAAGCTGCATCATCATGTAGCTCTGCCAGTTTCTTATGTTTACTATCATAAGTATAATTGTTGCAAGAACCATCGCCAGTATAGCACTTGGGAAAACAAATGTAAGTGCCCAGCCACTGGCTCCTGTGAGCAGGTCTATGCCCTCGAGAAACAGCACCGTGAACACAAATGTGCTTACAATTTTAAATATATATCCGTTTCTTCCGACTATTGCCAGACGCAGCGTCACATTCGCATAGATTACAACAAGAAGCACTATAAAGCTCCAGTTTATCTCATTGTCTGTCATGTAATCAACAGTTGTCAGCACAATCTGTCCTACTATAGACAGAAACAATATGATATTTTCCAGCAATCTGTATTTTCTTGATGCGCCCTTGACGTCAGGATATCTCGTACCGTTGTCATGGCTTGCTGTACTATCTGCCCTCTTTGCTGCACTATCTGTATCGTTTACGCACTTATCCGGCACATCATTATGCTGTTCAAAAACCCCTTCAGTGCCCTGATGATTGTCCGATGACAATTCAACCGGTGCCACAACCTGCTGGCAGAGCGGGCATTTATCTGTATTGTCTGCAATATACACACCGCATTTCATGCATTTAGTCATAATACTCTCCATTTGTCTCAATTGTCACTTCCACTCCGTCATTTACAAGCTTCTTAAAAAAGCTTCTCTGAATCATCGTATCGGCCAGAATAGATGAAAAAGTAAACACCAGCGTGTCCTTGTAGGAGCATATGGTGCCCTTCATAGGCTGTCCCTTGGACATTGGTATAAAGGAATAAAAGCCTGTTATATACGGCTCGTATTCCGGCTCTACTTTTATATTTCCAATATTTGTGATAGTAGTGGTGTTTGCCAGTGCCGACTGTGTATAGACCGCCTTCATTGCCAGATTTTTTATAAAAAGAGGCACCGGTCTCATCAGGATATTTTTCTGATTTGACACACTGTATGAGAAAAGATCCTCCAGATGCTCCTTCGAAATCTGTGAATTGATGGAATCCGTCACTATTTTAAGCACCTCCTCAAATGTGTAGGAGCTGTTTTGCGGTCTGAACTCAGCAGATATCATGACAAAAAAGTTCTTTGTGGTCACGGAGTCAAAATAAGGACGAAGATTCACAGGAACTGCAACCCTGACAGGCATATCGTTTGGCATGCCGTGAAAACACTCCTGATACACACTCCACACAAAGCATGCTACCAGATAATCATTTATGGAAACTCCATAGCGGTGGCAGACCTGCTTCAGCTGTGATACAGGCATCATGCCATGTATCAGCCCAAACTCTCCATCAGGTACCTTTTCCAGCTTTAAAAGATACGCCTTCTGCCTGTTAAAGCCACTTGGCTTACTTGATTTGTAGTTCTTTACAAAGCTGTCCTCTCTATTTAAGGATGTGCCCTGCGTCAATGAATCGCCCTTTAGCTTTGCAATCTCCGGATGTGTGAGACGCAGATACTGGTAGGTGAGCTCCCTAAGGAAATTTATGCCGCCCATGCCATCTGTCAGCACATGAAATACCTCAAGATTTATTCTGTTCTTATAGTATGTCACCCTGAAAAGATAGCTGTGATTCTTGTTCGGTCTTATAAATCTGCACGGAAATGTATTTTCCTCATGCACCTTTGGTGCCTTTTTGCCATTTTCCTCAAAATAGTTCCAGAATACTCCCATCCTGAGTCTCACATTAAACAGACCAAACTTCGGAAGCACTATATCCAGTGCCTCCTGCAGCTTTTCACTGTCAATCTCATCAGTTAAGGTGACTGAGATCCTATATACATTTGTCATGCTCTCCCCCGCTATACTAGGGAACAGATTTGCTGTGTTGTCCAGCTTGTCCCAGCGGATTGAACGCGTTTTCGACATTTTAAATTCCTCGCTTAATATAATGATATAGCGAAGCAGCACCCTAATCGAGCCTGCCGTACACCTCCATCGGCACATATGCCTTTATCTGTATCCCATCAGCCACATATTCCTCCGACACAAGCTCGCCCTGTTTTCTGATGAGCTGTATCACGCCAGCCTTATCATATGGGATAATTCTCTCAATATATACCTTGTTCTCTCTTAATATCTCCTCTAAAAGAGATTTTACCTCATCTAATCCCAGATCCTTTGCCGCTGAAATGTTAAGAGTATAATCTGCCCTGAAATCATGCAGCGGTTCGTTGTCTGTGCGGGCATCCTGCTTATTAAAAAGTGTGACAAATTTCTTGTCTTTTACACCAAGATCATCCAATGTCTGGTAAGTTATGAACATCTGCTTTTCTCGCTGCATATTTGATGCGTCCACCACATGGAAAATGATGTCAGCATACTTTGCCTCCTCAAGGGTGCTCTTGAAGGCCTCTATCAGATGATGCGGCAGCTTTCTGATAAACCCGACCGTATCAGTTAAAAGCACCTGCTGCTTGCCATCAAGCGCAAGAATACGCGTTGTAGGATCAAGCGTTGCAAAGAGCTTATCCTCCTCAAGCACATCTGCCTCTGTCAGGTGATTTAACAGCGTGGATTTACCTGCGTTAGTATATCCTACTATCGCAACAACCGGTACTTTATTTTTTTCACGCTTTGCCCTTGTGATATCTCTGTGCTTCTGAACCTCTTTCAGCTCTCTTCGAAGCTGTGCTATCCTGTCATTTATGAGACGGCGGTCCACCTCAAGCTTTTTCTCTCCGGGACCTCTTGTTCCTATTCCACCGCCAAGCCTTGACATGGACTTTCCCAGTCCCGACAAACGGCTTAATCTGTACTTGAGCTGAGCAAGCTCAACCTGTATCTTACCCTCACTTGTTGTGGCCCTTGATGCAAAAATATCAAGAATAACAAGTGTCCTGTCCATAACCTTTGTGTCAAGGTACATCTCCAGATTCTTCTGCTGTGCCGGACTCAGCTCATCATCGCACACAATGCCTGTTGCCCCTGTACTCTCCACAAGCTCTGCAATCTCTGCCACCTTGCCGGTGCCGACATACGTGCCCGGATGAATTTTTTCTCTTCTTTGGATAAGTGTGCCTACAACTGTCGCACCTGCTGTCTTTACCAGCTCCGCAAGCTCTGAAAGTGAATCATCTGCATCATCACCGTCCTGCTCGCTCACTCCGACGAGCACCACTCTCTCCTCAATATCCTCTATCTTAATAGTATCTGCCATAATCTATCTGGTCTCCAAAAACTGATATTCTCTTGCTGCATCCTCATCATCAGGATAATCCTTCATGTATTCCTCCATTTTGCTCTTTGCTGTGGCAAAATCGCCGGAATACTCATATGCTATAATCATAGCCTTTGTTATCTGCTGCTTGTTCGGCACACTTTCAAGTTCAAGTGCGTTCTGAAAATAAGTAATCGCAGTGTCATAGTTACCATTGTCCATCTGCGCCTGTCCCATATTCATCAGATCATACGAATCCGCCTCACCGCTGTCTAGGTATTTCTTAAAATACTTCTGCGAGCTGTCATTATCGCCCTTCTTCTGATATACCTCACCCATATAGTAGTTTGCCTTGACAAGCTTCTCATCGATGGCCTTTTGCAGACTCTTTATTGCTGAATCATAATCTCCAAGTATGGTGTATATACGGCCTCTCTGCATGTAGTCGTCAGCAGTTTTTGCCTTAAGCTTTAATGCCTTATCCAGGTATTCCTTTCCCTGGTCATTCATGCCATACTTTGACAGGGTCTCATAAACGCCAAGATAGAGCTCATAATTATCATCATTCTCACTGAGCGCCGTCTTAAAATCCTTCAAGCCCTTGTCTGAATCATTCTTGGCAAAATATATACAGCCTCTCAGATAGTATGCGTCAGAATCCTTATTATAGTCGATAATAGCCGTATATGTATCAATCGCGCCATCCACGTCACCGCTTAAATACTGTGCCTTTGCCTTATAATAACATATGTCAAGCTCCTCTGCGCCTACTGAGCCCACCGACTGGTCCAGTGCCTTCTGAAAAGCATCGACCGCATCATCATAGCTGCCGTTTTCTATACAGTTGATGCCATACTGTCTGTACGCATCCTTGTCCTTTTCCTTGTCGCCGGAGCCACAGCCGGTAAGCATGCCTGCTGTGAGTACAACGGTAAGCGTGAGTGCCATAAATTTATTCTTTATCATAATAGTTCTCCATGTGTATATTCTTCCCCTTATTATATATGTATTTGCCAAACTTGTAAATCCCGCCCTTACATTTCTGCCAGGGAGCCTGCCGTCCCCTGCGCTTACGTCCCGTACTCTAGCAAAAAAAGAACCCCCGCGGGATGCACCCGCAGGAGTTCTTAAGCCCAATTTGTATTTAAAGGAGGAAGAAAAATTCTAAGCCTCTAAATGCCAGATTTCATCATTGTACTGCTTGATTGTTCTGTCAGAAGAGAAGAAACCAGCCTTGCTGATGTTGACAAGCATCTTCTTAGCCCAAGCCTTCTTATCCTCATAATCAGCGTAAGCCTTCTCTTTTGTCTTGCAGTAATCCTCAAAGTCAGGGAATGTCATGAACCAGTCTTTGTTGAGGAGCTCGTTGTAAAGTCTCTCTAAGTTCTCCTTAGAACCAACCTTCATCATCTCATCACTTACAAGGAAGTCAACAGCCTTCTTTAAGTCTGCATCCTTGTCATAGTAATCCTTAGAGCAGTAGTCGCCTCTCTCATATCTGTCGATAACAGTCTGTGAATCCTCACCGAATACATAGATGTTCTCATCGCCGACAAGCTCAGCTATCTCTACGTTTGCTCCGTCACTTGTTCCAAGTGTAATAGCACCGTTAAGCATGAACTTCATGTTTCCTGTTCCTGATGCCTCCTTAGAAGCAAGAGAAATCTGCTCTGAAATATTTGCAGCCGGGAATAATTTCTCAGCTAATGTTACATTGTAGTTCTCAACCATGAATACCTTAAGGTATGGACTTACCTCAGGATCATTGTTGATAATCTGCTGTAAGCAGAGAATTGCATGGATGATATCCTTTGCAATGATATATGCAGGAGCTGCCTTTGCACCGAAGAAGCACGTGATTGGTGTAGATGGCTTCTTGCCTGCCTTGATCTCAAAGTACTTACGGATGATGTAAAGCACGTTGAGCTGCTGTCTCTTGTACTCGTGAAGTCTCTTAACCTGGATATCAAAGATTGAATTGTCAGGTACGTCGAGATTCTGAGTCTTCTTTAAGTAAGAAGCAAGCTCTGTCTTCTTTGCGTTCTTGATGTCAACAAGCTTTGTGAGAACAGTGTCATCATTGATGAAATTGCCAAGCTTCTCTAACTCGTTTGCATCCTTCTTCCAGCCTTCACCGATAAGCTCTGTGATGTATGCTGAAAGCTCCGGGTTACAAGACATTAACCAACGACGGAATGTGATACCGTTTGTCTTGTTGTTGAACTTCTCAGGATATAACTTGTAGAAGTTATTGAGCTCTGTATTCTTTAAAATCTCTGTGTGGAGGTATGCAACACCGTTTACAGAATATCCGAAATGAATATCCATGTGTGCCATGTGTACAAGACCGTCCTTGATAATGTATGTGCTCTCGTCAGCTACCTTTGCGCGAACCTTGTTGTCAAGCTCACGGATGATTGGCATAAGCTGTGGAACAGCCTTCTCCAAGAAGCTGATTGGCCATTTTTCAAGAGCCTCTGCAAGGATTGTGTGGTTAGTGTATGCACAAACCTTTGATACAATCTCAATAGCCTCATCCATCAGGATGCCCTTCTCCTGAAGGAGACGGATAAGCTCTGGAATAACCATTGATGGATGTGTATCGTTAATCTGAACTGCTGCATAATCAGCAAGGTCATGTAAATTAGAGCCCTTTGCCTCTGCCTCTGCAATGATAAGTCTTGCTGCGTTTGATACCATGAAATACTGCTGGTATACACGAAGGAGACGTCCTTTATCATCTGAATCATCAGGATATAAGAATAATGTAAGGTTCTTCTTGATATCATCCTTGTCGAAATCAATTGTGTCGCCTACGATTGACTCATCAACTGACTCGATGTCGAATAAGTGAAGCTTTGTTGTACGGTTGTTGTATCCAACTACGTCGATATCGTAAAGTCTTGACTGTACTGTGAATCCGCCAAAGCTTACAGGATATGTGATATCTGTCTTTGTAAGCCAGCTCTCCTTTGTAATCCATGGGTTTGGAGTCTCCTTCTGGAGATTGTTCTCAAATACCTGCTTGAATAATCCGTAGTGGTAGTTGAGGCCTACACCGTCTCCGTTGAGTCCGAGTGTTGCGATTGAATCTATGAAGCATGCTGCAAGACGTCCAAGTCCTCCATTTCCAAGTGAAGGCTCAAGCTCGATTTCCTCGATTTCAGCAAGTGACTTTCCGTTTTTCTCAAGAGTCTCTTTAACTTCATCGTAGATACCTAAGTTGATAAGGTTGTTTGATAAAAGCTTTCCGATAAGGAACTCTGCTGAGATATAGTAGAGCTTTTTCTTTCCTTTGTTTGAAACCTTTTTCTCTGCCTTGTCTTTTACAAGCTCAAGTAATGCGTAGTATACTTCCTCGTCTGTACTAACGCTGATTCCCTTCTGAAGCTTTGTTTCGATTTCCTGCATGATTGCCATTTTGATTTCCTCCCAAATCTGTTATCATGTATACACGCCAATGTGTCAAATTAACTAATTTTCATTTAGCGTGCTTAACTTCTTTGTGTCATTTGATGAATCAAGTATAATCCATTACACTGCACAATTCTTGCAATATACAGTCGAAAACTTGCACAATCCTATCATTTTTCGGTATTTTTAGTGGCTTTTCAATAAATAATATGCTAAAATATCATCATGAATATATTAGAATATGAAAATTATCACGAAGACAAAACACATGTGGAGCTTACGTTCCCATACAATACCTACCTGTGCTCTATTCCTCTTGATTTTTCCGGAGTTCCGCTGCACTGGCACGACGACATGGAGCTTATCTATATAAAGAAGGGCTGCGGTCATATATCTGTTGATTTTAAGGAGTACCATGTCACAGCGCCAAGCCTGGTGCTGATACTGCCGGGACAGCTTCACTCTATAGACCAATATATGGATGAATCGATGGAGTACGAAAATATCATATTTTCCCTGTCGATGCTGCTTACCGGAAAGTACGATTACACCAAGGAGGATTTTCTTACACCTCTCTTAGCCGGCAGATTCACAGTTCCGACAGTTTTTACACCGGTGTATCCATACTACGAGGATGTCGTGGCTCCAATAGATGCATGCGATGAGATTTGCAAGACGATGCCGCAGGGCTATCAGCTTTATATAAAGAGCAAGCTCTACGAATTCTTTTTTGTGCTTGATAACCGTTGCCGTAATCTGACAAAGCCACTAAAAAGCAAAAAGACTCTTGATAAGATGAAGGTTGTGCTCAAATATGTGGAAAATAATTATGCTGACAAAATCTCCATTGCCGATATCGCTGATGTAGCCGGTTTTTCAGAGTCTCATTTTATGAGGTATTTTAAAGAAACCATGGGCACATCGTTTGTTGACTATTTAAATGACTACCGCCTGACCATGGCTGCGAGACTTTTGCAAAGCTCAGACAGCTCGGTTCTTTCTATTTCCGGTGAAGTGGGGTTTGAAAGCCTGTCATATTTTAACAGAGCCTTCAAAAAGCACTATGGCATGACACCTCTGCAGTACCGCAAGGGCAGTTGACACCACTCTAGACAGTTACAATACAATATTTCTTAAATAAACGATGGAAAATAATCATGAAAAAAAATACATACATAAAAATGACTGCCCCATTCCGTGAAAATAACAGGGCAGCCCGAAAGCTTGAATTAATCAATAAAATATGCACCTATTTAGTTTTTATCACATACCCTGTATACGTGCTGTATCTGTGCTTTACAGCCGATCATATGCTTGCACTCTCAATCATTGCTCCGCTTGTCGGCTTTATTGCAGTATCGGTTTTCAGATATATCGTAAACAGACCACGCCCATACGAAAAATTTGATATGCCGCCTGTCATTCCAAAGGATACCCACGGCAGGTCTTTTCCAAGCAGGCACGTTTTTTCTGCATTTATAATTGCATTTACCGTTTTAATATGCTCACCTGCTGCCTCGCCTTTATGGTTCATCAGCATTTTGCTTTCAGTCCTTGCAGCTATCATTGCCTGTGTCCGGGTGATATCAGGTGTGCACTTTATCAGCGATGTTGTCGGTGCTTTTGTTTTTGCAGCCATTGAAGCATATATAGTGACTGTTTTCTTTTTATAAATAGCTGTTAGTTGTTGTTTCCACCATCAACACTCTTTTTTATGGCATTTCCGGCATCATCTACGGCATCCTTTGCGCCGTCTATTACATCCTTGCCGGCATCACCTGCGCCGTCTATCACATCTTTTCCGGCATCACCTGCGCCGTCTATCACATCTTTTCCGGCATCACCTGCGCCGTCTA
>OAVB01000250.1_pt1 | contig 51914 bp, 35 predicted proteins | sample 1516871 | NCBI WGS metagenome assembly OAVB01 (sample SAMEA2580069, study PRJEB22360) | human gut metagenome | biome: human gut; feature: human-associated habitat; material: faeces | place: Denmark | collected 2008/2010 | reverse complement strand
GCTTTTAAGTTTGTGGGATAAGTTTGTGCAAAATTCGATATTTGCTCATTTATAGCTCATTTTTTTATTTTCATGATATCCTTAAGATGTTGAATAAAAGAGAAAAAACTGAAAACAACTGATATATAAAATAAATCAGATCTTCCTTATTCCGCAGTAAGCATAATATCGAAAAGAGGTGTTTCGAAAAACATGCGAAAGAAAATCGGCGTTTTTTCAGCGCAACTCATAGAAATACTTGAATTGAACATTCCAGCTGGAGCACCTATTTATATAGCAGATTCCAATATAGAACATATGAAAACTTTCCATCCTGATGATTTCGCACAATACGGTAGCGAATTAAGTAATATCATTGCCAATCCTGATTATGTTAAAAAAAACGCTAAAGATGATTCTATAGAATTCACAAAAGAATACTACATAAATGGAGAATACGTAAAAGTAGCTGTCAGAATATCCACTCATAATATTTATTACGCGCGTTCAATGTACGTATTGACTGCTGCTAAAATCCATGTAGCACATAACAAAAACACAACAATCAGCACATTGTTAAGGCGGACAAATTCTCCCCAATATGACTGATTTTCAACAAGTTTAGTGACGGGGGTAAATTTGAAATTGCGTACAATAGTCAAAAAAGCCAATGGACTCAATGATTGCAGCATTAGCTTATGTTTCAAGCTTAAATTCATTGACACACCTCCATAAAGCTTACAGTTCAACAAATATCCTTTTGAATACCAGTGAAGTAAATATATCCTCTACTTGTTTAGCCAATTCTTTCGAATGGATTCGTGCCCCCAGCTCGATATTTCCTTCCTGTCCATGATACGAAAGATTTGCGGATGTAATCAGCGTATCCGTTTGATCAACAGAAATTACCTTTGCATGAAGAGCAGACATTTTATCTTCCTGTTTTGGATAGTTATAAATTCGCAGAAATTTTCCCTTATAGCAGCATAAACGGTCAAAGGCCTTCTGACTCTCAATGTCATTCACAAAAAATTTCACGAGAACGCCTTCTTGGCTCTTTTGAATTACACAATCAACTAACTCAGCAAAATAATCCGAGAGGGAGTACCCGGTAATTAGAATGCTCTTCCTAGCTCCCATAAGCATTTCTCTTACGGTAACCTTTGTCGGTTTTGTTTTCAACGCAAAAGAAGGTGGCGCTGTAACAACTAATTCAGCGCTATCATCGTTACTTTGGGCAGTCGCTGAAACCATAGCAAGAATTTCATGAGCTTCTTTTTCAGAAAGGGATGGATATCTCTTCTGAATGGCTCTAATAGACTCATTTCCACCAGATATAGCATCTGTGAGAATTTTGTTTAACAAAATATCTAAGCTTATACTTCCAGTTGACATAGTTCTTCCACCAAAGTTTTAAAATAAGACTGATTTTCTCTTCCGTCAATAGGCACAATTAATCCGCGATCCAACATGCGATTTCCATTCTCGCAAGCTGTTTCTGAGATCATACAGCAGGAATGGCACGCCGCACCATTTGAATTATTACCAGCAGGCACATTGTTAAGGCATTCCGGATCATTTGTGCAAACCAGTGCTTCCTGGAAAGCGTCTTTCATCAAAACAATAAGCTGATCAATATTTCCTAATTCTACAAGTCCACCAAGTGAGCCTTCTTTATCGGCACTTCCGGTATAGAGCAACACACCAGACATATCATCCCCAAAATAAATGCGCTCACGAATAGCGGATGAAGAGTACCCCGAGGACATTGACATCTGCTTAATCAACAAATGTGCGAATGTATGCATCAGGACATACCTTGCATCTCGTAATGTGGTAACAGTCCATTCTTTAGATTCACAGAATTCCTTATAACACTGTGCATATTTCTGAGAAAGTGCTCCCAGTTCTGGATCTCTCAACCACGCATCAATACTATCCCTATTAAACTCAATAAAGACACCTTCACCGTGCACTTCTGCAGCAGGAAGCCATTTTTCAGTCTTACCCTTATTTAGATAAACGATATTTGTCTGCTCATCGGCATCTGGATCCGGAGCATCTACACGGGTGAAGCCAAGAAGCACTCTCACTTCTCTTAATCGTGTAATGCGAATGACTCTCTTAAAATACGGGAGCAGATAATCCGGAAGCGGATCCTCCTCAGCTTTAAAATGTTTTTTGTTGGAGGCGTACACAGGATCTGCGTGATGCGTAATGGCGTTGTATTCCATCTGCTTAATCTCTGTGAACTCTTTGATGTTCTGTCTTCTGCGCAATAAAGCTGCATCAAATTCTTCTCTTGTAAATGCAGAGAAATATTTTTGATACACTTTGTCTAATCCCATCTCTCCAAAATCTTCTTCATAGCTGTCAATTAAGCGCAAATGCTCATCAATCAAGTTATAAAGCGGATTGATCCAAGGTGGAATGGATATGGCACTTCTCATTACTGGAAAATACACATTCGACGCGCCACGCTGAGAAGGAATCATTTCCTTATTGCATTTTTCATTTTTATGATTTGGCCGGAACGGATGATGTCCGGAACATTTCATACCTTCAAAATTCTCATGCTGCGTTGCGCCGCTCATACTCCGTCGTGCCCCACAGGAACATTCAACCCACATATCTGCAAGCGTTGATGTATTGCCAGTTGAATACATCCTCATCGTACCTTTGCAGGTTGTATTGCCACCGTGAACCCACCAGCTCCAAGGGAAATCATCCATATGGCCGTTCTCACAAATAGTAATAAAACGAGAAGGATAAGCCTGTCTATGACATTCTGGACAAGTTACACCAAACTTCAGATATCGATCCAGGTCAAAATTCTCTCTTAAATCAAATATTCTCCCACATTTCACATTGGAACAAACATGCATATAAGGGAATGAGACCACAGGAATATCTCCGCTATAAGAAGTCCGTGGCATATAAAAGCAGTCAACGCCAAGATATGAGGCCAATCTGCCATCTATAATTTTCTTTCCTTTTTTCCTTCCAATAGTTCAAATCCAGAACCGTGACGGAATCTTTCACGGCATCCACAATAGAACCTGGACCAAATGTAGTTATCAACTGATTAGGACGAATCTCACCTAATTTATTATTATCAAACATAGGCTTTTAGTCCTCCGTGTAATAGAACATATTTGCTGCACTCTCAACATCACGCATAGAACGAAGAGTCGGCTTTTCAAGATCAGTACAAACTTCGCCATAAGTGTTCATTAGGCGATTATACGTTTTAGTTGTATAGACATAGTATCTAAGTTCCTTGGATTGAGTTGCCAGCAGTTTCCAATTACTTATAAAATCATCAATCTCATGTTCGGCATCTGCCTTAGCAGAAGGCTTGATGATGTTCAATCGATTCATGATAAGAGCCTTCACTTCATTAAGCTGCTCATCGGTTAGCTTATCAATAGCTGCTGCTCCATCATTGCTTGCAAATTCCGGATAATGCAAACGAATTGCAGAAATAACCAGCGCATGCAGCACGCGATCTCTTGCACGTGCAGAAAACGGTGTCGCTGTTGTGCCTTCAACAAAACGATATAGCTGAGCATGATAACCGGTAAAATTCTCATAATGCGACAAGTCGCGGGGGCGATAAGGGTTATATAAAGTAACTACTAAGCCTGGATAGGAACGTCCAATACGGCTAGTTGCCTGAATATATTCGGAGTTCTGCTTCGGTTGACCAGTTACCACCATGAGACCAAGCCGATCCACATCCATACCAACAGCAATCATATTAGTTGCAATTGCCGTATCTAGGCAATTTCTATCTGTATATGGAGTTTCCAACTGACTTAGTTTCTTCGGAATGTCATAAGAAGACATGCGAGAAGTAATTTCAACCTTATGATTAAGGAAACGCTGCCTACTCATTCCATATTTTTTCTTAATACGTTGAATTCTGTCAGGAATATCATCCTGTAACAATCGAACGGCACCGCCGAGTTCTCGAATACTGTTATAATACCCAACAAGGGTATAGTAAGGGTCAATAACATCCTTGTACTCATCATCCAGCGAAAGATTATAAGCACTTTGAAGGATAATCGAATATACACGCAGCAAAGCTGTCTTTACAGACTGGCCTAGTGCGCAGACACCAACGTATCTTCTAAACGGATCTTGTTCAACCGGTACCTCACGAATATAGAAACTGTCACCGATTTCAAACCCATTTGGTGGAAATTGCGCAGTTACTTTTCTGCCATATAAGCATTTTGTCTGCTCAGCAGCATTTTTGATAGTTGCCGTAGAAACAACATACTTTGGCTTGATTTTCTTACCTCCAATCGTGTAGGAACACAGATCTTCAATAACCGTTTCATATGCACCGTATACGGTTCCCAGAGGTCCTGTGATAAGATGCAGCTCATCTTGGATAATCAGCTCCGGCGGAAGGAATGGTTTAATCGATCTAAGCGTAGCTGTGGATAACTCTTCTGTACGAGTATGCCGAGCATGGTCCGCTCCAATAGCAACATAGCCATCGCGACTGCAAATTCTATCAACGCGACCAAACAGAGCATTTGTATTCACATCCCACGGAAGGCGGGCAAACTTATCAACTGTTGACAGAATAATGGTCGGGCACTTAGCATAAATTTCTTCATCTACCAGATAAACCGGGATTTTCATCTTATTGCTGGGTTTATACCTATAGAACATGCATTTATCATCCGAACAATAGATGCTAACCGATTTTGTAGGAATATCTATATAAAAATTTTCCTCTGTAAGTGGCTTCCCACAGAATGGACATGTAAGCAGCTGTTTGTAGATAGAGTTTTTCTTGCTTCTTGCTGTTCTTGTTTTAGCTAGATCCTCCGGATCTTCTTCCAATTCTTTAAAGGTGTTCGGAGTCACAGTACCACCAACCCAGAAACCAATACTGATGGGTTCTTTTCCGTATTTCGGATATTCTTTTTGCCGGATCAGTTCCGCGGCCAAAATCATCTTGGTGATACGGTCTCTCTGCTGTGTAGTAAGAAGGCGCAAAGTATATCGCAAAATTGCAGTTACACCGCCGTCACGATTGTATTCATCGCTCTCGTTAGTGCGCAGTCTTCTATTAGCAATAACAAATGCCATAAGGCCCAGATATGCCTCGGTCTTGCCTCCACCAGTGGGAAAGTAGAGAAGATCCACGACTTCACGGTTATCATGCTCCGGATCTACAATACCTTTCAGATTCATGAGAATAAAAGCAATCTGGAAAGGTCTCCAGCCAAAATTATTGGAAGAATTGCGAGGATCTACAAAATCCCTAAAGGCACACTCGATACCGGCTCCATGCTTCTTAGAGAAATTCATAATATTTCTCTGAAGAATCATGGAACGATTCATAAAGCAAAAGGCATCAAACGAAATATCATCCTCTACAAGTAGCTGAATGCCCGCGCGGATTCTTCCAAGAGCTTCTATACATTTATTTACTACTGTGTCGCCAATTTCTTTCTTGAACTTAGCATCATCCATTTTTGAGTCATGAACCAATTTTTTCTGAATCCAATCCTCATAGGAGTCCGCCAAGACATTCAGCCGGTTAATGATGTCATCTTTTTTCTTTGCAACAGAAAGAGTTCTCATAGAGAAGAAGAACGGGTCAAATCCTTCCAAAGCAGCACTAACACCTAGAAATTCGTACTCTGGAATAAATGTCGATACAATTTCAGAAGCACGTCCATTTTTATTGGCTTTCCAAGTTGCTGCGCAACCACGTCCCCTTCCTAAAATAGGTCGCTGGGCAAAGTAAAATTCATCGACGGCAAGAATTTTTCTGCATATGTGTTCTGCCACGAAGATATCCATTTTTTCTTGGGAATAGGCACGCAAGTTGACTTGGAACATCATTCCAGCAATATCACTCTCAGGATTTTTGCGCTTGTTGATAACATATGCTGTTACCAAAGTATACCCCTGCTTGAGGCCGATTTTAGAAATATATAAAATTACATTTGAATCACAAACCAAAGGGTATTCTTTGTTCTTACTAAACTCTTGCAGATCAATAACAACTGTCTCTTTCTGCGGATGACGTGTATACGTGCTTACATCAACTTTTTTTCCCTCTTTGTTAGTGGTTTTATCAGAAGCTTTGGTGTAATCGCCCCAAGTCACATCCACATTGAAAGATTTTGTACTACTTTCTAGGTAAAAGCTGATGCCAATGGAAGACGGTGTTTTAAATCGATTTGTAAAGACCGGCTCATTATCATCGTCTTCGCCCGCAGTATAATCTGCATCCCCTTCGAAAGAAGCATCTCCATCGACTTCCTGCTCATTCGAATCATTTTCACTGGTTTGTGGCGCAAGCATACCCACGATATATTCAAAGCGCGGGTTTTGATTCAGTATTTCATTTTCACTACTCGGTCCCAACAAGTCTTTCTTTAACATTTCTATGACTTCTTGGCGAACCTCAGCAAACTTAAATCTATCTGCCATGTGGTGCCTCCTGTTAAAATTTAAGGACAATGTTAATCAGAAGCAATGGATTGATTTCCTGAGACTGATTAAATCGATCAATTTCAGCCTGCGCCTCGTCTTGAATCTCTTTTCTGCGCTTAGGCAGGTCGTGTTGCAGCTTATCCATTTTTTTCTTCGCTTCAGCCGCTTTTTTTCGGATATCCTTTTTTTCCAGCGTGTCAGTAGCCGCCATTTCAGCAAGTATGTACTCCTCAACTTCTTTTTGAGCATCAGTAAGCTGAACATGAAGCTGTTCTTGTTGGACATTGACCCAGTTTTCAATCTTCTTCTTGTTATATGCGATAGTAGGGGCTACAGTTTTATCATGCTGATCCTGAACTTCTGAAATCAAGCGAGCATAAATCTGGTGAAAATAAGATTGTTCTTCTTCTGTCGGTTTAAAATAGCAAACATCCGAATCATTAGCCTCCTCCAATGCGGAAACAATCTCATCTTCAGTAAAATTGATATACTCACCATTTTCATCACAAAGTAGTAAAACTGGGAAGAGGAGTTTTGTATTGTCCATGAATGCTCCAAGAAACAAAACGCCATGTGAACCAAATATCTTTTCACCCCAGTTGTCGATTTTCCAGTAATGTAGCTTGTGATCCACTTCTGGTTCTTCAAACTGGTTCCAATATTCAACATCACGTAGATATTTATCGATATCAGCCTTGGTCTTTTCCAACGCTTGCCCCTTCGCCTCTCTACTTTCTGTAAGCAGAATTGAGCGAAGTTCTGCTGCATGAGCATTCTTCCTTGCATCTAGCTGCCTGTTCAAAGCTGCAAATGCTTTCCTTACCGCAGTGATATTCTTACAATTCTGGTAAATCTCCAGAATACGCTTTTCAAAACTCACACCAGATTCAAGTGCGCCTAGCGCAACATCCGATGCACCAAACACGCCCTCGAACAGTTCAAACTTCTTAGAAAGAATATCATATACTCTGCGATCTGCTTCATTGTCCGTATTCAACAGATTGATTGCTACCACATCGTGAGTTTGTCCATAGCGATGACAACGTCCAATTCTCTGCTCAATTTTCTGCGGATTCCAAGGCAAGTCATAGTTAATGATTGTATTGCAAAATTGTAGATTTAGACCTTCTGAACCAGCATCTGTAACAATCAAAATCTTGGCATGACTCTTGAAATAATCGACAATTGCGTGCTTATATTCCACACTTCTGCCATAGTTTGTTTTACCAAAATTCTTGACCTGCCATGTTCGAAAGATTTCCTTCGTCATAGCATCATCAAAGTCACCATTAAAGAGAAGGATATCTTCCTCGCTATAGCCAGATCTTCTTAGTTCTGCAGCTATATATTTCTGTGTTCGCTTAGACTCTGTAAAGACAACAGCCTTCTGATTCAATCCCTCAGAAATCTGGTGGTCAAATGCATATTTCAGTGCTTCCCTCAACGCGGCGATCTTTGCATTCGTCTTTATAGCCCTTGCCATTTCAAGAATATGTCTTACAATCTTGAGCTCAGCCTGAATAGCCTGTTTCTTCTCTGCTGTTTCTTCATCATCGTATTCGTTGAAACCATCCTCATCGATTTCATCTTCTACAAACCCCCAGAATAAATCGAATCCCTCCTGGGCATAAGCAGATTTAGTGCCTTCATAGAGTTTTTCAAGACGTTTTTCTAATACTTCAAAGGTCTCTATCAAAGCAAAGCTAGAAGATGCAAGCAACTTTCGAATAACAAGAATAATCAGCCCACGATTCGCATTCGGAATAGAATACAGCGGATCACGACGCAGAAAATCATTGGTCACATCATAGAGTTCTTTTTCTTCTGCACTCAAATGGAAATCGACCGTAATACAGATTCTCTTGCTGAAGGCCATGTATTTTCCGACATCGCGTCGAAGGGTGCGATATAACACTGGAAGAAGTTCCTGTTTCAATTCCTCATAATCACAGCCATCCACAAATCGACGGTTGAAAACCTTTTCTGACCCGAAAATACGTGGATCGATAAAGGAAACCAGTCCATGAAGATCTGTAAGGGAATTCTGTAACGGCGTAGCAGTCAAAAGAATTTTAGGAATCCCATGTGTCAAATCATATAGATTTTTTGCCCGCTTTGTGCCATGAAAAACATTCCGCAGATTATGAGCCTCATCAATAATCAGGAAGTCCCATTTGACATGAGGAAAACGCTTAATTAGTTTCGATGAATAATCATAGGAAGCAATGACAATACTAACCTCATCTGCATTTCCAAGGTGCGTTCGCACATTGGCAAGATCATGCTCAACCGTGTACCGATCCAGAATAACAGCTTGGCGACTAAACTTCTCCAAAAGCTCTACTTCCCATTGTTTTCTCAAAGTAGCAGGAAGAGAAATCAGTACTTTTTTTGCTCCGTTATCCAGAACATAGTTAAGCACTAATCCAGCTTCGATTGTTTTGCCCAGACCAACTTCATCTGCCAGAATGATACCGCCTGTCTTTAATGCTTGAATGGCCGCGCAAAAAGCATTGACCTGATGGGGATTCGGTTCAATATCCGCATTCAGTAGACATTCAAATGGAGCCTTGGCCAATTGTTGCTTCTTATACCAGCTATATTGTTCAAGTAGGAGATTGCTTTCCATCGATACCCTCCTTACTTAATTCATTGGCGATTCCTTCTGCGATGCCTTTAGCCATTAACGTAGGAACGGCATTGCCTATCTGTACAAATTGAGCCGTTCTCGGGCCTTCAAAGAAATAATCATCCGGAAACGATTGGATGCGAGCGGCCTCCCGGGCAGTAATCGAACGGTGTTGCTCAATATCCGGATGAATAAAGTAATGTCCATCTTTTGAGATATGAGCCAGCATGGTGTGGCAGTACGCCTCGTCGCCCTCTACAACTTTAAATCGATCCAGAAATGACTTCCGGTTTTTATGTGTCTTCAGCTCATCTGGCAGATCATTATAGTTCAGCCGTTTGTGCCCATCATTCCAGAGTTCAATTGTACGCCGATAAATCTCAATATCCCTGTCTTTATTGGGTCTTGCGCAATGATGCGTCAGAATGTCAGAATCCTTGCGGATTCCAGTGCTTCTTAAATAATCGCTGAAATCATTTGATCTGTATTCACCCGATTTTCCTCCTGGCTGCAACGCTGGCAGATCACTGAGAATATCGTTAACCGTAGCATCCGCTATTGTCTGCTCAAACTGCGGATAAGAAAGCCCACTATTCTTCAGCCACCCGACAATGATCATTCTTCTTCGGTTTTGCAGCACACCAAAATTCTTTGCATTTTGCTCATGACATTCAATCTCATAGCCAACGGAACGCAACGCTTCTTGGACTTTCAACCAGGTTGCACCACCGTTTGCTGACTTGATTCCCATAACATTCTCAAAAACGAACATCTTTGGCTGATATTTCTGAAGGAATCTCGCATACAGCTTATAGAGATCATTTCTAGGATCCGCCGACATCGGCGTTTCCATATGCTTGCTTTGCGCCCTTCCCACCAAAGAATATGCCTGGCAAGGCGGTCCACCAATAATGACATCTACTTGCTTGATGCCTCTTTGCGTAAGGATCCTATCTATATTTTCAAATAACCTTGGAAGAGTTTCATTTGACATCGTTTCGCAAAATACGGATTGTAGCTGCTCCTCTGGAATATGTTGCAGAAATTCGTCGCGGGTGATTTTTCCGCTAATATAATCCTTGTAGATATCAAGCTTCCCTTGTGCTTTGAGATAATAGTATCCCGTTCGCGTTTCCAATGTTTGAGCAGCATATGGGTTCATCTCCACATGCGCTACAGGTGAAAAGCCCGCTTGGATGAAGCCTTCGGACAATCCACCAGCTCCTGCAAATAAATCTATAAAATTGTAAGAGCCTGTTGTGGCGTTGATACGTTCCATGATGAACCCCTATCTGTATAATTAATTTAGTCTTCAAACACACCGTCTGTGTCAAAAATATGGTCTAACTCATCCGTATTGATTGCGGCAAGCACCTTATTGCGGATACTGCCTTTTGCAAGATCCAGCCGCTTAAAGCGATTTTTTCCTGCTGCGTCTTTTCCAATACGTATCAGCTGCACTCTGCCAATTCTTGGTTCATTTGCAGCATAGTTTGCAAGTCCCTTAGCTTTGCCCAAGTTATCCTTGAAATCCGGATTGTGCGGCTCCAAAATATCAACGATATACTTGAGAATTGGATCTTGGCGAACAATGATGAAATCCGGATAAAGCTCCTTGCATTTCCCGTCCATTTCATAAGGCATCCGCAGTGACCATGACTGTCGGGACGGATTCCGCAGCCAGCAAACATAATCCTCTCGTTTTTGCTCTTCTGCCAAAACAGTCTGTTCCCAGCCATTCAACTTAATTTTTGCTATTCCATCTGCATTGGCAAAAAGATGATCCGTGTACTTTATTCCATCTGCTTCGACCTTGGCACTGATTGTCTCCGGAAGAGTAAAGTTGTGCTTACTGATTTCATCGCCGTTAGCAACAATATCGCTATACTGCTTTTGACACTTCTCCGGTTTGACCACAATATATTTACGATACTGGTCGTTCAATTCATGGAACTTCTTCTCAGCGTATTTATTTAATTCCGCAATACACTCGCTGTCGAATGCGAACAGAATACAATCCACCTTAAAGGCGTTCGGATTGTCGAAGTCGATATATTTACGCCCATATGCCAAGTGGAAACCGCATCCACCCATTTTTGCGTCTGCTACTCTTAGCTGACGATCGAGGTCAGACTCGGATGCAGTAAACATATCTATCTGGTTATCGCTTTGTATTTTCTCACCGAAAACATCGAATATCTGAACAGACAGTTTCATCTCCATGACTTGCTTTGTAAGCTCGTCATATTTTCCAGCATCATGCAGACCGTTCACATAGTTGCGGATAAGTTCAGCAACATCGTTTTTCACATCCTCAGCCGCCGTAATACAGATATTGAACTGCGATAACAGCCCTGCCAAGCTCATCAAAGACTTCAAATAGCTGTTGATTTTTACCGCACGGACGATATAAGTCAGATATCCCTGTTCATTGATGAACTTTGTGATTCCTTCACGATCTATTGTTGGAAGCATCGACATCTGCGATACAGCCGGTGTCAGCACTGGCTGCTCTTTATTCACAGATTGGTTGCCTCCACTGGTTCTCTCCGTTTCTTGACCTGTATGTACATCGTTTCCAGACACTGTTTCCAGCGGAATCGTCTGGTGTTGTCCTTCTGCAGGAATTTCTGAATCTGCTCCACCTTGATTCGCTGCCACAGCTCCAGAATTTGACATATCTCCAACTGCTGTGGAAGGTGCCGCAGCAGGCTCTTCTTGGAAGCCATTCGGGTAATCAAAGATACTCAGCTGACCAACCGTCTGTTTTTGCGTTTTCTTTCGCTGGTTGTGAACCGACCATGTATCATAGGTCTGATCTTCCAGAGATTCACCATCGACAACTGTCGGGATTTCTCCGCCTTCGGTTGCCTGCAATTCATCAATGACCTTTTGAACGGTATCCTGATTGAAATACGGAAGGAATAGCCGCACATCATTTAAGGAATCATCCACGAGAACATGACACTGAAGCGGTGTGCGAACCATACGTCCGAGCAGCTGCGCAATATAGGTTGCGTCTTCCGCACGCCGGAAGGACATCATAGTTTCTGCACGAGGGCAGTCCCAGCCAGTGGACAGATTCTCTTTGAAAAGAACAACACGAATGCGGCGATCTTCTGCGATCTCGGATGGTTCGATATGCGGCACGGTCAATCCATGAATCGACAATGTGCCCGTTGAACCGAAGGTGTGTACAACCTCGTTTTCCTTAAAGCTATCACCCATACGCTCTTCGATTTTCGCAATTACATCGTCCAGATCGGTGTCAGATACTTTCGTACCAGAACCAGCGCAGACTTGGATAACAAACACAGGATTTACATTGGTGTAGTGCTGCTCATAGGTATACTGATACCAATGCTTGCACTTATCCTGCCATTCATCTGTTGCAGCTTGGAGAACAGCCATGTCACCGTGTTTGATTGGATCCTCCGGATAAGTGATTACAATACGATCTTTGAGCAATCCAGATTGGCGAACCTGGGCCGGGGAAATAACAACCTTATGCAATGTAGAGTTTGTTGCCTGCCCAACAAGGGAATTAAAACGTTCGGCAGTTGCACTCATTCCGATAACAACTGGAATGGGCGACAGATTTTGCTCGCTGCTGCCCTTGATAAAACGCTGCATGATGGTGGTTGCCGTTCCCGCTTGGCGTCCCTGCATACCACGATGTGCCTCATCAATAATGAAATACAGCCGGTCAGCTTTTTCTCTTGCTGTATTTTCAATGGTCTCCCAAATCGTATACTGTCGCGTATCCGAATGGCGGCTCAGATTACCAGCCTTGCCAAGCTTCTGCGTATTCAGAAAATAGATATGACCGTCCTCCAGAATCTCGCGGTCGAAAGATTCATCTGAAATCACTACACACTGATCCATGCGGACCTTATCCGCCTTTAGCTCGATTTTCTGCTTGGACTGCTCATTCAGCTGCGGAGAATCCGAAAGCCATACAAAAATGGCCTCCGGCTGTTCAGTAAACTGCTCTGAGCCGTAAAAGATATCTTCGATCAGGGCAGACATGATAATTGTCTTGCCGGAACCCGTTGGTGCCTGGAGCGAAACCACCTGAGGGATCTTCAGCATACGATAGTTATTCAGCGCCATCGCCACGCGGAGGCGCATTTCATTGACCGCCTGTTTTTGAAATGGGAATAATTCACAAATCATTCTTAGTTTCTCCCTCTGTTCACACGGAAGTGATCTAAGTAATCCCGGTAAAGCTGATACGCATTTACAACATTCAGATTTTTTACCATAGATTGATAATTCACTTCATAATCAGTTGCCAAGAATACCGTTTGGATTTCAGGATGTTCTGCAAGCTTTTCCGCGAAATCGGCAAAGGTATTTTCGTTGATCAAAACTGCAAATTGATTTTCCGGTAAGATCAGCATGTCCGGGACTTGCTCTCCGACCAATTGTGGGCATTTTCCTTTTGCTCCAGTCTTCAACCACAACGTAGGCAGCATTTCCGAAAAACGCATACCGAGAGAAACCGCCGTCGGATCTAAGAAGCCAAGTTTGAAGAATGCAGCATTTGCTTTGAATCCATCCGACATTGGTATTTTCTCTGCCTTTGACACACTCATTGCACCCATAGAATCGATGAGTAATTCTTTTATCATCTTAAACTCTTTATTATTGGAAGTAACCACATATAACTCCGACACATGATCCTGCCCATCCAAAGCCGCAATCCAATCACCATAAGCAGATGGTGAAAACAAAATAGATGCACAATGTTTCTCGGACACTAAATAGTCTATATCAGGCTTAACTAGGCTCTGTGGCAACTTATCTTTTCCAATCAACGCAACAATATCTTTGCGCACTTTGATGTCAGAAATATATTCTGGATTTAATCTTATCTGTTTAATGGTTCTTTCAGTTTCTTCCTCAACGGTTCGCGTAGTAGTATAGTCCTTTTGCAAAGGACTACCGTCACTGTGAAAGCCTAAAATGCTATACTTCGTTCTTGGCCACGTAACCGCTCTGCAAATTCCATGGTTTTCCCACGTTTGCGTTCCTGGGGTATCGCCAGCTTCAGTTAACGCTTCGGCATCTGAATCGGATACCTCATTATTGGTTACGAGAATGCATCTCCTCGAACCACCATCTTCGTAATTAAGTAAATTAACAGCATTTAGGGTTGTACCACTACCTGCAAAGAAATCTAAAATTAATGCCTTCTTCTTTCCGCGAACAACTGATGCAATCGAATCGTGTGTTGCGTAAAGAGATTTTGGAAAAGAGAATGCATTCGTCTGTCCTATTATCTCGCTAATGAGGTCTGTGCCATATGCGCCAGCATCATGTGATGTCCGATGCCACACTGTCTTGATAACCCTGTTATTATCACTGGCATATTCTACTGAAACGACATTTGTCTTTGGGTCTCTACCAACAATGATAATTCGTCCCTCGTCAATCAGTTTTTGGTTAGGTTGACTTATATAAGAAATCCCCCATGTTTTTCGTAGAGAATCAAACTTTCCACAAGAGACATAGCCCTTGGCAATGAGATCACGCAGGGTTTCAGCACCTACGCTCCATCTCCCATAGGAGCCATCGTTTCTAATTGGCCAAGCTACAGAATACCCGGCAATCTTTTCGTCGAGATTAGGAATTAGAGGTAGTGGCAGTGATTGCCCTACTCCTACAACCTTTCCTAATTCAGCATCTATGAGAACCGGATAGAACATATTCTCTCTATCTTCTCTTTGTGCGTCTGTTCCAGATCTCAAAAGTCCTTTCCACCGTGGAACCTTTTTCTTATCTGGTAGATTTAACAAGTTGTCTTCACTATCGGCAACATATGCATCTGGCGCAAAGCAAAAAATATTGTATTCTTCAACACGAGAAAACCGTCCCTGAGTAACCCCCTTAGGATTAATGACATCTGTAGTCATTTGAATATAGTACTCAGCAAAAAGCTCTTCCAATAGGACTCGAAGATGATGCACCTCATGCTCATCAATCGTAACAATAAGGACACCCGTTTTAGGATTCAATAAACGCTTTGCAATACGAAGTCTCCTCTCTATAAACGATAACCACTTGCTGTGGCGATAAGCATCATTACCGTCCACATAGTCATTGTTATATTTCCAGTCCTTAGCGCCGGTATTGTAGGGCGGGTCGATGTAGATGCAGTCCACCTTGCCTGCGTACAGGTATTCCAACAGTTGCAGGGCATGATAGTTGTCTGCCTCGATCAGTGTATGCCACAGATCGCTATCCGGCGCATTGCAAACTGAATCCACTGGCTTCAAATAGGGATAGATGGATTCTCCGAATTCTGCAACACGAACGATATCCTTCAGTTCAAAGGTGACTGCTTCATCTTTTTGTTCCGGTTTAACGCACACAGCAGTATCGCCTTCAACCTTCAGCACAACATAGATGGATTTGTCGTCCTTGCTGTCACGACGCATAACATTACATCCTCTTTTGATAGGCATATCATAGAGAGGCGTGCTTTCTGGCATATGTTCTTCAAAAACCAAGCCGAATTTCTTCTGCTTGGCCATTTTGCTCACTTCTTCCTGGATTCTATTTCGAAGCGTCTCATCTTGGATCTGGCTAATTAAATCATTGATTGCAGCCATTGGTACGACCCCTTTCTTGGTTTTCTTTTGTCTTCACGTAGCGACCACTCTTAATTCTTGCGTCAGCTGGCTTTTCCGCATCCGCTGGAATCGCCCAGTATGAACCGATTTTCGTTGCTCCGGGGATTCGTCCGGCTTTACAAAGATCACTGATCCACCTTGCCGAAAGGTCCCATTTTTCCGCTGTCTGTCTGATTGATAAATAGCCCATACAATTCTCCGATCTAATCCGAGCAAATTCTACATGTATTCATAATAATTGTACTCCAAACCTCGCGGAAAATCAAGTTGTTCCGTCTTTTCTTGTGTCATAAATAAATTCAGAGGAACAAATTCTATGAATGTGTTCGTAATGGTCTTGCTCACTCCATTCCCTCTGCATATTTATCAATCCAGTTTTCCCCATCATAATCCTCTATCTGACTTACAATTCTATCAAGGAACTGATCTAATAAATTATTCTGTTCTCTTCCCTGTGCATACCATACATTAGACTGTCCAAATCCATACGCCACACCTTTTGATCTTCTTGACACTTTCCATGTGTTTGCTTTTCGCCTTGCCCCTCTTGGCAGCAGCACGCAATCTTCTTTTTTAGCAATAGCATTATATGCCTGGTCATAATGTTCTTCCTCTGCATCCGATGAAAAACGCATCACTTTGCAATTGCGATATACGGTTGCATGTTTGTACCAGCCAACTGCATATGTTTCTTTTTCTATTGCATCCGGATACAGTGCACAATATACGACAAGCACATCATCTACAGAAGTTTCTTCATTCATTCCCTCACAGCCATAAATCTTCTCAATTCTTAACTGATTTCGCATTTATTTATTGGTTGATTTTGTCTCCACGAAGCCAAGACAATATTCCCCTTTTGGATATCCGGATTCTTCTGTAAGCGTTACCGCTTCAAAATTGTATTTTTCATGTGCATCCAGAGTTTCTTTTACATAGGATCCACCATTTTGTGGTTCATCTTTTCCCCATATAATTCCTTTATAATAATTCATCCATGCGATATTGCAAAATAGTATTCTCATGATCATAACCTTCTTTTCTTTAAAAAATGGACTCGGCACAACATAAAAAAGATCCCACTCTTGCGAATGAATTCTCGTAGCATTTGATACATTCGTATTATGCCGGCGCATTCTCCATCATTTTCTGAAACTGATCAACCGTCATTTTGGCTTTGACAGCGGCACATTCTATCTTTAAATCACCTTCCTTTACAAGTTTCACAAGCATCTGAATTTCACCGATCTCGATACCTTCCTCTCTGCTTTCTTTCAACATATCTTCCACAGCTTTGCGCACATCAATCACATCCATCTCTTCTGGAATTTCTATGGGTGTGTTAGTAATGTTCTTGATAACCACCGCTGCCTCCCAGTCGAGCATCATACGTGGGTTATCTTGTAAAATTTCTGATAGTTTTTTCTTATTATTTTTCATCTTATCACGACTTGATAGCTCTATCAAGTCGGAAACAAATTCCGAAGAGCAACCCAAAATGAATCTCGAGAAATATCCCGGGAAACGGATTAACATGCGTGCACTACGTTTTTCACCCCTGGAAGTTGTTTATTTCGGGCATGTATGAACATGCTTCTTATAATGTTACTATAACAAGTTCACTACAATCCGGTCCATTTCACACAACCCATACATCTTCCCCATCGCCTCTGGTTCCTGCAAAACAGTCAAAACCACCCCAAACAACGAATTGTATCTTCCTACCATCCGCAAATGCTCCGGATACAAAAACGCCTGCCTTTCACAAAACTCTGGGCACTCGCGTATCGGCACCTGGGCGCCGCGGCTTCCTTTAGTACATGCTGCATACATCGGACAGTACTGCGAAGTATTGGTCTGATAAAAGGGAAGATGAAGACTGTTTTTCCCTTTTGGAAACTTCCCGGTACTGGTATCGCCGCAGCTCTCCCATTCATATCGTTCCATCCGAAATTCGTCTTTTAAATAGTCCCGGTAAAACGCCGCATGGACGCTGTTTTGTTCAAACAGCGTGCGGTCCCCCAGCTTGTAAGCCATCCGCGGATCTTTTTTCCGCTTGTTGAGCAGAACGCCAAGGCAGAGAGAAAACACCGGAAACTGAGCTGCCAGATGAGCGGTTCCCCAGTCATTTACAACAAGCTCAACGGTTTTATCCTTTCGTTCGCACCATTCAGCGAGACGCTGCAGCCGCTGCTGTGTTTCCGACAGATTTTCTTCCAGCAAAAATGGAAACGTAAGCGTAATTGAAAACGACTCCCGGCAGGCTTTATCCATCAGTGCGAACAGTTCCTCTTCCGTTGGTGCCAGATGCGGGCAGAAAGCATTTCCTATATAGAGCCGATCCGGGTGAAAAACCGGCGGATCTGCAATCTGGTTTCTCCGAAAATAAGCATCAAAAAACACCGCACTTTCCATCGAAAGATACGCCTTATACCATTCCGGCCGGTCCAGTTCGAGCGCCAGCTCAATCGGCTGCCAGGATCCGGCAGCACTATTTTGCAATGCCACAAAGGTTTCCTTCGTAATTCCGGAAAACCATACTTTTTTCTGCTCTTCCAGACTTTCCAGATGAAACACATCCTGCTCCGCAGGATATCCTGTCATCTGTTCTGCAAGCGCAGCATCATCATCCTCCATTTTCCACCGGATATACTGGCTGTATTGCAGGGCAAGGCGCTGTACCGCATTTCGGTAGTCTTCCTGGTCTGTCACAAATGTATAACCCGTATCAAAATCCTCTTCTTTTTCCTGTAGCAGAGTCGCATCACGAAGAAGAATCCGCTGGTAGGATGCTGTTTTCTGATCGTAAAATGCCAGTTCCCATGGAGCATTTTTCTGCTCTGCCATGGCTGGTGCTGCAAGACGGGTCTGAAAGCCATATTCTGAAATTGCCGTGATCCGCACTTCCTTATCTCCCCAGTATCCCGCCAGGATTCCAAACGGCAGCATGGAAATCCATGGCCATTGGCTGATTTCTTTTTCCCGTTCTTTTTTCTGTTTCATTGCTCCAACTCTCCCGTTTTCTGATACCCTCCAGTATACCTGTTTTTCTGGAAAACTCAAATAGAAAATCCATCCAAGCCCGGAAGCAGTCTCACTGGAGACCTCCAGGTCATGGATGGATTCTTATCATTATTTTGTAAACGTCTCAATCAGCTCTTTGGCATCATCATATCCCTGTCCTTCCAGTTCTTTCTGATACCACTCGTCCACGCCGTCTACCGCCTGTTTGAAGGAATCAATGTCCATATCCTCATAATTGGTAATGGCTACACCATTCTCATTCTGCCAGCGGTTCATGATTTCATCATCACCGGCGCGGTTAATCTCACGCTCGTACTGTGTTGCCAGACGACCGCACTCATCGATCACTTCCTGCTGCTCCGGTGTCATACTGTCATAAATGTCTCCGTTAATACAGAAGAACAGACAATCATAAATTGCATTCCACATCGAGCAGTACGGCTGTACTTCCTGTACGCTTGCTGCATCGATAGCCGGAAGCGGATTCTCCTGGCCTTCTACGGTTTTCTGCTGCAGGGCGGTGTAGGTCTCAGACCAGTTCATGTTGGTCGCATCGGCGCCCCAGCGTTTGTAGCACTCCATCAGCAGGTTACTTCCTGCTACACGGATTTTCAGGTTCTTCATATCATCGACGGTTTTTACTTCCTGCTTGCTGTTGGTCAGCTGACGGAAACCGTTCTCAGCGATTCCCATGCAGTGCAGGCCGTACTCATCAAGGATCTCTTTCAATTTTTCGCCTGCCTCGCCGTCCAGTTTTGCATCCGCATCTTCTACGGAATCAAACAGGAAGGGAAGGGACACAACGTTAAATCTCGGATCAAATGCAGAGTAAATCAGGTTGCTGTGCATGGAAATCTGTACCGGATCTCCATCGATCAGTGCCTGGATACCTTCGGACTGGTTTCCGTTGGTCAGCTGGTCTGCGGCATATACGTTGACTTTGATCTTGCCGCCGGTTGCTTTTTCGATCAGTTCTCCGAACTTCCGGCCGCCTTCTGCCCAGGTACTGGTTTCTGTCGTGGAGCAGGTGAAGTTCCAGGTCTGCTCCGGCCAGTCGAGATCGCTTCTGTCTTCTACATCGTAGGTGCTTGCAGAAGATGTATCTTTCTTTGTAAAGGCTTCAATCAGATCTTTGGCATCGTCATAGCCCTGGCTTTCCAGTTCGTTCTGATACCAGGCATCTACACCGTCTACCGCCTGTTTGAAGGAGTCGATGTCCATATCTTCGTATTTGGTGATCTTGACACCGTTCTCGTTCTGCCAGCGGTCCATAATCTCATCGTCACCGGCACGGTTGATGGCACGTTCGTAATCGACGGCTTTCTGTCCGGCCTCATCGACAACTTTCTGCTGCTCCGGGGTCAGGTTGTTATAGATATCTCCGTTAATACAGAAGAACAGGCAGTCATAAATTGCATTCCACATGGAGCAGTACGGCTGTACTTCCTGTACGCTGGCTGCATCGATAGCCGGAAGCGGATTCTCCTGGCCTTCTACGGTTTTCTGCTGCAGGGCGGTGTAGGTCTCAGACCAGTTCATGTTGGTCGCATCGGCGCCCCAGCGTTTGTAGCACTCCATCAGCAGGTTACTTCCTGCTACACGGATTTTCAGGTTCTTCATATCATCGACGGTTTTTACTTCCTGCTTGCTGTTGGTCAGCTGACGGAAACCGTTCTCAGCGATTCCCATGCAGTGCAGGCCGTACTCATCAAGGATCTCTTTCAATTTTTCGCCTGCCTCGCCGTCCAGTTTTGCATCCGCATCTTCTACGGAATCAAACAGGAACGGAAGAGATACGACGTTAAATCTCGGGTCAAACGCAGAGTAAATCAGGTTGCTGTGCATCGAAATCTGTACCGGGTCTCCGTTCATCAGTGCCTGGATTCCCTCGGACTGGTTTCCGTTGGTCAGCTGGTCTGCGGCGTATACATTGACTTTGATCTTGCCGCCGGTTGCTTTTTCCATGAGCTCGCCGAACTTGCGTCCGCCTTCTGCCCAGGTACTGTTCTCGGTGGTGGAGCAGGTAAAGTTCCAGGTCTGCTCTTCCCATCCAAGGTCACTGTAATCAGCGATATCATTGTAATCCTCATTGCCGGAGGAATTTCCTGCTGTGCTGCCATCCGCACCATCGCCACTGGAAGTATCGGAATTCGTTGCTGCAGCTACCGTTCCGGTATAAGCTCCGTCTTTTGCCAGTGCTTTTGGAAGGAACGTGGAAATCTGCGGAACATACGTAATCAGAAGCAGAACCGCTACCGATGCCGCGATCATTGGCATAACAGCTTTGGAAATCTGCTGAATGGTAACTTCCATTCCTTTTTTCAGTTTTACGGAAATGGCAACAAACAGGTTGACACCAACCGGTGGAGTTACCTGTCCGATGGCCAGGTTGACGGTTGCCACGATACCGAATGCTACCAGGTCATAGCCAAGAGCTTTGCAGACCGGAAGCATAATCGGGATAAAGATATACATGGCGGAGTTTGCATCGATAAAGCATCCTGCAATCAGGAAAATGATATTGACGATCAGCAGGAATGTGAACTGATTATGTGCAACGCTTCCAAGCAGATCGGAAGCTGCCTGCGCAATACCGAATTTGGTGCAGACAAAGGAAAACAGGGAAGCACTTGCTACGATGAGCATAATACCGCCGGTGGTCTTTGCAGAGTCTACCATCAGATCCCACAGATCTTTGATCTTAATTTCTTTGTAGATAAAGATTCCGACAAACAGACCGTATACAACGGAAACGGCTGCTGCTTCTGTTGGAGTGAATACGCTTCCATAGATACCGCCAAGAATAATAACCGGCATCAGGAATCCCCAGAACGCATCCTTAAATGCATCCCATCTCTCTTTTGCCGTTGCCTTCTTCTGCGTCGGCTGAATGTTGTGTTTCTTTGCCTCAAGAAGAACAACGATTACAAGAGCAACACCCATCAGGATACCAGGAACGATACCTGCGGTGAACATATCTGCAATGGATACGCCGGTGATGGATGCGTAAACAACGAATGCAATACTCGGCGGAATGACGATTGCGATCGAACTCGATGTCGCCATCAGCGCTGTGGCAAACGGTGCGGAGAAGCCGCCGCGCTCGATCATGGCAGGAATCAGAACCATACCAAGAGCTGCAACAGTTGCCGGACCGGAACCGGAAATAGCGCCGAAGAAGCAGGCAACGATAACGCACACGATGGCGATACCGCCTTTTTTGTGGCCGACACATGTATCAACGAAACGGATCAGCCGTTTGGAGATACCCGCCTTTGCCATGATATTTCCGGACAGGACAAAGAACGGAATGGCAAGCAGCAGGAATTTACTGATGCCGGAATACATGTTGGTGGCAACGATCGTCAGCGATGTGCCGGAATATAAAATTGCGCAGATCGAGGATAAACCGAGGCAGATGCCGATCGGAATACCAAGGATCAGGAAAATAAAGAATGAAATAAAAAGGATTGCACTGATCATTTTTCTTCTCCCTCCTCTTTCGCTTTTACAAAGGTATCAATCAGATACTCGATCATGTGGAGCGTCATGCAGGCGGCTCCGATCGGTACGAAGGACCAGAAAATCCATTCCGGCCAGTTCAGCACGAAGGTTCTCTTTCCGTTGGCTAACTGGGTCAGAACCTTGTCCATGCCGTATTTAAACAGGACTGCGGTAAATGCAACACTGAAAGCCGTGTTGACCACCAGCAGAATTCTTCTCGCTTTTTCTGAAAGACGGTCCGGCAGTAAAGAAAGATTGACCAGCTCTCCGTCACGGGCAGCGAGCGCTGCAGCGAGAAGTGTAATCAGGACAAATACCGCAACAACGAGTTCCTCGGTAAATGACCAGGATTGATGCAAAATCTTACGAGACAGGACATTTCCGACCGTAAGCACAACAATCAGGATCGTGGACAGCACAAGAATCAATTTCTCGACAAATGCCACGCCGTTCATGATTTTTTTGTACACTTTCATATGTTTCCTCCCTTTTCCTGTCTGCGCGTGTTTGGCAGCAGGATTTGTTTCTTGCCAGGCTGTATTACCGGTGTTTCTGCATAAAAAAAGCCGCCCCACGATAACCAGGGACGGACCATATTTTTTCCGCAAACCACCCTTGTCTCTCCTTTGAAACAAGTACGAATACACGCACAAGCATACGCGGTTTCTGTAACGGGAAACTCCCGTGAAAACCTACTGGAATCCTGTCTTTATCTTAATGAAACAATAAAAACAGTTCTTTGGGTTTCCCTTCTCCGAGATGATATTCAATCCGGACACGCTGCTGTCTCGCACCTTCTCCGACAGCTCTCTGCAAACGCTTTTTCCGCATTTACTTTTTCTCTTCCCAGAATTTATCTTACACGACGGCTGTAATTTTAGCGCGATTTTTGTCATTTGTCAAGAATTGGTTCTGAAATTTTGTTATAATTTTGAAAAACCGTAAAATTTTCGGTTTGCTGTTCTACTTCGATTGCAGCGCCTTTTTTCCTTGCTATTTTCCCACAGATACGATAAAATAACAGACAGATAAGATCCGATGCGACGGGTCTTTTTTCTCGGCATTCTGCCACGATTTTTACTACCCAGAAAAGAGGAACAGCAACTATGAAAATAGATCTTAGAACGATTCCGGATGCAGAGGTTTCCGGCATCGACCTGATGGACGTTGATATCACACTCCCGGCTCCGGAAGCAGAACCGCAGCGCCAGTATTACTTTATGGCGCTCTTAAAACAGCAGCTCGTCCCGGAACGCGCGAAAAAGAACAGCAAAGAATTCCTGACTGCCTGTATCACAACATTCGGATGCCAGATGAACGCCCGCGATTCTGAAAAGCTCGAGGGAATCCTGGAAACCGTCGGCTACCACATTGTGGAGACCGAGGATGCTGACTTTGTCGTTTACAATACCTGTACCGTCCGTGAAAACGCCAATCTTCGCGTCTACGGCCGTCTCGGACAGCTTGGCAAATACAAAAAGAAAAATCCGGGCATGATCATCTCCCTCTGCGGATGCATGATGCAGGAGCCGCTCGTTGTCGAAAAGCTCAAAAAAAGCTATCATTTCGTCAACCTGATTTTCGGAACCCACAATATCTACCGCTTCGCTGAATACCTTGTCCGTTGTATGACCGAGGACCGCATGGTGATCGATATCTGGAAAGATACCGACAAGATCGTGGAAAATCTTCCGGTTGACCGGAAATATCCGTTTAAATCCGGCGTCAATATCATGTTCGGTTGCAACAACTTCTGCAGCTACTGTATCGTACCGTATGTGCGCGGCCGCGAGCGCAGCCGGAAACCGGAGGAAATCGTTGCAGAGATCAAACGCCTCGTTGCAGACGGCGTTGTGGAGATCATGCTGCTCGGTCAGAACGTCAACTCTTACGGAAAGAATCTCGAGGAGCCGATGACGTTTGCCCAGCTTCTGCGCGAGGTTAATAAAATCGAAGGGCTGAAACGCATCCGTTTCATGACCTCCCACCCGAAGGATCTCTCTGAGGAGCTGATCGATGCGATGCGCGACTGCGAAAAGGTCTGCCTCCATCTTCATCTCCCGCTCCAGTCCGGAAGCAGCCGCATCTTAAAGCTGATGAACCGCCGCTACACGAAAGAGCAGTATCTTGACCTTGTTGACCGCATCCGCGCGAAAGTACCGGATGTCTCCCTGACAACCGATATCATCGTCGGTTTCCCTGGCGAGACAGAGGAAGATTTCCTCGAAACGATGGATGTGGTACGTAAGGTCCGCTACGACAGCGCCTTTACTTTCCAGTATTCCAGAAGAACAGGAACACCGGCTGCCGCTATGGAGGATCAGATTCCGGTCGATGTTGTGAAGGACCGTTTCGACCGTCTTCTTGCTGAAGTACAGGAAATCTCCCGTGAGGTAACGGCAAGACATACCCACACAGTTCAAGAAGTTCTCGTCGAGAGCATCAATGAACAGGATCCGTCCCTTGTGACCGGCCGTATGAGTAACAATACGCTCGTTCATTTCAAAGGTGATGCTTCCCTGATCGGCACGCTGCAGAATGTATATCTGGATGAGTGCCGCGGTTTCTATTACATGGGAACACCGGTGGAAAACAACTAAATCTTTCAAAAACAAAAATCCGGGATTTTTATTTTTACTTCGAAACACCTTTTGACAGCCGCACCTGATACACCAGATACGTAACCATCAGCATCGCTCCCGCGCCAATCCATGCGGAAATCTCAGCGAATGCGACACCGCGGAACGCAAAGTGCGGAACCGCAATCTGAACGATGCCGACACGCATCACAACTTCAACAACACCGGAAATCATCGGCAGTACCGTTTTTCCCATGCCCTGGCAGGCGTTTCGGAATACGAAAAGCCATCCAAGCGGAAACAATGCGATTCCGGTGAGCGGAAGAAAGATACAGGTGTAGGAAATGACGGTCGGATCGTTCAGCATCAGAGATGCCAGGAATTTCGGCGCGAAAATTTCCAGCGCCGCAAACGGCAGATTGACCAGAATCGACAGGATCACACCGGCCCATACGCCGCTCTTGATTCTGTCATACTTCTTTGCTCCATAGTTCTGTCCGGTAAAGGTCAGAAGCGCCAGTCCGACGGTCACACCCGGCTGCTCAAACAGACCGCATACCTTCATGCATGCCGCATACGCAGCCACATAGGCGGTTCCCATCTGGTTGACAAAGACCTGAAGCACCATTCCTCCGATGGCAGTAACAGAATTCATCACTGCAACCGGAAGACCTTTTCCGGTCAGCGCGGCAAGAATTTTTCCATCCGCTTTCCAGTCCCCCTTCTGTGGAAGCAATTCCGGTGCACGGAGGATGTGCCTGAAGCAGTACAGCGCGGAAATCGCCTGCGCCAGAACCGTGGCAAGTGCTGCTCCAAATACACCCATGTGAAGCGGAAACACAAAGAGAAGATCCAGCACAATATTGGCAATGGCAGAAAGCACCATGGAGACGAGCGGAACCTTGCTGTTTCCGACCGAGCGGAGCAGTGTCATCACAAAGTTATTGAAAATCGTGATGGCGCTTCCGGCCAGGATTGTTCCGAAATACACGAGAGTATCCGTCATCATATCCTCCGGCGTCTGCAGAAAGATAAACAGCCGCCGCATCAGAAGCAGGCTGAACGTTGTGATCACAATTCCGATGGCAAGGCAGATATAGACCGACATGGCAATCTCTTTCCGCAGCTTTTTTGTATCGTTTGCACCAAAAGAATGCGAAATACAGATGCCAAGGCCACCCGTCAGTCCGACGGCAAAGCCGATAATCAGAAAATGAACGGAGCTTGTATTTCCAACTGCGGCAAGCGCCGTATCTCCGATTCCTTTTCCGACAACCATGGAATCCACGAAGCTGTAAAGCTGCTGGAACAGATTTCCGATCAGAATGGGCAGGAAAAACTGAAAAATCAGTTTCATGCTGTTCCCTCTTGTCATATCATTTGTTGTGTTCTGCATGGTATTTTTTCTATCCTGTCCTTTCTCTTTTAGAATTTCCTGTTTCTTTATTGATTCCCCCTCGTCTTGTCAAGACCGCAAAATGCGGCTATAATAGAGCATAACTTAGACGAAAGGTTTTTACATCACTGGCATGAACAATTTATACGAATACATCGATCCAATTGCTTCTCCCTATGAGGCATTTCTTTTTGACAGCACCCGCGATCTCCTGCCGATTCCGGCGCACTGGCATTATTATGTAGAACTTCTCTACGTCCGCAAAGGCGAAATCGAAGTTTCCCTTGACAATGTCGTATCCACCTGCACGAAGGGCGCTGTCATTCTTTTTCCGCCCAAATGCGTCCACTCCATCGCTCTTGCGAGAGGTTCTTCTCCAGTTCAGTACGATGTGATCAAATTCGATCCCAATCTTCTGCCGTCCTGCAAAACGGATGAAATCGATCTGCGCGCCATGCTGCATGGGATTCACGCCTACCGCTGTCCCTGTATCTTTTCTCCGGAACAGACGGCCCAAATGAATCTTTTTCCGCTTTTTTCCGATATTCTTTCTGAATATCAGAGTAAAGAATTCGGTTATTCGATGGTATTAACTGCCGATCTTCGGAAAATCGTCACCAAGTTTGCGCGGATCTGGCAGAAAAATGGTGATTTCTTTCTGGCTCCTGGCGTTCATCCTTCTTATGAAATCGGGTTTGACCTGATTTCCGAATACATCGATTCCCACTACTTTGAGGAGCTGACCGTAGAAAAACTGGCCGCGATGTGCAATATGTCGCACTCCACCTTTTCCATGAATTTCTACCGCCGGTACAATATGACCTGCAAGGAATACATTACAGCAACCCGGATCAATGCAGCCGAAAATATGCTTTTGTTTTCCAGCCACGACATCTCGTTTATCGCGCGGGAGGTCGGTTATACGGACTGCAGTTACTTTATCCGCTGCTACAAAAAACTGAAAGGCGTCACGCCGAAGCAGGCACGAAAACTCCAGCTTGGACGGTAACAATCATCTGTTTTCGAATTTTTTCAGAGAAAGAACGCACAGGCATTTGCTGCACGCTCTTTCTTTTTTATGTATTTCTTTAAACTTTTTCCTTATCTCTCTGCAGTCTCATAAACGCTTCTTACGCGGTATGCGCCCGATACGCCGGTTCCCTCTGCGGTAAAGTCTGCGGTCGGCAGAATGCGGAAGGTCTTTGTTCCGGCTTCCATATCCACAAAGTTATCGTCCAGACGAAGCACACCGTTCTCAGTCTCTACGCTGACAGATTTTGCAAAGTTCTCTGCGGTTACGGTTACGGTATCGCCGTCTACTGATACAGAAAGCTTCGGATCTGCAAAATGGTAATGCTTCGGTGCGCAGAACAGAGTTGATCCGGAAGATACTACGTTTCCATCAACAACCAGCTCATAGGTCAGATGAACTTCCAGCGGATCCTGATCGTTGAAATCAAGATGCGGCATCCACTGTCCGCCGTAAGCCGGTGCATTCACCTCGAAGGCTCCCTCTTTGACTACGGAAGAATCCGGACGGCACAAGGACCATTTTACGGTTCCGACGATCGGCTCACCGGTCTCATTGGCAACATGAAGGTCTGCACTGACATCAATCGGATGCGGCAGTGTGTTGACAAACGGTTTCTGATCGATCTCTCCGTGCTCCTCGCAGGAAAGCAGGACCGGTGCAAACATCTTCTTCTCTGCGTACTGCAGGGCTTTCCAGTTTCCATAGTAGTCCACGCTTGCCCAGGATGCTACCGGCCAGATATCGTTCAGCTGCCATACAACAGCACCCATGCAGGTACCGCGGAAGCGGCGGAAATGCTCAACGCCGTAACGGATCGCATCGGCCTGAAGAAGCTGTGAGCAGTACAAAAGCTCGTCGAAGTTCTTCGGATACAGGTATGTCTGTGAAATGTAGTTCAGGATCTTTCCGTTGGCAGCCGTATTTCTCTGGTGCATTTCCATGACACGGGAGAAGATGTTGCGGTCGCCGTCTTCGGTAAACCGTTTTACAGTCTGCAGTGCCGGGAAGGACTGGAATCCGAACTCGGACAGGAAACGGTAATGGTGGGAACGATAAGCAGTGAACGGCTCGCTTCCGTGCCATACACCCCAGTAATGGGTATCGCCGACGTTCTCTGCATTGCTGTTTTCGTAATTTCCGCCTGAAGACGGGGATGACGGCCAGTAGAATTTCTCCGGATCCTCTTCTTTGACGATTTTCGGAATGATGTACTCATACAGATGGATGTAATCATACGTCTGTTTCTTAGATTTCTGCCATGCCAGCGTTTCGTACTGGGTTTCCATCTCGTTGTTTCCGCACCACAGAGCAATACTTGCATGGGAACGGAGTCTGCGCATATTCTGACGGATCTCCGCGGAGATATTCTCTTCGAAGTCATCTGTCAGCTCGTAGGATGCGCAGGCAAACATGAAGTCATGCCAGATGAGGAGTCCTCTCTCATCGCAGACATCATAGAAAAAGTCATCGAGGAAGTATCCGCCTCCCCATACACGCAGAGAGTTAAAGTTTGCCTCCTGTGCGGATTTCAGCAGCAGATCGGTACGCTCTCTCGTCTGACGGGTTAAGATATTGTCCTCCGGAATGTAGTCAGCGCCCATCGCGAAGATCTGCAGTCCGTTGATTTCGTACGCAAAGTTACGGCCCTTTACGGTCTTTGCAGGTTTATCGGTAATGATGATTTTTTTCTCACCGTTGGTCATGATCATGTTGTCGCCGTCATCGTAATCCGGTGACTGGCCGGTCATGTGCTCATCAAAGACTTCATCTTCCATCACGTCAGTATTTACGGTGATGGTACGAAGACCCATCTTCTTCTCCCAGGTATCCAGGATATCGTCTGCAACGAGCTCTACCTTTACCTGATACAGTGCCTGTGCACCATAGCCGTTCGGCCACCACAGCTCCGGATTTTCTACGGTAAGGGAAGCCTGTACATGATTGCTGCGAAGATCACAGGTAAGTCCGGTCAGATTCTTTGCCGGTGCAGAATTGGTCAGCGGATCCATTGTGCCGCTTTCTGCGGACAGAACGGTTTTTCCATCCGGGGAAGTAACGGTCATTACGACCTTTACTTTACCGTCGGTTACACCCGGCATCCACTCGATTTCAGCATCTGCGGTCAGGCGGACGAAGTCAACCACATTTCCATGAACGGTTTTTCCAGTTACATGATGCTCCTGTCCTACAAATACCTGTGCCAGACGGGCAGTTTTTACTGCGAGAACAGAAGCCTCACGGAACAGTCCTGCATCTGGAAGACGCGGACCCCAGTCCCAGCCGTACATGCAGGCTGCTTTACGAATATGCGGAAATCCCGGCATTGCATCGGATGCTGCTCCAACCGGGCATTTTGCTTCTTCTTCTGCGATGAATTTTGTCGGGGAATGCAGAACCACTTTTACCTGATATACGGTATCGGCTGCATCACCTGCAACAAGATCGGTAATATCATACTCCCAGACACGGTTCATGTTGTCTGCGGAGCCGATTTTCTCTCCGTTCAGATAAACATCTGCGATGGTATCAATTCCGTCGAAGTGTAAAAACAGACGGTCCGCTTTTCTGTCTTCCTCACTGATCACGATCGTTGTCTCGTATGCGAAATCGTTCTCCATCAATTTCAGTGCATCGAGCTCATTGTCACGATAAAACGGATCCGGGATCAGGCCTTTCTCCAGAAGGGTGCCGTAAACGGTAGACGGTACCTTCGTTTCAATTGGAGTTTCCGGAATATCGTAAACATTTTTTCCGAGGACAGTTAATGTCCAGTTGTCTTTCAGACATATTGTATGCATTACAGTATGTCCCCCTTTCTTCATAGTTTCTGCTTTTTCGCGTAGTTTCACCACGCTTTTCACTTTATTTTTATCTTACTGCTTTTTTAACCAAAATGGTACAAAAAAGCTCTTGAAAAATAGGAAAAATCTCCAAATGCGAAACGATTTTAGAAAATTTCGGAAACAGTGAGACAAATTCTCAATCATCACTTTGACAGATCTGGAAAATGTGATAGAATAAAAATGTCGGCATCCTGAAAAAAATGCCGGCAGTATTTTTCGAAAAGAAAGATGAGGAAAAAATTATGATACCAGAAAGATTAGCTGCTCTCCGCGAAAAAATGAGAGCCTACGGCGTGGACGCTTATCTGGTTCCGACCGCCGATTACCATGAATCTGAATATGTAGGAACTTACTTTAAAGCAAGAACGTATATCACAGGCTTTACCGGTTCTGCCGGAACCGCCGTTATTACCCAGGATGAAGCGTGCCTCTGGACCGATGGCCGTTACTTCGTACAGGCAGCCAAAGAGCTTGCCGGAACCGGCGTTACTTTAATGAAAATGGGCCAGGAAGGTGTTCCGACCGTAGAGGAATACCTGCAGGCAAATACAAAAGAAGGCATGACCATCGGCTTCGACGGCCGCGTTGTCAATGAGATGCTCGGTGAGACACTGGAAAAGACACTTCCGGAGCGTTTTCTCTCCTATCGAAGTGACCTGATCGGTGAAATCTGGTCCGACCGCCCGGCGCTTTCTGCAGAACCAGTCTGGATTCTTGATTCCAAATATACTGGCGAGTCCGCTGCTGACCGTCTTGCCAAAGTCCGCGAAAAGATGAAAGAGAACGGTGCCGAAGTGCATATCCTGACCGCGCTCGACGATATCGCCTGGATGCTGAATATCCGCGGAAACGATATTCCGTGCAATCCGGTTGTCCTCTCCTACCTCATTCTGACCGAAACCGAAGGCCATCTGTTTATTCAGGAAGCAACTTTAAATGATGAAGTGAAACAGTATCTTGCCGGTCTTGGTATTTCGATTCATCCATACGATGCTGTCTATGATTTCGCTGCCAGCATCACAGGAAAAACGATTCTTCTGGAGAAAGCCAAAGTCAACTACACGATCTGCCAGAGCGTCATGGGCGAAAACACGATTGTCAATGTGATGAACCCGGCTTCTTCCTTAAAGGCAGTGAAAACACCAGTTGAGATGGAAAATATCCGCAAAGCCCACATCAAAGACGGCGTTGCTGTGACCCGTTTCGTTTACTGGTTAAAGAAGAATATCGGAAAAATCCCGATGGATGAAGTTTCCGTTGCGGAAAAACTGGAATCCTTCCGAAAAGAGCAGGAAGGCTATATCGAGCCAAGTTTCGGAACAATCTCCGCTTACGGCCCGAATGCCGCTATGTGCCATTATCAGGCAACGAAAGAAGATTTCTCCGTTCTACAGCCAAAAGGCATGTACCTGGTAGATTCCGGCGGACAGTATTATGAAGGAACAACTGATATCACGAGAACGATCGTTGTCGGACCGCTGACCGAGGAAGAAAAAGAGCATTTCACCATCACCACGATGGGAACCCTGCGTCTTGGAAATGCAAAATTTCTCCATGGATGCATTGGCATCAACCTCGATTACCTCGCAAGACAGGCATTCTGGGAGAGAGGTCTTGACTTCAATCACGGAACCGGCCACGGTGTCGGCTATCTCTTAAATGTCCATGAGCGTCCAAACGGTTTCCGCTGGAAAATGGTTCCGGAGCGCATGGAAAATGCCGTTCTCGAGGAAGGTATGCTGACCTCTGACGAACCTGGTATCTACATTGAAGGAAGTCACGGTATCCGTACTGAGAACCTGATGCTCTGCCGCAAAGCAGAAAAGAATATGTATGGCCAGTTCATGCGCTTTGAGTTCGTCACCATGGTTCCGATCGACCTCGACGGTATCGATACGCAGTATATGACAGAGAAAGATGTCGAGCTGCTGAACAATTACCACAAAGAAGTGTATGAGAAGATTTCTCCATATCTGGAGGGCGAAGAGAAAGAGTGGCTGAAAGAGGTTACACGGCCGATTTCGAAATAAGTTCTTTCTTTCATAAAAGCTAAAAAACCGATGTTCTGTGCGATTATTTTCACAGAACATCGGTTTTTCTTATCTCTGTTGCTTATAATACTTTCGATAAAAATTCTCTCAGACGCGGATTCTGCGGATTTGCGAAGAATTCCTGCGGAGTATTCTCCTCCTGAATATTTCCCTCGTTGATAAAGACGACGCGGGTTGCCACCTCCCTGGCAAAGCCCATCTCATGTGTGACAACAACCATGGTCATGCCCGATTCGGCAAGCTCTTTCATGATTTCCAGAACCTCTCCTACCATCTCCGGATCGAGTGCGGAAGTCGGTTCATCAAACAGCATAACATCCGGATTCATCGCAAGGGCGCGTGCGATGGCGATTCGCTGCTTCTGTCCGCCGGAAAGGCTTCCCGGATAGGCATCTGCTTTGTCCGGCAGCCCGACACGGGTCAGGAGCTCCATCGCTTTTTTCTCTGCTTCTTCCGGTGTCATCAGTTTTAACGTCACCGGAGCGAGCATGATATTTTCCTTAACGGTTTTGTGCGGAAACAGATTGAACTGCTGGAATACCATTCCGATCTTCTGACGCACATGGTCAATGTCGGTTTCCGGTGCTGTGATGTCAACACCCTCGAAATAAATTTTTCCGCCGGTTGGAATTTCCAGACGGTTTAAGGAACGCAGAAACGTCGATTTTCCGGAACCGGAAGGACCGATGACAGCGACAACTTCTCCCTGACGGATCTCTGTGCTGATTCCGTCTAAAACTTTATTATCCTCGAAGCTCTTCTGCAGATTTTCAACTTTAATTAATACTTTTTCGTTAGTGGTCACTCTTACGCAGTCTCCTTTCCAGTTTGCCCATGAAATAGGTCAGAATCATAACAAGAATCAGATAAAAGATCGCTGCGGAGAGAAGCGGAACCAGTGCATCGTATGTACGGCTCTGTACCAGGGTTGCTGCTTTTGTAATATCGATGGTTCCGATATAGCCGATGATGGCAGTCTCTTTCAACAGCACGATCATCTCGTTGATCAGCGCCGGAAGAACGTTTTTAAACGCCTGCGGAATGATAATCAGACGCATGGTCTGTGCCGGGTTTAAACCAAGGCTTCGTCCCGCTTCCGTCTGTCCTTTATCCACAGACATGATTCCGGAACGGAAAATCTCGGCAACGTACGCACCGGAGTTGATACCAAAGGCAATTCCGCCGATCACGATATTGTTCAGGTTTACGGTTGCAAAAATAACGGAATAGAAAAACAGAATCTGAATCATGGACGGCGTTCCGCGGATGATCGTCAGATAGACGCGTGCAACAATATTCAGAAGTTTTAATTTACCGGTCTGCTCGTGTGTTGAACGGATCAGTGCGATGAGAAGTCCGAGCACAACACCGATGCACAGTGCGATTACCGTGACAAGCAGCGTCGTCTTCAGACCGGTCAGCCACCACTCTGTAGCACCGTTGTCTACAAAGTAACGGTTAAACTGATGCTGTAAATTTTCCATAAAATACATCTCTCCTTTGTGGTTTCATTTCCTGCAAAAAGAGCGGCTGCACCATTTTGCCTGGCGGACAGCCGCTCTTTTTCTCTCATTAGATTACTTTCTTACAATAACAACCTGTGTTGCATTTGCATAAGTATCGGTGAAATCAACGCTCTCCTCACGCTCCGGAGTAACAGTCATTCCGGCTGCGCCAAAATCTGCTTTTCCGCTGTTGACGGATGCAAGGATAGTTTCAAATGCCATATCCTCGATTTTCAGCTCATAACCAAGCTTATCGCAGATGGCCTGGGAAATATCAGCGTCGATACCAACAATATCGGTTCCCTCTTTGTACTCCCACGGCTCGAACTCAGCGTTGGTTGCCATGGTAAGCGTTCCGTTGGAGCGGTCCACGTCTGCCGGGGACTCATACGGATGCTGGCCGACTTCATCACCGATGTAGTTGCTCATGATCTCATCAAGAGTTCCGTCCTCTTTCAGCTCTGCCAATGCGGTGTTAAATTCGTCTCTTAACTCATTTCCTTTTTTGAAGCACATCGCGTACTCTTCGGTATCAAAAATGCCTTCTACAATTTTCAGATCATCGTTTGCTGCAACGAATTTCTCTGCCGGCAGGGAATCGATGACAACACAGTCAATCTTTCCGTTTTTCAGTGCCTGAATAGCATCGGCGCCTTTGTTGTAACGCTGCATCTGGGAATCTGCATTAACGGCATCGCTCGCCTGAGAATCACCTGTTGTTCCGGTCTGTACACCAATCTTCAGATCTGCCAGATCCTCTACGGATGTTACTTCTACTTTCTTTGCGGTAGATGCAGAACTCCCGCATCCTGCCATCGAAACAGCAAACAGAACGGACATTGCAAGTGCTGTTGCTTTTTTTGCAAAATTCATTTTCATAATAATCTCCTTCTCTCCTCATGTGATGTATATTTATTCACTTTTCCTTATTATAACAGCATCTTTCTAAAAAGCAAGGAAAAACCGAAAAAAAAGCATCAGAAATGAAAAAGAGGGCGATGTTACCTTCCTGAAAGCCGATGTTTCTTCTGCAGATGACTGCCGCAATGTGGTTGAAACTGTTATGAAAAAATACGGAAGAATCGATGTACTCGCCAACGTAGCCGGTGTCGTCGGCACACGCGGCGCTTTTGTCGATCTCGATCTTGCTGACATCCAGAACACGATCTGATGTTGTCTGCAACGTAATAGAACGCTTCGACCATTTCCGACCTCATAATCATTTCCCAGCTCAATCACTTCACTTTCGTTTCGGCTCTGTTGCTCCCTGTCCTACGCTTAAATCTAACGTTACCGCTTCAATTCCAAGGACTCGGTACAAGGCGGTTGGTTAGACCTTACCTTGGTGGGTTTCCCACTGTATTTTATCAGCTTCAGGTGAGAGAAAAAACAGGCACTGATTTTCTGTCCCATTCCAAGCCATTTCCCCCTACATCGACGCTTATCAGTAGCGGGTGCTAATAATTTTTATTGAAGGATAACCTTTATTTCATGCTTTTTATTGTCTGCAAAATCCGGAATCCTGTTTCCTTTTATCTGTGTTCCGTCCGCAATAATTACGGATGTAACAGCCTTCCGGCACTGCGGATTCTCAATTACAATATGATAATCAGCGTTTCGGAAATGTCTCGTCATCTCAGCACGTTCCCATTCTTTCGGAAAACATGGGGTAATTTCCAGCCCGTCATATCCGCGTTTTACCCCCATAATGCCTTCATACAGTCCCTTCATGCACCATGCAGAGGTTCCGGTCGTCCAGGACCAGTAAGATTTGCCGTAATATTTCGGATGTGTGGAATAGCAGTTGGTAAATACATACGGCTCGGCGCCGGACTGCGTAGACGGATTCTTTTCACTGTCCGGCATGATTTTTTTCAGAGTACAAAGTGCCTTTTCAGCTCTGCCGAGTTTACAGTCCATAAGGATCTTAAATCCCGTTGCATGGCAGTATACTCCGCCGTTTTCAAACAGCCCCGGCAGCATTCCCGACATCCGCCCAACGTTTGGAGAATATTTTTCATACGGCGGCATATTCAGAGGGAAACCGAAATCATGTTCCATATTGTCAACCGCAGCCAGAAGCTTCGGGAGCTTCTCTTCATCTGCCACGTCTCCCAGAACTGCCCAGGTCTGGGCATTCAGATAGATTTTACTGCCTTCACTTGTTCTGGAACCAATATTTTCCTTCTTACTGAGTGCCCGCATATACCATTCACCATCCCAGGCTTTCTCATTAATAGTCTTTCTCATGGTATCATATTCTTTTTTCAGAAATTCTGCATAATCAGTCTCCCCGATTTTTTCCATAAGCAGCTTCAGTTCTCTGAAAGCAAGACAGAACTGATGAGAAAGCATGACGGATTCCGCTTCCGGATCGGTTGTGATATTCAGCGCATCATTCCAGTCTGCAAAATAAATCCGGCTCAGCCCATTTCTTCCCTTATCCCGGATAAGACAATCTGCGGCTGCTTTTAAGTGCTCCACTACAGCCGCAGCACCGCCATCCTGCCACTCAATCTTCTTTTGCAGAATCGTGTAATCTCCCGTCTCCTTGATAAGTTCACACACCGCCCAGATAATCCAGAACGGCTGGTCTGAATACCTGGTGTCGTCATACGGATACCAGGTCAATACGGCATGACCATCCCGAAACTGATGGCGCAGACATTCCAGAATCTCCTCCCTGGCCTTCTCCTGACGATAATTCAGAAGTGCCACTGCAATCTGCAGATTATCCCGCACACCCTTTTTCCCAACAATACAGCAGTCTATCTGCTTCTTCAGCCACTGGTTCATAATATGATTGATTTTGCTGTCCGGTGTGGTGACGGACAGGGAACTGTATTTGTCCAGATTATACTCCACGGTCTCCTTACAGGCACTTTCCGTACGCTTAGCATCCGCATACATTTTAGCTGTCGCTCTTGCCTCATCCAGAGATTCACTGACGCCGAAGACCATCCGGATTTCCTTTGTCTCGCCCGGCTGCAGTATGAACTTATGCTGCAGCACACCGCCAAGAATAAACAGTGCCGCCTCAGAATTCGTACAGTCACCGCCATTTACTACTACATCCGGTCTCTGAAACAGTGCATAAGCAGAAGCATCCAGCTTCGTGACAGATCCTGCCGCTCCACAGAATCTGGCCAGATCCCCGTCATAAGCATACACAGGCTCGGAAGAAGCCAGATAAGCATTGTACCGTTTATGCGGTGCAAACGGATGAGCGGATCTACAATATATTCCATTTAATTCCCTGTCAAAGGAAGTTTCAAGGCAACGGTACATTTCATAATAACGGGGATATGAGAACCCCTCCAGTTCAAAAGTTACCGCTGAAAATGTACTGAGCATACGGGCTCTGTCACTCTTGTTCCTGAGTCGAAACGTCCACACTTCCTGGAATCCGGTCTGCGGCACAAAAATTCTCCAGGAGCTTTCTATCCCCTGACACTCGGACTGAAGTCTGGAAAATCCAATACTGTGCTCACACTGATAGCTTTCTACCTGTTCATTCAGCGGTGCCGCACCGATATTCCAGCTTTTATTCATTTCATCATCCCGGATATAGAAATATCTTGCATCATTGTTATTGATCATACACATATCTGCTCTTTCATTCAGGTAATAGCTGCGTCCATGCCCGTTCTGGGAAACCTGCGCGCAGTAGCCGTTTTCATTCCACAGATAGTTAAACCAGTATCTTGGCGGCTTTGCATCATAAATCACACAGGAATTGCCGTCGTTTGTAAATTCATATATCTTCTTTTCCATTCTTTCCATTTCTTCCTTTCAAACTCTTGATTACCCGCAGCAGATGACTCGCCGCTGTCTCCAGCTGCCTGCGTGTCACTCGCCCTTCCCGGTATCCATTCAGAATCTGTTTAATCACCGGCGGTCCGCCTGGCATGACAACATCATTTCCGGCCGCAACTGCATCCGCGCCATCCACCACAATATCCATATCCCCCCAGTCAGTCACCAGAAATCCTTCATATCCCCATTCTTCCCGCAGAATCCGGTTGCACAGGTCGCTGTTTCCACCTGCAAATATCCCGTTAATTTTATTAAAAGAAGTCATAATGCAGCGTACATTTGCTTTTTTTACCAGCATTTCAAATGGTTTCAGATACAGTTCCCGGGCTGCCCGTTCCGTAATAACAGAATCTACTGCGTCATACTGTTTCTTTGCGTTTCCCCTGCGGTAGGTTTCCTGCTCATTAACTGCGAAATGCTTTGGACACACCAGTACCTGATGATTTTCCTGTACGCCTTTTGTAATTGCGCAGGCACACACTCCTGTAAGAAAAGGATCTTCTGAAAAATACTCAAAGTTTCTACCACACAACGGATTTCGGTGAAGATTTACTGCAGGTGCGAGCCACACATCAACCTGTGCTTCCTCACACTCTGCCCCCACTGCTTCTCCAAATCTGTACCACGCCTCTTTATTAAACGCACATGCCAGCAGCATTTCCGTCGGCCACGCAGTTCTCCCGATTCCGGCAGGTCCATCCATATAGAAAACAGAATGGATTCCTTTATCTTTGATTGCTGGTGACACATATCCATTATGCCCTGCCGGATGATCATTGCAGGTCAAAGGCTTTCCTTCTTTATCACAGATGGTCTCCGGAAACGCTGTATCCAGAAATCCTGCAAAGGGAATTCCGGAACCGTAGCCTACGAGAAGTGCCGCAAGCTGTTCCTCTGTGAAATCTGAAAAATCTCTTACCTGCCTTCCCTGCCCCGCCTCTCTTTTCTCCGGTTTGACATCAATTCCTGAAAGCGTTAGTTTATACATTGGATTTTCTTCACAGACTCCGCCGCATGCATCACTCGGCAACTCCTGGTCTTTCAGGCAATTTTTCTTTAAAAACGTAAGTTTTCCATCATTACATGCTTTCAACCCAAGCGCTGAACGACAAATGCTGTATATAATGTCCTCCGAAACATCTAACTCACAGATGCAGACGGTCTCTTCCGAGGACGTTCCCATTCTGAGCTTATATCGTCCCTTCTCAATCAGCCATACGGAGGATTTTTCCTCATAACACGAAAGTCCATCCCATGGTATATGGATTGACACACTTGTTTTCTCTCCCGGTTTCAAAACTTCTGTCTTGGCGAATCCCTTTAATTCTCTCTCTGCTTTTTCTGTTTTTCCATCCGGCATAGAAACATAGATTTGCACGACTTCCCTGCCTGCACAGAGTCCGACATTCTTCACATCAATTATTATAGTTATCCCGTCTTCTTCTTTTGAAACAGCGGCCGCATCTAATGCAAATTTTGTGTAGGAAAGCCCATGTCCGAATGGAAATAGTACCTCTTTCCCAAAAGAACTGAAATACCGGTAGCCGTTATAGATATCCTCCTGATATACGGTCACCGGGCTTTTTCGGAAACCGAAACTCCCGTTTTCTTCCGCATCCAGTCCATAATCCTCATAAGTCAGAATATGCTCTTCCTTCTCCTTGTCCCATGAAAAATGCTTTGCAGAAGGATAATCCTCATACCGGTGTGCAATTGTAAATGCCAGCTTTCCGGAAGGGGAAACATTACCTTTAATGATTTCTGCAACAGCCTTTGCACCACCCTCTCCCGGAAGACCAAGGAACAGAATACTTTTTACGGAAGTATACTTTGTTGTCCATTCCAGGTCAATAAGTCCATTTACATTAAGGATTACAATGACTTCCGGGAAGTTTTCGCACACCTGGCTGACCAGCTTCTTTTCTTCTTCGGTAAGATAATAATCTCCTTCCAATCTTCTGTCACATTCCTCTCCGCCTGCATTTCTTCCTAGCACAAGAATTGCGGTGTTTGTCTTGTCTCTCACATTAGTCAGCAGACATTCCGGAATCGGATACTCCGGAACCGGCGCATGGTACGTTCCAAATATCTCATACATCAGGCCACTGTTTACCGCCTCCTTCATCTGGGAAAAATCGAATTCTTCCTGCGGATTCGCTGCTTCCGCTTCCCGCTGCTGCAGATAGTACTGTTTTAACTCCTCACATACAGAGATTCCTGCTTTCTCAAGTTCTATTATGATATTACTGCTTTCTGCTCCTCTTGCCGCTCCGGAACCATTTCCGGAAACATAGGTCACAAGTGCTGATCGTCCGAACACAGCAACTGTCTGTCCTTCCTGAAGCGGAAGAAGCTGATTCTCATTTTTCAGCAGAACAACCGATTCTTCTACCAGCTGCTCTGCAAGCAATTTTCTATTTTTAACCATTCTCTTTACTCCACTGTCACATCTGCATAAAACGCTCTGTCTCTTCCGGCAACCCATCCATTTTCTACAATCTCAAAAGCGCCGCTTAGTCTGATATCCTCTGAAGAGCCTCCTATTTCTGCCTCAATAGTTCCTTTCTCAATCTTCCATTTCATCCTTCTATCCAGAAATGCAAGCTGTGATGCTTTTATCTCAAAGATTACTTTTTTCTTTTCTCCCGGCACTAGCGTAATTCTCTTAAATCCCGCCAGTTCCTTGACCGGTCTTGCCATGCTTGCATGAATATCCTTCAGATAAAGCTGAACGACTTCATCCCCCTTGTATTCTCCTGTATTTTCCACATCACACTGAATCCGGATACTTTCTGTCGGCATAATGCAATCCTTGGATAACTGCAGATTGCTATATTCGAATTTTGTATAAGACAAACCATGTCCGAAATAATACCTCGGTGTATGCGGCATATCCACATAATTCAAAAAGCCGATGCTTCCGGTCTGATGCCATGCGGAATTATGCGGGTGATTGTAATAAATTGGAATCTGACCGGAAGTATAAGCTGTCGTTACCGGCATTTTTCCTCCAGGATTATACCTGCCAAGCAGAGTGCTCACAACTGCCTCCGCCCCCATCTCGGACGGATTCCAAGCCTCCAGTATTGCATCCAGATGTGCATCTGCCGCATCACTGGATATAGGGCGTCCGTCAAAATGAACTCCGATCAGCGGTTTCCCAAGCTTTGCTGCCTTCCTGATAAATGCATCCTGGCATTCCGGAAGATTGATATTTGTCGCATCCACACCCTCTCCCATGGAGGCCATAGAACAGGTTCCGTGCTTTCCTCCTAAAGTAAGAATCACAATATCGGCATCCTCTGCAATTTCAAGCGCCCGGGCATAACCGGATTGATCCGCTCCTGCAATCGGGTATCCATAAGCATAACGAATCTCTGCATCCGGCATCTGAGCTTTCAGTTCCTCCAATATACTTCGGCAGTCCGGTTTCTGACGTTTCAGAATCACGTCAAATTCCGGCGTTTCATCTGACTGAATATTGGTTCCCGGAACAGTCACGATTTCTTTGTTGTCCACATTTTCACTTCCACTGACCCCGGCAATCGAGTTGGCAATTGCATAGGTAGATTCCATCATACACATATGCGTATATCCTCCGAAAAACTTTCTCGGACTGTCTGCGTGAGGTCCGATCAGTGCAATCTTTTTTACGGATTTTTGAATCGGAAGCACACCATTATTTTTAATCAGTACCATAGATTCTTTTGCAGACTGCAGGGAAATTTCTTTATCCTTCTTATTCATAAAAACTCTGCGAAGCTCTTCTCCTTCCAAAGCAAAAGGATGTTCAAACAGCCCCATACGAAACTTTGCCGTCAGGACTCTTTTTACAGCCCGATCCAGAATGTCCATATCTGCCCTGCCTGACGCAAACAGATTCTTAAATGCTTCCCCATAGCCCTCAACACTTGGAAGCTCCATATCCATTCCCGCCTCCAGGCATAACAGTCCTGTTTCCTCTTTGGTTTCCCCGATTCCCTGAAACATAAATGCATTATTAATGGCGCCATAATCACTGACGCAAAGTCCGTCAAACCCCATCTCTTCTCTCAGCAGTTCTGTCAAAAGATGATGCGATGCGGAAGCCGGCTCTCCATTGATCAGGCAATAGCAGGGCATGATTCCTCTTAAACCTGCTTCTGTAATGGCTGCCTGAAATGGCTTTCCATAGATTTCTTCTAACAAACGTTCCGGTGTATCACTATTGGCCCCATGAATACCTGCTGCTGAATTATGAAATGCCAGAAAATGCTTGGCTACACTTTCTGTTCTGCGTCCTGCTGTCTCATATTTCTGGCACCCTTTTGTATAAGCTGATCCCAGGCTGGCTGTAAGAACCGGATCCTCTCCATACGTTTCTCCCTGCCGTCCCATTCTGGAATCTCTGGAAATATCAAGCACAGGGGCAAAGACATGCGTAATACCACAAGCAGCTTCCTGACGGCTTACAATTTCTGCAATTTTCTCCTCCAACTTTGGATTCCATCCGGCACCCCTTCCAATTCCGGAAGGAAAGCTTGTGGAATCCTGAATAAATGCTCCACAGAGTCCTTCCATATGAAAAATTGCCGGAATACGGTGCGGACTGTTTTCCATAACGATTCTCTGCACCTTTCTCTGCCACCGGACCACTTCATCCAGACTTTCCATTCTCCGCATTTCCAGCGTACTTACCTGTCCGATTCCATGCTTTGTCTGTTCATTGATTCCGGCAAAATCATAACTCGCCTTGTCAAATGGAAAAACACAGTTCAACTGAGCCACTTTTTCATCCAGACTCAGTTCCTCTAAAAGATATGCCGCCCTTTCCTCCGGTATCAATTCTGTATTCTGATATTTGTCGCTCATTTTATCATCTCTCCACTTTCCATTTAATTTCTGATATAGCATGAAGCCAGTCATAAATGGCCGGCTCCATACCTGATATATTTTTATTTAGTTATTCTGACCCTTTCTACGTGCTTCAACTTCCGCTCTCATTTTTGGAAGCTTCTCTTCCAAATCAAACTTTGTAAATACAAAGAACATCAGCAAATTCATCACTAACGGCAGATAATTTGAGAACCCGTAAATTGCATATCTCATAGAAGTAGTTGCAACTTCCAATGTAGCATCATAGGCTCCGATTGCAAGAAAGACTGATAAAATAATGCTTCCCAGTCCGCCGCCTACTTTACTTCCAAATCCGATTGCTCCTGAAGATACTGCTACCAGCTTCTTGTCGTATTTCCATTCATTATAATCGACAGCCATTGCAAGAAGCACTCCATATAAGCACATCAGCGGAATCTGTACTAAACTTCCGATTAAGGACATCACCGTACATGCCATGAAATTCGTCGGAACGACACACCTGACCACACAGGTAATTGCCTGACCTAACACCCCAAAGTAAACCGTTTTCTTAATTCCGAGTTTAGAAATGATTGGCTTCGCAAGCACAAATCCAAGTAAAGTTGCCGCAAGCCCTGCGATACCTGTTATAGCCACCAGATTATCATTTCCGAAGATCCATTTACAGTAATAAGTTCCGGATACCGCTGCAATCGCATTTGTAACATTTGTAATAATATTGAATAAGAGAACAATCACCCAGTATTTGTTTCCAAAAAGCATTTTAATCGCATCTTTAAACGGAACTGCCTCTTCCTCCTCTACTTCATTTAGCGTTTCTGTATCTTCTGAATACTTTGCCTTGCGTCCGTTGTTATAACAAATTGCAAGCAGCAAAAGAACAATTAACGCTAAAATCGCTCCAAATTTAATCCATGCACTCTGTGTTCCACCTAACATATTAGTAACAGGAATAATAATAATCGAAATGATCATCCCTGCCCCATAGTTTCCTACTGCACGGAAGATACCCATATTGCTTCGTTCTACCTGGCTGTTGGTACGCACAACCATAACTGCACCAAACGGTGTTGCAATCATCGTATAAATTACGGCTGTCAACAATACATTAGTCACAAGTACATAAATCATTCCGATTGTCTGACCTTTCGGCACTGTAAACATCAAAAATGTAATTACTGCCGCCGGAATCATCATGCGGAACATCCATTTGTAAAATTTACTGTTTCCGCCTTTTGAATGCTCGATTACATTTCCAAACCAGATATCAGTAAGTGCATCAATAACTTTAGCGATTGCCATCACAATACCGACACCGCCAACAGCAAGACCCACCTTGTCTGTATAGAAGTATGTAAGCTGACCGACTACATTTGCCATAAGTCCAAGTGCCCACTGCCCTGACATATCTGCCATATAGTCTCTTTTTCGCATGACTTTTTTTGCGCCGTCACTGTCGAAACCAAGTTCTTTTTTCTTTTTTCCCATTGATTTTACCTCTCTTAAAAAGTTTTATGCTTCGTTTATTGATAAATGGTACATGATACCCGGCACCATTCCATCCAGATGAAAGAGTACAGATTCTCCAATCTTCTCTCCGTCCATAATTCTGATGACTTCCCCCACCGGACTTAAAATCTCAAGTGTTGCTTTCTTTCCTTTTACTGAAATTGTACCTTCCAGCGTATCTGCAAAAAGCTTTCCTTTCATTGTCACAGCGGTAAATTCATAACCCATCAGTTCAATCCCCGTCTGCATCTCTGTTTCATCCATTCCCGTCTCACCCATTGCCGTGAGGATAAACTCTTTTGCATCTGCAAGCTTGTCCGTATCCATCGGAAGCACCGAAATAGATATTCTGCTGTTATTCACTTCTGCATTAATTTTTTCCGTCAGGCGGATATTTTTCTCCGGGGATCCGCTGAAAAAGCTGCAATAATCGGTGTTCAGTGAAAATCTGGAATTATCCGGATCAAATATCATTTCTTTGGTAACTGAAATCATTTTCCCGTCCACAAGTCCTGCATCCTTTGGAACAATCCCCCACTTCTTAAAGGCCTGATCCAGGATTTCTGCAAATTCCCGGTAATCTCCGTCCCCTGCAATCTTTTCAATCTTATCAAAAACCAGTGTTTTTTCGCCAAGATGTATACCCGGCTGTATCTCTTTGGTATCCCTTGCCGCAAAAGTCAGCCGGTTTTTATCCGGATATCTTCTCATTGCATCCCTGTAAGGAGACCATGCATAATAGACTCCTTTCTTTGCCTCGGAAAGATCGGCTCCATTTAAAAAGCCTGCATTGATGGCCGCATCCGCGTCACCGGTGTACCTCTCACCTCCATCCAGGAAAACGTTTCGCATACCTGTGATGTAAGGTAACATCGTTGTCAGCATGCCATGCCCGTTTGGAAGCGTCTTAAGGTCATCCTGTGTATATACAACATCTACTTTTTTATCAGAAACAGCCACAAGGCCCTTCAAAAATACAGATGCCATAAATCCCCACTGACAGGCCACCGCCGGATCATTGTATGCATCAAATACACTTAAAATCTCGTCCGCTGGCTGATCATCCCATTTTTCAGATGTCTGATAATTATAAAGAATCAGTCCGTCCCAGTCATTTAAGCATGCACAGGCCACTGTCTGCACTGCCGCTGTGGAATGGAACGGATGAAGTCCGTATTCATTCCATTCACTCAGCATAAACGGCTTTCCTTTTATAATGGCAGTTGCACCCATGCTCGGGATCGTTGTTGCTATGGCACCTGCACCTTTTTGTATGGTCAGCGGATTGGTGGAAACATATTCCATCGGACCCGACACCATAAATGTCGTTCCCTGTACCGGAAGCAGCGGATGATTGAAATAGCTGTTATTTTCCATTACGTCCGCATCGCTGTGTCCGTATACATCAGCCGCACCGCCCAGCAGGTTACTGGTGTTAATCGGAACCTTCACCCCGATAGAATGCAGATAATTTTTCATCATCTGATAAAATTCCCGGTTAATAAAAATTCCAAACTCCATATAATCTGCATATCTTGCCGGGCTGTTCATTCCTTCCCATGAACCCATCGGATCATTCACCGGCTGGACAAAATCTCCCTCCGTAATACGTACTGAGCAGTCTTCCGGATTCTCATCCTCCTGCAAAGCTGAAACACCGTCAAATGTCCAGGCTTCTTTTAATTTTTCCCTTGTATCGTATTTCATTAGAAGAAAATGATTAAATTTTCTCTGAACCTCCTGCCTATAAGGCTTCATATGTTCAACATGCTCCAGCTCCGCTGTTCCCTTAATCGCCGATTCTTCATTATTGATCTGAACGGTAATGACTGCCGGATCATCTGCCAGTGCAAGCCCGGTATACGGATTCACATGCAACAGAAGCTTTCTTGCATAATCCTTCTGCAGTTCAATCAGTCTTTCATTAATCATCGGAAAGCATTTTGTACAGGAATCCACTCTATCGGAATATTCAATTCCATCTTCCTTATTAAATGCTCTTGCAACTAACAGATCAATGTGCAGATAGATTCCCTTTTCTTTCAATTTTGCGACAAAATAATCAAATCTGTCGAGACCTGCTTTGTTAAATTCCAGGCTGTTCCCTCTCTCGTAATCCAAAAGCGGTGCTTCCTTACAACTGCTCCACGTACACGGTTCTTCACCGATAGGAGCATCTGCTGCATGCAGCCTAATGACATTCACACCCATACTGGCAAATCTTGCAGCCAATTTTTCCGCTGTCTCATGATTCGGATTATTGGATCTTGCTGCCATATTGAAGCCCAAAAATCTAATGCGTGTTCCGTCTTCAAAATAAAAATGTCCGTCCTTTACACGTACAAACCCATGCTTTCCTGCAGGTGCATCCAACAGATGTGAAAAATCCGCTGCGCCTTTGTTCGTTTCAGCTTTATGGATTCTTATTCTCTGTCTCACTTCACTTTCTCCTTCCTTCTTTCTTTCTTTTTGCTTATAAAATACTACATTTTCCATGATTCATATTTCATAATTTTATTTTATATTATATTTTTCTGTATTTTTAAAATTTTTGTGATATACTTTTGAAAAAAGGAGAGAATTATCAATCATGGATTATATTGATTTCTGTAAAAAGTATTATGCCACAACCAAGATTCCTATTAGTTTACTTCTCGGAACGGCCGAAAAGTACTCAACTATCGGTGAGCTTTTTTCTGTAGAACCGCTTACAGATTACCCTGTTCTCGCAGGTGGTCCTAATCCGTCCATACATTTTTATTCTTCTGAAATCATATACGGATGTATTTGTATAGAAGAGACCGACTATGTTATCATTCTTGGTCCTATTTTCGAGTGCCCCGTCACACCCTCACAGATCAATCTGTTCATGCAAGAGAGTGCTGTTCCGGCAGCATACCGGGAGCAAATCGTCGAATTTTTATATACAATACCGACAACCAGCCGCCTGCATCTTGCAAGACATCTGTCATTACTTCATCTGATTCTGAACCGGAAGAATGCCGATATTCCGGAAATACTGGAAATAAGCTTTGGTAATACTGTGAACCGCAATTCACACAATGTAAAGCAGTTTATTGAAAATAAGGAAAATGAAGAACTTCACTCCACCCATTATATGGAGTTGGAGCTCTATGAACATATTCGAAACGGGAATCCAAAGAAACTGGCGGATTTTCTCAAATCTACTCCTTTGAATCTCAATGAAAAGAAACTGGCAAAATCGCCTTTACGCCAGGCCAAAAATATTTTTATCAGTACGGTGACAAATGTAGGGATGATCGGCGCAATTCCGGGCGGTGTTGACGTTGAACGTGCTTATCATCTTATGGATATGTATATACAGGAATGTGAACAGCTTCAGACGCTAAAAGAAATCAACGATTTACAGTATCAAATGCTTTTCGACTTTTGCGAAAAAGCCGGTGAAACCCACCTACCAAGCGGGATATCTGCTGATATCTACGACTGCATGAATTACATCAGAAGTCATACCAATGAAGCGATTCGTCTGGAAGATGTTGCCGCTCATATTGACCGCAGCACCTCTTTCATTGCCAAAAAATTCAAATCCGAATTAGGATTTAACCCCGGCGCTTATATCAGCCGCTGCAAACTGGAAGAGGCAAAAAGTCTCCTTACTTTTACGGAAAAAAGTCTGACCGAAATAAGCAATTATCTTTGCTATTCCAGTCAGGCCCACTTTCAGACTGCTTTTAAAAAGAAATATGGTATGACTCCGAGACAGTATCGAAATAAAACACAGCAGATATAAACTCAAATCATAACCACCAGTATTTTTAACGAACTTTTGTCCTTTATAGATTCCATAAATGATGATACGCTTTGATTTGATGGAGTTTTACAAGCATAGGTTTTACAAGCATATGGATCTTTACTTTGTACTATTTTTATACTACCACTACTTACAGTCCGTCCGGGCGGCAAGGATAGCGTCAATCACGTTGCTGCGGGCTTCCTTTGGCTTCATCTGCTTTCGGTAGTCGGCGGCAGATTTCCCTGTTCAGGTTGCCGATGTTGGTCTGAATCCCACGCTTTTCCGGGTAGTGCTTCACTTCTTGATCGTATTCACAGAACAGCTTTTCGCCGCTGTGTGGGCGGCGGGTATTTATAGCAATCCAATAAATTATTGCACATAATTACACGAACGAAACCACCCTATGCAGTCCTTTGGACGAATTGTTAAAAATCCTTTTGAAATAGCTGATGGTAATTCCGATGCAATCCGTATCTTTTCTTTCCTTAAAGATGCTTTGAGTTTTGACCACATCTTTTCAATCGGATTCAGATCCGGACTATACGGGGGCAAATACAGATAGGTTACTTTTGAGCTGTCCAGTAGCTGTTTCACCGCTTTTGCATGATGGGAACGCATATTATCCATAACGATAATGTTTGCTTCTGAAAGCGTCGGCAGCAACTTTGTTTTCAGGTACTCTGCAAACCGCTCTACAGTAGTTCCTCCCGGATAGACTGTATAGGCACAGTCTCCATTCAGACGTATGGAAGAAAGAACGGTTGTATTGCAGGGCGTGTTGAGTGGAGTTTTATCTACTGCTCTCCGGTTTTTCCATGCTCTGGCATAATGTCGCGTCATATTGATGTTTACTCCGCTTTCGTCCAGAAAGACCAGATGATTTATGTCTTTCTCCGACATATGTTTTTTCCAGTTTCTGCGTTTTTCCCTGACATAGGGGACGCTCCTGCTCTGAGGCATGAAGAGATTTTTTCTTGTAAGAATACCCGAGTTTATAGCAAGACCAGAAAATAACGCAAAAAAGGCAGTGCGGCAGGGCGCGAATTACAAGGAACGGATTTGAAGGCGTACCGGGGTACGACGAAAATCTGTGACGCAGTAATTCACGTTCTGCAGTGCTGAATTTTTTGCATTATTTTCTGGAATTGCTATAATAACTGCCTTGCGGACTGTTTCATTACAAACATGCAGACCAAGTTTATCAATGATTTCATCAATTGTGATATCTGGTTCCTGCTGAACCACCCGGTCAATGTTTTGGAGATCTTCCGGTGTCAGGGCATGTTTACGTCCTCTCTGTGATGTTCTTGTTTTTACAGAACCTGTTTCACGCATTTGTTTTTCCAGGCGGTAAACAGTATTGGTATTCACAGAAAAACACTCTGCGATTTCTTTTGTCTTTTTAAAAACGGCAGAAGAAAACCCTCTCACACCGCCTTTCTTGGCGTATATGAGAGGGTTCCTGTTCTTACGCCTGCCCCAGTACGTGGTCGGAAATTCTTCCGTAGACGGAGATCAGGTAGAGGCCGCAGATGCCGACAACTGCGTAGATGATGCGGCTCAGCCACGTCATGTTTCCGAAGACCAAGGCGACGAGGTCGAGGCGGAAGAATCCGATCAGGCCCCAGTTGACGGCTCCGATGATCGCAACGGTGAGCGCGGTGTAATCCAGTCCTTTCATGTAAAGAAACCTCCTTTTCCCGGATTTTGTATCGTCTTTCTATCTCTTCCGGTTTCTTTATAAATCATTTCCCAAAGGGAGGCAGCTTATGCATTTTCTTTGATTTTTCGGGCAGAAAAATGGAGACCATTTTCAGGCCTCCATTCGTGCAATTTTGTTTTCTTTATTCAGACAGCAGCTTCTGCAGCAGCTCTCCTGCTGCTGCCGGGTTGGCTTTACCTTTCATTTCTTTCATGACCTGGCCGACCAGAAATCCGAGGACTTTTGTCTTTCCGGATTTGTACTGCTCTACCGGGCCAGGGTTGTTTTCCAGAACTTTTCTCGCGGTTTCTTCCAGAAGGCCGGTGTCGTTTACGGTTTTCAGTCCGTGCTCCTCGACGTATGCTTCCGGATCGACATTCTCTGCAAAGATCTGCTCAAATACCTCTTTTGCCACCTGGTTGTTGACCGATCCGGCTTCTGCCAGTTCGATCAGGGATGCCAGATGCTTCGGTGAAAACTGCAGATCCTCCGGCTCCTGGCCGTTCTCCTTTAAGAGACGTAAGGTCTCGCCCATCAGCCAGTTTGCCACTTTTTTCGGTTTGCCGCAGAGCGCCGTCGTCTCCTCAAAGAAATCGGACAGCTTCTTGGAACCGGTCAGAATGCCCGCATCGTACTGCGGCAGTCCGTACTGCTCCACGTAGCGTGCCTGTTTTTCCGGCTGGAATTCCGGCATGGATTTCACAATGCGGTCGATCCACTCGTCGGAAATGTGCACCGGCGGCAGATCCGGGTCCGGGAAGTAGCGGTAATCCTTCGCATCCTCTTTCGAACGCATCGCGTAGGAATACTCTTTGTTGTCGTCCCAGCGGCGGGTCTCCTGAACAACGGCTTTTCCTTCCTCGATCAGCTCGATCTGTCTTGCACGCTCTCCCTCGATCGCTCTTCCGATGGCCTTAAAAGAGTTCAGGTTCTTCATCTCGGTACGTGTTCCGAATTTCTCACTTCCGACCTCACGGACCGAAAGGTTGACATCGGCACGCATCGAGCCCTCCTGCAGTTTGCAGTCGGATGCGCCGAGATACTGAATCATCATACGCAGTTTTTCCAGATAAGCGATAACCTCTTCCGCAGAGCGCATATCCGGCTCGGATACAATCTCGATCAGCGGAACGCCGCTTCGATTGTAGTCGACGAGCGAGCAATCCTCCCACTCATCGTGGATCAGTTTTCCGGCATCTTCTTCCATATGGATCTCATGAATGCCGATTTTCTTCTTTCCCGCTGCGGTGTCAATCTCGACATATCCATCGTGGCAGATTGGCAGATACAGCTGGGAAATCTGATAGTTCTGCGGGTTGTCCGGGTAGAAATAGTTCTTCCGGTCAAATTTGCAGAGCTGGTTGATTTTGCAGTTTGCAGCCAGTCCGACGCGCAGGGCGTAATCGACAACCTTCTTATTTAATACCGGAAGGGATCCCGGCATACCGGTGCAGACCGGGCAGGTGTGGGTGTTCGGCGCACCGCCGAATGCGGTAGAGCAGCCGCAGAAAATTTTTGTTCTCGTCGCAAGCTCCACATGTACTTCAAGTCCGATGACGGTTTCATACTGTTTTGACATTGTTTTGCTTCCTCCTTACCATTTTTCTGGCTGCCCGAATGCACCGCATGCCTGCTCATAGGTGTACGCTGCACGGAACAGTTTTTTCTCTGAGAAACAGTTTCCGATAAGCTGCATGCCGATCGGAAGCCCCTTGTCATCCATACCGCACGGAACGGTGATACCCGGAAGGCCGGCGAGGTTGACGGATACGGTGTAAATATCGCCCAGATACATCTGCAGCGGATCGGAAAGCGATTCCCCGAGACGCGGTGCGGTCGATGGTGCTGCCGGGCTTAAAATCATATCGTATTTTTCAAATGCGCGGTCAAATTCCTGTTTAATCAGGGCTTTCGTGCGCAGTGCTTTCAGATAATACGCATCGTAGTAACCGGAGCTTAAGACGAAGCTTCCCAGCATAATCCGTCGTTTCACCTCCGGACCGAAGCCCTCAGAACGGCTTTTCTTATACATATCGTGGAGTCCTTCGTACTCTTTGGCACGGAAGCCGTATTTCACGCCGTCGAAGCGTTCCAGGTTGGAGCTTGCCTCAGCGGATGCAATAACGTAGTAAGCCGGAATGGCATAATCAATGAGGTCGAGATCGAAATACTCTACTTCTGCCCCGCGTGCCTTCAGGACATCGGCAGCTTTTAAAATGGATTCCTTCACCTGCGGATCCAGGCCTTCGCCGAAGTAGCTGCTCGGAATACCGATTTTCAGATCGGAGACATCTTCTTTTAAAGCGCTCATGAAATCGTAATCGTCGCGTTTCATCGATGTCGCATCTTTTGCATCATACGAAGCAACCGTCTGCAGCAGTGCTGCACAGTCTGTCACATCCTTTGCGACCGGTCCGATCTGGTCAAGGGAGGAACCATAAGCGATCAGTCCGTAACGGGAAACGGTGCCGTACGTCGGTTTCATGCCGGTTACGCCGCAGAAGGAACTCGGCTGACGGATCGATCCGCCGGTATCGGAGCCAAGTGCTATCGGTACTTCTCCTGCTGCAACGGCTGGGGGGGGAACACCTGGCCGGCGT
>OAVB01000246.1_pt1 | contig 52273 bp, 80 predicted proteins | sample 1516871 | NCBI WGS metagenome assembly OAVB01 (sample SAMEA2580069, study PRJEB22360) | human gut metagenome | biome: human gut; feature: human-associated habitat; material: faeces | place: Denmark | collected 2008/2010 | reverse complement strand
AAAAGTAATAATCTTCACTTCGTTCAGATTATACTTTTATACCCCTAATGACAACCAAATATCCCTTGCGGTCTATTTGGTTGTATTGATTTTATAAGTTCCTTTATAGAGATAATATTATAATATATATAATATATACATGGTAGTTGCCGAAATTAAGGTAATCGGAATATAACACTATCAACCAGCATGTTACAAAAAAAGAGATGCAGCTTTGTCGTACATCTCCTTTCCTTTTGAAATCATCTTCCCTTATTCCTGCAAATTTGGATTCACATAACAGAAATGCCGTTGCCGGTCCACCATCCATTTGTAAACCTGAAACCCTTTCATACGGGCATACTTCCCGACGTTCACCCGGTTGATGTGCTTAAAGGAATGTTGAGCCATGTGTGCGGCCATTTCCTCATACGTCATTATTCGCTTTAGTTTCATACCATTGAATTTAATTAGTGTAAACTAAGGCAAGATTAGTTCAACTGGGAGCAATTAGTTTAATCCGGAACTTTTTTATTGCTATCCACCCTCGAAATAACTGAATACCTCTTCAATCACGGGTAAATTTTCTTCTGCCAGCCATTCCTTCGCCACATTATAGGCCAACCCTTTACTGAAACTATAATTTTCCTTTGTGATTGAGTGGTGAGATAAACGCCCTTCCGTAGGTTTCAGACCTTTATTATGAAGTTCGCACAATCCATCGTGATAAAAAACACACCAGCCTTCCTCTGTCGTGACAATCTGCACCATGACAATAGGATGTCTCATCCGTCCCAAAAGCATACCCACACACCAGAAACTTACAGCAAGTTTATCCCGGTAACCGGCTTTTATCAACCGTAATATATCCTCCGGTGTACCTAAACAAGGGGTCCGGCATTGGTTACGGCAAGCCTCACATTTGCAGGCACTGGGTTTGCGTCCCGTCTTACGGATTATTTTATGAATGATACTTTCCCCCATATTAATATTCTTCCGGATGTTTGGAGCGCCATAACTCAAGAATATACTCACGACCGGCAGGAGTCCACCGTTTAACGCTGCCGGTAGGATAAACCTTACCGTTCTTTCTCTCCCACATATACGGCACGTCACATTGCAAAGCCTGATAAGGAGTGAAAACCACCCATTGCTTCTTTTCAAACTTCACGATATTATTTTCTGCCAGAAAACGATGCAACTGGACAGTTGTAATTTGCAGCTCCTCGGCAATTCGCCCGCTCTTAAAACAATCCCGGTCTTCCACGTACTCCTTATAAAAAGCGACTTTAGGTTCGTCTTCACGAATCTTTTTCGCTTGGTCCGCGGCCAACATCAAAGCCTCTTCAAAATTCTGCGGAACGGGAAAATTACTCACGGCTTCGCTGAAACTGGAACAACGGTCGCGATGAACCGGCATCGATGCGTAACCCTTGGTTACTAATTCTTCGATACGACTGTTACACCAGGCAGAAAAATCCGGGGACAACCAACGGGCGAACTCCATGGCAAGCGATTCCTCAATCCAGGTCGCCCCGGTGTTTCCACGGGTAGTCATAATCTGACTTCCTAAAGAAATTGAATCCCCCCGACGTACAAGTGCCTCTCTGAACTCCTGTGTCGCTGCAAGACGTAACCACTCCGCTGGTAACTTCCCGAAACTACGGGCCATCTGCGTGGCATTAATCATCGTTTTTCCGCCATCCGTCTTAAAAGTAATTGGAAACTTGTCCTGATAATTGAAAATGATTGATTCTCTCGTTTGGGATTGGAGGGGTGGCCTGACCGATATATTCGATTCCATACCTACAGGCAATCCATTAATCCATTCCTGCATACGGTCACATACTTTTGCTATCTTACCGTTTTCCGTTCGGATAACCCGAAGCAGGTTATGCACGTCATAAGGTTTCACTCCCCAGCGGTTACGCCCTCCTTCTTTGAAAGGTACTCGGAAAGAGGTTCTACAAATCCGCATCGCCTGACCGCTATCCATCATACATACACGGTCTAATGCTTTCAACAGGTCATTCAGGCAAAGCCAAACAACGGTTTCGTCTTCATGGAGTATCGCGCGAATGGATAACTCCTCAAAATTCAAGCTCTTTAAAATATCATTTGTCATCATGGTCGTTATTTTCAATATGGTTGTTTTTACATTTCTGGTCATTTATCTTTTTACGTCTTGCCATCTCCCGGACGGAATGATAGCGTCTCTCAACATGACACATCTGGTCATAATCCTGCAATTTCAACGTATCTAAATCCGTAATTTCAATCTCAATGTCCGGATGAATATGCCTAAAATAAAAACTGCCTGCCGAAATATATCTTCCTGTACAGGCAAACGATATCGCCTGCGCGTTAGTTTTGGATATTTCTGAGGCGCTTCGAATAGATCGGGTTATACCGACTAAGATGTAAGCCCCGTTAAATATCAGAACGGGCTTAGGTTGATGAAATGGACTTCTCTTCATTCGTCTATCAATTTAAGTAATTCGTCTTTCGTTAATCTGTTTCTGATTGCCTGTACAATACGAGTGTCCGAAAGAGTAACACCATCCAGAAATAGTTCTGACATCCTCTCTGTCATATAAACCCCGAAAGCTGGGTCTATATAGCCGACGAAAAGCAAGGCCAAAGACTGATCAATTAATACGTGCCCCGTTGCCTCATCCGTTACCATAATCTCGTAGTCCGGTATCTCGTAAATATCCTTTACACTCTCGAACCAAAAAGAAAACTTTCGGGCGAAATCAATTGCCGAATGCTTCTTACTGTCACCTTTTTCAGCGATGTAAGTTGTTGCGTCAAAATAGATTAACCCTTTTTCGGATGTTCCGAAAAGCAATTCCGGGAACTCCATGTACTTTATCGTAAATGGAGCTTTTGTTCTAACTTTCATTCATAACTTCCACTTTGTTTTAAATTTGCTGCTGCAAATATAGATAAAAACACGTAATAAATTTAAGTTTTTTGCTCTTTAAATATTTGTGTTTCAGTTGATTATAACACGAAAACGAACACAATGATACTATTTCAATGTACATACAAAATGAAAATTTCCCGCCCTGTCTCCGACTGGAATACAACCAATCCGATGTGTAAGTAAATAATGCCATCAACATTTTTTTTCGGATAAAGGTATTCTGTACGAAATAACAATAAATGCAAGTAGTTACATCCGAAAATTCATTCAATGGAGAACTGTTGGAAAGCATCTTTCGCACTTCCAAAAAAACTATCGTCGAATACGTTCGCGAAATCGAACGGAATAATCGTTATAAGTCAGTTCGACAAGACATTACGTTAGGAACGATACTGGACGACCGCTCCCGGTTAATAGACCTCTACGAAGCCTGCCTCGAACAGGACGCACATATACGCTCCGTCGTAGAAACGTTGGAATCCCAAATCTTAGGAGATCGGTACATGCTGGCCCGGATCAATGAAAAAGGAAAATACATCAAAGACGTAAAATACACACAGAAAATTCAAGGCACACAATTCGATAAAATTGTCAGAGGAATCGTTGAATCCAAACTCTACGGCTACACGCTGATAGAGATAATGCCTTATATCGATCCCAAGACCGGGAAATTGGCAGAAGTCAATCTGATTGAACGGAGAAACGTACTGCCCGACCAGTACACCGTGGTCAAACGGCAAGGTATTTGGTTGCCCAACTGGAATATAGCCTCGCCTACATATAATCAAAACTACATTTTGATAAATTCCGGTACAATCGGCTTATTTTCAGCGACAACACCTCTTATCTTGGCGAAAAAATTTACCGTCGCAAATTATGTCAACTTTGGAAGCACGTATGGACAACCGATTATCCATGGGAAGACCATCTCAGAAAGTAACAGCGACCGTAAACGCCTGGCGAACGATATTGCCAATGCCGCACAAAACAAAGTGGTAATCACGGGGATAGACGATGAGATAGACATCAAGACCTTCACAATGAGCAACAGCGAGAAAATTTATACCTCGCTGATTGAATTTGCCAATAAAGAGGTTGCCAATTTGATATTGGGTTCTGAATCAATGGCAGGTGGTATGCAAAGTTACGTTGGAAGTACGAAAGCGCATCAGGATATTTTCAGAGACAGGATCGAGGTATATCGCAGGTTTATCGAAAACGTGATGAACGAAGAAATTATACCTCGTCTGGTCGCAATGGGTTATATTCCTGGTGGATTGGAATTTAAGTATTCCAACAGGATTGAAATGAATAACGAAGATAGAATCAAACTCTATCAGTTAATCACAGATAAATATGAAGTCAGTGCCGACGAAATTGAAAAAGAGTTCGGTATCAACGTGGGAAAACAACTCAACGTCGTCCCCACAATGGGGGCAGCAGAAACCGGAACACCTGTTCCCTCTGGAGGAACCCATGACAGAGGCATTATGTCGGACGAAGAGTATTTTAGGCGCTATGGTCATTCCAGAGGCAGCCGGATAGCCAACTTTCTAAAAGAGTAATCACATGGCAGAAAGAATAGAAATAAAACAGGAAGACAAAAGCCGGGAAGAGTATTTACTGGTCCTCGATGCGTTCCGCCGCATGGTCTATAACTTCGAGAACAGTGCCGAACGCTGGGAGGTATTCGATGACATCGTTACCTTTCGGGCATCTTTCCTGATTGACCGGGCACTTTCTGGTTTACGGATAGATTTTGACCGGGCTTTGGAAATACTGAAAGGGGGCAACAACCATATAACGGCAAGGGAAGAATCCGAACGGGACACCCTGATAGCCGCTATCGACAATCTGGTCGATTTCGCCACAGCCGGGGAAACGGCTATGATGCGGGATTTGCCCGACAAACTTGATTTGAAAGATATGGAAACATACGAAGAAGTTTGTCGGAAATATAACGAAACCTATGCGGAAACAGAGAACAGTCAGGTTCTTCATGCAGCCACTATCGCCGCATGGTGGATGGGAACCTCTGCCGAAACCATTATTACATTCAATACGCAGTCTGACGAACGGGTCAGGCCCTGGCATCTGTCGCATGAAGGAGTATCCTATCCTAAAAGTGAATTTCCTCCCGAACTCATTCCACCGATAGAATGGGGTTGTCGTTGTTTCCTAACGGCATACGGATTCGGTTCTGTTTACGGTGCTCTGGGAAAGCCCGATTTCAAGGGAAAGGTAAACCCGATATTCGCTGAAAGCCTGGCAACGGGTGGACGGATATTCTCACCGGCTCACCCGTATTTCTCACATACACTGCCGGTAGAAGCTCTGAAAATCAAACAACGCATTAAAACTAAATTCGGAATAGTATGCCTGCAATAACACTGGATGAATTTTGTAACCAATGGGCCCGTGGCAAAGATGTTCGTCCATTCCATAGCCTGCTGGCAAAGAATGCCGAGGATTTTGTCACCTTGGCCGGAGAATATGCCCTGAGTCGTTTTCGTACCTCTTTTGCCGAAGGTGGTTTTTACGGCAGCGGAACAAAATGGGCACCCCGTACTTCCAAGTGGGGAAAGAAATTCACGCATCCGGTATTGATTGACAGTGGAGAATTGAAAAGTAAAATCAAAGGACAAAAAAGCGAACTCGGTGCATACAGCGCGTTCGGAAAACGGGACTACCGCCGACGCTACCATTACGACATCTGGACGGAAGAAGAAAGTCAGACCATGGATGGGCATCGTGGAAAGAAAAAAGGAAAATACAAGAACTACGCAGCCGTACACAACACCGATCCAAAGTTCGGATTATATACAGTGCGTAAAAACTCGCTCAAACGTCCGGTGCATAGACAATTTATAGGGCACAGCCCCAAACTGCTTGATGCTATAAACAAATTATTCGTACCAAAAATATTTGATGGATTTCCCAAATGATTAAAGATAAGAAACAACCCGAAAAGCCAGTCGAATCGCCGGAACAGCCGACCATTCAGACCCCCGAAGCAGTACAAAAGAACCCTTTTGTGGAAATGTACTATGCCGTTAAACGAGCGATACTCACCATCCGGGAAGATCCGGAAAACCCGCTATCGCCCCCGTTCTTCAAAACCATTGCCATAGACAACGGACAATACCTTCGTATCATCCGGGACACCAACATGGAAATGGAAGTAGCGTTCCCCGCTATCTTCGTTCATTTCGTCAATGTCCGCTACCTCGTCCAGCAGCAAAGAATCGGCGAAGGACGGGCAACCATGCGGGTACGTTTCATCCTCAACAACCTCAACAACTCCGATCCGGAACAGGAATGTATTCCGTTCGATGTCTTCCAACAGGTAAATATCGCCATTCAAGATGCAAAGAACCATGAACCGGCACTTAATGAGCGTTGTAATTTAACCTACTTCGACATGCCGCAAACCACCAACATGCTTCAGGCGTACTGGGTGGATTATGAAGTCTGGTTCCGGGAAACCTCAGCCTGGAAATACAAAGACTGGATTGAACGTTACCTCGTCATGCCCCCCTTCACCAACCACTCCGATGCCCCCGCCCATGACGAAGCCGCCCACGGTAACCACCCCGAACCAACCTACAAGCAAGCCACCGGCTACGTCCCCTCCGTCGAAGTCGATGAACCGGACGGGAAAGATGAAGAAAGTACATCGAAGTAAGCCTGCCGGAGAACCACCCGGTAGAACCACATTCCATACAATTGACCTGAAAGCAATCCACACAAAAGATTCGCTTTCGGGTTTCAATTTCCCGGTATCTGAAATATGGGAATCCCCCATAATTAGAAAATGTAAGAAAACCGTCAGAATATGTACCGTACAGACCAGCCCCTCATATCCACTTCCTATACATATATATAACAGCCCCCTGAATAATCCTTTCTGGAATATACAGCGGCAAAACCGAACCTGGATGCCGACCGGACTGCCAGCAAACCGATTACCGCCCGTTTGCTCCGAACCTCACATATACAGCACCGGACACCTTATACAATATAGGTAAGGTAGTACCCCTCTTTTTTAGAGCTGGGACGTGAATGTTTCTTCTTGAATACTTCCTTAATAAAAGTAAGTGCCATGATACATAATTGTCCGGTTTACAAAAACGAAACTTGAAAATCCGGGCTTTGGAAGCGTATGCCATCCGCACCAGCAGGCATACCCTCCCTTGTCTTTTTTTTCTTATTTCGGATTGTTACATATATTGATTATCAGCTATTTATGTGGTTTACTTTTGTACAAAGTAAACCTTTTTACTCTTTAATCACCTTCACAACTTTCAATTTGTAACCAAAAAAAATATTTTCTTTCTGTTTTCCCTATTACATCAGTTTCAACTAATTGATTTTAAATTAATTACTATCAGTTTCACTTAATTACGCTTAATTATTCGGATAAAAACGATTAAAAAAAAATTTAAGGGAAATAATATTTCTTTTAAATGATTGATATTCAATTATTTACAAACAATCCTTCGCGTGCGCGTGTGTTCTCATCCATTTTAGAAAGGATTTTGACCGTCCCTAAAAAAAATATTTTGGAAAAAGTTTGGAAATAGAAAAATCAATATTATCATTAAGCAAGTCCAACGGGAAACAACAACCCAAACAAACGGACTTAAAACAGTATCAAAAAAGCGAATAAAAAAGCTGATACGAAAAACGCTCTTTGACAAACAGTAAATTAATCACCCGTAACAAGGTGAACACACACAAAGCACTGTTATAAGGTTTATAATCTTATACGAGTTGTATCTGATACGCTCTGTTTTGTCCCTATGTTTTTACGATTGACAAAATTTCTTTTTAGCAAAGTTGAAAAATTTTGCTAATCCAAAAAAAACGTATAAAAACGTCAAAGGGGAAAATACACCCTTTTGCGAAGAAATAAAAAAGTAGTTATTAACAATCTAATTTTAAAGAAAATGAAACAATTAGTTATCAATGTAGTTAAAGATACTACAATCAACGATTTAGTATGTAGCCCGAATGTTATTTTGTTGGCAAAACAGAGTACAACAAACAACGCAAAAACGGGTGAAGTGACGACAAATGTACGCTTTATTGAAGTGTGCCAAGTAGAAAAAACGGATGCTTTGACTATCGTTCAAAGTTTGTTAAAATTCTGTATTGCAGAGTATTTTGTTTGTAGAGATTTAGAAAAGGACTTTGCAGATACCAATATCAAGCAAAGAAAGTTGTTCAACCAATTTTTAAGCGGTAACACTATTTATCGCACAAATTCTGAAGGCAAAGTTTCAAATGCGCTTGTTTCGGAAGTACCTTTCAGCCAAACAGCACTAAAAGTGAAAGATTATCACACTATTACAATGTGCAAAAAAGAAAACTTGAAAGCTGCCATCTATCAGCATTCAAAAGCGATTTTGTCGCAATGTGAGTATCTGCGCATGATTGTTAAAAAAGCAGAAACTTTGGATGCAACGCAAAGCGCAACAACCGAAAAAGCGACACAAACCAAGCGCAAAACAGCCACAACCGGAACGGCTTTTGTTCCCACCGCACCCGCTGCAATGGTTGCCGCACCCGCTGTTTAACAACGTTATTTGTCCGCTTCATGCAGACCGTACCCCTAAAAAGGTGCGGTCTGCTTTTTTATACCTACTCACTTGTACCTGCTTGTTTTTTGCGTACACATTGCATTAAAATGTTACGCAAAAATTTTTTCCCGGCGGAATTACGGGAGAAGTACGCCCTAACGTGGAGTGGTTTCGGATGTAAATTTTCACTATCAAAAAAACAGTAAAGCAATGAAAGCTAAAGATATTCTCGACAACTATTGTCGGTTGTATAGGGTAACTATGCCCGAAATCAACCCTGCGGAAACGCAATATTTCGTAACAATTTCCCCTGACGGTGCGGAAGTGTTATACCTGCGTAAAGCGTCAAAACTTCTGGGGCAAATCATCGGGGCTGCCATGAAGCGGGGCACTGTTTTACACGTCCGCAACGGGGCAGTATCTCCGCTGACATGGGAGAACTGGAAACAGACATGGAACAAATTGTTTGCGCCAAAGGTGCGCGACCGCAAACCTGCCCCGATGCCCAATTATTCACGTCCTTATAAATCGAAAATGTTTGAGGAAGGGCAACAAAGGAGCGCACATAAAAAGCCGCAAAAGCATGGGTTTGAATGTACTTTCGTGGCAAACAAGTCCATGAATTTACTCACACCCGTCAGAATTCCCAGCATCCAGATAGGGGGATAATTGCGACCTTTCGTGTGCATAAATATGTGCCCCGTATATACCCCTTTGCCGAAGCCATGCCAACATGGGCTCCGGCTTTTTTACACCCTGTATATTCCGGCGTGCTGTATGTGAACGTATAAAAAGCGACCAGGCAACCGCAAGTCACTGTAACCGTAGCACCACTGTACGGAAGCGGTCAGACAAGCTGGTCAGTATGCAGGTAGTGGGCTGGAATATGCCTGCTATCTGCTACTTTTTATATGCCATTCTTATGTGGCAACGTGTAATGTATGTCATTTTTCCGGCGGTTTCTCACGGGCTTTAATATACACTTTGTCAGGATTGTACCCTGAATAGTCCACACTTCAAATAAACTTCAACTTTACTTCTTTGCGTCGTGATGACGTCCGTCCCACCTCTGAAATAACACGGCTGGCGTAGTGCAACAGGGTTGCATAAATCATACTTAACTGTATGGGCTACGCCCCGCTGTTATCCTGACAAGAACGGAGAAGTAAAAAGATTATGCCAATTTTATAAACAATTCAATATGATAGAAGTATTTAATATCGAACGCACAAAAAGTCTTGGGTGTTTCGTAAACTTTAAGAGTGCCAAAGGTACGCTTAACGGACTTATCGCTTCGGGCGAACTCTCCGGTGAAAATCCGGCGGTGCTGGTTTGCAGCTATAAAAATAATGCAATGCAACGTGAATACATTGCCACTTATTGCGGAAAATGGCGTGTTCCGGCATCGCACAAAATGCCTCACATCGCACAAAAAATCGAAGGGGTTCGCCGTAAGGTCAAAAATCAATGTTGCAAAATCTACGAATTGCCGGTGGACTGCTTTACAGAAGCGTTTCCTGACTGGATAAATGGCACTTATCAACCAGTGATTTGAGAATGAATCCGCAAAAAAATAAGTAACCTTAAAAACCAAACCAAAGCCATGAAAAAAATCTATTGTTTTATCAAGAAGTACGAAGACCAGATTTCAAACATCGTGTTTGTGACGGGATTATTAAGTATAGCGGTAGCTGCCTACTTTATTTTCACCTGCCCACGGATGCCATGTTTCGGCTTCTGATCCGGTAGTGCAGTCCCAACTTTTGCAACTTCCCGGTGAAATGCCGGGAGTACATACTAAAATATGTCGATTATGAAGATACAATACGCTTCTGACTTGCATCTGGAGTTTGATAAAAATTCCCGCTACCTGCGAAAACATCCTATCGTTCCGGTGGGAGATATATTGTTGCTTGCCGGAGATATAGGCAATCTTGGGGAAAGCTATATGAAGCATCCCTTTTGGGATTGGGCTGCCGGTCACTTCCGGCAAACGTTGGTAGTGCCCGGAAACCATGAGTTTTACCTGGGCGAAGATGTTGCCTCGTTTCATGCGGGTATGGTGAGAGAGATACGTCCCAGCGTGAAACTATGCTGCAACTGCGTAGTAACAATAGACGAGGTGGATATTCTGCTCACGACACTTTGGGCGCATATCCGTCCCGAAGATGACTTCTGGGTGCGGCGTGGTGTAGCCGATTTCCAATGTATAAAATATGACGAAACGGTATTCGATACTACCCGGTTCAACGAAGAACACCAAAGAGCAATGCTATTTTTGGACGCTGCCTTGAAAAAGAGCAATAATCCTAAACGGGTGGTTGTTTCCCACCATGTACCGACAGAATTGTGCATGTCGCCCAGGTTCAAAGGGAATACGATTAACGGTGCTTTCGTCGTGGAATTACATGATTTCATTTATGATAATCCTATTGACTACTGGGTATATGGTCATTCGCACTATAATGTGCCGGAAGTGGAGATAAACGGAACAAAAGTAATATGTAATCAGCTTGGCTATGTCAATGGAAACGAAAAAAGGAATTTTAATTCTTCCGCGTATTTCGAGATTTAGTCAGTTGAAAATTATTATAAATACGTAGTAAATAGCACCTTATGCCTTTTTTGTTTCTGCCGGGATTCTGCCTGAATCTCGGCTTTTTCATGCCCTTATGAAAAAAACGCATTGAGTTTAACCGATGCAAACTAATATCAACTAATCTAATTACAACAATAAAAATTGAGATTATGGCGAAACATAATACGACCTTTCACGGGACCGATGTCAATAAAGCGACCAGCCTTTTTGAGTACGGTCTACTTATGCGGTGGAAACCTGAACAGAAAAGCTGGCAGTGTATTTACCAGTGTGAATGTCCTCCGGGCAGTACACGATATAGCTACGGCTGGGTAGATGAAAAAACGCTCGACGAAATCTTCACGAAAGGCTGGGGTGTGAAGCACCTCAAATCATTCCTGAATTTCTTAGGAAATAGCTGGGAAGAGTGGAAGGAGCTAACAATGTGTCAACGTGTGAGCGATTTCATCAGCTATTTTGGAAGTGGCGAATTATTCAGTACAGATGTCACGGGCGGATATAGTATCAAAGAAATATGCAAGAAGTTGAAAATTAAATATGACGAAGAGTATGAGCAGGCTTAACTATTACTACCTCGACTATCTGTACCGTGAAATCGGATTAACCCGTAGCGATATAGAATCTGTCCCGGAATCCAGAAGCGGAGACGATGCCTGTTCTGTAATTGCTGACAAAAAGTATGTGCAAAAACAACTTGCAGAAGTCACGGATGAACAACTGTTCGATGCCGTAAAAAGCCTCTGTGATAATCCCGAATTGCCCTCTCGAAAAATAGCTATCATGTACATTGTCTGGGTGGTGGCTCTCTCGATTAAGGAAGAAGAATTTACCAATCAAAAAACAGAATCACCATGCCAGAAGACAAGAAAACGATAAAAGTAAGGCTCCACCATATTGAATACGGTGTTTACCTTGAAGTATGGAAAGTCCAGACAGAAGAAGGCAGCCCCAAACGATATGTAGGGCGGGACATGAGTTGCGGCGACCGCCTTTGGAGTGTCCTGTGTGACGCTCCGTATGGAAGCTGCGAACCGGACTGTCATCTCAGCAAAGCCGTTGAGATTATTGTCTGCGATAAAAATTGGAACGAACAACTCAGAGATGGAAACGACCGGGAACTCTATCCTGAAAGTTTCCCAACCCTTGAAGAAAAACACGATGCTGAATGGGCAGCCGTCAAAAAACAAATCCCCGGTGTAACCAGAGAAGGTTTCACAGCATGGATAGAAGCCAAAATACCCAGGTACGTCAGTGATATAGACCGTCTTAACTGGCAAAATTCAAACCGTTATAAAGTCATAGATACAGAAATACTCCGTCGCTTTACATGGTTGGGCGAACACTATGTCGTTCTCCGCCAGACCCATGAACATACGATGTGCGATGCGGTTTGGAACGTGTATTTCACACGTAAGAAAAAATTAAAACAATACGAGTCGCTGACATTTTTCTATGGCTATGAATATGGCGACCAACTGACAAACTCGCTCAAAGAGAAACTCACTAAAAAATAATACGACGAATAATCAAATATCGAATTATGACAGATAAAATCCTACAAATGTTTTTCGACATCGACAGGTGGACGAAAGCTATTGAAAAAGGTGTATTCAAAGATATTCGTAAGGATCAACTTATATTATTGACTGATGAACACACCAGAGTAAAAATTGCAGATGCCATGCTAAAAGGGAAGTACGAGATTTCACCTCCCCATACGGCCCAGATACCCAAAGACAATGGCGAGTTCCGCACGGTTTACGTGAACGAACCCATTGACCGGATAATCCTGAGCATTGCCAATGATTTGCTCTTTGACCTGATGCCGGAGTTGGTTCACCCAACCTGTAAGTCGTATCAAACAGGTATCGGTTGCGGCAAGGTCGTAACAGAGATTAGCCATAAAATTGCGAATACCGCAAACAATGGCTTTTTAGGATGGAAGTCAGACCTGAGCAAGTATTTCGATAGCGTTCCACTTAAATATATTGATGAAGAATTTGACAAGGTAGAAGCAAAGTATGGTCATTCCGCTTTGATTGATGTGCTGAGAAAATACTATCACTCTGACTTGTATTTCGATGAAGAAAACAATCTCCAGAGCGCATACCAGTCTTTGAAGCAAGGGTGTCCGGTAGCCAGTTGGTTGGCTGATGTAATTTTGTATGACCTCGACCAAGAACTATCACAGATGGATGGCGACTACAAGCGATATTCAGATGACATGCTATTTGCCGGAGAAGATTATGAAAAAGCGATGAACGTACTTAAAAGGCGGCTTGCTGAAAAATCCATGAAGCTCAATCCGAAAAAAGTAGAATACCTGACTGCTGACAAGTGGTTCAAGTTTCTGGGATTCAGCATCAAGGGTAGCATGATTTCGCTATCCTCCAGTCGTGTCAAGACGTTCCAAAAAGAAATTGAGGCAAGAACTATCCGTAGCCCCAATACAACATTGGTAAAGGCTGTTAACGCTGTAAACCGATACTTATACAAGGGTGATGGCGAGTTTAGCTGGGCGACACAAATACTCCCGGTTTGCAATGTCAGACGGGATATTAATGAACTGAATAATTTTGTGATGGATTGCTTGCGTGCCGTTGAAACCGGCAAACACAAAATCGGTGGCTTAGGCTATGTCAAGACGAAGCAAGACGGCTGTATAGTTCGAGGGAGAGGCCGTAACGTGAAAGCCAATCGTGAAAAAACAAGCAATAACATTCCAGGTTATCTGACAATTGGTTGTATGCAAAATGCCATGTTGACAGGCCGTGCTGTGTACAATACCTTGGTTGCATCATTATAGAATATGCCGAGCACACGGTAAAAAGGGGGATGAAGGGGCAGGAATTTAATATTGGCTGGTTTGCATACCAGAGCCTGAACGATCTTAACCGGTCTAACAACCGGTTAGGATCGAACGGTTCTGGTTCCACCAGCAATATATCGAAAAGCTAAAGGAATGTGCCGTCTGTCTGACACCCATGTTGAAACTGAAACACATCAGTAAAGTTCAAGGAATAACAATTAAATAGCCCGCGTGTGGAACCAGCTCCTACAGAGTCTTGAAGGCCGTTGATTCACCGCCTTCAGACTCTTCTGAGCTGGATACGCGGGCAATATCGAGAGTATAAAGTAATGTGTCGTTATTATGAGAACTTAATTTAATTTATTATTAGCACAGAAGTGTGGTTCAAGGGGATAATATTCAGTATGCCGTGCAATAATAAGACCACCGCTGCGGCGTCGTGATTCTATCGTTATACGACGCCGCTGCTTAGGCTTCCAGCCACGGCATACATCAAGCGTATAAAGTAATGTGCCGATATTCTGAGAAGCATACACACAAAAAAACTTAGCACAAAGTGAAGAGCCAAGGTTAGGACTTCAATGTGTAGCTCTGTAACTACTGGGGACCATTCCCTTTACCATCTTTGAGCAAGATGGTAGGTCAGGTCCGCCAGTAGAATAGCTACTCATATCAACTCAATAAAGTAATGTGCCGTTCTAATTGAGGCTCTTTTTTTTGAAGAAAACATGAAACTTAGTACAAAGTGAAAAGTCGAGATCGTGGCTTTAATGGTACAGCAATTTATATAGCTGGAACCTTTGTCTTCTCTCGTAAATACGAAATGCGACATAAGGGTCCAGCTATACTTGCTGTTCATATCCAACAAATAAAGCAATGTGCCGACGCGATTGAGACTTTCCAGGTAACGCAACCAAGCAATGCACAAGGAATCAGGTTCAACATCCAGCATTTCATTTGTATCCTGAACCTGGTTAATTACCAGGTTCAGGATACAGTACATGCTGGATCTATCAGAGAAATAAAGCAATGCGTCAGCGATTTTGAGTGTAATTAATTAATAGAAAAAGTATGAACAATATCTATCAAGAAGCTATCCAAGCCGTTGAGGAGGGTGCGAAATTTAAGGTTGATTTCCAGTCCCGGAGTTTAAAACTGGACGGCAAGTTTATCATTCAGAATGGCAAGTATGAAGGTGATTTGGGCGTATCGGGTTGCAGCGAAGATGATTTTTTTACGAATGTGGAAGAACTATATCATTGCTACAAATACTCAGTCCCTTCAGAACGTAGCGAAAGTAAGTCGCACCAGTATTTTATGGCATTGCCTGAAAGAAAGCTGACTGATGATGCCATGATGTACGGAGAACGTCGGGATAAGGCACAAATCAGACTGGAGCTATATGTCCTCTGTCTAATAATCAACGGTCTCAAATGGGACTCCGGGAAGGTGGGTAATTGGTTCTGGCAAAGTGAAACGGATAAAGATTTGGTAATACTCAAGAAGTGGGTAGAACCTGATAAAAATTAACCATTTAATAAATTCAACATGAATAAAAAGAAAAAAGAAACAAAAGTGTTGTGCCCCCAATGTGGTACAGAGTTCGCAATCGCAGAAAAAGGATTTACCACGATGGCAACAATTGTAGGTAAGGATTCAGGTTTGGGAGTCATGTACCCAACAGTAGTTGGTCAGGCTGCACCATCCAAAACAGCGCAAGAACGTATTGAGGCACTTCGTGATGTCGGTGTGGATGTTAGTAATCTGTTTGCGATGCGAGGAGCCAATGGCGGTGAGTATATCGCTTCGAATACAGATGGGATGATTTCAGTGCTGGACGACAATAATCCGATTTTCGACCAGATTATCGCTCAGGGTACAGTTCCGAATTATCGCCTGTTCAGACGCTGGGTTACAGCCAAAATGTTTTACATGATGTCTTATATCCCATACGGTGAAAGAGAACCGTTAGGAGTAACAGCAATGATTCACCGCTTAGGATATGAGTATCAATGGAAAATGCTGCTGAACGAGCTGTATGCCCAGATGAAAATGGAAAGTAAAGACCCCCAGAATTTTGCAGACCGTAATCGTTGGTTTAACGCTAATGTGGTGGTAGCTATGGCCGAGGACTATATTGTACTATTGAAAGAGCGTATGGAGGGTTTAAAAGAAAGAAAATGCAAAGGCATACCTTACAAGCGTATATGTGGTCGCAATATTTTCGTATCAGATTTCCAAGCTAAATTGTACAACCCGTTACAAAAGGTAATAACACATATCAAACAAGCGAAGAATGCCACCCAACTTTACAATACCACGAAAAAATTCAACGAAACGCGCATCAACATGCTGCATTACACCCCTCAAAGCAAGACATGGGTAGACGCTTACAAAGGTAGTGGCGCATTCTTCACGATGCAAAACCTTATCCGCTTTCACGGCTGTGTAGTCGTTGATGATGCCGGGAAACGTCTGGATAAATACCAGTCGCTTGCTTTCATCTTGGCTAAGGCGGAAGCATATAAAGATGGCGAGGGCTGGCGTTTACTTGCAGTTTTGAAGAAAATGTTGAGTGATAACAACATCAACATCAAGAAAAAGATGATGGAGTGGCGTAAGAATAAGAAAAAGTAAACTCTTTTTTTCAATGCTTGGTAAGCATGATGCGATGGACTAATATAATTCAGATGGTCTTCTTTAATCTCACCGAGGCCAAGCTAACAAGCATTCGCCTCCGGTTCTTTCAGAAGACCATTCATCAAACAAGTAAAGACATACCCCCAATTGGTAATCACATTATTTGTCAATTCCTAAAACGGAACAGTTATAAATAAAAAGAAATTTAACCCTAAATGTATTGCGACCGCCTACTCTTCAAAGAAATGGCAAAAAAATATGAATATGAGCGAAGAACAATTACAAGAACTTGCCGAAAGCGGCGACTGGAAAGGCCGGGCGATAAATTTGCTCCAGCGTAAAACAAAAGCCTGCCTGGAAATCATTCTTTCCTTCGTGAACGACTACTGGCAAAACCTTGCCAGCGATGAAGAAAACCTCTACAATTTTGAGGTGTACGAATCTGAATATTTGGAAGTTTATACTTATTGATATGAAAAATTCAGACCCGATAACTTATAAGGGAGTGGAATATCCCTCCGCTTATATCAAAATGGACGGCACAATCGGTTGTATCCGAATTGCCACCGAAGCACTGCTACGTATTTTGAAGAATGACGGATTAGACGAGGCCGAGGTCCCTGGCGAAGTTGGAGCCGTCGATAATCAGATTGCTTACTATGTCACCGACGAAGAATTTAAACTACCTATTCGGGAAGTGAAGAAAATCATACGGATTGCCTACGATGAAGAAAGTCCCCATGAACCTTCTGCCACGAAAAGCATCAGTGAACTTAAAAAGGGAGAATTCTTCCGCCTGAAAGATTCCGAAACGGCCCCGGTATGGGTCAGAGGTGGATATGTCCCGTCAGAAAAAAAGTTTAGCACCCATAAGTACGATGATGTGAACCATGAACGGCTATGCAAGGGTGAAACAGAAGTTTACGTGGGATTTACATTCTAAGAATAATCAAACATGGCGCGTCCTGTTACATATCTCTTGCCGGTTTATTGGGCTTGTGCTCTTGTAAACGACGACCATACGGGTCTGAGTGATGAAGAAGAAAAGCAAATAAACGATTTTCTGAAAACAGCAGAAGGTCATCCGGTCGATGTAAACTTTGAAACCGAGGGCTTTTACCGGCACAACGATGCTGGCACATTACCCGGAAATTGTGCAGAATTCATTTTTTTAATAGACGAATAATTATGGTAACAAGTAAGAAACAATCTTCCCCGAAAACAGAACTGATTAAATTTAACAAATCAATAGTTCCGTTTCACATCTTCGATCATGAAAACAGCTTGTACTCCTTGTGTTTGCACGAGGGTAACAAATACGAAAATGTATTCCGTGAATGTCGAAAAACGCCAAACGATCCCGAAGGAAACGGGCATGATTTCGAGGCGTTAATGAAGAAGTTTATATCAGAAAAAATGACGGACGATCCCTTTAACCAGATAATTGGTCCGACAGCATTAAAAGTAAGTTTTTTTAAAGGGAAAACATCGGAAAACGACTCGAAGCTGGTGTATGATTCCGAATGTGGCATGTTCTGCGTGTACGCTAAGGATAAGGAAAAGCTGATGAACCTGGCTGCCGGTTTTAAGTCAATTTGCGATGACGCGAGCCTGCTAAAAGACTTGATTTTCCGCACCAGCTTCTTCGATAAAGACTAATCAAGTATCCACCATTTAATATAAAACAATATGAAAATATTTTGCCAAGAACGGTATGACGAAGCAATGAAACATGCCAAAGAAACCAACGATCTTACATTACAAGAGTGTCTTGACAGATTAAAAAGCTGGGAGACAAATAATCCTGAGCATCCTTGCGAGATTGAATTATACCGGGATTTTGCCCCATTATCATTCCTGTTTGTACAACGCTATCCCGATGGACGAAAAGGAATTGTCGGTGGCTTAGTCTATCACGGTACTCCCGATGAATCAATGTGCGTACAATTGGTCCCGGCAAAAGGTTGGCAAACCCATACCTAACCACCGAAGCAATTAAATAGAATATTAACATTTAAACAACAACGAGTATGAATTTTGAATTTGCAATCATTAAATCAAACAATCGCACCTATCTGTGCCGTAAATATGAAGAAACATATTACTGTGTAGATAACCCAATGTTATCCTTCACTGAAGGAGAAGATGAATTTGAAATCATCCTACCCGACGAGTCTTATAGAAAGAAAATATACACGTACCAGGGTCGCAAAGTTTGTGTGGAACCTGCCATTTACCGAAATGGTTGGCTAGCTATTTGTGTTATAAATCCGGAGAATCCGGATGATTACGAAAACCTGACCAAAAATCTGGGAGATCCGGATGCCTTGGGATTACCTGCCCGCACATTCGTAGATTGTAATAACCAGCCCGAAGCACTGCAATTCCTCGAAGAGAACGAATTGGCTAAAAATGCTAATTATCAACGTCAAAGCGATTTTGTAGGTTATCCAATGGTCATTGCCGATTTAGCACTTCTCTATCAGCATAACCCCGAAGTATTCCAACAAATAAATCCCTAACAAAGTATAGTATGCCAGTATTTTTGCAAACCTCAATAGACATTTGTGAGAAAATAGAGAAAGGAAAATTGAAACTTAATTCGGTTCCTTATAACGATCCTAAAACAGACTATTTGATTTCAATATTGCCGGAATGTAATTTCGCTGAATGGTGTGATTGCACTCCGAATAATCAGCCGGACTGGTTGGCATTCAGACCGCCCAATGCCCCTCTCACGTCCTTATATCTGAAAAATAAGCATTCAAAGAAAATTTATTTCATAACCGATTAAATTCAGGAGTAAACGATGAAGAAAGAAAAAGCGGAATCATCAGACGACAAACTGACCTTAGAGGAAATCCAGGCAGAATACCACAAAAGCGAAGTTTGCATGGGTGAACTTCTTGCAGTCACACCTGCCAGAGGTCTATCTATGGAAGAAGCCTTCGAACTGAATATTGCAGCAAGGAAATGGGCTGACGGAGATGAATTCTATCGGGTAATTGAGGACGGCAAACCGGAAAAACTGTAAACTTATGAGAACCTTTCAAGAAATATACGACTTCTGCCGGAATGACAGAACGTATCGGACATATTACGATGTGCCGCCTCAATTTGCTTGTACTCAAAAACAGTATAGGTACTATTACCATGATGTACGAGGAGGCCAGTGCCGTGGAGGAACTTTTCTATTTCATCAGCGGTGTGTTCAACTTGAAAGGTTCCTTCGTGGGCAAAGGCAGGACTTTTATTTGCATATCTTCCCCCATTCTTACAAAGAGGCAGACCGGCAAAAACAGGAAGACTTCCTGATTTTCATCGTTGCACATGTTGAAGAATGCGGCGTGCATGTCAAATTTACCCATCCTTATACAGAAGATGATATTTATTTCATTGCGCGTTCCCATCGTCCCTTTAACAAGGAAGGTCTTATCGGTGAAGTCAAAGCCTATATTGACAAACACCTCTTGCTGCCTCCCGGACGATACCGTGATCTGCAAATCGAGTACAAAATACCCAAAGAAAAATTTCCGGGGTGGTATAAAACCTATAAAGAGAGAGTACATGATGCCGCAGAACAAAAACATTGGGCTATGATTGAGAAATACCGCCCGGACAATCGCATCAGCTATGAAGATAGCTATAATCTGCTTGCTGCATCAGGCATGTTCTTCGACCTCAATTGCGATGTTTATGAACGGGACGAACTGACCGAAGAATTTATGAACCTGTGCAATCGTTAGTCATTACAGCTCACTTTACCTATTAATTCAAACTGATTAAACCGTTCCACTCAGGGTTATAAGTGGAGTATAATAGATGGTAGAACAAATAAAAGCCGGTGATAAGCTCACCATTATAAAAGTAAACAGTTTAGCATCGACCAGCATCAGCGAACTAACCGTTGACGTTATCACAGATGGTCGGATCATCTTCGCGCACAAAAGGAAACGGTATTATCTGAATTACGATGACGGCACGTTGGTACTAAAAGGGCACAACCTCGGTATCACACAGGGCACATGGGGTAATGGACGCTGTTTCCTGATGAGCGGGAATTGCAATATCGGAGGTCTGGACGTTGAAACGATGAAAATACTGCTAAAAACGAACATCAACGAGACATTCAACCAGTGGGAACGGATTTATTGGTTTGACGGGACAAGCGAAGAAGGAGATCCTATATTCATGCCCCGTCCGGTATCGGACAACTATCTTCGCTACCGTGAAATAGCGGAACAAAATAACTCCAAAACTGCCGGTCAAATCAATATAGAGGATTTTATTTACAGTTATCAAAAAGGGTCTAAGCATAACAATCTGACCGATATGCTCAAGTACCACCTCACAATTCACAAAGAGTTTGGCGAACGTCTTCAACTTGGTAAGATTGTGGATATTATCGAGATGAGTGAAGAAGCGTTTGATTCTCTGGGATATTCGGACAATCGGTTTAAAGATAGAGGGGGTGATTATTCCGACGATTTGGCTGAGGATCGCACCGATGACAGCTATTCCAAATTCGAGCTGGAGACATTCTATTCCCACTTCACTCTTATCCGTACACCGTCCGGACGTGCCATTACGGTGGATGCCCAAGGCTACGACTACATGCGTTACACAGGTCTGTTACCACATTACAGGGTATCAATGAAAGCCGACTGCGATAGAGTAAGCGAACTTCTGCGTGTAGCCAAAGAGAAAGCTGAAGAAGAACGCATCAAAAAGGAGGAAGAAGCCACCCGGTTAAAAAACGAGGAAATAGCACGCATCAAAAAAGAGTACAGTTTTCTGACGGTTGTCACAGATAAGTACGACCAGAAAACTGCCGCAAATAACCTTCGTACTTTACTCAAAGTAAAATTCCCGGCTACAAAATTCTCCGTGAAAAAAGACTACTACAATTCTTATACCGTTAGCTGGGAAGATGGACCGTCGGACCCACAGGTAAGCGACATCACCCGCCTCTTTAAGGATGAAGGCTGGGACGGAATGAACGACTCGTCATATTCGATTAATACGCCATTCAATCAGCGCTATGGTGGCATAGGCTATATTTCCACCAATAGGAATATCAGCGATGCCGTTCGGAATCAGGAGCTCAACCTGCTCAACAAAGAGTTAGGTAAAGAGTTTAAAATGGAAGATTACGTGGAAGAGAGAGGTAATACAGCGTCAGGTCTGATATATCAACGGACATATAAAAAGGATTATTCCCCCGAAGTAAAGGTGAAAACCAAACCAGTGGAAAAAAATGTTCCTGTCATTAAAGCAATCTCCGCAAACGGCTTAGAGTTAGTCAACTACTCAGAAAAATCCTTTGCTATCATCGGAGAGACCAAGCCGATAAAAGAAACGCTAAGTAATCTTGGCGGTTCATTCAACAATCGCCTCTCGTGCGGTCCCGGCTGGATATTCTCAAAGTCCAGAATCGACACCGTGAAACAAACCCTAAATATTAAATAACCTATGGAAGCTGCAATTTTACCTTATATACCGCTTGCCGTTAGTCTTTATTACGTAGACTACCGGGATGACCTGGATGAAAATGAAGACATCCAGCAGGACTGTGTACGCAATAACACTCTTCTCCCACTGTATGAGAAAATAGACGACTGGTATGGAGAGCAGGAAGCACAATTTTGTAAAGATGAACTTGAGGCCATACAAGAAAAAATGTCGGAAGATGGCCGTGAAGAAGAATTTGAGGCACACGAAGATGAAATCCGTGACTTGCTATACGAACGTAATGATGCAGATCCGGTAAAAGATCTGATTAAAAACACGAGAACAACAAACATGTTCTATTCGCTTGGAGTTGAAATCGACGGCTATCACAATGACTGGTGCGGTGGTTACCGTGGAGAATCCGAAGCGATGGCCTGCTATAAAATCAGGCGTGCCCTCAAACTCAAAAAAGGACAATTTGACGACCGAATTTCCGAACTCGTACAAAATGCTTCCTATGGCGGCGAACTGCGTATTTATTTCAATGCCATGTTTGACGATTTAGTCAATAGCAACGAAAAGGGTGATTTCAAAACAATCCGCTTCCACGGAAATGTAGTAGTAGCTGTTGCCGATAGTCATAACGGTTCCGGGTTTGACATTACCTTACCCTTAGACCTGACTCTTCCTTTCAAGCGGGATAATCTGTTTGTTGATTCTCAGGTACATTATTCCTATGCCTCTGAGGTTTGCGGTATGTGCCACGATTGGTGTGATAGCACCCGGTGGGAACTGGGAGTAAAATCGATTAAAAGCTCTATCCAATCAAGTAAAATGGCTGCCCATGTAAAGCAAGAGGCTCAATACACTGCAACATTTAAAGCTGGTGGTTGCACGGCAGGAGATATGAATATGACTCGGCATCGGGGAGTTTTCTACGACAACAATTTTCCGTGTGGAAATCATTGCCCCCATTGTGGAACTTTCTGGGTGGATTGAAAAAGTAAAATATAAAATCCAATTTCATTATGAGAGACGAATTAAAGAAAAAAATTAGAGAGGCGAATAAAGAGTATAAAAGGATTGAATCCCTATTAACGCCCTATGGGTTTACGCTATGTACGACGCATGTATTTTATGGCGAACATCCGTTCAAATTATACTGTGGGAAAATGGCAGATTATCATACATTCATTGACAACATTGATAATATAAAAAAGAAATATTTGAAAGAGAAAAATGAATGTTTAGGAATTTATTAAAAAAAGCAGAAAAGAACATTATGGAAATATTTAACGAACATACCCAGCAATGGGAAGAAGTGACATCATTAAAGGTTAGAAGTAATAGCTTAGAATTATCTGTAAAAGAAGAACGTGGTGGAATAAGCATAAATAAAACATCATGGTCTAAAACAGATGATGGTTCTATGATTATCGTACCAACAAGCAATAATAAGATAATAGTCAAATAGTTATAAAAATAACATGAGCGAAACGATTAAACATACCAAATACGGAACAGTCAATCTCGGGTGTTGTGAGAATCTGTATCACACCACTTACCATCAACTGAAGAAGGAAATTCACTTTGCAGTAAGCAAAGGCGAAATCTATAACCCCAAAAACTATTTAGACCCTCAATACCACTTTTGTTATCGCTTCCCCTTCCCCGACGAGGACCACCAGAAACAGTTCGGACACTATGACGATTTTGAACGGGGTTTTCAAATAGCCATACCCCGGCATCTGTTTGGTGAGGGCGAACTATCCGTCGGACACACTAATTTCTACATACGCCACGAACACAAATCCGGCTATTCTTTCGGCATGAATTTTCCCTGTCCGGGCGACAAAAAAACAGAAATGCCATTTCAGGACTTACAAAACGTGAAGGGATATTTTATCATCGAAATCGTACAGCAGAAAATTATAGATAATCAATTAGTTACAATAGCTCGATGTCCGTTTTGTGGTAACAAATCTCAGATGACAAAGCAGGAAATTCAAATCATGCACCGCATTATTTACAGTGGTAAAACCTACTACGATGACCTTCCAAAACAAGTGATTGACATCGCATTGCAGGGTTATTCCGACCTCACATAAATCAATGATAACAATGAACGAAATAGAAAAAATACAGTTTCTCAAAGCAGAGATTAAGGAGAAACACGAAAAGATAAAGAAGTCGATGATTCTGTTGGTACAGATGCTCGGTGGAGAAGTTGAACCCGTAAATGGTCAAACATACAAAGCCGTAGAGGAGACCGGGAGCAATTGCGTGATAGAATCTTTTGTATTTGAAGACGGAAAACTGATGGTGAGAACCGACTTCGATGGTGACAACTTCACGCTGGAGTTAGATAGCTTTCACACTGAGGAGTTGGCAAATATACTTTACCTTATGTTGGAAGAGAATAAAAACCACCTTCAGCAAAAGATTGACAGGTTGTTTCAAGCATTCTTGAAGGAACATAGGCAAGAAGAACCTCTCTATGCCTCCTGTTGCGTAAAATATCTGGATAACAGTCCACACGCAGATGTTACAATCAAGCTAAACAACGAATTAGATGACCAGGACGATTTGCTGTTTTACTACTGTAACTCTTTAAATAGTATTAAATCGCTATGCGACTTTGGTGTTGAAGAGTTTATTTTGACTGATGTATATGAACTCTTAGACCGCTTATAGATATAATATGAACAGAACTAAATAATTGCATTATAATTTAAGAATGAAAGCAATAGAATTTTCCAGCCAGTACACCAAAGCGGCAAACAATTTCTTTGCCAGATGCTTGGAGTGTGAATCGGTTCCTTTGCATAAAATGCAGGACATAACCGTATCCTTTACCGACCGGGGATTTACATTACGGCTTGAAACCGTCGATAATGATTTCTCGCAGGAATTTGACGTAGACGAAAAAAGGGCTACTCCTCTCTATTTTGAAACACACTAATTAAAAGAACATACATGGGAACAGCAACAAAAGAAAATACCCAAGAATGGATTGCAGATTGTGTAAAGCCGATGTTAGCGAAAGATGATGGTACAGTATATATCCGTCGTATTAAAGGTGGTATTTCATTCGTACTCGCTTGGATGCGTTATGATATTGACGATATAGAAAACAAATTTCGCGACGGAAATTTTACAATTGAAATCTCTGTTCGTAAAACAGATTCATCGTTCTTTGCAGATGAATGGACATATATCAATGAAGGTGTCCCTCTGCAAACACCTGACGAAAACGACTCTTTTGCTACTGTCGTAGATTGGATTTTCAAAATCGCCTTAAACTATCTCAAAACTAAGATTTACTACATGCTGCCGAACAACAAGCGAATTGAGTTACTATCCGAGATGCACACGGCAAATTATGATTTCGGCGACTTTGACGAACCAATCGAAGACCTTCGAAAAACCTACTACGAAATAACAGATGAAGCCGGAACAAAGCTTATTGAAGAAAAGATAGAGGCTCAATGCTTTGCTTTTGCGGATTTTCTCGGCACTCAATATGAAGAGATACAGTCCATGATTAGCATTAGTGACTTATCCATTGGGATAAAACAAACCCTCCTCGCAGGGTGATATAGTAACAGTTAATATCAATGAATAATAAAGAATACGAAAATGAATAGACAACTAACAGAAGACCTGCACCAGTATTTCGAGCAGAAAACAAACCCCACACCCGATGAAAATTATTTGCTGGCGAGATTAACAGGCGAACTCCCTTATTTCCCAATTTCCCACATTTGCCGTGACGACTTGGAAGGGAAAGGGTTTGATATTTCAAACGTTACAGATTCCAATATGTCAAGGTTGGCAGACAAATTAGGAAATGATTACCATGAACAACTATATTCGATAAGCATGGAAATTATTGCTGAAGACAGCATCGGGATACCCAAATATATTTGCCCTAGGTGTGGCAAAAAAGCATCCATGTATAATTCGTATGACAAAACCTTCCTATGTTTCTCATGTCAGAACACATGGAAAAAAGAAGAGCCCACCGGACGCTATGTATTGGTGGAATTTCCGGAAGATACTTCTTTCTATGAAAACAACGACATAGGTTATCCGTGTTTCAACTGCGAGGACAATGGAGCTATGTACGTTCCTGAGCATTTCTATCGGCAGCATACTGGAAAAGAACCCGAAGCGAACAGCATGTTCCTGGCTGTTCAATGGCCGGAATCTCAAAAATACTTTGAAATCAAACCCGAATCACTTGCTGCCCTTTGCGAACCGATTGAAGCCGACGCCAAATCAATAGAAGATTTTGGAGAATCATCTATCTGGGTTCCATTATGTCTCATTAAATCATAATCTTATGTTCACCGACGAAAAAACGCTTAATACGATTCACGCCAACCTCGATGCCAGCGTGTCACATGGAACCATGCGGCCCCAGGACTTGATACCCCGGTACATGGATGTCATTCGGGATACCCCCGAATACGTCCAACTGATGAATGTCGTACCCGCTCATGCTGCCGAAGATGATAACGCAGAGTGGTGGGATAGTGAAGATGCCGCTTCCCTTTTGGAAGATTTGGAGGAGACCCTTGAGAACTATGCCCCCGAAGGATATTATTTTGGTGCTCACCCCGGCGATGGTTCCGATTACGGGTATTGGAAAATGGAAACAGTAACAGAACTTACTACGGACGATAAAGAGAAATTTGTTGTCACCCTGACAATGATTTATAATGCGACAGTAGAAGTTGAAGCTACCGATGCGAAAGAGGCTGTCGAATATGTACGGGACAATTTAGATGCCCTGGCTCCCGACTCTCTGTTCGATAAGGGAGAAAAGACCGTGGACTATGCAGATCCGGTCAAATAGAATGCAGTATTGATATTGAATTTAATAATAAAAGGAAGAATATGAAAAAAGAATTTCCCTTTGATAACCTATACGAGGTGATGCTGCAATACCTTGCCCCGTTGTATTTCCCGCAGAGTTTCGACGATGATGCAATACATACCTTGGCACGTGAAGAATTTTTCCGTGTTCGGGGAATTATATGCCGGGAGTACGAATTTGATGAAGACAAATACATTGAAGAAAACAATGGCTTTTCACCTTTCGACGAAGTTTCTGATGACATAGAACAGGAAGTGTACGCCCGCATTAGAAATGATTCCCGGCTATTACAAATCGTTAGGATACGGAAAGAAACAATCGCTCTCATCCGGAAAGCTGTCAAAAAAGCAAACGGAGTCATCGGTACATTTTACACCAACCGGGGTATCCGTTATCGTGATGCCAATATTGAAGAAGAGTATCAAAACACACCGATTGTGGCAATTTGCAATACATCCAATGGCTGTTATGGAGGCTATGAAGGGAATACGGTTTACGACCTTTTCATAAACGAGAAATCAGAGTTACTATGTACCCTTAATGGTGAAGCGGGCGAAGACTTTGATGAACCTATTGAGAATGTGCAGGTCGAGGGATTAATTATACTCGTCCACTGGCTGCTGGAACATGGCTTCCTCACTTCCGATGAAGTCAGGTGTAAAGGTCTATAAAGTAGTTCCTGACAAAAAACAGATATGACAGAATTATATAAGAATAAGAAAACTGTAACTAACATGGACGAAAATAATAAACCAACCCCGGTCTGTCCCGAATGTGGAAGTACCGACATTGAAATCCTCGACGACGAAGGAGTAGCAATCTGTAATCACTGTCTTTTAGAATGGCCTTATAACAACAAATAGTATGGAAACAGTAAACGTATATACCGAAAGCGGCGATTTCGTAACCTGCAATAATTGTGGAAAAGTAATGCTATTGCCGCATGGAGCAGACAAATGTCCTGAATGTAAACAAACCGGTTGTCTGGAATGGACTGACGACGATTTGCAGGAAACGGACATTGACGGTCTATTGGTAAGGCATTGCGATCTGCATCAGAAGCACGATCTGGCTCCTGAAGAATATCTCTCTCACGATGTGTTGAGCTCTGAATTTCCACATGATACATCTTCAAACGAAATAATATGAAAGTAGTAAAAGTGAAACGGAAAAAAGAAATTCTATTTTTCCCAAACACATTTCCCCAGGAAGTTAAAGGTCAATCCTTTGAATATTTCATTAGAGGCGAAGGTTATAAGAAAACAAAGGCTTTTGAATTTCTGAATGAAGAGATACCCGAACGGTGGAGTGGTCTGCCATGGCTGGAAATTATGTATATCCATGAAAAATACGGTCGGTATTGTTCTATCATATATGCCGAAACGAAATGTGCAGGCATTGTCGCTCTCGAAAACCTACTCTCCAGATACTCGCTTTTTCAAAAAGCAAAGCATTTGCTATGCCGGGAAACTGATGCTGTCTTTTTCGAACTGATAAAAACGGATGGGATACTCTCATGGTTGGGAATGTACCAGATAGACATTACAGCGATGGATGACGAATTAGGGAAAAGAGATTCCGAATACCAACCTGAATTAGCGCTTTATCATGGAAAGCCCTGTTCCATGGATGGGTATATCGAACAGAAGTTCGGAAAACGATGTGTTCAGATAATAAATGCCATGTTAAACTGATTAATGCAGATTAATGCCAAATATCAGTAAGCGTAAATAATTGCAAGGCGGTGAAAACAAACATTCACCGCCTTTTCTATTCTTACCCAAACAATTTGTAAAATATGAAAGCAGAATATGAAAACCTGATCCGTGCTCTACGGATTGAATTTACCGTGGAAATAAAAGAAGCAGATGCAAACACGGACAAATGGTATGAACTTTATGTGGATAGAGGCACCGAAATCGGTACACATACAGTCCAAAGCGCTTCTACATTCGACGAGGTAATCGTCCATTTCGAGGAATATGCCGAACAGTATGGCATTTCGAATATGCACATTGATATAATGCGCCAGCCGGACGATGCCGAAGTGGATGTTAGCCTGACACATTCCGCTAAATTACTCAATGTACCGAAACTCGTAAATGTCTATTTCCGCCTCGATTCCGGTTACGTCTGGGGCGGTGACCATCCCGGCATGTCTAAGGAAAAAGAAGATGCTTTCTTTGCTGAAGCTCGTCGGCTATTTAGCGAAGCCGATTACGAAATCAAGCCAATAAAATACACTGAGTGTCCCGGCATTGTCAAAGAGTTTACAGACCTCTACGCTCATCCGATGGACCTTTCCGGCTATTGCGAAGAAAGCCGCATCCCGGAAATAGAGGCTATTCTCGCTCAAGGAACTACCTTCAAGCATCGGTGTACCGACACATACAAACAAGTCTATCCGTACAATCGGGAACAAGAAATCGAATACTACCAGCAGATTTACCGTGATTACATCTACAACGAGTTACTTTCTCGCTTTACAACCAAGCGTCGTAATCTATACAAGTCGCAGCGGGAGGTAATCGAACGACTTGCTAATCAAATCCGCATCCATACCATTAAACACACTCTTGGCGTATCTTGTGGAGACCCCTGTGAAGCCTATATCTATGAAGAGTACAAAGAAATGGTTACCAAAGGCTTATTGATAGAGGGAGAAAAGCCGGTTGGTGTTGGTAAAATCAAACTTTGCCGTTCTGCCAATTCGAAAGAAATTAAATACCTAAACATAAAAAAGCATGAAGCAAATTGATAAAAAACTGCCTATTTACAAACAGGCATGGATATTAGTAGAAAACTATAAAGAAATCGGTATAAAGTGTGTCTATAATGATAGAAATAGAAATGTTTATCTATCGTTACTGAATGCTCCTGTTTTAGTGGAAAATATATCTGGAGCACAAATGACTCTGGTGGGTGTATTTAAGCCATTTAGCCATGTACGGGATAATTTTCAATATTTTGCTGACAAATACAAGACTATGTATAAAATGGTTTATGTGAATAACCCCGAAATGCTGAAATACCTTGAACAAAAAAAATAAAAGTTGATTCCGTGCCACTACATGACCAGACATGAAGATATTTTCTAAAAAAGTATTTAACAAACAAACTATACAACGTAATCGGGCGGTGAGCGGAAGTTCACCGCTTTTTTTTATCCATTAAAAATCACTCCTATGGCAAAACAAAAATTTCCCGGTCTGAATAACATGACCCTCGACGAAGTGCGTGTCATGGCAAGAATTTGTAAAAAAGACGGCTGCAATACCGAAAAAACATTGGAGTTCGTCACCTGTATCGACGATTGCCTCACTATTCTGCGGAGTGCGGCAATGATAAATCGTCGTCGGGGCAATCAGAGAAACAGGGTAACGGCAAAAGATGTCATTGTTGCCCGGATCATGCAACTTAAAGATTGAATCCTATGGCACAAAAAGGTCAAAGGACAACATCAGACTATCTCCCGTTCGAAGAATTTCAGAAACTTATCGAAGGACTTCATCGGGACAAACTCTACAAATGGGAAGCCTATTGTAAAGTTTCGTATTGCACGGCGTTCCGAATATCGGATGTTCGCACAACAACATGGAAAGACATACTCCACCAAAGCGAATTCATAAAAATGGAACAGAAAACAAAGAAAAGTCGCCTGATTACGTTCAATCAGGAAATTATTGAGAACATCTCTCAAATGTACGAACTGGTCGGTTCTCCCGACCTCTCTCTGCCGATAATATGGAACTCCCATACCGGCAAGGCATTCTCACGGGAGTACATCAACCGTCGTTTAAAATATTTCCGGGTCCATTATCAGGTTAATATCCGGCATTTTTCGACTCACACGTTCCGTAAAACCTTTGCTCGCAACACATTCGAGGCAAACGGGGGAACGATGAAAGCACTTTCCTTGATTCAGAAAATCCTTAACCACAAAAACCCACAGACCACATTAATCTATATGGGCTATGTGCAGGACGATATCAATACGATTTATAACTCACTTCATTTTTAATTACAGATAATTATGGAACAAACAGCAACAGTGACAAAGGGGATAGACATGCTCGCCGTATTCGACAATATTCAAATCAACAACGAAGAGAAAATCTCCCTTCCCGATAAAGAGTTTTGCGAACGCCAGCAATGCTTGCTCGACGCCTCACTCGACCAGATAGATAAATGGTACAATTTCTTCCTTCAGGAAGTACAGCAATACAAGGAAAGCCACCGCATAACCTTTGCCCAAAACGGTACGGTAAAAACCAATCCACCGTATTCCCCTTCTGAAAAATATCCGTCCAACTACCACGAATTCGAGTTTCGTCCGTTCGATGGAAAATCCAACGTAACTGCCCCCCAGTGTCCAATGTAAATTGCCCCCCTGTTTCTCTCTCTTCAAATTTCTAAAATTATCACTTTCAAAACAGCTCTGTTCGCTATCAGTATGCCGGGGTTCTACTTAATGTTTCTTTGTAAATATAGTGATTTTATTTTTTACATTGTAGCTTTCTAATTGAGTCTCCATGCAGTTCTATTCTGATAGCTTGATGAACAATCCTATCCAACACCGCATCGGCTATCGTCTTTTCTCCGATAATCTCATACCATCCATTTACCGGTAGCTGCGATGTGATGAGTGTGGATTTCTTACCATGCCTGTCTTCAATGATATCCATCAGATTCATTCTGGCTCCGTTATCAAAAGGCTGTATTCCGAAGTCGTCCAATATAAGCAAATCGGTACGCTCGATCTTTTTCAGTTCCTGCAGTATGCTTCCTTTAGCCTTGGCTACTTTGAGTTGCCCCATCAGTTTGGCCGTATTGGCATATAATACTTTCATTCCCTTCTGGCAAGCCCTGTAGCCCAATGCGGTAGCTATGTAACTCTTGCCGGTACCGGAACTTCCTGTAATGAACAGGTCTTTGTTCTCTTTGACAAAGGTGAGTTCGGCAAGCCTTTCCAACAAGTTACGGTCCAACCCTCTTTCTATACCATAATCCATTTCTTCCATATATGCCTTATAACGGAAGTTTGCCTGTTTGATCAGTCTTTCTATCATCCTGTTGCATCGTTCGTCCCATTCGCTGGTTACAAGCCACGATACAAACTGGTCTGTAGTCATAGACTCGGCTTTAAAGCTGTCCATGCTCGTTCTAAAAGCATTGTACATTCCTGAAAGACGCATTTGGCGCATCTTCTCCAAGGTTTCCTGATTCATTTCCATCATTGAGTGTTTTTAATTATAATATTCTTTTCCGTGTATGTTTTCGTGGGCAGGCATTCCTGTTTCTTCATCCTGAACTTCTTCTTCCAAAGGCAGCTCATCCTGCCTGTTCTTGAGTATTTCCTCAATGGCCGGATAATTGTACAATCCGTAGCTGGAAGCCCATCTGCAGGCATTTATCAACCTTTTCCTGCCCACCCTTGAGGCAAAGGAGAGTATGCCTCTGCATGATTTGTAAGCTTGTTCAGGATAAGGCTTGGCTTCGATGACGTGTCGGATATAGTTTTCCACGTCTGTGTGTATGAGGCCGGCTTCTTTGAGGAACTTCTCAGGATTCCATTCCGTAATGACCCGTTGGCTGGAAGCTTGGTGCTCGGGAAGGTAAGTATATCCATAAGGCTTGTAGTTTCTCTTGTGGACGGCTATCTTCTCATATTTCAAATAGATTTCCACGGCTGTGCTGTTGTATAAGACATTCACCTTCTTGCCGATATAAGAGTACGGAACACTGTAGTAATGCCTTTCCAGACGTATGTACCCATTCTTCTGCACAGTTGCCGTATGTCGCTGCTTGAGTTCGAAGCGGATCGGATTCAAAGGCCCCATGCAATCGCGCTCAATCTCTTCGTATTGTTCACGGCGGCTATAGTTCCTGCCTGTCAGAAGGGCGTTGTTATGCAGTTCCAAAGCCACACGTATGGCTGCGTTGAGAGATTCCAGGTCGTAAAACTCACGTCCGTCCAGTTTGGTATAAATGCTGCGATAAATCAGCTTGACGGCTCCTTCGACCAATGCTTTATCTCTTGGTTTACGTACTCGGGCGGGCATGACTACGCATCCGTAATGTTCGGCAAAGGCGGCAAAATCCTCATTCAACTCGGCTTCATAACGGCTCGGCTTTTTTTCAGCGGACTTTAAATTATCAGGGACAATAGCAGCAGGGGTGCCGCCATAGAAAAGAAGCGAAGCCTCACAGGCATGGATCAGGTCTTCTTTACGCTGGCTCATGACAGCTTCCACATAGGTTAGCTGACTACAGGGAAGAATGGCTACAAAAACCTCTACAGAGAGGATTTCACCCGTTTCACGGTCAATGAGAGAAAGCTTGTCACCGGCATAGTCAATATACATCTTGTCGCCGGCTTTGTGCTCTAAATGTGCGATTGGATGCGACAGGGCAAGATAAGCCTGCAGGTAAGTACAGAAACGGCTGCGGGCATAACCTTCAGGACAGGCAGCTTGGTACTCTTTGAATAACTGGTTACGCGTTACGCCTTTCTTTTTCAGTCGTTTGGCGTAATCCGGGAAAAGGGAATGAAGTTCTTTGTAACGGGAAGACATTTCTTCAGGCTGTTTCTCCTGTTCCTGAAAAAGGGAGCATAAAGAGGAGTCATCCATGGAAAGAATGTCCGATAAACTTAGTCCGCTCTTCTGGTAAATGTGTAAGTACTTTTTGACGGTGTTGCGGGAGACACTCAGCATACTGCTGATACTTTTGGTTCCACTACCCGATGCATAGCATCTTAACACTTGACGAATCTTATTCATACTAATCGATTTATTAGGCATACTGTCTGTTTTTGATTTATTTAACAGACAAAATAACGATTAGAGCGGTGGAAAGCAAATGATATTATCAATTTGAAGGGGTCAATTTCAAGTGGACAGCGGGGATCTATTTAAAATGGATTCAGGGGGTCAGTTTCAAGTGGACGAGAGGGGGCAACGGAGACTGGATTTTCCACGAATTCCCAAAAACGATGTGGACGCCCGATTTTGTTGAATATTGCCAGCAACACGGTCAGTCTTTTAAATGGTTTAAACAAATGCCTGCAAACCTGCAAACCCGTGACATCGTGTTTAAGGCACTCGACAAATGCTTATCCAATTTGCCATACGTTCGTCCTGAACTAATCTCCCTCGAACAAGCACAAGAAATGTTCAGAGATTCCGAATATACTCACGAACACATTCCCGAACATTTTTATAGTGAGTTTACCGGGCAAACCGGATTACCAAAGGAGTTTTTCGGTGGAGAGGTCAGCTTTCAATCACTTAGAATGAACAAAGGGAATTTTAGGTATTGCAAACTGGGAGATTGTTATCTGGGATGCCATAAATACGACCGTTATAGCTCACCCATGTATCTGATAATGACACGCCGTACTCCTCACTCCATACGTCCGGAAGTTGTCTTCGACCGAACTATCGGCACATATCATACCACCTGGCTCGAAAAACTGATTGCCGATTATGACCCATGTTTTTCAAAACCGGCTATTCCTAAAGGATTAAAAGAATATCAGGTCAATGCCTACTACGGAATTGAAAAGGTTGATACTTATAAGGGACTCACCATATACCGTAACACATTGTTTAGTACAGGAATAAACTATGCAGTAAAAATAGACGGGATAATAAGGAATTTCAATGAAATCGACGATTTAAAAGAAACCATAGATGAAACAGAACAAAAAGCAATCAATCCCCAGTCCCGGCACACAGACCTACAACGAATTGCTGTGTAAAGTCGATACCAGCCGGGGCGCACCTATCGGACGTCTCTGCATTGGTGACCGTTCTCAGGTTACTGGCCAGCGTATCTACTGCCGCCGGGTTTATCTTCCTATCGACGGCGCTTATGATAAAGGAGGCGCTTACTGGGGCTGTGGAGCACCCCTCTATGTCGAGTTCACGCTCGATAAATCTTACGTAAACTTTTTCAGAAAATAACAAAAACGTTAGACAATGATAACAGTAAAAGTAATCTTCGGCGAAGATGCCATAAAAGAATTTGAAACCACAGGTAAAATCCCTTCCGATAAATGGCTGATGGATAATGGTGGAGTAGTCGATGAAAGGACATTCCGTACACAAGAAGAATATGACGCCTACATGGAAGGTGTTAATGACACTGCCGAATGGGGCGATTCTCATTTCTTAGAACCGGAAATTACACCGGATGACAATATGCCAGTTCCCTCGTTCACCAAAAGAATCTTTGCGCTCAGAAATGAAATCCGGGCTTCCATCGTCTCGGCCTTGGAAGACAACAACCTGACAAGACTCGACATCAGCGATGCCACCGACCCGACTGATGTCATTTGGTACAATAACGATAACGACCCTCACGAAGGGCGGGCAATAGAAATCAGCTACAATGGCAAGGAACTCTCGCTCAAAGTCGAAACCGACGGCAAGCCGATTACAATAAGCGAAACCGATCCGGCATTTGAAAGCCTGAAATGGCTCGACAGCATCCATGATAATGTACAGGAAGCCCTCACCGCTTAAAACAAGTATGAAAACCTCAAAAACTATACAAAATGAACGTGCAAGAAATTGAAATCGGTAAAGACTACCATCTTACAGGCGATATTGAAAACGGACATATAAATGGAAAACCTTATATCTCCCACGAAGAAGTTACAAGAGTTATAAGACGGGTAACGGAAACACACATTATTTGTGAATGTGGCAGAAAGTTTTTAATAAATGAAAACCTGACAATAACCATCCCCGCATATAGGAAATAACTTAAAACAACAAAAATATGAAAGTCGGAAATTACTCATTTGAATTAAAAACCTTTAAGTATCTCGAATCCCGCTCGGAAGAAACCTATTGTTTCAGTGCGGTATTGTATGTCAATGGAACAAAATTGGCACATTGCGGTAACGACGGGCACGGTGGCTCCACCGATGTCCGTTTCCTTCCCGAATGTATTGAAAAGGGCAGGATGATCGAAACTTTTTTAAGAACACAGCCCAAAGTAAAACCCCAAGGCTTCGATATGGAATTGGATTTCAATCTCGAATACATCGTTGATGAATTAGTCCAGGAAATTATGGAAGAAAGGGAACTCAAAAAAATCAAGAACAAAACTTCCAAATGTCTGGTATTCAAAGACACGAAAGGCGATTACTACACGATAAGCTGGAAACAATTCACTATCGATAAAATACTTGCCAAACCGGAAGGACGCAAAATACTCAAAAAGACAATCCAAACAGAAATGTCGAAAGGCAACAAGCTGATAAACGAAAACATTCCCTCGGAACTTTTACCTCAAAAATAGTGATATGAGAAAATTCACAATCGGACAACGGGTATATTGGCACGACCCTGACAACCAAACATCTGGAAATTACAAAGTGCTCGATACGTATGAAGAACAAAACAAGGAATACACCGAAGAGGATGTAACTGATTTCGACGACCGGATAATCCTGATTGGCAACGATGCAGGTTCCCAAGCCGATGTTTATGCAGAAGAATTAGAAATTTTACATAACTGACGTTATTATGGCAAAAAAATCAAATACTGCAAAAGTACGCCGCCCTTCAATGGACGACCGGATAAGAGCTCTCCTCAACGAAGGGCCGCTCGTAGCTCTTTACTTTAATGTAGCCGTGACGGTACTTAAAGACCACATCAGCAGCATGACAGACGAAGAACTGAGAAAAATGTTCGAGAACCTTCTGCATCCTGAACGAATCAGAGGGAATATTGAGGAAATGTATAACAAACTAAATAACATCAGGGATGAATCAGACTCTCAATCTCCATAGTTACGACAAATACATCGTCAGCTTTTCTGGTGGTAAGGATAGTACAGCTTGCTTCCTCTACCTGCTCGACAAGGGCATTCCTTTGGAGAAAATAGAACTCTGGCATCAGGATGTGGACGGACGGGGCGATACGTTTTTCGATTGGGAAGTTACTTCTGAGTACTGCCGCCGTTTTGCCGAAGCATTTGGAGTTAAAATCTACTACCAATGGAAAGAAGGCGGTTTCCGTCGGGAACTTATGCGTGAAAACACGTTGACAGCTCCTAACTGTTTTGAATGTCCCGACGGTACTATCGGCAAAGTGGGAGGGAAACGGGGAAAGCAGGCCACACGTCGTAAATTCCCGCAATGCTCTCCCGACCTGAAAGTCCGTTGGTGTTCCGGTTACCTCAAAATAGATGTCTGCTCCGCTGCTATCATCAATCAACCCCGGTTCCGGGGTATCCGTACCCTGATATTATCCGGGGAAAGGGGTGAAGAATCCGCAGCACGGGCTAAATATCCTATTTTTGAACCCGACCGGGCAGACCTTCGTAATGGAAAGCAGTTCACTCGGCATGTGGACCGCCTGCGTCCCATCCGGGATTGGAAGGAACAACAGGTATGGGACATCATCAAACGATACAGGGTAAGAGTACATCCTTGTTATTACTTGGGCTGGGCACGCTGTTCCTGCAAGTTTTGCATATTTGGCAATAAAAACCAGTTTGCCAGTGCAGCACTGATTAGTCCCGCTCAAATTGCCGAGGTGGTTGCTTGCGAAAAGGAATTTAACTGCACCATCAAGCGTAACACCGATCTGCCCACCTTAATCGCTTCTGGTACTCCCTATCAAACAATCACTGAGGAATTAAAACGGTTGGCTACCGGTTACAATTACGACCAACCGGTTATTCTCCCACCGGATGAACCGTGGATACTGCCGGCCGGAGCCTTTGGTGAAAACTGCGGAGCAATATAATCTGCAAAAACAGACTGCTCATTCACCGTTTTGAGAACACATTACCATATTCTATAAATCAGAAAACAAAACAACAATTTTAACAACTCTTTAAAAACAACAAAGTTATGATGAACATTTTAGAAGAAACATTCGAAACAATCGAAATCAATGATTTGCAAGCCTTATTCACCAACAGTCGTATAAACCGAAATAGTCTGCCCGAAGGAACCTTCGCTTATGATATTCGTGAAAGTGACGACGGTGAAACATTCGCTACCATTGAAAAACAGGTTATTGTAAACCATGCGGGTACAATTATCACCAGACAGGAAATTCCGATGACCTGTGGAGACTATGCACCCGTCGAGGACTATAACTTCACAGGGGAAGAAACAACTTTTCAAGAGTGGAACAATCAATAATAAACAATCATGGAATTCAAACAACTAATTGATGCCTACCGGCAGAGAATGGACGCATACTATAAAGAAATAGAGCATACCTGCGCGTCACACATCAACGGACAAAAAAAGAAAATTCCGTCTTCACCCAATTATCTCACAGAAGTAATCATACCGGTTTTCCGTAGTCTGGCAACAAATATGCCGGACTACAAAATTAAAATCCCCGATCCAAAAACCTATCTTCCGATAAAAGGCTATTATAGAATCAAAGTAGGTATTACCACGGTGGGAGGTTTCGCCGTACCGGAAAAAGAGGACTTTTCCCTATATTTTATTCCGATGCGACATGCCAAACCTTCTTCCCAAAGATATGTAATCAATAATTCCGAGAATTTAGTGCAACTAATTCTAAACCAATTAAAAGCGGATTGACTTAATTCACAAAAAAGTACTATATTTGCCTACCTTTTCGGTATGAAAAACTAATGGTAACACTTTCGTTAACAAGCTAATAAGAGGAGATTAATGTATATCTGAAAAAATGAAGAAAAGTTTAATGAATAAAGAGCTCGCAATACTGTCAGACATACTGAAAGTAGATGTGGACCTTTTGACACAAATCCGGGGAGTACTGGATGTTAAAAAAGTGCGGCGTATGCTGATTGAAAAAGAATATCAGGACAACGTTCAGGAAAAAAAGTTCCAAAAGAAACAGATAATTGCAGCGTTGATGACAAAATACGGAATGTCACAAAGTGGCATCGAACACATCATCTATGCCAAGGTCAGTAACAAAGAGAAATTCTGTACCAAATGCGGAACTGCTATAAGCAGATATAAATGGACTCACAATAAAGGAATATGTGACATTTGCATACTTAAAGAAATCAATCGAAATGGAAAAAAAGAATAAAACGCAAGACGTGCTCCAAAAAATGAAAGAACGGCGGGGAAAAGATACCATTATCCTGTTCCACAATGGTGACAACTTCGAAGCCTACGAAAAAGATGCGCAAATTATAGCTCGTGAACTCGGATTGGAAGTGTCTGTCAGAGAAGACATGATGACGGCCATTTTCCCACAGGAAAAACAGGAAGAATACTCAAATCTCCTGCTCGACAAAGGATATGCCGTCTGTATATCCGAAATGCGGGATATTTCTGGTAATTATATCACCGATATAGCCATAGAAGAAGATGAATAAATTAGTCGAAGCTATCAACAAAGGATGTCTATTAGTCGGACTGCTCGGAGGAACCACATCCATGATTATACTCATTGTGATTATCGGACTGGTCAAAGAATGTGTCGGTCCCAAGGAAGATCCTATGGATGTTAGTATTATGAAGCAAAGGGAATGTTACGACCGTCAATACCTGATCGATTCGACCAAAGTCGGTTTTGAACTGGTTTGGTACACCACCAATACCGTGACTCCAAAACGTCTGAAAGAAATCCAGAGCCGGCAACCTATTAGAAAAGCGCAAAAACAACTGCTGCAAGAAGCACCGGGGCATTTCAATCACGATTTCTTCCACACTGACATTTACGATTTTGCCAGATATGCCCGTCAGTTCGATGTTGATCCAGACGTTCGGCTCGTAAACCTCTTTGTCTATGGAATGGCACTCGAACAACAGTATCTCCAGCCCAACCCAAATCTCCCGGACGGTTGCACAGAATACAACACCTCTACCCAACAAGGCATCCTCTACCTTGAAGAAAATGATATTTATCCCTATAATCCAAAGGCAGGTCCCACATATAGATATTGGAAGTGTTGGCGAACTTCCACAACGGACGAACGTTACACCCATTTTACCACCTCTGAATATATACAGAGATAACCCTTCCGTTCTCTGTATATATCACCCGTAACATGCAGAAAATTAGTGCAATAAATATTTGGCAAGTTGCCGTAAATACCCTAATTTTGCTCTTCGTTAGAATAAAAATTGAAAGAAAACAAGTTTGTGAATTGAAAGAAAAAAGATGCAACAGATGGTTTAAAAATGACAGTAGAAAAAACGCAGATTAAATTTGCGCAGTCGGAGTCCACAGGTGAGCTGATAGGTTTTGTATCCCGTCACTCCAAGACTCAAAAATTGATGGGTGTTCGTGAGGACTCCCGTTTTGGTAAAAAAATATGTGTCCTTTCCGAGGAACTCAAGGGCACAGTACAACCAAACAAACTATACGCCGTTGAGTTAAAAGCCATGCACAATGGTTCGGGGTATGTGGTAGTATCGGCAACACCCATACTTTTCAATGCGCAGGTAGATACTCTGATTATACCCAAAAGTATCTACCAGGTTACGGTTACCTTTGGGTTAAAGACTATTTTCTTTGACCCCAAAGACGGAAAAAGTGCTTCCAGCCGTACCTTAGCCGGAGTGATTAACCTGATCAGGCAACGGGAAGACATCGAGAATCCTGATGCAGTAATCGAAAGCCTTACCCGGCAAGCAACCCAGCTTGTCCGAAGAATGGAAAACGACGGGTATATAGTTCCAGACTTTACCTTAAAATGAACCGCCCACAAATAGGCATTGCAACGGATGGGGCCCATTCAATAAAGAATGGGCTCACCCGTTACAGGGCCGTAGACATAGCCACGGGCAAAGAACTGTTCTGTGTACATCTGGGCAATCAAACCATCAACATAGGCGAATTTCTGGGCGTAGTCGAAGCTGTGAAGTACATCATTGCCAACAACTACCAGCCTCGGATCATCTACACCGATAGCATGACAGCTATCGCATGGTTTAATGCCCGGAAAACAGCATCCGGTAAAAGATTTACGGCTCTGAAAAAGGCAGAGATATTTCTCAAAACCTTTGTTGCCCGGATAAAAGACATCGAGGTGAAACACTGGGACAATCGGCTTTGGGGCGAAACCCCTGCCGACTTCAACGAAAAATAAATTGATTGATTTTAGATTGTTAATTTGAACCCCGCTTCTCCCTGCTGTGAAGCCCGGAGAAGCATTTTAATTCAAAAAAGAATATGGCAAAAATAAAATCGGAATCATATAAATACATAACAATCAAAGAAACCGAATACCTACAATTGGTAGAAAACACTATGATTGTTGAAGCACTTAAAATAGCCGGAGTAGAGCAACTCCCCATTTATCAGGCAGTCCGCCGCATTTTAGACGATAAAAGAATAGAAATTCACATCAAACCGCTCTGTACCCGATATTCGTTTTAAATTTGTACTCTCAATATACTTTTCTCTTTCAGCAACTTATATGCTCCGGTTTGAGAAATAAATAATAGACGAATATGGTCATGTCAGTGTTAATCTGTATATTTGCGACTGAAAACAAGTTGATAATGCAGTATATCAATGGATATCTGCAACTATATAACATAACGTTCGCAGGACGTCTCACTACGGAAACTGGCACTTTTCACAAGAATAGAGGCTATTGCGCAATGTCTATGCTATACTTCGGTATGGCGTGGATTTGCGTGCTTCTATTCTTGGGTATGCCAGTACCCCGTAGTGGAGCAACGTGGGTTCACGCCTTTTTTCGTTCTGCACTAATCTTAATTTGGCAAATCCATTAAAATATAAAAATAGAAATATGAAAACAATTCACTTGTTTGCTGCCTTATCCATAGATGGATTTGACGTACCGGCAAACTCAGATTGCAGTTTTATTGAAAGCCATTTGAACCTTTTTTACCGGAATGCAAAAGCAATTTTAGCGAAAAAAGAAGACATTCCACTGTTGGCAAATTATTGCAACAACTCATCCACGACCAAAATATATGTGATTGAAAAAGACACTCCTTCTCTTCGATGCCGGGTTTACTCCAAAGGTTTACCGGGGAAAGTATTATATCCACTGAGCAAATTACAGAAAGGAACGACTGGATATATAGCCGTTGCCCGCAATAACACTAAATTAATAACCGGCTTATTGGAAAAGAATCTGGTAGAAAAAATGGATATTTACATTCATCCAGTATTAGAAGGCAAGGGAAACCGTTTTTTCTCTACGCAGACCGCATGTTCCAAATGGAAAGTAAGACGTTGGGGAATGGATACAGAATCTGGTATAATCATGTTGCATTATACAAAAGAATAAATGGCTATATTTCTGGAGAGGCATAAAAAAGAGTACCCAACTTTTGTGCTGAGTACTCTCATAAAATAGATTATTCCTTAGATTTTGTCCTTCGTATAAATACAATGTACATTATCGTGGACAAGCCCCTTGTACCAGTCACAACCACCGGTAGCCCAATTTGTACAATTGGAAGCACCTTCTGAGGTACGTCTGTTGCCTTCCACATCGACACCGAATCCGGAAATCAGATTATTTTCATCTATTTGTCCGTTTTGTTCAACCGGACAAATCCATATCACATTGTCATCCAAACAACCGGTAACACCTTCATTAGCATGATTTCCACGAGTTAGCCAAGGAGAAGAATAGCCGCTCTTTCTATTGTCAAATTTGATTTCACTCAAACCACCTGCGCTGGAATATGCTAAGGCGTAATAGAAATAGAAGGTGCCTTTTTTCGTCCCTTTCACATGACGCATGATTTCTTCGTCAAGTTTATGGTATTTACGTAGAACACCTCTGAAATCATTCTCTTCAATTGTATCTGGAACAAAGGCATCTTTATCAAAATGTCTGCCGAATACATCAATAATAACCTTTTTGCTTTTTCGAACCGGAGTGATATTCTCTTTCAGATATTCATCATACGCTTCTTGCATTTTTTGAACTCTTTCTGAATCGTTGACAATCTGCCAGATAGGAATAAGTCCGGGATCGTTAGTCGTGCCAGGCATAATATACCCGATAAGAGCAATGGTGGTAGGATTCAGAAAGTCCATTCCTGCTTCCCATTCTGCGAAAGTACTCAGGTTCCCTCCACCAACACTTTGAACATATTCCTTTTTGTTTGAGTTATTTCTACAAGATACGTAATTATCATCGTAACCTTGTCCTAACGCTACTCCTAAGTCGCCCAAACCGTTTTCTGATGAGAATTTTCCACTCAGATTACAATCGACTTGTGTAGCAATTTTAGTTTCTTGGTTGATGGACTCACGCATATAGTAGTATTGGTATCTACATCCAAAGATTGCTTTGGTTATAATATGAGTACCATAAATATCAAAGAGCTTTTTCAACTTCTTTCTGTCATCAGTTGGATATTCAACCTTACCATTGACAGCAATACCTGCAATATCATGCAATGCCTTATCTTGTATATAAGGGGTAAGGTCAGTAACAGGTTTGAGATTAACTCCCAACGCTTTCCCGAGGAATATGCGAATGCCATATTCATAATCATCGGTATTTTTCATACCGTTATTTGTGACTGCTTTCAAAGTGTTTTTAAAGCCGAATGTGTTAATGTCGAGCCCAAACGCTTTGTTTACATCATCTGTAACTTGGGTATAGCTTTCGCCTTCAATTTTTAATGAACGACGATCAGAATATGTGTCTTTTTCAAGAAGATTGTCAGCTTGCAATTTTTCATAGTTCAAAATTGCAGTCTGTTTGTTTCCTATTGAGTTTGTGATATTTGTTCCAAACCCAAATCCATTTTTAACAACCTCGCTAATTTTTGCAGGGTCGATGTTTTCCGTGTAATCATACTCGAACTTTACCTCGAATTTTTTTACTTCATCCATGACTTTAAATTTTAAAAGTTAAACAATAAATCTTTTTGCAAGCTCACGGTGGCAAATATACGGCCTGAGCAACCCCGTCCCAACTTATCTTACCCAAGTCACTCATTCTCTTTCCCAGTGACTTCATTAGCTACCGAGTGCATTTCCCAAAGCTAAAAACCGAGGCAAAAACCATTGGGAAATAGATTCTGTCGTTAGGTAAAAAAAGAAAGTCCATCTTGATTTTCTGCCTTACTTTTAGCGCAAGACAAACCTATAAATAGAAGGAGGTAATTATGATGACAGACAATTCTTTATCGCAGCAGACGGCTAATTCGCTTCAATCCCTGCCGTTCGGAAGTATAATCGGTGCCCCGCTCAAAGCATGTATCGAGGCACAGGCAATGGCTGCGCAAACCTCATGGAAATTCATCGAGGAAGTCGGTTTGCAGACAGATCCTGAAACTGGCGAAAAGGAAGTCGTAAACGTTTCCTTTATATTTAAGCATCAGGGACAGACCTCGCAAGTCAGTATTCCTTTGCTTACTATCGTACCGGTTCCTTATCTGGCCGTGAAGACGGTCGATATTAATTTCAAGGCAAACATCACCGCTTCGAAAGCGACCGAAGTAAGTGAAAAGACAACGACCGAAGATGAAGGGAACCTGACCGCAAAAGGTAAACTAAAATTGGGAGTTTTCAGCCTCGATACCCAGTTTGAGGCAAGTTACTCCAGCAAAAAGGACTCAAAATCGACACAGGAATCCCGTTACAGTGTCGAGTACACTATGGATGTTGCTATCAAAGCAGCCCAGGACGATATGCCTGCCGGACTTGCTAAGATGCTCGAAATACTTGATAAAGGCTTGGAGGTTATTCCCGTAAATCAATAGCACTATGGCACAACTACAATCTATCATCAGCTCCGTGCTTCGTGATGTACTGGTGGCACAACACGAGGCCAATATCTATTCCATGTCCTTATGCGAATCTTATCGCAAGGACGGGCATACAGAATTATTTCCTCTGCCTGCCATTGCTATCGGCGAAATGGAATTAGAGATACGATACGGCATCAAAGCCGTAGCCGCACAATCGATACAGTTTGAAATCAATTATCCCTTGTTGCGGAAGACTGTGCGGAAACTCACCGCGCAATTGGCAAAAGTCATGTTGGAAAGTGTAATCAACTCCATTCTGTCGTCAACTCTGGCTGCCGATAAGGAAAGGATAAAACTGATTGAACAGCTATCTACCCAGACGGAAATCAACCGGAAGTTCTCTTCTTTCCTCGACCAGAAATTGCAGGACTCGGTAATCGGTCAGTTTACCAATCTGTTGAAGGACGACGGAGGCATTAGCTCGAAGGTTCTTCGCAGTTGCGTGATGCAGACCGGAAACGAAGAACTCCTTTATCATCCCGAACTGATAAACTTGTTTGAAGGGGCCGAGGGGCAGAAATTACGGAAACAAACCTATACGGATTTGGAAAAGAGTATCGGGGATATTATTCCCCAGTTGATAAAAGAAGTCAATTTCAAACGGAAACGTATTTTCCCGTCCGTCGATGTGACGGTAGCGGCAGACGAACTGGCCAAACTTCCCGAAGAGTGCATACAGAGCTTCCGTTTCAAAGTGATACCCCGGAATATGCCGTTGAATCTGACGGATGTCGGGGAAGATAATGATTAAAAGCGATGGGAGATAACACGAAAAAAATAAGTAGTCAGGTGATGGAGCTGAAAGACTTGATTTCAGGACCGTTAATCGCAACTGTTGAGGCCGACTCAGCTTCTTCCCGGCAATATCTGGACTACCTCTTTGAAATAGGTTTTGAATCCTACAACAAGGAAACGGGAGAAGTGGGCAAACTGCGGATGCTGACCTTCAACTTCATGCAAAGCAGCCATAAAGGACAGACACGGCAGAAAGTCAGCATCCCACTGCTTTCGCTTGTCCCGCTTCCCCTGCTGCAAGTGAAGGAAGCCGATTTCGACTTCGAGATACAGATAATCGACGCTGTAAAAGACGAAGCGGAAAAGACCTTCTCGTTGAAAACCGGTGAGGTACAGCAAGACGACACAGATGATAAAAAGATGAAGTTGCGTGTCTCTATCGCTCCTTCCATCGGCGAAGGTACTGCCAAGACAACCCTTCAGCAAGGGTTGACGGCCAACATGAAAGTGAAAGTCAGAATGCAACAGGCCGACTTACCGGGTGGATTGGCAAACCTGCTCCACCTCACGGCCAACAATATGACTGTTGAAGAAGAAGAAAATAACGATAACAACAACCGGCAACCATGAACCAGCGAAATCAAACGGTAAAAGAACCGGGACTGATGTGCCCCGTATGTGGCAAATTCATTCCCACCTCTGTTACGGAACTGCTTTCCTGCCGTGGTTTGGATTGTCCCTCCTGCGGACTGCATCTGGAAATCGACCGGGCACAGTCGCAAAAAGCCCTCGAAGCCCTGCAACAGTTAGACCGGGCTCACAAGCGGGTAAACAGTACAAGCCGGTTCAACCGATAAACTAAAAAACGATGGTAACACTATTAATGCTATGGAGGTGGGCACTCCGGACTGTCTATGTCTTCTGGGAAAAATGCTCTTTATATCTCTACCAGAAACGGCTGACGATATGGCTGGCATGTAATACAGGCAACCGCATACGCAGGGGTTGTGGCAAAAACAGATGGAAAGTGGAAATCGCTGATTTCACGGATGCTTACCTCTTCTTTATGAGATTGGCTACCATTCTGAACAGTGAAATTGAAGCCCACAACGGCATGGAACAGGTCTTTTACACCTGCAAACTACCGGGAACATCCGGAACATTGCTATTGCAGGAATGTCCGGAGCAAAACGGCACTTTCGCCACCATTAAAATGCAGGCGAATGTGTCCCACGTGTGGAAAATCAAAATAAGTTTTATTCGAAAGCAACACAAGGAGAATAAAACAACAGTAAACGATATACATATATAAATCAGACAGATATGAAAACATTAAAACCAGGTGCAACAGGAAGTGAAGTCACAACCTTGCAAGAATTACTCCGGCAGTGGCAGTACCCATGCCCCGTGACCGGTGTCTTTGATAACGAAACGGAGAAGTATGTCCGTGATTTCCAGCATTTACAAGGTCTGTCAGCCGACGGTATTGTCGGGAAACACACTTGGGATGCTTTGCAGGACAGCATAAAACTCGAATTGCTTCCTTTCCGATTGTGTGAAACGGATTATGCGGAGGCAGCACGGATGCTGGATGTGGAAGTCGCCGCACTAAAGGCCGTAGAAGAGGTAGAAACCGGCGGCGGTGGCGGATTCATCCAAGTCGGTTATCCCACGATACTCTTCGAGGGACATATCTTTTGGAACCAATTGAAGGAACGGGGGCTGAATCCCGAAGATTACCGAGTCGGCAACGAAGATATACTATATCCGGAATGGACCAAGCGGTACTACAAGAAAGGCATGGAAGAATACAAACGGCTGGAACGGGCAGAACAGATAAACGGGACCGCAGCACTCTGTTCCGCAAGTTGGGGGATGTGGCAGATAATGGGTTTCAACTACAGCGCCTGCGGATGCCGCGATGTCTTTGAATTTGTTACGCAGATGCAGCTCAAAGAGAGTACCCAACTGGATCTTTTTCTTGCTTTCCTCCGCACAAACGGTTGGGACAAATACCTCCGGGATAAAAACTGGAGCGAATTTGCACGCCACTACAACGGACCGGGGTATAAGGAAAACCAATATGATGTCAAACTGGAACAAGCATATAAAAAATACTTGGGATGAAACTGGTAAGTCTTTGGTACATCTGTTTAGGAATGTGTTGTGTCTATACATTCAGTCAGAACCGTTCCTCCGAAGCTGACATAAGGGACCGCTTGTTTCCCGGGGGAAAAGCCATAGGACAGCCTTTTACATCCAGACAACCCTATATTCGGATGTTGCGTGTCGATTCATATCAGGAAGCCTATGATTTTTTCAGGCACATCTGTCCTGTGGTAGACAAAGTGAAAATACGGCAACATAACGGGCATCCCTATTATTTCTATTCTTTGCCGAATGACGGCTACTTTGTTTTCACGGATGATGTTGTGAAGAATAGAAACGAAGTCGCTGTACTATGGATAAAAGTTCCATCGCTTATAAAACAAGGCATCAGGGAAATACACTTTGTGGAAACAATTAAAATAAAAAGATAAATGTAGGTACAATTCCCGTTTCTATTCCAACCTGTTTTGACGGTAAGATAGATATGATGTACTTTTGCCAATAATTTAATAAACAGAACTATATCATACGTATCATTAGCCGTTCCGTAATATGCTTTACAGGGAATATAGATGTGTGGCTTTCTCCGTTGGCTCATGTTCCATTAATAAATGAGAAATAGCCGAAATCACTTGTGAATTGGATAATTAAAATATTTTCAGATGAAGTATGTCGTATTAAAAAATTCACATAGCATATTATGTGTTCAGCTTCCGGAGGGATTCGGAGCTAACCTCGAAATTGTCTGTTTTGAGAATCAGGCAGAATTCGATAGTTTTCTAAAAGAAGCCCCAACAGGGGTATGTCAAATCGGATTTCCTCAACCTGGTGCCGAGACGATAGAAGAGCAAGGTAACTCTGTTCACGATGGTTTCTTCATTCGTCAAAACGATTTCTTTAGGAAGATTTTGTTTTGTGAAATCAAGTGGATAGAAGCCTCCCGGAGCTATTGCTATCTCCATACCATAAAGCACAACAAACTAATAGTAACATGCCCGATGGCAGAAGTAAAAAAGAAACTCCCGCCTGATTTATTTATCCAGATACACCGTTCCTACATTATCAACAAGAGATGCGTCAATAAATTTGTAGGCAATGCGGTTTACATTGATGAGGAATCATTTCCGGTGAGTCGTAAATTCAAGCCAATGGTTTTAGACCAATTCCTTTTTCTGGAAAACCCGAAAGACAAACCAGAAAATGATTTTCAAAGAGATACCGAAGAAGAACGGACAGATTAATTTTCAAGAAAGCAGCATCTTTCTTCGATTTTGCAGAAAAATCTATGTATTTTTGCAAAAAATAGATTAAATAACAAACGCATAAACAGACAGTTATGTATTATTTGAAAAGTTTATGGATATAGAAACAGGACTATTAAGTGCAATGCTTCATTTTGCTGTATGTGCATTTTTATTAAGTGCCACATTATTATGTATTCGCCGATACCCTAATAATAAATCGAGAGCGTACTTGGCTATTGCTTTCTTTGTAACGGTTATTTCATTTGGTCTGCGCGTGTTTGCCGGTTATGCAGGCAGACCGCTTACCTATCATGTCTTGCCGATAGCCAATCTCTACGGAGGGCTTATTGCATTGATGATTTACTACCTCTACCCGATAGAAGTCATTCGTCCGGGCTGGCTTAATTTCAAGAGGGGTATATTGTTTTTTGCTCCCTGGTTGCTGCTTAGTTTGTTTTTGGCTTGCGTCCCTCTCCATTTCAGGGAATTGACATCCTTTGGCGACATGATAGGGCATATCGGTGAATTTAACGTGTGGTTCCGCTTACTGATTATCGTGACAGGCATTATTCCTTATAGTATTATGCTCTTTTACATTCCTTACAACTATAAAACGAGTAGTGCCGATTGCCGGTGGATTTCTACTTATACGGTCGCTATTCAGGGAGTTGGTATATTTTATACTTTATTCATGCTTACCGGTTCTATGACTGTGAGCATTATCCATGTGACTTATTGTATCCTGTTTTGCCTATTCATCACCTATCAGGAGCTATTTCTACGAATAAACGTACCAGTTACTCCCCAGAAAATTCCGGTAGAATCCCTTCTACCATCTGATACACCTGAACCATCCGAGATACCTGATAGACCTGAGAAAAGTATAATCCCTGAGGAAAGTAAAGAAAATCCTTTGTGGATACAACTCAATGAACTGATAGATAGAGAACAACTCTGGAGAAATCCGGATACGAATATAACCAAATTAGCTGTTCTTTTAGATACAAACCGCAACAAGCTCACCCGGATCATCCAGGAGAAAGGCTACGATGGTTATAAAGAGTTTATCAATCGTCGCCGGATTGATGAATTTTTGAAAATTGCAGACAGTGATAAATACGTAAACGTATTAGATACTTTCTTTAAAGTAGGCTTCCGTTCTAAGGCAACAGCACTCCGTAACTTCAAAGAATATACTGGAATGCTCCCGAGTGAATATTTACAGCTAAAGCTCAAAAAAAAGACAAAAACGCCTTAATAATGCGTTTTGATACCTTCCGTGCGTTTTGACACCTAAATAATTGCGTATTATGCGTTTTGATACCCAAATTAGTGCAGAAACGTATCCTCTGTTATTTTTCCATTTCCTAACTTTACAGTGCGAGTAAACGGGAACGCTACGGCGCTTCCGTTAGCAGTTGTTGATGTTCGTTTTTTCTGTTTTTAGAAACCGGGAACAGCTATTCTTGTATCAGAACGAAAGGTGAAAATCCGTTACAGGGATATTGATCGGGAGTAGAGAACATTGGGAGACCGGAATATGTCATTGGGAAGCTGAAACATTCCATTGGGAAATAAATATGCTCTTGGAAAGTTTTTAGATGCCATTGGGAAATATCGGAATGCCATTAGGAAGAAAAAACAGTTCATTGGGAAAAAGTTCAGCGACAGGCTGTACTTCCCCGGTGAAAAATATCATTCGGAAAACGCTTCCGCTCATTGGGAAAATAATTCCCGTCATTGGGCAATGTTTTTTTGATTAGTGGAAGTTGGGGCTTAGATTTATGCCAGAAAATTCCTGTTTGGGAGAAAAGTTCTTTGGCATAATGACATGAAATTAAAAATTGTGGAATGTAAACATTAAAAAGATGAAAAGTGTTACTGGTTATGCGAAAAAATCTCCGTTTTTATTTGGCAAAATGGATAATTTTGCTAACACACACACACACACACACACACACACACACACACACACACACACACACAGGGCGCCGCCTAATTTACGCTCGTAATTTACTAATTTATAGACGTTTCACAAAATCAGTTTCATCTTTTTTTGTGCGATTTGTCATGCACATACCTCTCGTATTCAAAAGTAATCGACTGGTTTCGTGCAACCCCCCAGAGTTACTTTTATCCCCGGATTATTTTCAAAACATAAAACTATTAAATATGAATGGAACAACTGAAATAGTAAGATATAAGAATGGTCGTCTGTTCGTCCTTTTGCTGTTCGTTTGCTCGTTTCTACCCAATGTGCAAGCACAAAACAGCATGGCGGGCCAAACGGTGCAAACCGCCGATAGCATCCGGACGGTTTACTCCGACATCATTTATTTCTCACTGAATAATGGTGATTGGATTGAACAGTCGGAATATAAGAAGGCCGGACGTATGTTACGCTGGGCATTGTCCGACACCATTACACCGATTACCATCGTCGGATGGACAGACCCTACGGGAACGGAAACATTCAACGAACAACTGTCTCTCCGTCGTGCCCGTACTGTCCGCAACTATTTAGTGAGTAAAGGTGTCGCCGCCGGACGCATCAGCATAGAAGGACATGGTGTTGATACACAGGCAGCCAGCAACGACGAGGCACGGCGTGCCGAGATAGCCGGAGTGATTTACCTCTCTGCGAAACCCCTTCCGGCAGAGAAAGAACAGAAGACCGAAGAAATCACTCCGGTCGTTGTGGAAAAAGAGACGGAACCGGTTAGAGAAGAGCAGGAAATAAAGGAGGAGATACAGCAGGTGGAGCAACAAGTCACCCCGGTACAGCAAGAGGTGAAGTCCGAACCGGAACGGACGGACCAACCGATGCAAACAGACGAATCAGTATCCGTTTCGCAAACGTCATCCCGCTACGTGGCTGTCAAGACCAATCTCGCGGCATGGGCGGGTACGATAATGAACCTTGCCGCCGATGTGCAGGTGAGCGAACATTTCTCTGTAGAATTGCCCGTACTCTGGTGCCCGTGGCACGTCAGCAGTAAACACGCCGTTAAGACCTTTACCATCCAGCCGGAAGGCCGCTATTGGCTGGCACGTCCCGGCGAAGGGCATTTCTTCGGCGTACATGCGCACATAGGTTGGTTCAACGTGAAGTGGAACCGCGACCGCTATCAAGATACCTCCCGTCCGCTTCTGGGTGCAGGTATCAGTTACGGTTACTTGCTGCCACTCGGCGAACACTGGGCAGGTGAATTTACCCTCGGTGCGGGATACGCCAACTTGAAGTATAACACCTATTATAATATAGGCAACGGCGCACGGATAGATACCCGTACAAAGAACTATTGGGGCATCACCCGTGTAGGTATTTCCGTTGTATATCGGTTCAATCTTAAATAACAAACGATATGAAGAAACGATACTATTTGCTATTCTTATTTATCATCCTGCTTACGGGTTGCGTACACGACTACCCGGGGATGACCGCCGATGGCGAGGAAGGCGTTGACCCTACACTCGTACAAGTAAATACCGAAGTGACACTCGATCTGGAGCTTGTGCCCTTGGAGATTATCACCGATAAAGCCCGCTCGGGAACCACGAAAGCCGCTGCCG